>OCTW011477465.1_pt1 | contig 22303 bp, 41 predicted proteins | sample 1539671 | NCBI WGS metagenome assembly OCTW01 (sample SAMN02144230, study PRJEB22623) | gut metagenome | biome: sheep rumen | host: Ovis aries | place: New Zealand
GTATCTGAGGGCGCCGTTCCGATGGTTCTCGGAGCAAGAACAGAGCTCAGCAAAGGCATCTATGATGCAACAAACAAGGTCGTAGGTGTTGCCGGCGACTGGTCTCAGGCTATGTATGGCACAGTTGAAGGCGTTGTAATCGACTACTCCAGCGATGCTACACTCGACCTCGGAGAGAGCACAATCAATCTGTTCCAGCAGAACATGTTCGCAGTAAGAGCAGAAATCGAAATCGGATTCCGCGCCGATGTTGACTGCTTCAATAGACTGACTGTAACTGCATAATGGTAAAAATGATTAACAAGCACTTCGGAACCGAAATGCTGGTCGCGGAAAACAGAGTGGAAGAATACAAAGCGGCGGGGCACAAACTCGCCGCTTCCACTGATAAACCGGCAAAGGAAGAGCCAAAGGGCAAAGCAGAAGAAAAAGCAACGAAGAAAAAGTGAGGTAAATGCTATGGCATACGCAACAATAGAGGACGTTCAAGCTCGCATGACGGAACCAATGTCGGCAGAACAGCAAAGCGTGTGCTCAAATCTTCTTGACGATGCCGCCGTTATAATCGACGCATACAACGAGACGGCGAGCGCCGAAGCGAAGAAGCTTGTTTCGGTAAGGATGGTCCTTAGGGCCGTTGGTATCAGTCCCGATGCTGGAATCCCAATGGGAGCATCACAGGGCAGCATGTCAGCTCTCGGATATTCGCAAAGCTGGACAATAGGCTCTGGCTCAGCCGGAGAGTTATATATCGGCAAACTTGAGAAGAAGCTTTTAGGGGCGGGAAGCAAAATCGGGTCATATAGCCCGGTTCAGGAACTTGTCCCAACAGAGGAGGCCGACGCATGAGAGGTATAACGGTACAACTATACGAGCGGACGCAAACGGGCGTTGATGAACTAAACCAGCCAATCTATACAGAAACGATAGAGAATGTTGACAACGTGCTCGTTGCTCCGTCCGGCTCGTCTGATGTTCTCGAGCAAACCAACTTGACGGGTCGCATTGGTGATTATACGCTGGCAATTCCAAAGGGCGACAATCACGAGTGGGATTCCGGGAAGAAGGTCGGTTTTTTCGGGGAAGTATGGAGAATTATCGAAATGCCTGAGGAGGGCATAGAGGCGTTGATTCCACTTTCGTGGAACAAGAAGGTTAGGGTTGAGAGGTATGAGCAAGGTTAAATTTGAATTGGACAGAAAAGGGGTCCGTGAATTATTGCGGTCCTCAGAAATGTTAGGCGTTTGCAAGCAATATGCAGATGCAGCGCGAGGAAGAGCGGGCGAAGGTTACGAGGTAAGCACCTATACAGGTAAAAATCGTGTAAACGCGTCTGTTTACGCCGATACATATGACGCTCGCAAAGACAATTCTGAACACAACACTTTGCTCAAATCTTTAGGAGGTGGCATTTAATGATTGCGAAAACACTTCTGGATTATCTTACATCGGTTCTTGACGTGAAGGTGGTAATGGAAGCCCCTAAAGAGACCACGAATTATGTCCTTATAGATCAGACGGGGAGCAGCCGTACCAACCACATCACAACCACCACATTTGCCTTGCAGTCGTATGGGAGCACCTTATACAAAACGATGCAACTCAACGAACGCGTCAAGGCAGCAATGGAGGGTTTCGTTGCTCTCGGCGAAATAACACGCGTCGAGCTTGAGACAGATTACAACTACACAGACACGACTACAAAGCAATATCGCTGGCAAGCCGTGTACGCAATTACTCATTATTAGAGGAGGAAACTAAATGGCACAGACAGTAGGCAACGTAAGTGCTGGCAAGCCGGCGATCGGCGGAGCAATATGGAGAGCGCCGAAGGGGACCACACTCCCTGAGGATGCGACAACTGCTCTCGACCCGGCTTTTAAAGCGCTCGGTTATGTTAGTGAAGATGGACTCACGAATTCCAACAGCCCGGAAACAACAGACATAAAGGCATGGGGCGGAGACACAGTTCTCAACATTCAGGAAGAGAAAGCTGATACATTCCAGTTTACTCTTATCGAAGTTCTGAACATCGAGGTCCTTAAAGCCGTATATGGCTCGAGCAACGTCACAGGAAACCTTACTGATGGAATCGAAATCACAGCTAACTCAAAAGAAGCGGAAGAGTCGGTATGGGTCGTTGATATGGTAATGAATAGCAACACTGTAAAGAGAGTTGTTGTTCCTGACGGAAAAATCTCCGAGATCGGCGACATTGCATATACCGATTCTGATGCAGTCGGCTATGAGGTCACTGTAACAGCATTGCCGGACACAAGCGGTAATACTCACTACGAGTACATCCAGACAGCATAAAACCTATTCAACCAAAGGAGGAAGATGATGAAGATTAAACTCAGTGACGGATATGAGGTGAACGTTGACGAAACTTGCCAAAACGATTGGCAGTTTTTAAAGGTGCTCCGCAGCATTGACAAAGGCGAGACAGGCTTAATTGTAGATGCCGCAGAAACATTGCTCGGCGGAGAAAAAGAGGTCAACAAACTCGCGAAACATCTTTCAGTCAACGGTAAAACTCCAGTAGATAAAATGGTTGAGGCTTTAACCGAAATCATGAACTCAGTGAGTGAAATAAAAAACTCATAGCCCTCGCCAGCATGATTAATCTCGACGAGGATGCGCTTATATGCGATCTCGCCGAAACATATCAGATTTATGATTATAGGTCGCTTCCAGTTAAATTGGTGGCGACCTTATCTGCTGGTTTGAGGGAAAATTCAAGAATAAAACTCAAGGCGGTCGATTCAGAAGTAAGCCTTGATACATTTATACTCGCTGCAATAGCAGACAACCTAACGTTGCTCCGGATGAGCTTTGCAAAGAAGGACGTCTCACGGAAGCTTTTCTTTTTTACGGAAGCTCTCCAGGGCAACAACAAACAACAAACGAAAACAATGGGCTTTAAAACGGCCGAAGAATTTGAAGCGACACTCAAGAGAATTAGAGGAGAATAGACATGCCTGGAACTACATTAGGAACAGCATATGTCCAAATCGTACCATCCGCACAAGGAATAAAGGGCTCGATTACAAACTTAATGGGAGGCGAGGCTCAGGAAGCGGGCACAGCGATAGGCGGGACAGTCGGCTCGTTTGCAAAGAAGGCTTTAATTGCTGCTGGCATCGGCGCCGCAACCGTCAAGCTTATTAAGGGCGCAATCGAAGAAGGCGGAAAGCTCCAGCAGTCATATATCGGCGGTGTTGATACGCTTTACCAAGACGCGGCTGATTCAGTAAGAAAATATGCGAAGGAGGCTGCAAAAGCCGGCATCTCGATGAACACTTACTCGGAGCAAGCCGTTTCATTTGGAGCAGCTTTAAAGAGTGCATACGGCGGTGATGTTGCAAAGGCGGCAGAAGCGGCCAACACTGCAATTCTCGATATGGCTGACAACTCCGCAAAGATGGGAACCGACATCCAGTCTATACAGAACGCTTATCAAGGTTTCGCAAAGCAGAACTATACGATGCTTGACAACTTGAAGCTCGGCTATGGCGGAACTAAGACGGAAATGCAGCGCTTGTTAAAGGATGCAGAAGCCTTAACAGGAATCCATTACGACATCGGGAATCTCGGAGACGTTTACGAAGCTATCCACGCCATACAGGGCGAGCTCGGGCTCACAGGCGTTGCAGCAGCAGAGTCAGAAGGGACGTTTACAGGATCGTTTGCTTCGATGAAGGCAGCGGCCCAAAACTTCATGGGAGAGCTTGCGCTCGGCATGGATGTTACGAAATCACTCCAAGTGCTATCCACGTCGGTAAGCACGTTTTTCTTTAAGAACTTCCTTCCGATGCTTGGCAATATAATCAGAGCCTTGCCGGGGGCAATAGCGACATTTGTTAAGACGGGAATCCCGTTGCTCATTGAGAACTTCAATGCAACGCTAACGAGCCTTGCCGATTGGATTCAGACAAAAGCGGACGGGCTAACAGGGGAGAAGGTCGCTGCATGGATAAAGACTACACTCCCTAAAATTATAGCAGCGGCGGGCAAGCTCATTGTGAGTTTTGCGGGGGCCCTGATTAAGAACTTGCCGAGGATTGTACTTGCTATTGGTAAAATCGGCCTTGCAATAATCTCGGGTCTCGGCTCAGCGCTCTTTGGCAAAGTTGCGGCCGCTGCTCGTGGCATAGTGAGCAGGTTCATGGCACCAATCAACACCATCAAGGGAAAATTCAAATCCATTATTGACACAATAAAAAGCTGGTTTCCGATTCGGCTTGGCAATCTGTTCAAGGGCATAAAATTACCGCATTTCTATTTGGAGTGGAGCTCCTTCACTGCATTTGGTAGAACAATCGACTTTCCGGTTGGCTTTGACATTGAGTGGTACAAGCAAGGCGGAATCTTTAACCAGGCAACGGTGGCGGGCATCGGTGAGGCCGGACCGGAGGCGGTCGTTCCGCTCGATAAATTCTGGGACAAGCTTGATAACATGCAAAGCGGTGGAGATATAAGCATTAACGTATATGCTACGCCGAGCATGGATGTAAACCAGCTCGCACTCAAGATAGAACAGCGTTTAGTACAGGTACAGAAACAGAGGACAACGGCTTATGGCGGAATATAACTCTTTTACATATGACGAAATAAAAAGCTCTGATTTCGGAGTATATATAGGCGGAGAAAAGACATTTGACGCGCCATCACTACGAGGCCAGTCGATAGAGATTCCAGGCAGAAACGGAAACGTTTTTATAAGCAGCGATTCTTATGAAAATGTCGAGCTCGTTTACCCATCATTCAACTTCGAGCCCGATCTGGAGACGTTTAGATCAAAGTTAGCGAAATTGCGCAACGCGTTGAGCTCTCGCGCGAGCTATAAAAGGCTAACTGACACATTGCACCCGGACGAATTCAGGATGGCGGTCTTTAGAGACGGGTTCGAGGTAAAACCGATTAAATACAACACGGCAGCAGAATTCGACATTGTATTCGACTGCAAGCCTCAGAGGTTTCTGAAATCCGGAGAAATACCAGTCGAGTACACGCCTGGACAGACACCATCAGACGAGCAGACAAAGACGGGAAGCATCGTGACCTTTGAGGCAGAAGAGGGCACGATTATCTCAGACGTAAAAGCCGACATCAACCCAGTCCAAGACCTACACGGATATGATAAGCCGTGGGCAGGGGGGAATGGGAAGAATCTATTCAATCCGACCGATACTATTGATGGGTATCTTGATGGTAACACAGGTAAAATACTGTCATTGTTCGGAGGAAAAGTTGCTTTTATAAAGTGCAAACCGAATACCACGTATACTGTCAGTAAACGAGCTGGGAAGCGTTTTAGGATAGGCGAGACATCCGTATATCCTGATATAAATGTGTCTTACACAAATGAGGTGCAAGGAAACACTGCAAGTCATTTGACTTTAACTACATCAGCGTCAGCGCAATACGTTGTTGCGTGGGTATATTATGCGTCACAAGACACAGACATAACAGCTGAAGAAATGCTTGCGACAGTGCAGATTGAGGAAGGCTCAACAGCAACGGCATACGAGCCATACGAAAACATTTGTCCTATAAGCGGATGGGATGAAGTTAAGGTTGCACGAACAGGCAAGAACTTGTTCAACAAGGCAAATACTACAAACTATTATATAACCACAAGTGGCGAACTTGTAGCTGATAACAATGCAAGAATAACCGATTACATTCCGATTTCTAACGGAAAATGTGTGTTTTCAGCAATTCAGACAAGTGCCTCTTCGTCTTCGATAAGACTTGCCCTATATGACGAAAACAAGGGTTTTTTGCAGCGGATAACTTCAAGAAATCCTGGGCTTGGTTTAAAAAGCACAGTTTATGTTGATGACGCATCTGTTAAATATGTCAGAGCAAATATTTTTATTTTGTCTGAAGACATCGACACGGCTCAACTTGAACTCGGTTCAACAGCAACAGAATACGAACCATTCGGCAACACCTACACCATCGGTCTTAACGGCACACGCTACGGCGGAACACTCGATGTGACGAGTGGAGTGCTGAAGTTGACAAAGGCTTATCTCTCACTTGATAAAGACGATTTTGTGGCATTTAATACTACAACATATACAAACAAGGCAGCTTTTACTAATCAAGATTTTTTAGGAAATACTGTGTATATGTGTGATAGCTACGAGCCTACAGGAAATGTGGGTTCAAATATGCCACTAAATAGTATCGGTGTTCGTAACGATGGGAGAATAGCAATAACTCCAGCATGGGGACAGTCCGCAACGAGCCTTGCAGAATTTAAGACCGCTATGGGCGACCAAGTAATAAACCTCGTCTACGAGCTTGCCACACCAATCACAGTACAACTCACACCGACAGAGGTTAAGGCTTTGCTTGGAGTAAATAACGTCTGGGCGGATAGTGGAGACATAACGGTCAAGTACGGTACGAGCCCATACATCATAGTCAACCCGACAGACTTTCCGTCAAAGCCGCTTTTAGAGGTAACGGGAGTAGGTTCGTTCTGGCTCGGTGACACGCAGATTACTATTACAGGCACATCGGGACAGATCATATATATAGACTGCGAGACAGGAGAGTGCTACAAGGTAACCGGAGGGATAATCTCACCGGCGAACGGACTGGTTACGCTCAACAGACTCGACTTTCCAAAGCTTGCTTCGGGAATCAACAACATTCAGCTCGGGGCGGGCATAAGTAAGGTGAAGATAACTCCGAGATGGTGGAGGCTATAAATGATCCCTATTCTATACGAAAAAACTGAATCAAACTTCAGATCAAACGGACTTGGTAGGTTGTCGGATTGCATACGGTGTCTCGCGAGCGAAGAACGAAACGGCATCTACGAGGTCGAGTTCGACTATCCCGTGACAGGAGTCCACTTCGAGGACATCCAGATGGGACGCATCATCGCGTGCACGCACGACGAGCAGGGCGATGTTCAGCCATTTGATATATATGCAAAGTCAGAGCCGATCAACGGGATCGTGACGTTCTATGCACATCACATCAGTTACAGGCTGAATGAGATAACGGTTAAACCTTTCACGGCAGGATCCTGCGCAGATGCTATCTCGAAGATAAAAACGCAGTCGGTAAAGGCAAATCCGTTCACATTCTGGACAGACAAGAGTGTAACGGCTTCGTACATATCCGAGACACCACGCAAGGCAAGGACTATGCTCGGAGGAGAGGAGAACAGCATCCTTGATGTATTCGGCACAGGCGAGTACGAGTTCGACAAGTTTGATGTAAAACTTCATTTACACAGAGGACAAGACACGAACGTATCAATCAGATACGGAAAGAACCTTGTCGATTTTGACAACAACGAGGACGCATCTGACACATACACGGCGGTTGTTCCGTTCTGGCTGGGAAGCGAGACGGAAGGGGACGAGAGCGTCTCGGTGCTGATCACGCTGCCGGAGTGGTACATAACTTCGGGGCACTCCGTACCGAGCGGGCGAGAGGTCATAGTGCCGATGGATTTATCCGGCGATTTCGACGAGAAGCCTACCGTTGCACAGTTGAGGACAGCGGCACAGAACAGACTTGCATCATCTGATGGATGGCTGCCGAGTCAGACCATCACGGTCGACTTTGTTCAGCTCTGGCAGACGGAGGAATACAAGGACTACGCACCGCTTCAGAGGCTTCGCTTATGTGACACCTGCGGTGTGTTTGTGCCGATGTATGGTATGAGTCTGAGGGCAAAGGTCATTAAAGTGGTCTATAACGTCCTCCTCGACAGGTACGACTCAATGGAGCTGGGCGACAAGCCGACAACTTATGCGGCCGTGATCGAGAAGCAATTCGATTCAAAGGTCGCCGGCATCGAGCAAGGGTTCCAGGCTGTAAAGATAGACATACAGACCGTGGAGCAAAACGCAGCTGCCGACGCTACACAAAAGGCAAATGCAGCCGTAACGAGTGCAAAAGGTTACACTGACGGGCAAATTGCCTCGGCAAAGTCCACGATCGAATCCGAATACGAACAGGCTATCGAAGACGCGACCGAGCTGATACGAGGCGGCACAGGCGGATATATCGTCACAACGGTCAACGCAAACGGACAACCGATAGAGCTTCTAATAACAGATAACCTCAATCTCAACCAGGCCGTGAACATCTGGCGGTGGAACCTCGGAGGACTGGCTCACAGCTCGAACGGGTACAACGGGCCGTTCAATGATGTTGCCATCACGCAGGACGGAAAAATCAACGCGTCGATGATAATGACGGGGATTCTCAATGCGAATTTGATTAGAGCAGGAATAATAACGGACGAGGACGGAAAGAATTACTGGAATTTAGAAAGCGGGCAACTTGTAACACAAGAGGGAACCGTCGGTCCATTTGCAATAACAGAAAACGAGTCCACGATATACATTAGTAACACGCGTCGACAGAATTACGGCACATATGGGACCTTCTATCAAAACATAGTTTACGGAGAGCAAAACACAAACTATATCTCTAATATATCCGGGGTCTCTATTGACTTCTTTGGACACTACGGAGAAGGGGCATTTTTGACTGACTTTGGCAGCATCATCAATAGAGAAAGAGCGACAATATATGTCGCTTATTCCACTAACGATAGAGCGCAGCTGCGATTTAGTGTAGAAGATGTGAAATTGTATATGAACTATGATAATGGTTCGTGGCCGTTTTGGTTTGGAAACAAAGCCGGATTCCGAGATGGAATCACGGTATATGGGACGAAATCTCGCGCGGTTGTTACCAAAAACTATTCGGATAGACTTCTCTACGCATACGAAACACCGACGCCACTCTTCGGAGACATCGGCGAGGCAACGATTGACGAGGACGGTTTCGCGTTCGTTGACATTGACGACATGTTCTCGGAGACAGTTGCAAGCCGAGTCGAGTATCAAGTGTTCCTCCAGGCGGAAGGCGAGGGGACGTGCTACATCGCTGAAAAACATCCGAACTATTTCGTAATCAAAGGCACTCCGAATCTCAAAGTCGCCTGGGAACTCAAAGCGAAACAACGTGATTACGAGAACATAAGACTCGAGCAATCGGACAACGGCCTCGAGGAATACGGTAGCGAGACCGACCCTATAAACGATATTGATTCATACATTAATGAACAGGAGGCATTGCTATATGGCTAACACAATCAAACAGCTTGCATCGTTCGCGGTGCTCAACGTAAACGGAGGCGAGCGCGTCTCATTTACTTATGACGAAATCGACGCAGAAACAGGCGATATGATTTCGAGTAACAACAAGGGGAATTTCTTTGCAGTTGACGAGAACCTCAAAAAAGACATCGAGGACATCCGCGCATACATTCAGGAGCATAAACTCGCAGAGTAGGAGGCGACTATAATGAACAAACTATGGTTAAAGGCGGCACTCGTCAGAGCGATTAAGACGATGGCTCAAACGGCGGTCGCTCTAATCGGAACGCATACAGTCGGGATTCTTGAAGTCGATTGGATTTCGGTTCTGTCCGCGTCCGCACTCTCGGGAATTCTCTCGATTCTGACATCAATCGCGGGACTCCCGGAGGTCGAAAAGATTGACGAGATTCAAACGAAAGTCAATCTCGACACCGTTGAGGAACTTTATGAGGTGGAGGATTATGAAACAGAGAACGAAACAGCCGAAGAATAGCGATTATTACATCCGCCAGGTCTCGGGAGGACTCAACGGAGCGGTCCAGGGTTCGCCGACAATCATCGGGGCGAATGTTCTTTGTAATTGCGTCGGGTACGCAAACGGCAGATTCAACGAAATCATTAACGACCCGAATCTCGACGGGATCGAGAAACGATTCAAATATCAGCTTGTTTGCAATGCGGAGAACTTCATCGAATCCGCGAAGAGGCAAGGACTCAAAATCAGAAAGACTCCGACCCTCGGCGGGATTATGGTCTGGCAACGAGGCGCGACTCTTGACGGTTACGACGGAGCCGGTCACGTTGCGGTCGTCGAGCAGATAAACGCGGACGGCTCGATTATCACATCGGAATCGGGATGGGGCGGCTTTGCGTTTAAGAGGATAAAGAGGACGAACTTGAACGGCAGATGGGGACAGTCCTCGGCGTATAAGTTCCGCGGATGTATTATTAATCCGTCCGTGAAGTCGTCTCCGGCATCGAAACCGAACCTCAAATCGGTCTCGGTCGTTGCTCAAGAAGTAATCGACGGAAAGTGGGGAACCGGTTCGGACCGCAAATCGAGACTCACGGCGGCCGGGTACAATTACAACGAGGTTCAAAACAAGGTCAACGAGATTTTGAGCAAGAAGAAAACCGCGCCGAAAGTCGTCACATATACGGTCAAGAAGGGCGACACGCTCTCGTCTATCGCTAAGAGATACGGAACTACATATCAGAAAATCGCAAAGGACAACGGAATCAAGAATCCGAACTTCATCAAGGTCGGACAGAAATTGAAAATCAAGAAATAGGAGAAAACGAAATGAACGACGGAATGATTATCGCGGCGGTCGGTCTGATTGTCGGAGTGATTGCGATTGTGAGTCCGATTGTGAGACTCAACGCGAATATCACAAAACTCACGACCATCGTTGAGCAATTGGAACAGATAGTGAAAGAGAAGACGGAGGAACTCGGGCATCGCGTCACGGAGCACGGAAAAGAAATTGACGGAATCCGTCTCAAACTGACCGAACACGAGGAGAGAATCAAGTCGCTCGCGTCGAAATAGGTCTCTCAGCAAGGGAGACGCATATCTTCCTTACTTGGTTGAAAATAGGGCAAAGACAAAACCGGGGCAAAACTGTCCCGGTTCTTTGCTTTTTTTGAGGCTTATATTTTCGATTTAAGCGATTTTATTTGACATTGCCGACCCATCTATCCTCGCATTATTTCGGCAAAACAAAGACATAGGCATCCGAACCTTCAACCTTTGCATAAACCTTGCCGACCGCTTCTGATCTAAACAATTTATACTGCTCGGGCCAAGAGTGGTTCCAGATTGATCCGATAGGGACGGAGTCCAATTCAATTTCAACGCGAGCATCGGAGCCTTCATAAACCTTTGCCGTCAAAGTTAAGCCAGCCGTATCATGCCGGTTAAAATATTCAATGCCAGCTTCGGCAGCATCATTGCCATACGACGCGAGCTTAATTCGCTTTGAGCCGCGCGGGATATGTGTAGCTTGTTGGTAGTCGGTTATCGCTGCGGGAAATTCTATTTGCTCAGGACGAGCGGACTTCTTGTTGAAAAAAAACATAATACCACCTCCGAAAAAATATTATCATAAGTGAAGAAAATAGTCGAAAAGTATTGAATCTTTTTCTTGGAGGGTGTAATATGTGGCTGAGGCACAACTATTCCTAAAATCATAATTCGCGACACTTTGTTAAGAAACGTTGATTTTTAGGGAAAACAACTGAAAAAGTATTTAGATTGTGTCTCATTGAAAGGAGGCACTTTTTTTATGAAACATTCAGCGTTACCACAGTTCGCCACCATCCATGAGGAATCGGCATCACTATTCGACGCAAGACTGAATGAGAAAGTTCTGGAGCTCCAAGCCTTCGACCCGAAGGTTATATTCTCGGAGCACATTCCATTCTACGCTCACATTACATACGTTGTCAAGGAGACGATCCCCGAGACCATTGCGGAAGCATCGGCTATTAACGGGGTTTCCTTCGTATGCAGTCAATGTCCGTTCTTTAGGCCGGTTCTCAGAGATGACGGCGAGATCGACAAGCGTTGCAAGTATGGAGATTGTGAACATGCCGAGCTTGGCAGAACGTTCAAAGACTCTCCGGCTTGCGACAAACTTTACGAAGTCATCAAAGACGGGGATGTGAATCTTGTGTTCAAGGAGGGCTAAGCAATGAAGGAGACAATCGGAAAGGTATTAATGTTGATGGCTTACACGGCCTTTGCTATGTCCACAGTCGTTGGATGTGCAATGTCGTAGAAAGGAGAACAGATATGACAACTTACAGAGTAGAACTTACAGGGACTTATTCAGGAACAGTTTTCGACTTTACAGATTACGGCGAGGCGATGGGCTTTATCGGGATCGCGCTGGAGAACGGAACCGACTCCGGCAAAGACATGTCCGCCACAGTGTCAATCGTCAGACAGGAGGTGGGTCTCAGTGAGTAAAGAATTAACAGGCGATTACAGGAAATTCATGGACAAGAAATATCTCGGTTCGTGGGATGTTCCTGAGGGCGGCGACTTGGTCCTCACCATTGCATCAGTCGAGCAGAACGAGGTCCAGAACCAGCAAGGCAAAGAGATCAAGCTGACACTACACTTTGCGGAAGATTACAAGCCGATGATTCTGAATAAGACTAACTCGGAATCTATTTCCAAAGCGGTCGGCTCCAAGAGGGTCGAGAATTGGGTCGGCAAAGCGGTCTCAATCTACGTTGCACAGGTGAACGCTTTCGGAGGGACTACGGACGCGCTCCGTATCAGAGACTATGCTCCGAAGGTTACGAAGGCCGTTTGCTCTGATTGTGGCAAAGAAATCAAGGCTGCTGACGGGTTCGGCGTCAACAAGATCGTGCTCAGGTCTCAGGAGCTTTACGGATGCGATTTGTGTATGGATTGCGCAAAGAAGAGGAAGGAGGCGGAGTAATGAGGACAATGGAGAACTCAATGGTCCGCAGAGATGTCCGTTCGTGGGAGTGGGACCGATTCGATGAAATAGTCGATGCTTATCTCGTTGCAGATGAACATATTGAGGACTACTACTTGGACGACTTCGGAACGGAGGCAGACGATGAAGCTATCGAATGGTAACTATTTTTCAGCAGAGGCAATGAGAGATTTCTGGTCCGTCTCGCAGTTCAAGGAGTTCGATAAGTGTGAAGCGATGGGCGTTGCATCCGTCAGAGGAGCTTACAAGAGGCCCGAAACTGATGCGTTGCTCGTCGGGTCCTACGTCGATGCTTACTTCACCGGTGACGTGGATGAATTCGTTGGAGAACACGCAGAGCAGATGTTTACCAAGAAGGGAGAACTTTATGCGAAGTACCAGAGAGCCAACGACATGATCCGCAGAGTCGAACAGGATGAAGCCATGCTGCATTACCTCGAGGGCGACAAGCAAGTCATTATGACTGGGAAGCTGTTCGGTCTCGATTGGAAGATAAAGGTCGATGTGCTCCGGGATGATTGCATTGTGGACCTGAAAACGGTCAAGGATTTTGAGCCGGTATATAAAGAAGGCTTCGGGCGAATGTCATGGATTGAGTCCTGGGGGTATGACATTCAGGGTGCAATCTATCAGGCCGTCGTTGAGCAGAACATTGGCAAGCGGTTGCCGTTCGTACTCGCAGCGGTAACGAAGGAACCCGTCCCGGACATCGACTTGGTACAGATAGACCAGAACGTTCTCGACACGGCAATGAAGGTCGTCGAGAACAAAATAGATCGGTTCGACCTCGTTAAATGCGAGGAGATTGAGCCGAGAAGGTGTGAGCATTGTGAGTGGTGCAAGAACACTCGAGTTATAAGTCAGCCGAGACTATACACGGCGGAGGAGGTGCAATAATGACTTTCTATGAATATGCGACTGAACATTATATAAACGATGACTCCGCAAAGGGAGACTTTGTCAGGGATATGCAAGGAGACTCATTCATACAGTCCACACCAAAGCTCAAGAAGTTCTCTATACTCGGGCACCTCTATAAAGAAGGCGCTTGCATAGAAGCAATAGCCGCTTTCGAGGATATATGGGCTGAGTACATGGAGGTGAAGCACAATGAAGCAGACAAAGTATAAATTCGAGATATTCCATCGTGGCCGGAAGGTGGGCGAGACTTACGCGGTTTCCGTATCTAAGGCGATCAACAACTACTGGTGGAACAACTGCAAGCGGAGAGACCCTTACGCATGTACGGAATACAAACCGAGTGATTTCGTTGCGAAGGTGGTATAGGAGGGACAATGAACATAAAGATAATTCACGGCAGACTGGTACGAGCGCCAGAGCTGACAAGGGACGATACCGACGACAAGAAGAACAGATGTAAATTTACCGTTGCAACAGACAGGCGCTACGGAGACGAGTCCGATTTCCATGATTGCATTATATTCGGGAAGCGCGCCGAAGTCGTTGATAAGTATTTCGACAAAGGCTCGGAGATAGTCGTTGTCGGAGAAGATCAGGGCAGAAGCTACGATGACAAGAACGGCGTAAAGCGTAAATCATGGTCGCTCGTTGTCTGGGACTTCGACTTTTGCGGGTCGAAGGGCAACGGAACTACACAGAAGGACGGCGACATCCCGGACAACTTCGATAAGCAAGAGGGTGACATCCCATTCTAAGTTGAGACAGAGGCGGGGCGGACTACAAATTACTGCTTAATAAGGAAAGAAGATGTTCGTTCAAACTATCACTTCCGCTCCGCCATTGTCATATAAGAGTTATGAGTAAATACCTATTAATCGACACAAGAGAGAAGCCAAAAGCCATACAGTCTATCGTTGCCGAGTTTGATAAGCTCGGCATCCAATACGAGAGGACAAAGCTCCTGTTCGGCGACTATATGGACTTCAACAAGCCGTCTATATGTGTTGACAGAAAACAGAATATTGCGGAGCTGGCAAAGAATTGCACCATAGAGGCGGAACGGTTCAAAGAGGAAATGAGACGCGCTCAGAGGGCAAGTTCCGAGCTCGTTATCCTCGTTGAGCAGAACAGATACAAGGACCGAGACCAATGGGTCCAGGTCAACGACATTGCCGATCTAATGCTCTGGAGCTCACCGCATACAACGATAAGAGGCGAGAAGGTATTCCGAGTCCTGAGCTCATGGGTTGCGACATACGGCATCCGTGTTGAGTTTTGCGACAAAAGGCAGACCGGGAAGAAAATCCTCGAGATTATTTACGGAGGCAAAGCATGAGAGAGCCGTATCAAATGGATTTATTCGACTTGGAAGATAAAGCGTACCAGCCGAGCCCTTCCGGGAATCCATACGCTTCGGCAATAGTTTATTACTGTCCGAAGTGCAAAGACATGGTCGGGATGTACTCCAAAGAAGGGAAAGACAAGGGCTGGCATTGGGTAAAGCAAACGTGTCGGAACGGACACAAACTAAATTGGGAATATATTAAACATGAATAACTACGAAACTAAACCGTGCTGCATTTGCGGGGAAGAATATCTCCGCATCGACATGGAACCAATATTCACAGGGCGCCGTCAATATGTGTGCCGGTCCTGTATGAAAAAGGCGAAGATGGATGTCGGAGTCATAATGCACGGACACTATAAACGACATTTGAAGAAAATCAACAAGAAGTGAACGGAGGGCAAAATGGCAGCAATTATTACAACGAAGGATAAAGGTTATGCGGATCGAGAGGCTTATGTGAACGAGACTCTTAATGACGCGTTCAGGCCGGTTGAGGATGTAAGAAGCATCCGTTACACAACGACAGATACGAGCAAAGAAATCATCAAGGAAATCGTTCGCGTTGAGTCGTGGCTCGGGATGATTGCTTATCTCGATGTGACTGCGCTTCCAATGGAGGAAGTTTTGAGGTCTATCGTGCATCTTACCATTGCAGAGGGTGAACCGAGCAATCTGGTTACAGACCCGACGGAGATCAGAAAGGCGGCGAGGATGTTCTCATGATAAGAGTGATAAAGATAACTAAACATTGTGAGGGCTGCATGGGCGGAGCGTTTAACGACTGTCCTGATTGCGAGGACAAATGCCAAGAAGTCGTGCTTTGTAAAGATTGTGAATTCAATCGCGAATCCGTTATGGCCCGTGAAAAAACGCTTTGCCGAAGATTGCAAGCATGGGTTGATCCGTGTGATTTCTGTTCCTGGGGAGAGAGGAGGCCGGAATGATTGGAATTATAATCGGCGCCATTGTCGTTGCCAGTGCTCTAATCATACACGAGCTCGGAGAATACGCAGAGGACATCAATCCGTACAACCATGATGTCGGGAATGATTTTGATAATGAGGTGGATCAGTGAACAAGAAGATGGACAGCAGAGCGATGTTTACATCCAGCAGCGACGAGTGGGCGACTCCACAAGCGTTATTCGACGAGTTGAATGAAGAGTTTAACTTCGACCTCGATCCGTGTGCGACGGAGGACAATGCAAAGTGCGAAAACTTCTACACATTGCAAGAGAACGGCTTGGAGCAATCGTGGGGGGGTTCAGCGTATTTGTTAATCCACCATACTCCGAGATCGGCAAGTGGGTTGAGAAGTGTTACCGGGAAGGCTGCAAGGATAATACAACCGTTGTCCTGTTGATTCCGAGCAGAACAGACACAAAGTATTTTCACAACTTCATTTACCAAAGATGCGAGTTGCGATTTGTAAAGGGCAGATTGAAGTTTGGAGATGGCAAAGGGACAGCGCCGTTTCCGAGCATGATAGCGATATTTCGAGGAGCATATACATAATCGTATGCCAGGAGGGAATAAAAAATGAAACTAATAGAATTTGCAGTAAAGGTATTAAGAGGCTACTGCAACAAGCACCTTGATTGCGAATGTCATTGTCAGTTTAGAGCTGATGACGGCTGCTGCACATTATCGGACAAAAGCCCGTGCGACTGGGAGTTAAAAAGCGAGGTGGAGCGATGACAGGACTATATAACACACCGAATGTTTTACACCTAATAGAGAGGGATAGAGATGGCAACGAGAGGACAGTTCGCTATTATCGAGAGGACACGATTAATAATTTTGTTCATTCGGTGAAAGTGATGTTGTCGGAAATCGGAATGAAGGCGGACAAATACGACGAGGTGGAAGAATGATTCACAAAGATGACACAACGCCTACGGATAAGATTTGTCCGATTATGAGTACGAATCGGATTGTATTTGACGGTCATTTTGTCAAATGCAGAAAAGAATGTGCGTGGTATGAGTTATGCAATCCACAAGAGAAATTAAGGACATCACTTCCTAAAGACAGCGAGGTAACAGAATGAGTAAATACAAAAAGTTAGACAACAATGCACTCAATAATATGACCGAATTTTTGAAAAGGCATTTCTCGGTAAGCGAAGGCGACAAATTAAGTTGTGTCGAGTGCAGAAGTCTTGCAGGGAAGATATTGTCTTTCCTACCGACAATCGACATAGTGCATTGTGGAGAATGTAAGCATCGACCGATATGTTACCTATGGAAAAATCTGCTGAATGACAATGGGTACTGTTCATACGGAGAAAGGATAGAGGAATGAGTGGTTTAACTATTTGTGAATACTACAACAACGGTCACTGTTTAAAGTATGACGAAGATTGTTTTAATCAATGCGTGCAAAAACAAGTCAGCGAGGACGCTATAAGCAGAGCAACGGTGTTGGAGATTTATTCAGACTTGTATTGGATGGATGAACGCTTGTTAAATTTCAAAGACGAGTTAGACAAGGTTTATGAGAAACTCCGAAACGCACCGAGCGTTATGCCAAAGCCAAAAGAGGGCGAGTGTCCGTACTTCATTGACGGAGTATGGTGCAATCTTGTTGGCAAGAAGATGAAAGGAGCAGACGAATGACACACGAAATAAAAATACAAAAGCAATTTGCAGAAGCGGTGTATCTGGGAGAAAAAACCTTTGAGGTTAGAAATAACGATAGAGGTTATCAAAAGGGAGATTTAGTCAAGTTCCAAGTAATGGACGGATGGTTTGAACGCCCGACCCACCCATTGAACGATATGACTTTTAAAATAACCTATGTGCTTGGCTCGTTCTATGGACTTGCACAAGGCTATGTGGCATTTGGTATCAAGCCGATGCCAGAGCAGACGGAAACAAAAGGAGTCCGCTACTGCAACGAGTGTAAATGGTTCAGAGATAAACAAGTGTGTGGTAGGTGCAGAAGCAAAAATTTATTTGCAGAAGCCGATACTCCGCAGACGGATTGCGGAGAAAAAATGCAAACTGTAGTTAGCACTTTTGACAGCGAAAATGCAAAGTATAGTAAAGGAGCAGAGTGATGAATAAGAAAAAGCCTTGTGGTTTAGATTATTGCCCACAAGAAGAAATCGTCGGAGCATATGCAAGTTGTACAGCTTGTGCGTGGGGTAACGATAGCGATGACAAATCGGAAGAAGAGATAAAAAGAGGACTTGATAAATATATCGCAACAAATAGCGAAGATGAGTGATACCAAATGCCCATAGGCTTTTCGGAGTGACTATGAAAGCTCGCTGTTTGAGGACAGAGTGAGAAAGGCGTGAGGATATACCAAGTGAGGTTCAGACGATGAACAGGGTGTGGCAGTAGGAATCCGTGATAGACAGACTAACTCTGACGAGAGCCGAACGCAAGAGAGTTAATAGCCTTGAATCACGAATGTGAGTAGGGGCGAAAGCGTGAGCGTAGGGAACAAGCCACAGCGACAAGCAGGTGGGAGCGGTCGCAATTTAAGAAAGGACAAAGAAGATGAAAAGGTTAATTCTATTAGCAATAGCGTTAATGACGCTGACGGCTTGCACACAATCTGAGCCAACCACTTATCCCATTGTGGATAAATACGAACACGGAGGCAAGTGCTATGTGGCAATCGAAGTAGAGGTAAGCCCAGAGGAATATATAGGTTACGACATTGGAGATGAATACGGGGAGACGGAATGAAGATTCAAACAGAAGCACCGATAACACATGATGCGGCATGGTACATCCTGAAGGCTAACGGATGGAATCACAGAGAGGGCATTGATGGAAACGAGTACATCCAGGCACTCAGAACAGATGGATTCGGCAACGTGGTCGAATATAACAGGATCACAGAAAAGATAAACATAAAAAAAGAAATGCACACGCAGGAACTTCTGGCGGCGCTCAAGGTGCTGCGAATAATTTAAGGTTGAATCGGGTCCCTAAGATTAAGACAACAATATGAAAGCAAAAGAGTTTTTAAGACAGTACGAATATGCAATTCAGCGAGCGGAGCTTTGCCGGAGAGAATACGAGAGGGAGCTCGAGGAGATAGACGCGATTAGATCAACCCTGGACACGGACGGCTTACCGCATGGCAATGGAGTTTCCAAGAAGGTCGAGGACAAGGCCATTAAGCTTGCCGACAAGGCAACGAAATGGAAGATGGCTTACCTCGATGCTCTGGAAGTCAGACAGACCGTTTATGATCTTATTTGGGACATCCCGGGACCGGAGGGCAAGGTTCTTTACTATCGTTACATTGACCTTCTCCTCTGGGAGGACATTGCCGATAAGATGGACTACACGCCGAGGGGAGCATATTCCATTCATAAAAAAGCATTGGTTATTGTTGAGAACAGATTAAATCGAGAAAAGTAATGTCAGTTACAATATACGAATTTCTATCAAAGTTTAAGAGGGTAAAGCAGACAGCTCCGGGACAGTATATCTGTCAATGTCCGGCACACACAGACAAAAAGGCGAGCCTTAGCATCAAAGATGATACGGACAGCTCTGGTCGTATTCTGTTAAGCTGTCATGCTGGGTGCAGCACGGCGGACATCCTAACTCAAGTCGGCTTGACATTCAAAGACATTCAGCCGGGAACGCCAGAAGTGGAGAAGAAACCGCTCCAGAAGTGGCAGATAAATCTAACGGCGGAATATCGCTATACGGATGAAGCGGGGAACTATCTTTACTCGAAGCTCCGTTACGAAGGGCCAGGCATCGACGGCAAACAGATTCGCTACGGGCGCATTGTAGATGGCAAATACACAAAGGGCAAAGGAGATGTCGAGGCTGAGCTTTACAACGTGACGGCGCTCAAGGACGCTATCGAAAGCGGACGGACGGTTTATTACGTTGAAGGCGAAAAGGACGTGGAAACCCTCAAAGAGCTCGGACTCATTGCGGTTACGGCTGGAGGCGCAAACGACTGGCGTTCAAAGTATGCTCGCTATTTCGTTGGTGTTCATGATCTCGTTATCATACAGGACAACGACCATCCCGGAGAGCTTCTCGGCAGCACAGTTGTTAAGGACCTCAGGGATGTCGTATATAAGCAAAGGAAAATTGTTCCGTCAAAAGTTGAACACGGAGACGTTACAGACTGGGTAGAGGACGAAGGCGGTTCCAGAGAGAAGCTATTCGCATTGGCAGCAGATTCGGAGCCGATAATGGCATCCTGGGTCGGGGAAAAAGGCAAAATCAACGCGTCGCTTCTTGCAGATGCTATTCTCGACCAAAACAGCATTGTCGTTGCCAGGAATCCGGGAACCAGGTCGGATCAGGTGCTATGGTATAAAAACGGAGTGTATAAAACTCAGTCAGAGAGCGAAGTTCAGGGCGAAATTGATAAATATATCCCGCCATACATAAGCAATCCGTACACTCTGAGCCAGACATCGAAAATGATAACGGTTAGAGCAACGGCCGTCAGCTATGACTCAATCAATGCGACCGAAAATTATATCAACGTTAGAAATGGCCTGATAAAATTGCCGGAGTTTGAATTGGTACCGCATAGCCCGGACGTACTCACAACAATTCAACTGACTTGCGACTATGACCCGGCTGCAACTGCTCCGCATTGGGAAAAATTTAAGAATGACTACTGCAAAGACGAGGACGGCGTTCTGGATGAAGAAATGCTGAGGCTCGACAAGATGAAAGCCGGCATAATCCTGTCATCAATGTACGGTTACAGGCTCAAAGGGGCCTTTGTGCAGTTCTCAGCCGAAGGAAACACGGGAAAATCCGTCGATTGTGACATTTTAACCCATCTTTTAGGCCAAGATAACACTGCAAATGTGTCTTTTCAGGAGATGGCTAATGACAGATGGGCTACGGGACGTGTTTGGGGCAAAAGATTGGTCGTTGTCGGCGATCAGGGAAGGGAATCCATCAAAGATTCCTCAACATTTAAGCAATTAACCGGTGGCGATGCTGTTTCCGCAGAACTTAAAGGACTTCAACACTTCATGTATAAGTTTAGAGGTGTAATTCTTGTCTCATGCAACCATCTTCCAGTATTTGAGGACGACAAAGGCGACCATATGAGTGAACGACTCAATTTTATTCACTCCAGGAACGTCATTTCAGAGGCAGACCGAGACATTTACTTGAGAGATAAGCTTATAAATGAAGTTAGTGGCATCCTCAACTGGGCCCTTGACGGACTCAAAGACTTTATTTCAAACGGAGACCGACTTTGCCACTGTAAGAGTTCAGATCGGCTTATGACTGAATATCGTTGCCGCTATGATACGTTCTTTGCCTTCCTGAATGAAGCTTGCACAGTGACAAGGGATATGAGCCATTACATCAAGAAGGTTGATCTTGAGAACGAATACGAGCAGTTTTGCCTTGAGAATGATTTCGTTGCACTCGATAAGAGAAATATCAAGAACCGAGCTGCATCTCACGGCATACCGCTTAAACTATTGCAAGGCATCCAGGTCTATCGAGGGGTGCAATGGAAATTGGATGGGATAAACGTTGCATCGTTCGAGGAAATCAAGGGAAAAATCCCATTTTGACGGAAAAGGGTTGACAATTTAACAAAAAGGTGGAACCGAGGTGTGTTTTTCCACCTCGGTTTTTCGTTGAAATTCCAATGGGTTGATGCCCCTAAGGTGTAAAAGGTGGTACTTTTTATATTTATTTTTAAAAATAAAAAATAAAATATATTATATAGAGTTTAAAAAACGCCACCTTTGCCACCTCAGACACGTTTTTCAGGCAAAGAACGTTGAAATTCCAATGGGTTGAGCGAGGTGGGTGTTTTCCACCTTTTTCCACCTCGGCAAAGTGTTCATTGTTTTGCAGTTAGATGGTTAGTATTATGATATTGTCAAAGGGTTGAGAGACCCGGAGACAAGTGCCTCAGACGGGGCGCGTTTGCTCCGTCTATATGATTGTGACAGTCTCCTTTCATAGTCTCAGTGCAACTCTGAGAGCAATCGCAGATATAATTCCATCATCCATCCAGTTGAAAAGGCCAGGATCATGTCCCGGCTTTTTCATTGCAAAGTATATGGCAAGAACAAATCCAAGACACAAGAACGGAAATCTCAGAAGAAAATACCGGGCCAGACTTAAAGCCCAGGGAGGTCCTTGTGGAATATGCCGGGGGAGTCTGGGGCCAATCCACTACGACGAGCCGAGCGACGCAAAACATCCGCTCTCGTTTGTGATTGACGAAATAATTCCAGTTAGCAGATGGAGAGAGTTCGGCTACGAATCGCCGGAGGCCGTCGCACAGGACTGGGGCAACCTCCAAGCGGCGCATTGGATATGCAACCAACAAAAGTCGAACAGGGTCTTTGAGGAGGTTGCGCCAAGAATTAAATTGATTAATGTCAAGGATGGTGAATGGTAGGGCAAGGGCCCCCGGGGTGCCCCC
>OCTW011617710.1_pt1 | contig 22299 bp, 18 predicted proteins | sample 1539671 | NCBI WGS metagenome assembly OCTW01 (sample SAMN02144230, study PRJEB22623) | gut metagenome | biome: sheep rumen | host: Ovis aries | place: New Zealand
CGAAGCGCGAACTTCTTGCCGATGAAGAAGAAGCCGACGCCGAAAAGAAGTATCGATACGCCTCCGGTGACGATGTCGACCGCCATGAAGTCGCTGCCAGAAGCAGTGATGAAATGCTGAGCGATGATGCCAACCGCGGCGACGCCTCCGGTGACGAGTTCGCTTGGGACGATGAAAAGCGCGTCGCCCAAAGCAAGCAAGAACGAACCGAAAATCACAAGGCCGATGTTTTTCGCGGCCGTCAGGAGTTTAGAACGGTCGATCTTACTTTTTGGGCTCATCCTTCCTGGCCTCCATTTCGAGGTACGAATAGATGAACGGGTCGATGTCGCCGTCCATGACGCCTAGCACGTCGCCGGTTTCATGGCCCGTGCGATGGTCCTTGACCATGGTGTATGGCTGGAAGACATAGGACCTGATTTGGGAACCCCATTCGATGTTTTTCTGCTCGCCGATGATGGACTTGAGCTTGGATTCGCGCTCATCGAGCTTGATCTGCATCAAGCGGTCGGTAAGCATGCTCATGCAGGTTGCCTTGTTCATGAGCTGGGAGCGTTCGATTTGGCACTGAACGACGATTCCAGTGGGGATATGCGTGATTCTGACCGCTGAGGAAACCTTGTTGACGTTTTGCCCGCCGGCACCTCCGGAGCGGTAGGTATCGACGCGAAGGTCCTTGGGATCGATCACGATGTCGCTGACCGCGCCGAATTCGGGGGTGACGTTAACGGAAGCAAAGGAGGTATGACGTCTTGCGGCGGCGTCGAAAGGCGAGATCCTGACCAAACGGTGGACCCCTTTCTCGCCTTTGAGCATGCCATAGGCATCGGTTCCGTTGATTTTGATGGTCGCCGATTTGATTCCGGCCTCATCGCCGTCTTCAATATCGAGCACCTGCAATTTGAAATTGTTTCTCTCGGCCCATCTGCCATACATGCGCATGAGCATGGAGGCCCAATCCTGCGCTTCGGTTCCGCCGGCGCCAGGATGGATTTCGATGGTGCAATTCAAGGCATCGTATTCGCCAGAGAAAAGGAGCTTGTGGCGGAGGTCCTCGCAGAAGGTGGATAGCTCATTCTCCATCGAGGAGATGAGCTCAAGCACATCTGCATCGGATTCGGTGACTTCGGAAAGCAATGCCTTAATGTCATCGAAAGCGGAGGCGGCCTTTTGGTAGCGTTCCTTCTTTCCTTGAAGCGCGGCGAGGCGGCTTGAAACCGTCTTGGCCTTCGCTTGGTCGTTCCAGAAGCCTTCTTGGTTCTGTTCTGCCTCCAAAGAGGCGATTTCTGCATTGATTTTGGGAAGATCGAGGGAATCGCCTAGCTGAGAGACAAGCGTGCCTAATTCGTTGGCTTTTTGCTTAAGTTCTACTAGCTCAGTCATAATCCCTGTTCCTATTCAGCTTTGGGCGCGGAGTCTTCCTGAGGAGCAGGCTGTTCACCTCTGGCTGGCTCAGCCTGAAGGTCCTCTTTGGCTACGGGCTTTTCTTCAAGCTCAGTTGCGGTGGCTTCGGTGACGTTGCCGGAAGCATTGGCCGCGGCGGATTCGCCTTGCGGGGCAGCGGGCTGGGGCTGCGGCTTCACGATACGGACGTTCATGAAGTTATAGACGCAGTCGACGGAGATGTTGGAATTCATCTCGCGGAAGAGCGAATAGCCTTCGTTGACGTAATCCTGAAGCGGGTTGGTATGCGCATAGGAGCGGAGGCCGATGCCTTCGCGGAGATGGGACATGGTGTCGATGTGCTTGGTCCAGTTGCGGTCGATGATGGTGAGCGAAACCTGACGCTCGATCTTATCGGCCTGCTCTTCATCCCAATCGGCACGCTTTTCGAGGTAGCGGGCATAGAGGAATTCGCCGAGGTCGTCTCCGCCTTCTTCGACGGTCGCCTCTTCGTAAGCCTTAGAGGGGAATTCGCCTTCGGGAACAAACGCTGGCTCAACCAATTTCTTGAGGGCCTCGCCAGAGATTAGGCCTTCACCCTTACTGGAGGAAGCGGCTTTCTTGGCAAGGAATTCGCCGGTTTCATGGAAGAAGCTATGGACGAGCTCGGTGATGTCGCCAGCGAGCATGATGGAGTCGCGGCGATCGTAGATGATTTGCCTTTGCTTGGCTAAGACGTCATCATAATCGAGCAAGTTCTTACGGGTATCGAAGTTACGGCCTTCGATCTGCTTCTGAGCGTTGGTGACGACGTTCTGGATCATCTTGTTCTCGAGATGGTCATCGCCGAGCTGCTTGATGAAGAATTCGCGGCGAGCGTCATCGACGAACCTTCTCATGAGTTCGTCTTCAAAGCTCACGTAGAAGCGGGAATAGCCGGGGTCGCCCTGACGTCCAGAACGGCCGCGGAGCTGGTTATCGATACGGCGGGATTCATGACGTTCGGTGCCCAAAACGCATAGACCTCCTAGCTCTTTTACGCCTTCGCCGAGTTTGATGTCGGTACCACGGCCTGCCATGTTGGTGGCCAGGGTGACTGCGCCACGCTCACCAGCATGGGAGATGATCTCAGCTTCGCGAGCCTGGTTTTTGGCGTTCAATACCTCATGGGGAATTCCTGCCTGGGTAAGAAGGGCGGAGATCTCTTCGTTGGATTCAACGGAGACGGTGCCGATCAATACCGGCTGGCCCTTTTCGTGGCGGGCCTTGACCTCTTCGACGAGGCCTTGGAGTTTGATCTTATGAGTGCCGTAGATGTAGTCATTGTCATCGATACGCTGGATGGGCCTATTGGTAGGAATGACGATGACCTTCATGTTGTAGATCTTCTCGAATTCCTCTTCCTCGGTCTTGGCGGTACCGGTCATGCCCGACATCTTCTTGTAAAGACGGAAGAAGTTCTGATAGGTGATGGTGGCCAAAACGGTGGTTTCCTGTTTGATTTCCACACCTTCTTTGGCCTGAATCGCCTGCTGAAGGCCGTCGTTATATTCGCGGCCCTTCATGATACGGCCAGTGAACTGATCGATGAGTTGGATCTGCCTTTCGGAGTCGACCATGTATTCGACGTCGCGATGCATGATGTAGTTCGCTTTGAGGGCTTGGTGGATGCGGTGGACGAGTTCTTGGTTCTCGGGATCGTAAAGGTTCCTGATGCCGAACATCCTCTCGGCTTTGTTGTTGCCTTCGTCGGTGAGGTTCGCGGTCTTGGTTTTGATGTCGACGGTGAAGTCGCGGTTGTTGCGAAGGGTTTTGACGAACCTATCGGCGACCATATATTGGGACGCGGCAGACTTCTGGCCGCCAGAAATGATAAGCGGGGTACGGGATTCGTCGATTAGGACGGAGTCGGCTTCGTCGATGACGGCGTACTTCAATCCGCGAAGGACGCGATTATCAAGCGACTGAGTCATGTTGTCGCGCAGATAATCGAAGCCAAGCTCGGAGTTGGTCGTATAGGTGATATCGCAGAGGTATGCTTCTTTCTTTTCGGAAGCGGTCTTGGACGCGAGGTTCACGCCAACAGTAAGGCCTAGGAAGCGATAGATATTGCCCATCCACTCGGCGTCACGGGAAGCAAGGTACTCGTTGACGGTGACGACATGTACGCCGTTGCCGGTCAACGCGTTAAGGTAAACAGCCATGGTCGCGGTAAGGGTCTTACCTTCACCGGTTCTCATCTCGGCGACGTTGCCATCATGCAAGACGAGGGCGCCGATGATCTGGACCTTGAAGGGGAATTGCTTGATAGCGCGGTAAGCACCTTCACGCGCAACGGCGAACGCCTCGATCTTGATATCGTCGAGTTTTTTCCCGTTCTTCAAAGCCTCTTTGAATTCCGCGGTTTTAGCGCGGAGCTCATCGTCGGTCATGGCGCGCATCGTATCTTCTAAAGCGATGACGCGATCAGCCTCTTTGGCATAGCGATTCAATTCCCGTTTTTCTAAACGGAAGATGGTTTCAATGATATTAGCCACGTTAATCTCCTCAAAAACAGCCCGATAATCATACCATTTGTAAAAATGGTAGGCAACGAGCATTCATGCGCGCCTAAAGAAGGTCTTGGACATTACCAAAACCTCAATTTTCCTTGCCCCATGTTTTTGAAGCAGGCTGATGCACGCTTTGATGGTGGATCCTGTCGTGTAAACGTCATCCACGAGCAGGATTTTCTTATCCCTTACATTCGCCTTAGGAATCCACCCTATGATTTTGCCGACTTTCTGGCGTTCTTTTGCTGAAAGGTCAGACTGCTTGGATTCGGCGAATTTCGACAAGGGGTTCAACATTTTTAGGCCCAAGTCCCTGCACATGGCCACCACTTGGTTGAATCCTCTGGCGTCGTTATGCGATTGCGAAGAAGGGGTTGGGACGATGTAAAAATTGTGGTACCTCGCCTTGATATAGGGGGCGGCGAAATAAAAGAAAACAGGATAAAGTTCATAGTCGCCGCATCCCTTGAACTTATAGAGCGTGGATTTGATGTCGCCCCCGTATTCATAAAGCGCTAAGCAACGAACGTTCCCAACTTTCCAGCGGATCCATTGGGGCTCAAATTGCTCAAAGCACTTCCTGCAGATCGGAGGATCATCGCCCAAAAAGTAACGGAGGGAGTTCATCTTAATCCGCTGGAAGCATATTTTGCAGAAAGGTGTTGCAGTATTCGATTTCAGAAATTGCATTTTTCATCGCCTCGCTTTCTTTATCTGCCAAGAAAATCACTTCCCCATCTGGCGCTTCATTCTTTCGCCCGGCACGACCTGCGATTTGGATTAGGGCCGCGGCGTTATAAATAGGGGAATCCGCTTCAAAAACGATCACCTGCAGGTTCGAAACGGTTACGCCTCGCTCCAAAACTGCGGTCGTGATGAGATAGTCGTATTTCCGTTGTTTGAACGCTTGGATGATTTCGGTCCTATCTTCGCGCTTGGAGTTCACGTAATTCCCTTTGGGGCAGGCCGCGGAAAGGATGCGATAAAGTGAAACCGAAAGATCGATTTTTGGAACGAAAACGAATACAGGTCTCCCCTCTTTTTGAAAAGCGTGCAATGTTTTGATGAGGTAAAAAATCTTGAGATAGCCTTGTTTGAGGACGTTTTTGGGAACGGGAATCGGGTGCTTATGAAACCTTGTGTGAAGGGTTAGCATCTGATGCCCAGGCGAACGGAAGGTCTGCACCACTTCTTTCGATGGGGTTGCTGACATCATTAGGCAATGACCGCGGAGCGCTTGCTTGAACACGCCTTCTAAAACATCGTTCCCTTTATAAGGAAAGGCGTCTATCTCGTCCATCACGATAAGGTCAAAGAAATTCGGATAACGGAATAGCTGATGGGTGGTTAGGATAACGCAATCGCCAACCAGAATATCGTGATGCCCTCCATACACGGCGACGATGTTGTTATACGGAAAGGCATCGTGGAGCCTTTCGTATAATTCGATTACGACGTCTCGGCGAGGCAACGCGAATCCTACGTGCATCCCCTTTTCCATCGCATATCGGATTACGGCATAAGAGATTTCCGTCTTGCCAGATCCGCATACGGCATATACAAGTGTGTCGACTCCTCTTTGAAAGTTCTTCACGATTTGGTCAGATAGGTTTTGCTGCTCTTCCGACAAGCTATAGTTCAAACGAAGGATAACGCGCTTCGGCTTGTCGACATCTTGTTCCACCATCGCGCCTGAAAAACCGATGCATTTTCTGCAATACGGTTTTCCGTTCAGATGACCCACAAAGCGTGGGTTCCTATTCCCGCAACGCGGGCAAATAAAATTGGTCTCCACACTTATTAATTGCTGTCAAAATCGAAAAACGCTCCTACTTTTTTCAAAAAGTGATGGAGCGTCAGTGATTTGGATGACCGATTTTATTCGAGCATGTCTACTCTTTTATGGTGTTTTTCGAATTTCGAAAATTTTTCGCTAAGGAAAATATCAACGCGTCTCAAAACATCTTCCGTTGCCATGTATTTCGCGCCGAAGGCAATGACGTTCGCGTTGTTGTGTTCCCTCGTCTTTTGAGTAACCACATCGTCATATCCGATGCCGCAACGGACGCCAGGGACTTTATTTGCAGCGATAGAAATGCCTTCGCCAGAAGTGCAAACGACGATGCCGAAATCGGCCTTCCCTTCCACTACGGCCTTCGCGGCAGCTTTGCCAAACAAAGGATAGTCGCAAGAGGCTAGGGAATCGGTGCCGAAATCCAAAACGCTTATGCCTATATTTTGTAGATGCTCTTTGATGGCTTCTTTTTGAACAAATCCGCCGTGATCGGACCCAAGCGAAACGGTCATAGAGGCTTCGGAATAGACCTTAGCCATTTCTTCAAACGAAACTAGTCCCTGCCTCACAAGAGAAATATTGCCATCTTTGATGCATGCGATTGTTGACGGAATCGAAGAAGAAGTTTTTCCATCAATGATGACCTCACATTTACCATCAAAATATGATTTCGCCTCATCACAAGTCAAAGCAGGTTTTTGTCCTGAGGTATTCGCGGAAGGAACAAGCAAAGGACACTCAACACGTTCAATCAAGTCCAATAGCTCATCGCAATCAGGAACGCGGACTCCGATTGTATCGGACCCCAAGGTGAGCCAAGGGTCCAGACCTTTGCGCGCTTTAAGGAGCAAGGTGATCTGACCGGGCATAAAGCGCTTCATCACAGCAATGGTTCCAACATCGACTTCGGCAAATTGAACCGCTTGCCCGATTGAAGCACACATTAATGTAAAAGGTTTTTCAGGCGGTCTCTTCTTCGCTTCCACTAGCTTTTTGAATGCAGATTCGCTATTTGCGATGGCCGCAATACCATATACAGTTTCAGTCGGAAAACATACAAGTTCCTGATTTTGCAGCGCTGTTACTGCCTTTTTCTTGTCGTTCCAATCAATAATTTGTGTATTCATAGTTATTTGCAATTAATGAATAAAAATCTAGTGAGGCCGTTCAGATCCTCAATAAATTCATACTCATAATCCTCCAAATACTGCCCCATAAGCTTAATTAGATAGTCTTTTAGGTCGTATCCGATCTCAAAGCACATCAGCAAACTGCCGCGTTTTACCTTCTTATAGTTCTTGAAGATGTCCTCATATACGTTGTTTTCTTCCTCAAGATACAAGGCTTCTTTTGGTTCATAGTCTTTCACCGAGTCCTGAACATCTTCTTTATTGAGGATATATGGAGGGTTGCTGACGATGATGTCGAGGTTCATCTTGGCCTCGATATAGGGCTCTAAAGATTTTCCTTTCAAAGTGTTAATGGAAAATCCATATTTCTTGATGTTCTTTCTAGCGATCTCTAGCGCACCATCTGATATGTCGCTAGCGGTTAGCAGCCAATTCTTAAAGGTTCCCTTGAGCGCAATCGCGATTGCCCCAGAGCCGGTCCCGATGTCTGCGCAAACAAGATAATTGCGAGGATCATAGTAGTCCATGATCCGCTCCGTGATGTTTGCAATGAGCTCCTGAGTTTCCATCCTTGGAATCAATACATTGGGATCAACGTAAAGCTTGTATTCCAAAAACTGAGCTTCATTGATGATGTACTCAACAGGCTCGTTCTTAAGGAGTCTATCAAACTGGGCGTTGAATTCGTCGAGCTTGGTCATCTCCTCGTCTTTGTGGTAAAGCGTGTCGATAGGAAGCTCATAACCCATATCGTGGGCAATCAGGATTCGCAGGTCGTTTGATAGAACGCCATGCTCTTTTCCTTTCTTAATCGCCTCGCCGTATACCTCGTAAATCTTAGGCATTGTCAGACTCCTGCTCTTCCAGAAGCTTTTGTTCCTGATCAAAGTGGATCAATGCGGCAATCATCTCATCGAGATCGCCTTCCATGATTCTGTCGAGTTTGTTCACGTTGAAGCCCACGCGATGGTCCGTAACGCGATTCTGAGGATAGTTGTAGGTCCTTATCTTTTCTGACCTCTCGCCCGTGCCGACTTTCAGTTTTCTTTCGCTTGCGCGCTTCGAGTCTTCTTGCTCTTGGAAGTAGGCCAAAACCTTGGCACGTATCATCTGCATTGCGATCTCTTTGTTCTGCAACTGTGCCTTCTCGGTCTGGCATGCGACGACCAATCCAGTGGGGATATGCGTGATTCTGACCGCGGATTCCGTCTTATTGACGTTCTGTCCGCCGGCACCTTGAGAATGGTACGTATCGATTCGGAGGTCATTCGGATTGATGTGAACATCGACCTCTTCTGCCTCGGGCATGACTAGAACCGTCGCGGTGGACGTATGGATTCTTCCACTAGCCTCAGTCTTTGGGACCCTTTGAACGCGATGCGCGCCCGATTCAAACTTCAATTTCGAATACACGGAGTCGCCCTTTATCATAAATGAAACGGAAGAATAGCCTCCCGCCGCACCAAGAGAAGCGTCCAGCAATTTGATCTTCCAGCCTTGGCGTTCCGCGTATTTGGTGTACATCCTGAGCAGATCTCCAGCGAAGATGTTGGCTTCGTCTCCGCCGACTGCGCCGCGAATCTCAACGATGATGTTCTTGTCATCATTCGGATCTTTGGGCAAAAGAAGCGTCTTTAGGCTTTGCACAAGCTCTTCCATTCTCTTTTGAGCGCTTTTCCTACTCTCTTTGGCGAGTTCAGCCATTTCAGGATCGCCCATATTTTCAATTTCGAAGGATTCCGCCACCTCTTGCTCGCACTTCAGATACTCTTCATAAGCTTTGGTCGGAGCCTCAAGATTGGCTTTCTCCTTGCTCATCTTCATGAAGCGATTGAGGTCGGCGGCTACATCGTCATGAGACAGTTCCTCTTCCAATTGGTAATAGCGTTCTTTGCTAGCCTGCAAACGCTTTTTCATACTGTCATCCATAATTTAACCTGCCTATTCGGCGGAATTATACCATGAGAGTCCAATACCTGAAACATCGCCTAATCTTTGATTAGCCCTATGAACCGAGGGGCTCGAAATGTATAATACCCCGTAGAAGTTTATGGCCTACAAAGCACTCTATAACAAATACCGTCCGACTACCTTTGAAGAGGTTGCCGGCCAAAAAGCGATCGTCAGGACTCTCAAAAACGCGATCAACAACAACAAACTGGCCCACGCCTATCTTTTCTGTGGCCCTCGCGGAACAGGAAAAACGACGATGGCTAGGCTTATTGCGAAAGCTCTTAACTGCGAGGAAGGGGTTGGCCACCAATGCAACCAATGCTCCAATTGCCTTGCTTTGAATAATGGTTCGCATCCAGACGTCATCGAAATCGACGCCGCCTCCAATAATGGCGTCGACCAGGTTAGGGACTTAATCGATAAAGTCCGTTACTCCCCATTAAAGGGCAGGATGAAGGTCTACATCATCGACGAAGTCCACATGATGTCCACCGGCGCATTCAACGCTTTGCTCAAAACCTTGGAAGAACCACCTGAGCACGTTATCTTCATCTTGGCCACAACTGAGCCCCACAAGGTCCTTCCCACCATTTTGTCCCGCTGCCAGCGCTACGATTTCGGGAAGATCGATGACTCCGATCTCCGCGAAAAGCTCATTTGGGTTCTTAACAAGGAAGGCGTTTCCTATGAAGACGCCGCGGTCGACGAAATCGTTGGCCTAGCCGACGGAGGAATGCGCGACTCCTTGTCGATTCTCGACCAGGCCTTAGCCTATGGAGGAGATGCGCTTAGGCATGATGATGTCCTCCAGGTCTTTGGCTTAACCTCCACGAAAGAGAAAATCGCCCTATTAAAGCTAGTCGCTTCAGGCAACGTTTCTAGCGTCTTAGGCAAACTTCAGGAGTTCCTCGATGCCGGCATCGACATCAAGCGTCTATGCGCAAGCCTATTGGATGTCTTGAAAGACCTCCTTATTTATAAGAAAACGAGATCCGCAACCTTGCTCACAGTAACTAGGGAAAACGAGATTCAAGATCTTGGCCGTTGCATCAACGTCAAATTCGCAAACGACATGATCGATGTGCTTCTAAAGACCCAAATCGATTTCAAGTCGGTGTCCAACATCAGGTCGCTATTCGAATTGGCCCTTCTCCAGCTCACTTCCATGAGTGGCAATGAACCCGCCACAATCGAGGATCCAATCCAAAAGCAGCCGAGGCAGGTGCAGGAAGAGGTTAAGGCTGTTCACCAAACGATACAGCAACAGCCGAGAAAGCCTGCAGTTTTTGATGAAAAACCTGCAGAAACGCATAATATTGGTGCACAACCTATTCCTACTCCCTCGCCGCAACCCACCCCTCTAGCCAAGACGCAGTCCGCGCCGGAGGCCGCGACATACGATCCTAGTAGCGGCGTGCCATACCTAGGCGAGGTCGCCCCTTCGTTCTTGTTCGACCAAGAGGAAGAAGAGAAACCAAAGCCCGCCAAAGTGACGACAGCCGAGGTATCCCGAGTCGAACAACAGCCGAGGCACGTTCCTGAAGCTGAACCGCTTCCTGCGAAGAAGGAACCTCCGAAGATTCAGGAGGCACCTGCTCCAAAGCCGATTCCCGAAGCCACCTATACCGCACCGTTTGACGTGAGTTCGATCCGTCATCGCACGCTCACTTCTGATGGCGAACTCCAAACAATCTCCGATCAGACGGTCGTGAATCTCATGGTGCTTGGAGCAAAGCACAAGCAAGAAAGGCAAGACCTATTCACAAAGTGGCCCGCGTTTGCCGAGATGAAGCTCGATGCGGAAATCGGGGAAGTCGCTTCTCTATTAGCGGAAGGAAAGCCCTTCTGCTTGACCGAAGAAGCGTTACTAGTGAATTACAACTTCACGAAGAAACGCGACATCGCCAATTACAAAGAAAACCAAGCTGCCCTCGCCGATATGATTGAGGCGTTGCTTGGAAGAAGGGTATTCGTATATGCCCTTGACCGGCAGGATTCCAACCGCTGCCAGTCCCTCTACTTCAGCTTAAAGCAGATCGGAAAGCTGCCCGCAGCCGAAGAAATCACATTAGATATTCCAAAAGGAGAATAACCATGAACCAAATGCAGCAGATGCTCATGCGCGCTCAGAAGATCCAGCGCGAAATGAAGAAGGCCCACGATGAGCTCGACGCCAAGGAATTCGCGGTTTCGAAAAACGGAATGGTGGAGCTTGTGATGCTTGGCAACCGCACCATCAAGTCCCTCAAAATCGAACCCGATGCCCTCGATCCCGAAAACGTCGAGATGCTTCAGGACACCATCATCCTCGCCATCAACGAGGCGAATGAGGCGATCACCGCGGCCAACGACGAAATCGAAGAGAAAATCACCGGGCAGACCGGAATGTTCTAATCATGAAAGAACTTCCAAGCTACATAGCCTTGGTGGATTCTTTCTCTAAACTGCCTGGGATTGGCACCAAAACCGCAGAGCGAATGGCTTACGCGGTTTTGGAAATGCGCGAGGACGATGCCTTAGGCTTTGCAGACGCCATCAAAGATTGCAGAACCAATATCCATAAATGCCCTAAATGCGGTCTATATGCCGAGAACGGGCATTGCGAGGTCTGCGACGATAGCGCGAGGGACCATTCGACGATGATCGTCGTTTCCTTCCCGAAAGATGCGTTGGCGTTTGAGAAGCTCAACGATTTTCATGGGATCTACCATGTTCTCGGCGGCGTCATTTCGCCTTCAAAAGGCTTTGGGGCGGAATCGCTTAGCATCGATTCGCTTTTCCGCCGCATCGAAGAAGAAGGCGTGAAAGAGGTCGTAATCGCGACTAACCCCAATCTAGAAGGCGAAACGACCGCGTTATATTTAGCTAGGCTTCTAAGCGACAAAGGCGTAAGCGTGTCGCGACTTGCCTATGGGCTTCCCATGGGAGCCTCACTTGATTACGCCGACTCGCTTACGTTATCCAAAGCGTTGGAAGGAAGGAAAAAACTATGAGCCTTTTCATCACATTCGAAGGCGGAGAAGGATCCGGAAAATCCACCGCTTTGAAGAAAATTAACGAACTGCTTATCGAAAAAGGCTATCAAACCGTCCTGACGAGAGAGCCTGGCGGAACCCCGATTTCCGAGGAGATCCGAAACGTCATCCTCGACAAGAAGAACACCGACATGGATCGCCTTACTGAGGCGCTTCTATATGCCGCAAGCCGCAGGCAGCACCTCGTTCAGAAGGTTTGGCCTGCGTTAAAGGAAGGGAAGATCGTTTTGTGCGACCGCTATCTCGACTCCTCTTTGGCCTATCAAGGCGGAGCCAGGGGCATCGGCATCGACAAAGTACTCGATATCAATATGTTCGCAACAGAGGGAACCTTCCCGGATATGACGTTGCTATTCGATATTAAGCCCGAGATTGGGCTAGCCCGCATCGCCGCCAATGCCGGCAGAGAGGTAAACCGCCTCGACCTCGAGAAGATGTCCTTCCATGAAGGGGTCAGGAAAACCTTCCTCGAACTCGCGGAACGCTACCCCGAACGCTACGTCGTGATCGACGCGAGCAAATCCCCGGAAGAAGTCCTTAAGGATGCGATGGACGCAATCTTGGCGAAACTAGGAAAATAAATGGAAGTAAGACCTTATTTGGAGAAGCATCAACCGCTTGTTTGGCGGACTTTTACAAATGCCATAAAATCCAAAAAGGTTGGACACGCGTATCTACTTTTGGGCGAAGCGGGCATTCCATTAAAGCAAGTCGCGGTGTTCCTCGCGAAGTCTTTGCTTTGCGATCACCCGAACCCATTGGCCTGCGAATCCTGCGTCACCTGCCGCAGGATCGAAAAGGAAGAATACCCTGACTATTTCTTCTTCGATGGAGCGGAGTCATCCATCAAAAAAGATGACGTCACCACCGTGACGGCAATGTTCAGTCAAAGCGCGTTAGAGGAAAAAGGCATCATGGTCTACGTGATCAACGAAGTTGAGAACATGACTCCTGATGCTGCGAACTCCTTGCTCAAATTCCTCGAAGAACCGACAGAAGGCACCTACGCCATCCTCACAAGCAAAAACGAAGCCAAAGTGCTTCCAACCATCATCTCAAGATGCGAAACCGTGCGAATGCTGCTCGCGCCTCGAGCGCAGGTCATTCAAGACGCGATTGCCTGCGGCGCACCCCAAGAAGATGCGGAGATGCTTTCGTATTTCTATAACTCTGGCGAACTGGTCGCCGAAGAAGCCGCATCGGAAAGCTATCAGGATGCAAAATCCGTTTTCGCGCCCTTCCTCGAAGCCCTTGCGGACAACCCTGGAATTGCCCGCTACACCATCCAAAAAGACGTCACGCCTGCCCTAAATGGCAAACCAGCGCTTCGATTCTTCTTCGATATGCTGACCCTCGTGTTCCAAGATGTCGTGGCAAAGAAAACGGGATCGCCCATTTCGCTCTCCGCCTATGATAGAATAATCGGCGACTTGGCAGAGAACCTGCCGCATGTCGAATCATCTCTTCTCTCCGTGATGACGCTTCGCGGGGAGATAGAAACGAATATCAACGGAGGGCTATTGCTTTCCCATTTGGTGAGCGTCATCACGAAGGAGTAAGTCCATGCCTGAGGAAAATTCCAATGTATATTATGTCGGCGTCCGCTTTCAGGGCTCCGAGAAATCCTATTATTTTTCCACGACCTTCAACGATCTGAGGGTTGGTGATCTCGTTGTCGTCGACACCGTGAACGGCTACGAAATCGGCACGGTTTCGACTGCTCCGATCAATATTTCCTTCTACCGCGGAAATCTTGCGCTTAAGCCGATTCTAAGAAAGCCGACGAGATCCGACATGGTCGACTATAACTTCAACCTCAAGGAAGCGAAGCGCGCCATGCAGGTCGCTTCCGACGAGATCAAGGCACTCGATCTTCCGATGGATCTCATCAATGCCTATTACACCTTAGACGGCAGCAAAGTCACCATCACCTACACTTCTCCTGAGAAGAGGGTCGATTTCCGCGAATTGCTCCGCCGCTTGGTGCCTGCCCTTAATCATTGCAGGGTTGAACTAAGGCAAATCGCATCTAGAGACAAGGCCAAGATGGTCGGTGGAATCGGTGCGTGCGGACTTCCGCTATGCTGCTCCACTTTTCTCACCCAATTCGAGGGAATCTCCATCGCCAAGGCGAAGAATCAGATGCTCACCTTGAACATCCCGAAGCTTTCTGGACCCTGTGGCAAATTGCTTTGCTGCCTTGCCTATGAAGACGAGACCTATACCATCGAAAAGAAGGATTTCCCGCGTCTAGGCACTGTCGTCCATACCGATGATGGCGACTACTCCGTCGACTCGATGAACATTATTTCCCGCACCGTCCGACTCGTGAATTCCACTCGTGACGACTACAAGACCTATTCGTTAGAAGACGTAAAGGCCATGATGAACGGCACCTACAAGAAAAAAGAAGAGACCAAGAAGGTCAATGAATTCTCCTTGCCCGACTTCCACATCTCGGCCACGAACGTCCGCGACGCTTCCTATGGAGGCAATTCCCTCCACGAGAACTCCGCCGCTAAGCCAGATCGCGGCGACAACAATAACGGCAACCGCCAAGGCGGAAGACGCGACCACGGCCGCAATAGGCATCGCGGAAACGATAACCGCAATAACAATGGCGGCAACAATAACCAAAGCAATCAGCAGCGCAACAACCAGAATAACAATCAAGGGAATCAGCAGCGCAACAATCCAAACAACAAGGGCAGGGACCAAAATCGGAACTCACAGAACCAGAACCGCAACAACAACCCCCGTCCGAATAATCAAAACAAGGGCCAGCAACAGCCTCAGAACAATCAGCAAGGGAACCAAAATCCCAATAGAAACAACCACCATAGGCACCGCCATGGGCATCGTCCCAATAACGGTGGCAACAACCAAAACAAAGGCGAATAATCATGGAAAGGGAACTCAATTTCGAAGGCACGTCCCCCTTGCTTTATCTTATCGCGACCCCTATTGGCAATCTCGATGAGATGACCCCGAGGGCGCTTTCGGTATTGAGAGAGACCGATTACATCGCCGCTGAGGATACCCGTAATTCGGGAAAGCTCATGGCGTTCTTCAAAATCGATAAACCCTTCATTTCCTGCCACGAGCATAACGAAGAGGAAGCATCTGCCAAGATCATCTCGCTGCTAAAATCCGGCAAGAAGGTCTGCTACATGTCTGATGCAGGTTATCCCACGTTATCCGATCCTGGGCAAAGGCTCGTCGCCAATTGTTTGGAAAACGGCATAAAGATCTCCGTAACCTCCGGCCCAAGCGCCGCAATAGACGCTTTGGCGTGCTCCGGACTAGATAGTTCGCATTTCTATTTCGAAGGCTTTTTGCCAGCCAAGGAAAGCGAAAGAATCAACGAGCTGAACGAACTTGCCAAACGCAAAGAGACGCTGATCTTCTACGAATCACCTCACCGCATCACGAAGACATTGATCTCCATGGCAGCCACGTTAGGCGATAGGAAAGCCGTCATCGCAAGAGAATTAACGAAAGCCCACGAGGAATTCATCCGCGGAACGATCGTCGAATTATCGCTTCTTCCCGAAGAAACGCTTCGGGGCGAAATGGTCATCATCGTGGAAGGAAATAAGGTCGCTGAACGCGGGCTAACGGATAACGAAATCGCCTTGGCTATACGCGATGAATTGGAATTCGGACGCAAAGGCAAAGAAGCGATCGCTGCCGTAAGCAAAAACATGAACGTCCCGAAGAACCGGGTATACGACATCTATCTGAAATCATTCAAGGACCAGTAAGCGCGGCTTACTGGTTTTCTTCTTCGGGACGGTCCTTCCGCTTTTTGAGGAAGAAGCGCAACGCGGTGTATCCGCCTAGCAAAACCGCGCCGCCGATAGCCGCGACGATTCCTAGGATCAAATATGGGGTCGTATACTTTAGTTCGTAGGTTGTTGCCCCAGCGGGAGCAATGAATCCGGTCAATCCGCCGTCGATGCGAAGCATGGTGCAATTTACCGTTTCACCAGTTGCAGTTCTAGCTTGGCAATGCCAACCTTCATCATATCCAAATTGGGTAACGACGATCTTCGATTCAGCGAAATCCGTTGAGAACGTGTATCTGTTTTTGCTGGATTTCACGTCCTTTAAAGCGTTCTCGCGGAGGAACGAATACTTCGCCTCAAGGGCAGGGTAATCTTCGACGCACATGCTAATGGAGGAGATGCTGACCTTCATGTCGCCAACGGTGCCATCGCTCTTAATCCAATCGGGCCATACCAACGCAATCTGCTTTGCTTTGCCTTTTGCGTATAAGCCGATCGTGGCGTTGGTGTAGCCACCTTGATTGACGCTCAAATCAATGTTCCGTTTGAATGTGGCGCCATCGTAGGCAAGGACCTGATTCTGAGTAACGTTGCCTTGTTCGTCTTGGGCATCCCCGATCACGATGACGCGAGGCATATACTTGAAGAACCCTGACTGAGTTGTCTGGTTGTAGGCATTATTGTAGTACTTAAACTCAATATACCCGCCACGGATGTCATCGTTGAAATACTCTCCTTCGGAGGGTTCGAGGACAAAGTGGTCGATGCCGCATTTCTGATTGGGCGTCTGGTTGGAGCCATAATAGCTGCGCTCTGTGTAGTGATTCAGGAAGTAAGCTAGCCCTTCATCGGCATAAGATGCTTCGCTAGAGGGCCAAAGTTTATCGCCTTCACGGACCTTGTAAATGCTGGCTTTGAGACCATGATCCACACGAAGTCGCTTCAGGCCATAATTCGATTCGAATTGAGTGTCGGTGCTGAAATCCGGAACCTTAGAGAAAGTGAATTCGCTGGGAAGTTCCACATCGTCATCGATGATCGCGCCAAGAAGTTCGACTTCCTGCAGTGCTTTCTGCTGGCGGAAATATTTGTCGCCAGAGTTTGTCCCCCTCGGAGCAAAATTGAAATAATTCCCGTCTTTCCCTAGGCGATAGATCTTGGATGGGTCGACCGCATGCCCAACCTGAGGCATATATTCCTCGCTTACGCGGTAAACGCGGTAACGATCCCTATCCACAGATAGAGATGGCATCTCCTCGGCCCCGAAAGGCACGTTGACACCAGCCCACTTGGTTTTATCGGAAATTCCATTCTCATTCTGCAACACGTAATAACGGTACCCAAGAACATGGTCCAAGCCCATCTTCCTGCCCCGATATACGGAAGTCCATGTAGCGTTCAAATACGTTTCGTCTCCATAGGTCATGGCGCTGCCGTTCCCATCTTTTAGGCGGTTCATGATGCCGAAATCATTCGCGCCGAAATTCAGAAGGGAATGGAATGCGCTTAGATCGTTATAGCCTGCGGCGAAGGAGAAGTTCGTCGTGCCTCCAGCCGTATCGAAGTAGGAACGGTAGAAGGAGTTATCGTAATCGGAGATGTTCTTTGCGATCTGACTGCTACTAGAAAGGTTATCCTGGCCACCCATGTAGTAGGAATTCACATACCATAGCCCCACGTAAAGATAGCCTGAGTTGCCTGCGGCGATCGCCTCGGCGGCGACAAGACCACACATGAGATAGGGCAGCCATTTCTTATGGTATCCGGCGAAGAAAATAATGCCTTCCACCGCGACTAGGCCAACTTCGTACCAAAGATACCAGTAACGGTTCAGATTCTGGTAAAGCTCTTCAGGCATGAGGTAGGTGCTTTTGTAATAAGTCATGCCATTGATGGCCGTGAAGTCTTTGTCCTGAAGCGCCCAATGGATGGCGCAGAACGCAAGGATCGTACCAACAAGCGCCAAAATAGATCCCGCGACAGGAATCCACTTAGGGGAACTTCTCCTTTGATCGAACGCCCAGCATCCGTAATAGACGATGAGGGGGATAAGCACGAAGAACCAACGCCCATATCCATTGCCAGAGAACCCGAAGAAGAAATAATAGGCGAAGGTCGAGAAAAGCAAAAAGACGCAAGCCAGTATAGCGAAAATGTGGTCAAAACGCTTTTGGCGGATGCTGTGGATCAGACCCTGGAAGAACAAAATGACGAAGGGCGTGTAGCAGAAAATGGAAGCGGTCCAAGCGTCGTAGACGTTGCCGTTAGCTACGACAAGAGGGAGGGTAAGATATCCGCCGGTAGGATAGAAGAACGAGACCAAACCCATGAGCGCGCGGCCCGGGTTGTCGCCTACCTCCTCGAAGAAGAGGCCAAACAGGGTTACGAAATCCTTCGCCTTCACCGCATCTAGAAGCGAATGCATATAGGCGCTTCCGATGGAGGACGTGCGGCCAGATAACGAGCTGACGCGAATCGAAGGAAGCAAGGACCAAGATCCCATCGCGATGCCGATGGCGAAACCCATCACCCCGACGCCGATCGTCGCCCAATTAAGCGAGGCCTTACGCGTTTTTATGGTCGCGAAGTAACGCCAAACCGCATAGATAACGCCCCAGATGCACATGGTGACAAGCAACATGAAGCAAGAGATTTCCATCAGGAATATCCCGATGGCCAGCGCACCTGGCTTTTGCTCTTTCAGAACGCGCTCGATGCCATAAAGGACAAGCGGAACATAGGTGACTGCCGATACGAAATTCGGGAACCCCACCATGAAGCAGACGTAGCCAGAGAAGGCAGTCGCAATCGCCCCAAAGCGTGCGGTCCATTCCTTGATGCCGCGATAGCGAAGATACATCCGCATAAACACAGCGGCGAGGGTGCATCTAGCAATCGTCGCAAGGGCATATAGCTGCGGAATCCAGGATTTCGGGAATATGGCCATGATGACGATGAACGGGTCAAAGAGGCCATAATATGAGTTTGCCCCGATGTTATCGGTGCCTACGAATATCGATGAATCGAATAAAGGGAATTGGCCCGTCGTAAGAAAGGAACGCCAGGCATCGTGGTAATCTGCGGCAAAGGGCAGATATTGATGCGAGTAGTCCCAGTTGAACGCACTTGTGAAGGAGTTATCCACTAAGCCATAAAGCGACCAGAGAACTCCAATCAGAATAACGCCAACGACAAAATAAAAAACGGAGTTAGGGTTTTTGAGGAACGCAAAAAACCCGGCCAAGACGGCCTTGGGTTGCTTCTTTCTATAGGAAGCTAATGTTCCGTTTCCCTGTTCGCTCATGCTGCCTTATCAGACTCTTCTCCTTTGGGCTCGTTTTTTTGATCAACTTCTTCGATCATTTTGTCGTATTCCCCGATACCTGCGGTAGCCACGACAGGAAGCGCAAAAGCGATGCCCTGGCCCTTGGTATCCATGCCGGCGGAAATATTCACAGCCGAAAGAATCTTGTCGCGCAGCTCGGTGGGGCAAACGATGATGACCAACTCTTTTTCAGGAGTGATGATGACGCCGTAATACTTTTCCAAGTCCTTGTTGCGGGTTCCATGGGCGTTAAGGACGGTACCGCCCCTAGCGCCTGCCTCGCGGGCAGCGTTCATGACAAGATCGGTAAATCCGCGATTGACGATGCAGATGATCGCTTCAGTATTGAATTCCATGTCATTCTCTCCTTATTTCTTGCCTTTATCGATCGCTTCGTCGAAGCGAACGTTCCCAAGCATCTTGTAAATCGAAACGCCAGCAACGGCGTCGAGCGGCATCGCAATCGCAATGCCTTTGGCCACCTTCGATACCGCAAAACGGTTCTCGAGGGACTGTTTCAGGACCGACCAGCGATCCGCTTTGATGACGGAAATGACGGCGTCTTTCTTCAAATCGCCGATACCCATGACTTCATATAGCTCGCTTGGAGCGGTTCCACGTCCCTTCATGATGCAGCAGAAGTAAGCCTCGTTCTGGTTGAACATCTGAACGATGGCGTTGGCCTGGTCTTTGTTGACGACCACCAAAACCAGCCAAAGCGGATACACGCGGTGCGCGCTTTCGTAGCTTTTCTTTTCTTCAGCCATTACGCAGCCACCTCCTCTTCTCCAAGGTTAAAGTGAACGATTTGATCGTCATCTTCCGTACGTAGGCGCAAGCGCGCTTTGCGAAGTGCGTGAGCGTGCTTGATGCCAGCGATAAGGCCCATCATCTGAAGAACGATCAGCGGCATCATCGCGACCATGGCGACCAGCCCGAACCCATAAAGATAGACATCCTGCCCCCTCGCATAGGAGAAGCCAATGCAGAATGGGAGAACGAAGGTCGAAGTCATAGGTCCGGATGCGACGCCGCCCGAGTCGAACGCCATAGCGGTATAGATCTTCGGAACGAGGAAGGATAAGGCAAACGCGGCAATATACCCCGGGATGATGTAGAACATGACATCGAATTGGAAGTAGGAACGGATAAGCTGAAGCGCGACCGCAGCGCCAATCGAAAGGGACAAGGTGATCAAAACGTGGATCTTCTTGATCGCACCGTCGCTAACCTGCTCAATCTGCTCAACCAAAACGTGGACAGCAGGCTCAGCAAGCACGCCGAACACGCCAAACAGGACGCCAAGAGACAAAGCAAACGGCAGGAACTTGTCATCCGAGCCGAAGCTCTGGCCAAGTTTGCTTGCGATTGGCATAAACCCTGATTCAACCGCAGCCAAGAAGAGCACTAAGCCAATATAGGTGACGATCATCCCCAAAATCACACGGAACACGGTCGTCCACGGCAAGCGGATGAAGATGAGCTCATAAACGATGAAGAACACCAAAAGCGGTACGACTGACAATGCAACCGACCTCGACGAAGAGAGTAGCGCGTGGAGCAAATTCGGCCACACGCCCTCGCCAATCGATGCAAGGGGGTCGACGAATTCCTCCATGGAAGGCAACTCTTTGCCCATCATTCTCATCACCGCGGCGATAAGCACGACGAATAGAATTGGGCCCACAGAGCAAAGTGCGGTCAGACCGAAGGAGTCATCCGAATTCTTGCCGCCGCGAGATGCCGCCATGCCTAAGCCGAAGCCCAAAATGAACGGGACGGTGACGGGCCCTGTGGTAACTCCGCCGGAATCGAAGCAGATCGGCAGGAACCTCGGGTCGATGATGTAGACAAGCATGAAGACGAGGCCATAGAAGACGATGAACATGAGGTTCAGATTCTTCTGGAACGTGACGCGAAGCACGCCGATGACAAGGAATACGCCGACGCCTACGCCAATTGCAGCAATAATGACGATTTCGTTTATGCCGATTTGACCTGACAAAACCGCAAGGTCTGGTTCGGCGATAGTGACAAGAACGCCAAGGAAGAACGTCATCGCTATGATGAAGAACAGGCTCTTTTTCTGTGCGAGGCTGCTACCGATGTAGCGGCCGATATCGGTCATGGATTGCTCGGTCCCGATACTGAATAGCGTGGTACCGAAAATAATCATCGCGACCGAAATGAGGAAGAGGAGGAATTCGTTGGTGGTTATGTAATATTTGGCATCGAAAGTTCCGCTAGGCAACGCGAACGTTTCAACAAGAAAAACAATGACGATCACAAGCGCGATAGGCGCCGCAGAGATCGCCGCTTCCCTTAGTTTTGATAGCCAGAACTTAAGCTTTCCCATACCGTCTTTTCTGTCTCCTTTGCTCCCCTTTCTTTATCTTTGTTGCCGAACGGGTGTCTCGAGACACCTTTCTCTTTGCGGACTTTGCCTCTTCATCGGCTTTCTTTTGAGCGACTCTCGACTCGAAGAACATCTTTTTGAACTCGAGAGGCATCTCCGTCTTAAAATCATACGCCTTTTTGTTGATGGGGTTCGTCAGCGTGAGCCTGTACGCGTGTAAGCCTAGGCGCTTGATCGGGTCTGACGGCTCGCCATATTTGTCATCACCGATGACGAAATGGCCCGTATGCCCTAGTTGAACCCTGATTTGGTTCTTCCTTCCTGACTCGATGTTCACGTCGAGGAGGGAATACCCATCTTTGGAAGCGATGGTCTTGTAATTAGTGATGGCAAGTTTGCCCTGCTCTTTGTTGCGGGTTACGAACACCAGATGCAGGTCATTTTGCATCAGGTAGTTCTCTAATCGGCCGGAGGGCTTATCCATTTCGCCCTCGATAATCGCGTAATAGCCACGATAGCTCACGATGTCCTGCCAGGCATTTTGAAGCGCCTCGCGGACCTCATATTTCTTGGCAAACATAAGCACGCCTGAAGTATCTTCGTCCAAACGATGGACGACGAATATCCTGGCTTTCGGGTTTTTGGAAACAACGTAATCAGACACCAGGCGATAAGCGGTTCTGCCTTTTTCGCGATCCGTTGCAACAGATAGTAATCCAGAAGGTTTATTGATGACGATGATGTCCTCATCCTCATAAATGATCGGGAGATCTCTCACATTGCGCTTGGCGATTCTATTCTTCGAAACGATGACGGTGTCCTCGGGATATAGCGGGAAGTCGAACTGTGAGACGGGTACGCCCCCAACAGATACTTGGTGATTTGAAAGCAAGCTCTTGATGGTCTTCCTCGGAGCATCGGGCATTTTGAAAATAAGGAACTCCATCAACGTTGTTTCCACATAGACTTTGTATTCCTTAAT
>OCTW011526786.1_pt1 | contig 22290 bp, 36 predicted proteins | sample 1539671 | NCBI WGS metagenome assembly OCTW01 (sample SAMN02144230, study PRJEB22623) | gut metagenome | biome: sheep rumen | host: Ovis aries | place: New Zealand
ATCATTAACATCAGTTATAGAAATTATACCTATTTTATTCTTATTATATTTTTTAGAATACTCTATTTTTCCACTTTCTATTTCATTATTTGCTAATAAATAATTAATATCGTTTAAAATAAATAAATCGTTTGATACAATACCTGTTATTTTGTTATCTAATATCTCAAATGTAGCATTTTTAATTTTTTTATATTTAACATTTTCTAATTTAATTTGCATATTTCATCAACCATTTCTTCAATTGTACATGTAAAATTTTTTATCATATCATATAGTCTTAATTTTTCAACAAGTTCATATTCTAATGGAATATTCAACTTTGATTTTTTTATTATTTTACTATCAGAATAAATATTTTCAATTTTGCCATCATATATTTTTTCCTTGTCTATAATGACAATCTTATCACAAAAAAATGAATCTTGTAGATTATTAGTTGTATATATAAAAGTTATATTATTTTCAAATTGATATTTTTTTAAATAACCAATAAATTCAATTTTTGAATAATTATCAAAATAAGGAAATATGTTATCTATTAAAATAATTTTCTTATTATTTAATATTGCTTTTATCAAATTTATTTTTTGTAGTTGTACATATGTTAAGTCAAAAAGCGGATAGTTAATATATTTTAATAATCCAACATCTTTTAAATATTTTTTAATTAATTTGATATTATTTGACACAGTTTGTAACTCTTCTAAAATACTAACACAATAAAATTTAAAACTATTGTTTAGTATTTCCATCGAATCATAATTATCATTATTTATGCTTACTACATTATCAGTTTTTATATTACCACTTATGATATTTAATAATGTAGTTTTTCCACGTGATGAAGGTGTAGTTATACAAGTTAATGAGCCCTTGTCTACAGAGAAAGTTATATCTTTAAATAATTTATTTTGATTGTATTTAAAATTTAATTTATTAATATCAATATAACTCATAAAACACCTCTAATAATAATCAATATTATACATTAATAATAAAAAAAAGGAAATAATTTTCCTTTATAAATTAATATTTTTATCTTTATCAACTAATAATTTAAACTTTTCTTTTAATTTAGTTAAAGTATCACTTTGTTCAATTTCAACGATGTAATCTTCATCATCACTAACAACCCTCTTACAAATTTTTATATCGTATTCATTGTCAACATTAATAAGTAATAAATAATTAGTATCATTTTCAATTAATTCACTCATTAAAAAATATTCTTTATTATTTTCTAATTTTAGTATTTTTTTATTCATTAGTTAAAACTCCCTTCCATTACATTTTTATTTTCTAAATAATCATATAAAGTTGGCATAATTTTACTAGATGAATATATTTCTCTAAGTAAATTATTAGGTACATCTTTTTCATAAATTATTTTTGTTCTTGTTTCATCTATTTGATTTGATTTATTTACTTCAGGTACAACAAGTTCATCAGTTTTTACTTCATTTAAACTTGGACTTAATATAGAGTCTAAATTTATCATATTTGTTTCATTACTATTACTATCATCATTTTTAATTATTGGAACATCATTTACAAAATTTGAATCAAATGTTGATGTATTTGTATTTTGATCTTTTATTGATGTATTTAAAATATCATCTAAATTTATTTCTTCCTTTGGTAACTCTATAACTGGTTTTTCTAAAGTATTATTTGCAATGTTATCAAATGAAATTGGTTCTTGTTCTACTACAGGAATATCTATTTTATTATCAGGAGTTACTACAGAATCATTTAAAATAATATTATCTAAATTTATTTCTTCTTTTGGCAACTCTATAACTGGTTTTTCTAAAGTATTATTTGTAATATTATCAAATGAAATTGATTCTTGATTTACTGTAGGAGTTTGAACTTTAATTTCTTCATTAACTACAGGATTGATATCATCTATTTTTATTTCTTCTTTTGGTGATTCTACAGTTTGTTCTTCTTGTTCATTTAAAACTACTTTAAGTTCATTTATACGTTTTTCTTGTAATTGATTTAATTCTTGTACTTTTTTCTCCTTAACGTCCTCTAAAACCTGTTTTAATGTAGGATTATCACATACCTCAATTGCCTCTGAAATTTTTCTTAATTGTTCTTCGTAATTTGAATTAGTTGAATTTAAATTTTTTATATATTCTTGTTTAGATGACTCAATAGAATTTCTAGTTTTAATTAATTCTTCTTTTTCTTTTGATAAATTTGCGATGTTATCATTTATAGAAGAAAGCTCAGATTCTACTTCTTTTATTTTTTCAGCAATTGCAATTAATTCATCAGCAGAAGCATTTGTATTAATTTTTTCTCTATTTGCCTCTTCTAAAGATTTAATTTCATTTTCTTTATTTGTTAGCTTTTCTTCTTCAGAAGCTATTTCATTAATTTTATCATTTAAAAGTTTTTCTGTTTCCTCATCTTTTTTCATGAAATCTTTTAAATTTTCATCTATGATTTCTTCAATATCTAGTATTTCTTCCATGTGCCAACACCTCTTTATTTTATTCTATTAATAATTATACTAATTAATTAAAGTAATGTCAATTAATACAAATAAAAAAAGCAAGATTTTGCTTTTTACATTATTCTTTTCTTTTTATTGCTTTTTCAAATATTGGAATTACACCTTTAGTATCATTTTCACCAAATAATGGTTGATATAAGTCATGTGCAGGAAATGGATTTGCCTCAATTAAACATGGTTTTTCTTCACCTATGCATACATCCCATCCTATTAATCTTACATCTTTTACTACTAAAGAGGCCTCTTCAACCATTTTTTTTACATCCTCAAATAAAGGTATTTGAAACCCTTTTAATTTCACATTCGTAGTTGGATGTTTTTCAAATATTTGCCTTTTTGTGTTTATAGCATTTGAACAAATTTTACCTGTTTCTAAATCAATCATAGCAGTAATACCACCATTATTAAAATTATCAATTACATTATGATTAGTACCTATTCTAACAACTGCAGAAACTACAGATGGTATTCCATAATCACTAACTATTGTAACTATTCTAACCGTATTAACACTATCTGGATGTAATTTATTCATTTCTTTATGTTGAGCAGCAACTTCTTCGATTAAATATGCTTCAGTTTGATATAATTCATCATACAATTTTTTTAAATCTTGATTTTTAGAATTTATTTTTCTAACACCTTTTCCACAAGATAAGCTATTTGGCTTTACTATAAATGTTTGATGTTTATTTACGAATTTTTCAAATTCTTTATAATTTTTTCCATCTAAAAACATCCAATCTCTATTTAAATATTTATCAAATTTTTCATTAAATTCATTTTTATTATCGAAATAATGCCATAATTGTTTTGGATTTAATCTTGCAACATAACCATTATTTCTACCTCTAGTCATTACTGATTTTCTTTCTTCGTGATTAAGTTTATACATATTATAAAATTCGTAATCAACATAACCTGCTTGATGTAATAAACCACATCTTATCATATCTAATACAATTATAAAACTTGGTTTATTTTCTTTTTTAGCAATTTTTTTCGCTGTTTTAAAAAAGTTTTTATAACTCATATTAAAAAGTCTTTTAAATAAAAATTTTATTTTTTTCATAATATAACTTCCCTTTCATTTAATATTTTATATCTTATTCATTTCATTAGCAACATATTTTAAGTTTGGTTGTGTTAATATTTTAATCCTATTTTCATAAGTTTTTATTAATTGTTCTTCAAATATCAATTTTTTATTGCAATTCATTAATTTTAAAATTTGTTTAAAAAATAGAGGATTTAAAATTAAAAATGGACCTAATAAATATGTAGCAAAAAAATTTTTGTAATGTATTCCTTCCATTTTAGATTCTTTATTCATACCATAACATTTATCATTTGCCATTATAAATGGATATTCATTTTCACCATACATGAATGAAAATTGACTTTGATTTCCAACTATATCAATATTACCATATTTTCCAATAAATAATGAAGAAAATCTTTTGTTTTTATCTCTTTTAAAATATAATTTAGGAAATAAATTCAAAGTTTGAATTTTATTACCATTTTCTTCTATATAGTTTCCACATAATTCTATTGCAGTACCAGTGAATAACACTACTTTATTATTTTCAATTAATTGCATTAATCTATCTCTATAAGGCATTAATTTTTCTACTATTATATTATCATATACATCAGAATGTGAACCCATATATATAAAATCAACATCATTTTTAACAAAATATGGTTCAACATTTAATGTTGTTAATACTACATCATCAAACATTTTTTTTAAATAATCTATATTCGCACCATCACCATATATATTTGTTATTTCTGGATATAATATTTCAATCTTCATGCGCTTCACCTTCTAATTTTTCTACTATTTTATCTCTTACATTTAATGATCCGGTTATATTTTCAACATCAAATAAAATCATAATCCTATCAATTCCATTAAATGTAACATAATTAACTGTATCAGCATCATCTTTAGCTATATATATTTTTTCTTCATCTATTCCATTTAATAACATTGCAGTTTTATAATCATCCGCTAAATAATCACCTACAATTATTCTTTTTATATTTGGCTTATTTAAAAAGAAGAAATCAGTATCATATATCCAAGTAACAGTTTCACTTTTATCCTTTATACAACCTCTATCATTTAATAGTAAGACCACTTCAATATTTTCATTTATATTAGATATATGTTCGAATATTGTTGATGGCGAACTATAATTTTGACCTTTTGCAACTTGTAAATCAATCTTTTTACCACAAACTTCCATGAAATTCTCTCTTGATTTTGGCATTTGTAATTTTTTTATAGTATCTTTAATTACTTTTTCACTATATCCCATATCACTAAACAATGATATTATTGATAATTCATTAAATATATTGAATAATGATTTTGAAATCATTTGATATTCAGCTACTTTATTATTATGTTTAACTATAAATTTATTATTACTATAATCAATATTTGAAGCAACATATTCACCATCATGTGATTTAAAATCACAATTATTACATTTTACTTTACCAATATGTCTATAGTGTTGATATATATATTCTACCTTACTATAGCATTTTGGACAAATTGGAAAATCATCAACATTATGTTTAACTATACCTTCTTTTGTTTTATCTATTGAATAATAAATTGTTCTATTGCTATGTTCAATAAAACTACATAGTGGATCATCTGCATTCATAATTATTGTCGTCTTTGGTGATGAATCAAAACCTTGTTTTAATTTAGATGCAATAAAAGATGGATAAGCATTTCTTTTAATTGAATCACCACTTAAATTAGTCACTATTAAATAATCTAAATCTGCATATGGCATTGTTTCAGGTATTGTTTTTTCATCTATTTCTAATATAGCTGCATCCACTCTAGGTTTATTAAATATAGTTACTGCATCTAATAAACATCTTGCATGACCCGCTAAAACATTTGCAAACCAATCATTATATTGTACTTTTAACCCTTGATCAATTAAAAAGTTACTTACTAAACTTGTTACTGAACTTTTACCATTTGTACCAGTTACACCTATCATTATTTTAGGTTTATTAATATATTTTATAAAATTACCACAAAATTTATATGCAAGTAAACCTGGTCTATCACTACGTTCTTTTCCTCTTAATTTATATATAAATAGTAAAATTTTTGATGCCCATAACCCTAAAAAAAACTTTATTTTATTCATATTATATCCTCTATTTCCGTTAATAATTATACCATTTATATCACTTCATGTAAATAATATTATTTTATATATACAATCTATAATCATTCATAATAAGCAAAAAAAAGCAAGAATTCCTTGCTTTTTACATTCCCGTATATACTGATAAAATTTTATAATTATCATTCTCATTAAATGATGCCATAAAGCCATTACTTACATAATCATTTTCACAAGTTCCTGAAGATACTGTATAGCTTAAATATTTTGAATTGCAATCAGCAGGATTATAATCTTTAAAATATATATTATACTTAAGCACACAGTTAATATGTTCTGAAGTAACGTTATTAACATCTGTATCATCTATTTTGTATTTATAACATTCACCAATATTAACATTTATGTTTTCTATTTCAGGGGCGTTATCTTGATTTTTTGATATTTCATTTACATATGATTCTATACTATTTGTAATTTTATTTTTTATATCTTCAATTTTATTTTGATTAAGTAATAATACATTATAAAAAACAAAATTTGAATAACCATCTAACCCACTAATTTCTGCATAATCTTCTTTTATTGTTACTTTCAAATTATTCTCTAAAGTATAAACATCATTTTCTATTGAATATTTACCTGTTTGTACATTATTATCACTTAATTTAATTTCATATGTACCATCTTCTTTTAATTTAAAATATTGATTTGTATCAAATGATACATATTCTTTATCATTACTCTTTTCTTCTGTAGCAGTATTCTCATTCACTTTATTTTTTTGTTCATTTTCTTTATCTACATCTATAAATTTATCATAACAAATATAACCAACTAATCCTAGAATAATTAATATTAGTATAACTATAAAAATTATTGGTCCTTTACTCTTTTTCTTTTTTTCAACAGGAACATCACTACTTGGTGTTACTGGTTCTGTATTAATTTGTTGTGGCTCAACTTTTACTGATTGATTATTATCAAATATATTACCTGTTTCATCTTTAATTATTTGTGATGATAAATCTACATTCACAGTATTATTACTTTCTTGACCTACGTTATTAGGTATTTCATTTCTAATTTGGTCAGTGCCAAAATTATTTAAACTACTATCAGCAAAAATATTATTATTTTCTGTATTATTAATTGGTTCATTATTTGTTAAATTATTATTTTCAACATTATTATTTAATTCATTATTATCCATATTTACCTCCATTTTATAATTTAATTATATGCTTAAAATTGTATAAATTCAATATACTTTTTGCATAAGTAGTAAATTAAGTGTAAAAAAAAAGGATGCCCTTTTGTTATACTAATTCAAGTACAACTACTAAAGCATCGTCTCCTTTTCTTTCTTGGAATTTAACTATTCTAGTATATCCACCATTTCTTCCTTCATATCTTTTTGCAAGATCATTGAATACTTTTTCAACTACTTCCCCGTTATTATGGAAGAATGCATATGCTTTTCTTCTAGAAACTAAATCGCCTTTTTTACCATATGTAATCATTTTATCTACAAATTTTCTAACTTCCTTAGCTCTTGTTTCTGTAGTTTCAATAGATTCATTCATGATAACAGCTTTAGTTAAGTTAGCAAGCATAGCACGTCTATGTTTATTATCTCTACCTAATTTTCTGTAAGCCATGATAACCTCCTATTAATCGTCTTCTCTGAAAGATAATCCCATTTCTCTTACTTTATCAAGTACTTCTTTTAAAGATTTCTTTCCTAAATTTCTTATTTTCATCATATCGCTTTCTTTTCTATTAACAAGGTCTTGCATAGTATTAATACCAGATCTTTTTAAGCAATTATAAGCACGAACTGAGAATTCCATATCATCTATAGATGTTTCAAGTGCTTTTACTTTTGGATCTTCATCAGCTTCTGTCATTAAACCTTTGATATCAGCAATACTATTAAGTTCAGTTAATAATTCAAAATGTTCTGTAATAATTCTAGCTGCTAAAGCAATTGATTCTTCTGGTTTCATTGAACCATTTGTCCAAACTTCTAAAGTTAATTTATCATAATTTGTTTCTTGTCCTACACGTGCATCTTCTACTTCGATGTTTACTCTTTCAATTGGAGAATAAGATGAATCAATAGCAATTGTACCAACTTTTATATTATCTCCAAGTATTTTTTTATTAGCTTCTGCTCTAACAAATCCACGACCATTTGAAACAGTCATTTCCATATTAAGCTTTCCACCTTTAACGATTGTAGCAATTTCTTGATCTTTATTTATAATTTCAACATCAGAAGGACATGAAATATCTCCTGCAGTTACTACACCTTCTTTATCAGTTATAAGTGTTATAACTTGATCTTCTTCAGTATGATTTTTTACTACAACATTTTTTAGATTTAATATTATTGATGTTACATCTTCCATTATTCCATCAATTGTTTGAAATTCATGCATTACTCCATCGATTTTTACAGATGTAATTGCACTTCCTGGTAAACTAGAAAGCATTACTCTTCTTAGAGCATTACCTAAAGTTGTACCAAAACCTCTTTCTAAAGGTTCAAGTTCAAATTTACCATAATTATTACTTTCAACATATTCTGTTACTTTGTATTGTGGTTTCTCAAATTTTATCATAAACACACTCCTTTTTTTCTATTATCCACGTGGTCTTTTTGGTGGACGACATCCATTATGTGGTACTGGTGTTACATCAGTAATTGATTGTACTTCAAGTCCTTCAGCAGCGATAGCTCTAATAGCTGTTTCTCTACCTGGTCCTAAACCTTTAACTAAAACATCTACTTTTCTCATACCAGCATCATATGCTTTTTTAGCTGCTGATTCAGATGCCATTTGAGCAGCATATGGTGTAGATTTTTTACTACCTTTATAACCTATTGTACCTGCTGATGCCCAGCTTACTGCATTACCATTTTCATCAGAAATTGTAATTATTGTATTATTGAATGTTGCTTGTATATGCACACATCCAGTTGGAATATTCTTTTTAACTTTACGTTTTCTTGCTTTATAAGCCATATTCGCTAACCTCCTTTATCAAATATTATTTCTTTTTATTAGCTACTGTCTTACCTCTACCTTTACGAGTCTTAGCATTACTTCTTGTACTTTGTCCTCTTACAGGTAAACCTTTTTTATGACGAATTCCTTGGTAAGATCCAATTTCCATTTTAGTTTTAATATTCATACCTACTTCTCTTCTTAAATCACCTTCAAGTAAGTATTTATCTAATTGTTCACGAATTTTTATTTCATCATCTGGTGTTAAATCTTTTACTTTTTTATCTTTATCAATACCAGCATCTGCTAATATAGTATTAGATAAACTTCTACCTATTCCGTAAATATAAGTTAAACCAATTTCAACTCTTTTATTTGCTGGAATATCAATACCTTTAAAACGTGCCATAAATAAACCTCCTTATTAACCTTGTTTTTGTTTATGTTTAGGGTTACTACAAATAACTCTAACAACACCATTTCTTTTAATAACTTTGCATTTATCGCAAATTGGTTTTACTGAAGCTCTAACTTTCATAATATACCTCCATTTATCTTTTATTCCATGTTATACGCCCATGTGTTATATCTGCTGGGGATAATTCCATGACCACTTTATCACCTGGTAAGATGCGAATGTTATTCATTCGGATTTTACCAGAAACATGAGCTTCTACTAAGTGACCATTTTCAAGTTCTACTTTAAACTTACCTCCAGGTAATACATCTATTACTTTTCCTTCTACTTCTATTACATCATTCTTTGCCATTTTTACCATCTCCTGTGAGTATTATTGGTTCATCATCTGTAATAAGTACAGTATGTTCAAAATGTGCTGCATGTGAACCATCATCTGTAATTACAGTCCAATCATTATCATCAAGATAAACACTTTCATCTCCAAATGTAAGCATAGGTTCAATTGCTATAACCATACCTTTTTTTAATATTGGACCTGTATTTTGTTTACCATAATTAGGTACATCAGGATCTTCATGTAAGTCTGTTCCAATTCCATGACCACAAAGTTCTCTAACTATACCTAAATTATATTTATTTGCATATTTTTCAACAGCATAAGAAATATCTCCTACTCTGTTGCCTGCTTTTGCTTCTTTTATTCCTTCATATAAAGCTTTTTCTGTATGTTCCATTAAATACTTATCATCATTAGAAATATTCCCAACAGCATAAGTCCATCCAGAATCACCATGATATCCTTTATAGCAAGCACATATATCAAGCGTTACAATATCTCCATCTTTTAATTTATAATTACTAGGAAAACCATGTACAACTTCATCATTAACTGAAATACATATTGCATATGGAAAACCTTCGTAACCTTTACATGATGCAGTTGCACCTTTACTTATTATGAAATCTTCAGCCATATCGTTTAACTCTTTAGTAGTTATACCTGGTTTAATATAAGGTTTTAAATACTGATGTGTTTCATAAACAATATGACCCGCAATTTTCATAAGTTCTATTTCTCTACTTGATTTAATTGTTATCATTCTATATTTTCCTTCATAATGTTGTCTACTTGAGAATAAACTTCATCAATTGTACCATTATTTGATATTTCAAATGAATTAATTTTCTTATTAAAATATTCAAATACTGGATATGTTTCATTTAAATATAAATCATATCTATTTAAATAAGTGTCTAAATTATCATCACTTCTTGAATATAATTTCCCACCACAATCAGGACAAGTGTCATTAACATTATCAATATATTTATTAAATATATGATTACATTTTTCACACATTAATCTTCCTGTTATTCTCTTAATAGCTATTTCTTTATCTATATTTATATGAATAACTTTATCAACATTAATTTTAAATTCATCTAAAATAGATTCAAATGCTGGAACTTGTGACATTGTTCTAGGATAACCATCAAATATGATTTTTTTGCCCTTATTATTTTGAACAAATTCTCTTATTAATGCATTAACAATATTGTCATCTATTAATTTTCCTTCTTTAACCATTTTAGATAAATTTTCATCATTCTTTATTTTTTCTCTGATTAAATCACCAGCTGACATATGAATATAATTATATTTATCAATCAAATAATTTGATATAACTCCTTTACCTGCACCAGGTGCAGCTATTAAAATTACATTATTCATTAAAATCTCCCTTTATATTCTTTTTGACCTAATATACTTTCAATTTGTTTATATGTTTCAAGTGCAACACCAACAACGATAAGTATACCAGTACCACCAAGTGTAATATTTGCATTACTTACTTTTGAATAATTAGCAAATAAAATTGGTAATGCTGCGATTACAACTAAGAATAAAGCTCCATATGTTGTAATTCTTATAAGTACAGTTTTTACATATTTTTTAGTTTCACTACCAGGTCTAATTCCAGGTATATATCCACCATTTTTTTGTAAATTTTCTGCTATATCATCTGGTTTAAATTGTAATAATGTATAAATATATGAGAACAATACAATTAATAATAGATATATTATCAATCCAACTACTGAATTGTAGCTTAAATAATTACTAACAAATTTTGCATAACCTTCTGAAGTTATGAATCTTGCAAGCGTTTGTGGAATTGCAATAATTGTAGATGCGAAGATAACTGGCATTACACTTGCTGCATTTACTCTAAATGGTATATATGTTTGTTTAGCACCATATGCAGATGTAGTCTTATTTGAATACTGAATTGGAATTCTTCTTTCAGATTCATTTATAAATACTACGCCTACTACTATTGCAACATATATAAGTACATATACTATAAATGATACTATTCCTATAAATAAATTGCTATTATCTAAAATAAATGTTTTAAATGCTTCTGTAAACATATATGGAAGTCTTGCAACAATACCTGCCATGATTATCAATGATAATCCATTTCCTACACCTTTTTGTGTAATTTGATCTCCTATCCAAAGTAAGAATGCTGTACCAGCAGTAAGAATAATAGCTACTCTTACGTATTCAAATGCATCTGCACCTGATTTTACTATACCTGCAGCAAGAATCAAACCTTGAACAAAAGCAAGTACAATTCCTACATATCTTGTTATTGTATTAAGTTTTCTTCTACCTGTATATCCCTCTTTTGCTAAATCTGTAAAATAAGGAATAATATTCATTGAAAATAACTGAATAATGATAGATGCACTAATATAAGGCATAACACCTAGACCAAAAATTGATCCATTTTTAAGTGCTCCACCACCCATTGAATTAAGTAATTCTAGAAAACCTAAATCTTTATCTATTCCATTTGTATTTGGAACTGTGATAGATGTACCAGCAATAAATATTGCAAGTGCACCTAATGTAAATAAAATTCTTTTTCTTAAGTCTTTATTTCTTGGTGCAAAGATTTGTTTAAATATTTTAAACATCTTAGATCACCTCTGCTTTTCCACCATTCTTTTCAATTTTCTCTTTTGCTGATTTAGAGAATACTGATGCTTTAACTGTTAATTTTTTATCTAAAGTACCATTACCTAATACTTTAATACCATTTAACATATTTTTAACTAATCCCATTTCTTTTAAAATTTCAGGAGTAATTTCTGCTCCATCTTCAAATTTATTTAAATCACTTACGTTAATTACTGCATATCTAACTGAAAATCTTTTATTATTAAATCCTCTTTTTGGTACTCTTCTGAATAATGGATTTTGTCCACCTTCAAATCCAGGTCTTACTCCACCACCACTACGTGCGTTTTGTCCTTTTTGACCTCTACCTGAAGTTTTACCATTTCCAGATGAAGTTCCTCTACCAACTCTTTTTGAATTAGTAACTGAACCATTTGTATATTTTAATTCATTTAATTTCATTATTCTAAAATCTCCTCTACAGTTTTTCCTCTTAATTTAGCAACATGTGATGCACTTTTTTGAGCAAGTAATGCATTAAGTGTTGCTCTTGCAGTATTAATTTTAGTATTTGATCCAAGTGATTTAGATACAACATCTTTAACTCCAGCAAGTTCAAGTACTGTTCTAACTGGTCCACCAGCAATAACACCAGTACCAGCTTTAGCAGGTTTAATCATAACCTTAGCTGCTCCGTTTGTACCTATCATTTCATGAGATATAGTTCTTTCATCAACAATTGTAATTTTATGAATGTTTTTAACAGCTTGCATTCTAGCTTTTTTAATGGCTTCAACTACTTCATTTGATTTTCCTGAACCAATTCCTATAAGTCCTCTTTCGTTACCTACAGCAACTGTAGCAGAAAAATGTAAAGTACGTCCACCTTTTGTTACTTTTGTAACACGACGAATAGCTATAACTTCATCTTTATAATCGTCTTGTTTACGTGGGTTGTTAAACTTTTTTTCCATTGTTACCCTCCTTAAAATTCTAATCCATTTTCACGTGCTGCTTCAGCAAGTGCTTGTACTCTTCCATGATATTGGTATCCACCTCTATCAAAAACTACTTTAGTAATTTTAGCTGCTTTAGCTTTTTTAGCAATTGCTTCACCAACTTTTTTAGCTGCTTCAATATTTCCACCATTAGATAATTTTAAGTCTTTATCCATAGATGAGGCACTAACTAATGTTACACCTTTTTCATCATCAATGATTTGTACACTAATATGTTTAGCAGATCTAAATACGTTTAATCTTGGGATTTGACTTGTACCACTTAATTTTGTTCTAATACGAGCATGTCTAGCTAGACGTGCTTCATTACGAGATACTTTTTTGATCATATAAAACTATCCTCCTACTATTTAGATGCTTTCTTTCCTTCTTTACGACGGATATATTCACCTTTATAATGAATACCTTTACCTTTATAAGGTTCTGGTTTTCTAATTTTTCTAACATTAGCGGCAAATTCACCAACTAACTCTTTACTGATACCTTTTACAACAATTTCTGTATTACTAACTGATTCAACAGTAATTCCTTCAGGAATTTTAACTTCAACTGGATGTGAATAACCAGCTTTTACTACTAGTGTATTTCCTTTAACGTTAAATGAATAACCTACACCAACAATTTCAAGTCCTTTAGAAAAACCATTACTAACACCTTCAATCATATTCTTGATTAAAGCATTTGTTGTACCATGCATCTCTTTTGTTTTTTTATTTTCATTAGATCTTTCTATAGTAACAGAACCATCTTCTACTTTAACAGATAACTCTTTGTTTACAGCATAAGATAATTCTCCTTTATCACCTTTAACAGTTACAACATTATCATTTACTTCAAGTGTAACTTTTTCAGGTACTTTTAAAACTCTGTTACCTATACGACTCATACTTTAGCCTCCTTAAATATTTTATTACCAAATGTATGCTAAAACTTCTCCACCAATATTTTCTTTTCTAGCTTCTTTATCAGTCATAACACCTTTAGATGTTGAAATGATAGCTATACCTAAACCATTTAATACTCTAGGAATATTATCAGCGTTTGCATACACACGTAATCCTGGTTTTGAAATACATTTTAATCCAGAAATTACTCTTTCTTTTCTTTCTCCATATTTTAAAGTTAGTACTAGTTCATCTTGAACATCTTGTTTTACTACTTCAAAATTTTCTATAAAACCTTCATTTTTTAGTATGCTTGCAATTTCAACTTTCATCTTAGAAGATGGCATTGAAACTGTTTCATAACGCATTTGATTTGCATTACGAATTCTTGTAAGCATATCTGCAATTGGACTTGATACTACCATAATATCCTCCTTCCACTTTTACCAACTTGATTTTTTTACACCTGGTATTTGACCTTTGTATGCAAGTTCTCTAAAACAAATACGACAAATACCATATTTTTTAAGTACTGAATGTGGTCTACCACATCTTTCACAACGAGTATACTCACGTACTTTGTATTTTTGTTTTCTTTGTGATTTTACAATCATACTTTTCTTTGCCATATGAGCAAACCTCCTACTTTCTAAAAGGAATTCCGATTCCATTTAGTAAATCAAACGCTTCTTCGTTTGTCTTTGCAGTTGTTACAAAAACAATATCCATTCCACGAGATTTTACTATGTTATCGTATTCTATTTCTGGGAAAATTATTTGTTCCTTAATACCTAATGTATAATTTCCTCTTCCATCAAATGCTTTTGGAGAAACTCCTCTAAAATCACGTACACGAGGTAATGAAATTCTTATTAATTTTTCTAAGAATGTCCACATTTTTTCACCACGTAATGTAACTTTGCAACCAATTGCTTGACCTTCTCTTAATTTAAAACCAGCTATTGATTTTTTTGCTTTAGTAATTACTGGTTTAGAACCTGTAATTTGTTCAAGTTCTGTAGCAGCAACTTCTAATAATTTACTATTTTGTGTAGCATCTCCTACTCCTATATTAATAACTATTTTTTCAAGTTTTGGAACTTGCATTACTGATGAGTAATTATATTTTTCTTTTAAACTAGGAACTATTTCCTTTGTATATGTTTCTTTTAGGCGGTTCATAAACACCCTCCTTTCACTTAATTCAATCTCTCTTTAGATTTTACTGAAATTCTATGTTTTTTTCCTTTTTCATCAATTTCATGAGCTATTCTGGTTCTTTTTTTAGTTTTTGGATCAATCATCATAACATTACTAACATGAATTGGTGCTTCCATTTTTACAATTCCACCATTTTCATTTTGTGCATTTGGTTTAACATGTTTAGTTATCATATTAATTCCTTCAACAACAACTTTATTATCTTTTCTTAATGTTTTAATTATTTTTCCTTCTTTACCTTTATCTTTACCAGCGATAACTACTACTTTATCTCCAACTTTAAAGTTCATTGTTATCCTCCTTTAAAATCCTATAGCACTTCTTTAGCAAGTGATACTATTTTCATAAATCCTGCATCACGAAGTTCACGTGCTACTGGACCAAGTACACGTGTTCCAATTGGACTCTTATCGTCTTTAATTAATACACATGCATTGTCATCAAATCTTATGTAAGAACCATCTTCTCTTCTTACTGCATTCTTAGTTCTTACAACTACAGCTTTTACAACTTTACCTTTTTGTGTAGCACCATTAGGAGTTGCTTTTTTAACTGTTCCAACAACTATATCACCTAATGATCCTGTTTTTTTATTTCCACCAAGAACTCTTATTACTAATAATTCTTTTGCTCCTGAATTATCAGCAACCTTCATTCTACTTTCTTGTTGAACCATAATTAATCCTCCTTATTAGTATAAAGATTATAATACGATAGCTTCTTCAACAATTTCAACTAGTTCATATCTTTTCATTTTTGATAATGGTCTAGTTTCAGCAATACGTACTTTATCTCCTACTTTAGCTTTATTTGCTTCATCGTGTGCAGTATACTTTTTAGAAACTTTAACACGTTTTCCATATAATGGGTGTTTACGATATGTTTCTTCTCTAACAGTTATTGTTTTATCGTTTTTATCACTAACAACAACGCCAATAATCTCTTTACGTTTTTCCATATCTTCCCCTCCTACTTATTTTCTATTTCGCGTTCACGAATAACCATTTTTATTCTAGCGATAGTCTTTCTTATTTCTTTAATTCTTGAAGGTTTTTCTAAGTTACCTGTTGCATTTGCAAAACGTAAATTAAATAACTCTTCTTTTAATTCTTCTATTTTTTTAGTTAACTCTTCAGTGGTTAATTCTCTTATTTCACTAATCTTCATTTACTTCACCACTTTCTTCTTTTTTAACAAATTTACATTTAATTGGTAATTTGTGCATAGCTAAACGTAATGCTTCTCTTGCTACTTCTTCAGTAACGTCTGATATTTCAAACATTATTTTTCCTTCTTTAACTACAGCTACCCATAATTCTGGATTACCTTTACCTTTACCTTGTCTACTTTCAGCAGCATGTCTAGTAAGTGCTAAATGAGGGAATATGTTAGTCCATACTCTACCACCACGTTTCATATATCTAGTCATAGCTACACGAGCAGCTTCGATTTGTCTATTTGTAATCCATCCACCTTCTTTAGCTTGAAGACCAAAATCTCCAAAATGAAGTTCTGTATTACCTTTTGCTTTTCCTTCATAATAAATTCTATGAGGTTTTCTAAATTTAGTTCTTTTTGGCATTAGCGGCATTTGACTTACCTCCTTTACCATTCTTTTTATTTAATATTTCACCTTTATAGATCCATACTTTAATACCTATTTTACCGAATGTAGTATCTGCTTCTGCAAATCCATAATCAATATCTGCTCTTAAAGTATGAAGTGGAATTGTTCCTTCACTATAGAACTCACTACGAGCTATATCTACACCATTTAAACGACCAGATGCTAAAGTTTTAATACCTTTTGCACCAGCTTTCATAGTATTTCTAATTGCCCTTTTCATAGCCATTCTATATGAACCACGATTTTCTATTTGTTTTGCAATAATTTCTGCAACTAATTGTGCTACCATATCTGGATTTTTAATTTCAAATATTGAAACAATTACATTTTCATTAGTTAATTTGCATAATTCTTTTTTTAGTTTTTCTATTTCTTCTCCACCGTGTCCAATTATAACACCAGGTTTTGCAGTATAAATAACAACTTCTGTTTTTTTAGTATCTCTATTTATATTAATACTAGAAACAGCAGCATCTTTTAATTTCTTTTCTAAATATTTTCTTATTTTTAAATCTGATGCAAGATACTTAGAAAAATCTTTATTATTTGAATACCATTTTGATTGCCAATCTTTATTTATACCAATACGCATTCCATGTGGATTAACTTTTTGTCCCATTAAGATAAACCTCCTTTACTAGTTTTTTTCAGCCACAACAATAGTTATATGACTTGTTTTCTTATCATGTCTATCTATATGACTTCTAGAACCAATTCTTCTTCTTTTTAAGATTGGTCCATCATTTATATAAGCTTCTTTAACATATAAATTATTTTTATCTAATTTTAAATTGTTTTCAGCATTAGCTACAGCTGATACTAAAACTTTTTTTGCTAAACGAGCTGATTTTTTGTTTAAATTATTTAATATTGCCATTGCAGCACTTACATCTTTTCCACGAATTAAGTTTAAAACTAAACGTCCTTTTCTTGGAACAAGTAATACTGTTCTAGCAGTTGCTCTTGCTTCCATCTTAAATCTCCCTTCTTAGTAAGTCGATCCTATTTACCTTTGTTTTCGCCATGACCACCATTTTTACGAGTCAATGAGAACTCACCTAATTTATGTCCAACCATATCTTCAGTAACATAAACTGGAATATGTTCTTTACCATTATGAACTGCAAAAGTGTGTCCAATAAATTCAGGAAAAATAGTTGAACGACGTGACCATGTTTTAATTACTTCTTTTTTTCCGCTTTCATTCATTGCTTGAACCTTTTTTAATAATTTTTCATTAACATAAGGTCCCTTTTTTAAACTTCTAGCCATTAATTATTCATCCTTTCCTTATTTATTGTTACGACGAGTAACAATTAATTTATTTGAGCTTTTCTTATTTTTACGAGTTTTGTAACCAAGTGCTGGTTTACCCCAAGGTGTCATTGGTTGTTTTCTACCTACTGGAGCTCTACCTTCACCACCACCATGTGGGTGATCGTTTGGATTCATAACTGAACCACGAACTGTTGGTCTAATACCCATATGTCTGCTTCTACCAGCTTTACCAAGTCTAACAAGTGAAAAATCTTCATTTCCAACTTCACCAATAGTTGCTAAACATGTTCCTAATATTTTTCTTGTTTCACCTGAAGATAATCTAACAAGTACGTATCTATCTTCTCTGCCAAGTATTTGAGCACTTTGTCCAGCACTTCTTGCTATTTGTGCACCTTTACCTGGTCTTAATTCTATATTATGAATAACAGTACCAACTGGAATATTCATAATTGGTAAAGTATTACCAACTTTAATATCTACATTATTTCCTGATACTACTTTCATACCAACTTTTAAATTTTTAGGTGCAATAATATATCTTTTTTCACCATCTACATAGTTAATTAAAGCTATATTAGCACTTCTATTTGGATCGTATTCAATTGAAGCAACAGTACCTTCAATATCAAATTTATTTCTTTTAAAATCAATAACACGATATTTTCTTTTAACTCCACCACCTTGGTGTCTAACTGTTATCTTACCTTGATTATTACGTCCAGAATTTTTCTTTTTAATTTTTAGTAAACTTTTTTCAGGAGCTGTTTTAGTTAGCTCTTCATTTACTAATGTACTTTTCTTTCTTTGTCCAGGAGTTACTGGATTAAAATGTCTTATAGCCATCTAAAAAACCTCCTTATTAAATTTCTATTTTACTACCTTCTGCAAGTGTTACAATTGCTTTTTTGTAACGAGAAGTAGTTCCTGCATAACGTCCAACTCTTTTATATTTTGGTTTAACATTAATTGTATTAACCTTAGTTACTTTAACGTTAAATATTTTTTCAATAGCTTGTTTAATTTGAACTTTGTTAGCATCATTTCTAACTTTGAATACTATTTTATCGCCTTTTTCAGATATTTTCGCTGATTTTTCAGTGATAACTGGAGCGATAATTATATCTCTATAATCTCCTATCATTATTTAAGTACCTCCTCAAGCATTTTAACTGCTTCTTCAGTAATAACTAAGTTAGTATAGTTAATTACATCAAAAGTGTTGATTTCATGAGTTTCGATTACTTTAACATCTTTTAAATTACGAGAAGCTAAAATTAAATTATCAGTAAGTTCTTTAACAACTATTAAAGTTTTACCAGATATTTTTAAATCTTCTAATAATTTAATGAAATCTTTTGTTTTATTTGTTTTTACATCAAAACTTTCTAAAACAATTATTTCTTTATCATTTGCTTTATAAGTTAAAGCAGATTTTAAAGCTAATCTTCTTTCTTTCTTATTTTGTTTTTTAGTATAATTTCTTTCTGTTGTTGGTCCAAATACTACTCCACCACCAACCCAGTGAGGTGCACGGATTGATCCTTGACGAGCATTACCTGTTCCTTTTTGTCTCCATGGTTTTCTTCCACCACCAGATACTTCACTTCTTGTTTTTGTAGAATGAGTACCTTGTCTATCTGCTGCCATTTTCAATACAACAGCATCATATATAGTTTGATTATTTGGTTCAATACCAAATATTTCATCACTTAATTTAATGTCTTTAATTTTTTCAGCTTTATTATTTAAAACCGCTACTTTAGGCATGTTCTTTCCTCCTTTCAACAAATAGAATTATTAATAAATAGTTTTAATTATTCTTCTGTTGATTCTTGTGCTTCAGTTACTTCAGCGTTTTCAGTTACTTCTTCTGTAGTTTCTACAGTTTCTTCAGTAACTTCTTCTTTAGGTTCTTCATATGAAACAAGTTCTACTGCTTCATTTATTTTACCTTCGTTTTTAATAGCTGATCTAATTATAACTAAAGACTTTTTAGGACCTGGTACATTACCTTTAACTAATATTACATTATTTTCAAGATCTACCATAACTACTTCTAAGTTTTGAACTGTTACAGTATTTGTTCCCATATGTCCTGGTAATTTCTTACCTTTTAATACACGCATTGGTCTCATTGTACCTAGAGAACCTACACCTCTATGATATTGAGAACCATGTCCCATAGGACCTCTGCTTTGATGAAATCTTTTGATTACACCTTGATATCCTTTACCTTTACTTGTGCCTGTTACATCTACCATTTCACCTTCAGCAAAGATATCTACTTTGATTTCTTGACCTAGAGTATAATTATTAACATCTACTCCCCTGATTTCTTTCAAGAAGCGCTTAGGTGATGTATTTACTTTTTTTAGATGACCCATTTCAGGCTTATTTGCTAATTTTTCTCTTTTAGTTTCAAATGCAAGTTGAATAGCATCATAACCATCAGTTTCTTTTGTTTTAATTTGAGAAACAATATTTGGTTCAATTGATATAACTGTTACTGGAACTAATTTACCATTTTTAGCAAATACTTGAGTCATCCCGATCTTGCGACCTAAGATTCCTTTTCTCATTTCTTCCTCCTATAATTATTTAATATTTATCTCAACACCACTAGGTAAATCCAAACGAGTTAATGCCTCGATTGTGTCTTTACTAGGATTATTGATAACAATTAGTCTTTTATGTGTTCTCATTTCAAATTGTTCACGTGAATCTTTATATTTGTGAACAGCTCTTAAAATTGTAACTTTTTCAATTTTAGTTGGTAGTGGTACTGGTCCACTTACTTCTCCACCTGTTCTCTTAACAGTTTCTACAATTTTACTAGCAGCTTGATCTATTGTTTTAGGATCATATGCTTTTAAATTGATTTGAATCTTGTTAGTCATCATTTATCCTCCTTTCGCCTATATCTTGTATAGACTTGCTCCGTATAAGTTACCTGATACACAAGTTTCATTATTATATAATAACAACTTAACCTGGTGTGTCAGCAATCTCACACATCTATGCCAGTCACACACAGTACTAATTTTACCCTACTTTACTAATAAAATCAATAGTTTTTTACACTTTTTTTCAATTTTTTTACAAAAAAAATTAGTCTTAAAAACTAATTATTTTTTATTAATATCTATTTTTATATAATATACTTTTTTTTAGTGCATAATTTTTTGCTTCTTCTGTTCCCTTTAACATTGCTATTTTGAAATATTCATTTCTAACTCTTTCAAAACTCGCTTAGCAAAATAATAGGGATTTAAGATTTTAGAACCTGGGCACGTCGCCTAGTAACAACCCGAGCCACCACTGCTATTGATGATGCAGTAATGTCCGCCTGCGTTGCACTTCACGTAGCCGTAATTGTCGATGTAGCAGTTCATACCAGCCCCACTACAGTTCACGCCGTACGAGTCAACAGCACACGAAGCGCCCATTGATATCATTTCATCTGCTTTTTCTTTCATATATCCTGTTAGGCAGCTTACACTACTTCCTGATGAGCAATTTGTGAAATCACTTTGATAGTTATTTGTATAATTTGGATTATAATATGAACTTGTTAGACATATTGTTCCGTTTGGGAATACTCCACATACTTCTTTATTTCCAGTTGACGAACTTGTTTGTAAATAATATTTTGATGCTGGTACTGAACTTGATGTTCCTTGATATATCTGATAACTATATTCACTATCACCTTCTTGTGTGAATATAAAATCTACTCCTAAAGTTGCACTTGCTGCTGCCCTTGTATATACTTGATTTTCTCCTGATGTTCCGCTATTTGGATTTGTTTGATCTTTATATTTTGCTTCTAGATAACAATATGCTACTCCTCCACTACTTAGAGAACTAGCTCCTTTAAATTCTGTCCCTGTTCTTGAACTATTCTCATAACATTTTACTTCATATGATATATGTGAACAATCATTCCCACTTGCACATGTTAATGGATAAGTAAAGTTATCCAATGTTGCAGTTATACTTCCTTCATTTATTATCTCAAAATTATATCTTACATAATCTCCTGGTGCATTTAATGTTATATCCAAATTATCTACTTTTGTTATATTTGGTGATAATGCCATTGATGTTGTTAATGTTTCTATTGATGGATATACTGCTGTATTTTGATGTCCA
>OCTW013373119.1_pt1 | contig 22289 bp, 18 predicted proteins | sample 1539671 | NCBI WGS metagenome assembly OCTW01 (sample SAMN02144230, study PRJEB22623) | gut metagenome | biome: sheep rumen | host: Ovis aries | place: New Zealand
CATGCTGAAAGAATAAAAACGAAACTAGTTAAGTAATAAGAGAAAAATGAAAAAGATTGTAATGAAGACAGTGGGCTACTGCTCGCTGATTGTTGCCGCCCTCATCATGCAGAGCTGGATGGCAGGCGACAAAACGATAACAAAGGAAAACGGGATGACAGTTATCAACACCACCACGATTGGCAAAGATGTGCAGGGTTTCATGGGCCCCACACCGCTTAAGATCTATATCCAGAAAAATAAGGTGGTGAAGATTGAGGCGCTAAAGAATCAGGATACCCCCAAATACTTCCTGAAGGTTAAAAAAGCCTTGCTGGATAAGTGGAACGGCCTGAAGGTTAAAGATGCCCAGAACCTGAAGGTTGATGCCGTGACAGGCGCCACCTACTCGTCGGAGGGCGTCATCGAGAATGTCAAGTTAGGGTTGGATTACTACCAGAAACACAAATAAAAGTTGTTACCCTCCCGTTATTTGCGTAAATCCCAGTGTTTATGCGGCATCCAATACGGGAGGCTACCACAATCTACCCTCCCGTTTAGGCTCCCGCTTACCCTCCCGTTGGTTATTGCACTTTAGGTTTCTGAAGTGTGCGCCTATGGAAGCACTCCAGTGCGCCGCCTAAAGCACTCCAGTGCGCCTACTACGTACTGGCTCAAGACAATATGGAACACAAATAGGGAGGCTACACGGGAGGGCAAACGGGAGGGTAAAACCAGATACCCTCCCGTCCCCAAACCCGCATAAACACGGGCGTTTCAAGCAAAAACGGGACCCTAGGAGGGTAATTCGTCAAAACTACATGCGGTGTATTTCCCTAGAAAAGTTGACTCATAGGAAGTCAACATCATGAAGTTTTATCGAACAGGGTATTATTGTTAAAAAATCGATTAATCATAAATGGTTATTTCATATTGAGACATAATATGCCCTTCACTTTCAATTGATAAGGTGTACTGACCTTCCTCGAAACTATTCATATTATATATGATACTTTGTCCATTTACTACATTTAAATGATCCCCATCAATGATAACACTATTATGTTTGATTATCATATTTACATCTTCAACAGACCGATTAAACAATATACACAGATCCCCAGAGTCTTCATTTATGCCTACTAATATAGGATGTAAAGCTGGCATCTGTGGTCGATGCGGAGTAGGTGTTGGACTGGGAAGGCCAGGATCTACAGTGTTTGATACATTGACGATACGATAAGTTCTTGCAGATAAACTTTCCGGGATAAGTAGAGTCATCCCTACCAACAAAACCAAAAGGATCTTTCTCATATTCATTTTCTTTTTTGGTTGCAAAATTACTCTAAAAAAATCACAATAAAATGGAGTTCATTCAAAATCTTCAATACCCCCCGTTTTCTCATAAAAACGTATAATATATTGGTATTCAGGATAAAAGAATTTGCAAAACAATAATTACACCTTGATAAACAACGCTTTTTTCATGTCCATCATACTTATGAAGCGATGTTTTTCGTCCAATTTACTCCTAAAATATGCTAAAAACGATTTTTCCCGATTATTTTTCGTACCTTTGCAGCATAAATTAAACAACTATGCGCAAAAAGTATTTATTACATATTTTAACTACACTCCTAATATCATTAGGATGCGGGAATCAGCAAAGGTCATCAATACTTGACAATATAGATGCTCTCGTATCAAAAGAAAACTATGATTCCGCATACCACGAACTTTTAAATATAGCTCCATCATCCAAAGAGGATATTGAATTTAAAGCTCATTTCTATTTACTTTTGACCCAAACAAGTTTGCTGACCAACCATCCTCTTTCATCAGACTCTTTAATTAATGTTTCAATAGCATATTATGAAAAGACTGCCAATGATACAAAACTAAGTGATGCCTATTATTATAAAGCAGAATACTTGTTACAATGTAACGATTATGGTCAAGCTATTGTTCTTTCTAAAAAGGCTTATGATTTAGCACATAGGATTAATAATTATGAGTTACAATATAAAACCGCAAAGTTGATCTCATACATTAATTGCGTTAATGGCAATTACGATTTGCAGTTGGGATATGCAAGAAAAGCATTAGATTATGCACTAAAGATTAATCGAAAAAAATGGATAGCATATACATATAATGACGTTAATGAGGCTTATCAATATCAGGGTATAATTGATAGCGCAACTGTATATGCAGAAAAGGTTATACCATATTTAAACAGTGTTGATTCTAAAGATTTACCTTACATCTTAAATAGTATCGGATATGTATATATAACTAAAGACCCACAAAAAGCTAAGGAGTATTTTAAAAGATCTTTAGCTTTAAAACCATTATCTCGAACTTTAGAGAATCTAGCTTATATATACAATAAAGAAGGAAATGAAGAAAAAGCATATGAATTGTGGAATAATGCATTGTTTAATGATGACAATGTACCTGTAGACAAAGTTATTTACCATATATTACAATACAACTTATCACATAATAATTTTGATGGTGCTTGCGAACAATTATTTAACTTAGTTACAATTAAGGATAGTTTAAAAACAGCTTTAAGTGATAGGTCAATAGCACAGATTCAGCATAAATATGATATAAAAATAGCAAGCGAAAAATACGATAAGAATATACTAAGTTGGTGTATAGTCGCATTGATACTTTTCATTATTATTATATTCTTAATAGGTTATATAAAGTATAAGAAATACAAGTCAAAAATCACATTTAAAGAACAGCAACTAATAATCAATGGGTATATCAATAAGATTGGGTTGTTAAAAGGACAAAACGATAATGCAGAACACCAAATAGATGAACTTAAAAGTAGAGTATCAGGATATACAGAAAGGATTAGGATTTTAGAAGAGTCTAGTTGTGATTCTGAAAAACATATCGTGGAATTAAAGGCAAAAATACAGGATTATACAGAACTAATAGAATTTTTGACAGAAATGGGGAATACAGCTAATCACCAAATTAATACTCTTAATAGTGTTGTAAAAGATTACAAAGAACAGATTGACAGATTGATTCAGGTGGATAATGCCTCAAAAATCGAAATCAGTTCATTAAAAGGAAAGATACAAGAATATCTTGGACAGATTAGCAATTTGCAGACAATACATAAAGAAGCAGAGCTGCAACTAATTGATTTAAATCAGAAAATAAATGACTTAATGGAACAAGAATCTCCAAGGCTCGTCAAGGGAAAATTGTTATATGACAAAATACTACAGAATGGTACAACTGTAGAATGGACGAGTGACGACTATAAATGTTTTATTGACTTTTATAAAGCAACGAATTTTATATCATATTCTAAAGTCATGAAAAAAAATTCTCCAAAGACAGCTCATAATACATTCTTCTTGTTATTATATGAAATGGGTAAAAGTGATAAAGATATTCGCCAGATTATGGGTGTCACCCAAGAGGCAATTCGCTCAACAAGATTCAGAATACAAAGGCATTCCAACAAATAAACGAGTTTTTATAATGTGAATACCGAATTATTCAAAGGTTGCAAATAGCAACTACAGCAACCATTATCAACAATAAAACTGTAATAATGGTTGTACCATATCTTATTAATACTGGCGGTTTCTCCACCATAATTTTGCGTACTTTATCGCTACGAATATCTTTCTTTTCAAAATCTATTGCCATCTTCCTATTGCTTATTTTCCTAATTCCAACTGGTTTTTAACAAGATTATAATACGCTCCTCTCTTTGCTGTCAGATACTTGTGATTTCCAGTTTCAACCACCCTACCCTTATCTAAGACGATTATCTGATTCGCATTTTTTACTGTACTCAGACGATGTGCTACTACCACGACGGTCTTACCGTTATAGAACTTATCAAGATTCTCAACGATGGAGCGCTCATTGCTTGCATCTAGAGAGTTGGTTGCTTCATCAAGAAAGATGAACTTAGGATTCTTATACACTGCTCGCGCTATCAGGATACGCTGCTTCTGACCTTGGCTTAATCCCATTCCCTCCCTTCCGATATTTGTATTGAACTTCAACGGGAGAGCCATAACAAAATCTTTAATATTAGCGATTTCAGCAGACATTTCAAGTTTCTTCACATCTATCTCGCCATCACCAACTGCAATATTCCTTGCAATAGACTCAGAGAAGATAACGCCATCTTGCATAACAACGCCACATTGCCGCCTCCACCACTTTAAGTTATATTCTGTGATGTTATGGCCTGCAATCGTTATTTCGCCATTCATAACAGGATAATAACCAAGCATAAGCTTTATTAAAGTTGTTTTTCCACTTCCTGAGGCTCCCACGATAGCGGTTATCTTTCCCTCTGGAATGTGAACTGAGACATCCTCTATGGTATTTGACAGCGCGTGAGGGTCATATTTGAAGTCAATATGAGAAAGCTCAATATCATGTCTTTCATTTCCCAATCCTGTCCTGGTGCGCCCAGCATCTTCTTCGTTGTCCTTTTTGTGGATTTCGTTGATACGCTCCAGGCTTATCTTTACGTCCTGTATAGAGTAAATGAAATGCATAAGCAACTCTATTGGACTATTTAGCTGTCCTATGATATATTGGACAGCAAGCATCATTCCAAGTGTAAGGCTTCCTTTAATGACTGCAGTAGCTGAGACAATAGTAATGATAATATTCTTCAGTTCATTGATAAAAATGCTTCCAGCCTCTTGCGTCTGTTGGAGTTTCAGACTTTTCATCTGGATGTGAAACAGGTCAGCCTGAACATCCTCCCATTCCCAGCGTCGACGCTGTTCACAGTCTTGCAGTTTGACTTCCTGCATTGATGTGAGGAACTGGTAGGTCTTGTTGTTGTTTATAGCTTGCTGTTCGAACAACTCGTAATCAATCACTTTCCTGCGTCGCAAAAACAAGGACATCCATCCGCCATAGAAAAGACTTCCTAATAAGAATATGACGAAAATAAGTTCGCTGTAGAATAGTAGGACACAACTAAACACGGCAAAACTAATGATTGAAAAAGCCACATTCAATGTCTGCTGTGTCAGGAAATTATTTACCCGTGAATGGTCGCCGATTCGCTGCATTAGGTCTCCCATCAGTTTCGTATCGAAGAAAGACATAGGAAGTTGAAGCAGCTTGATGAAGAAGTCGCTTACCAATGATATATTGATACGCATTGAGATGTGCAGCAGGAGCCACCTACGAATAAAATCAACCGATGTCCGGCTGAAGGTAATGACAAGTTGACCAATCAATATTAACCAGATAAAGCCAATGTCTTTGTTCTTAATGCCAATATCTACGATGTTCTGGGTGAGGAAAGGCAATGCGAGTTGTAGAAGGCTACCAACAAGAAAGCCAAGTAAAATCTGGAAGAAATACTTCCGATACAGATTGATATATCCGAATAAAAACCTGAAAGACTTGTCTGTTCTGACTTCTCGTTCAATAGTATTTTCATAAAAAGCCTGTGTTGGCTCAAAAAACATGGCTATTCCTTTTTCTTTACCATCTGATATTGTTTCTATCCAATGGCTTTTGAATTCATCTTCACTATAGACAATCAGTCCCTTGCCAGGATCTGCAATATAGAATTTTTTCCTTTTCTTTACCTTATATAAAACTACGAAATGATTTTGGTTCCAGTGCAGGATACAAGGAAGTGTTGACGATGAAAGCTCTTCAATGTTTATGCGTCCACTAATGCAATAGAATCCTATTTTTCTGGCCGCATCTCTGATGCCAAGAAGCGACACGCCTTCAGTTGTAGCAATACAAATCTTTAAAAGATAATTTTGAGCGATCTTCTTTCCGTAGCACTCACAAATCATCTGTAAACAGGCTATACCACATTGCATAGAATCCTTTTGTCTGTGAAACTTTATTGGATATTTTTTGTACATCTATATCTTGTATATTAGTAGTTTGGCATGCGGTCTTCGATAGATTGGCTAGTATTCTTACGGATAGTCCAGGATAGAAGTATCCATGGATGCAGACTTGCACTTTTGAACCGTGTTTCAGTCATACATGAATAGGCGTTCTTATTAATTAGACTATTTTCCGTTCTGACACCCCAAAAATATGGCAGTCCGACAGAGAGGTACAAATTCTTGGTAGCCTGCCACGCTATTTGCACATGTGCAGTGGTTGGATTAGTATATTTAGTTCGGCTGATGGCAGTATATGATTTTTGTAGCCATGCTACATCTGAGTAAATGAAGAATTTTCCAAAGTCCCATTTCAAATTACCACCAAGTTCCAGGCTTCCTTCGTGTTGTTCGTTATTATATTTTTCCTGTCGGTAGGATAGTTTGAATGTGGCTCTGAAATTTGGAATGCGGAATGTAAATACACTGCCTGCTTTATAGTTGTGCCAAGAGCCGTTGTTACGATATGACTGAATAGAATAATCGCCATAGCTGGTTATGAACTGCTCTATCATGTTACTATGCAAGTTGGATTCTGCAAACAAGCGCGTGGTGAATTTTGAAAATGTTCTATCATACATAATAGTCAAAGTATGTTTCTCCATGGGAATCAGATATGGATTTCCCTCTATCTTTAGCCATGGGTTGGTAGAATGATTGAATGTACTTAGCTGTGAACTGAGTGGAAGTTCGTTGTCAAGATTGTAGATTAGACGAAGATTCTGTGCCTTTGAGAGTCTTAATCCGATGGTAGCCACGACACGAGGTTTCCACCACGAGTTTTTTCCATTAAAGGTTTGGATATGCATATACTGAATCCCCACAGATCCCATTGTAGTCAGCCACTTCCATATATTAGAATATGATAGGTATGAATAGTTACTTGCAAGATGTATGTTTGCCGTTTCGTGAGGATTGACAGTTTGATTATAATTCTTGTCATGCGTAAACTCAAGATTGTTACCCCCGGAGATATTACCCCATTTATAATCTGCTCCATTATAATCAATCGTTAGAGTGTACTGATTGCGGTAGGATTTTTCAAACTCCCAATACTCATTATTCACTGAGTGAGCATTTGTTACATAGTCATCCTTTCTACGGTTTTCTTCACTATACTGCCCTCGATTATACTTCGTGAATACACTCATTTTACTGTCGTTGTGAAAAGTATGCTCATAGTACACAACTGTTAACCATCCTCCTTCATCGAGCCTGCTATTATTCGCAGTAGAATAATCTGAACTGTTGTACCATCCATGCCCTTCGCCATTTTTACGATTATACGACATCTTCTTTTTTATAACACCGGCAATATATTCCGACGGTTTGGGAATCCACTTGAAAAGTAATTGTCCGTCATAGCCAAGTGCTCGACTCGTACTACTAAAGTCTATCTGTCTATTATTGGTGCCAGAAGTTTCTAAGATGGTGTTGTCCACTCTGTCATTATGCAAATAATCGCCCGACAAACTGCCTGATATGGCAAACTTCGATGTTCCAAGTTCAAAGTTGGCAGCCCCAAATCCCTCTCTTAGGGGAATATCGTGGCGTGTACGAAGATCGGCAAATGTATAGAGTGGTACATCCCTTTTTAAGTGTATGTCTATGATTTTTGACACCCCCAACTGGAGGTATTTGGCATTTACCACTTCCACAAGTTCTACAGACTCGATAAACTTAGGGTCAATTGGGGCTATACCTGAATTGATATATTTACCATCTATTAGAATAAGAGGCGTATCGCCTTCATTGGTTTTTATACTTTGCCCTGTTATATCAACATTCAATAATGGTATTTCGGACAGAGCCCTGAATGGGTCACTAGACTTCTTGGCTTTATCTGACAATCTGAAAATCTGCCCTGTCGCTGTGTACTTAGGCAGAGATTGCCCCGTCACTACTACCTCATTAAGTGCTATCGTTTTTGCAACTTGCTCTAATATCAAGGTCGTATCACGCTCTATTATAAAATTCTGACTGCATACGATGGAAGGACCTTCACTAAGTATGAAAGCGTAATTCCCCTTTTGTTGTAACTGAAAACCTATACTAAGTTCCGAAAGTTTGGCAAAATACACCACCCCAGATGTGTCTGACACACATAAGTCACACTTTTCGATAGTAATGCTATCATTGACATTAAAATGTACAGTGACATTTATTGCTGCTGATGGTCTAAAATAACAACACAGAATGCAAAAGATAATAAGTTTACTTATTCTCATATTTAGAGTATATTTTACGTTTGGTTAATTCTATTTTTAATTGAATCAGCGCATACTCTTCCATAGAGAGGCCTAAATCACCTAAAAAACAGTCCTCAGGTTTCCAATATAGAGTTTTCCTTCGACACGGGCCACCACAAAACGGAAATAGTTTGCATAATTTACAACCATCAGGAATTTTAAAGTCGCTGTGGGACATGATCTTTTCATTTTTCCAGGATACAAGTCCTGTATATTGGTCTATCTCCCCCAATGAGTTATCTTTATTAAAGTGAGTAATTGTAGTACATTTATATATACCTCCGTCATAATTAAATGTGATCTGATTATTTCTATCAGCAAAACAGATTCCTCCTTGACTATAATAGTCGAGGAAAAAATCTTTCTCGAGGACTTTATAAATGATGCCAAGTAGTTTTTCTTTCGAAATAGAATCAGAATTAACTTGCCATACTTTCTTTAATATTATCTTACTTCTTAGCCTATCTAAATTATCAAGTTCTGAGAGAATCTCATCAAAGTGCAGCAATGTTAAAGAATCAAAATTTATGCGAACAGATACAATTGACTTTGGAATGATTTTTTGTATGAGGTAGATATTGCTTATGGTTGTAGAAAAGGCATCCGAGATATCTTTAGAATACTTAATTTTATTATGTTTTGTTTTATTCCCGTCTAATGTTATTTGAAAAAAGCATGGATAATCCTTGATAGAATTCAGTAGAGAATTTGATAATAGAGTTCCGTTAGTTGTAAAGTCTAATATCAATTCTACAGAGTTTTTCAGACAGAATTCTTTTGCAAAAGAAATAATATTAAGAATTGTATTGGGATTGAGGAAAGGCTCTCCTCCAAAAAAAGAAAGTTTGAGAAATCTAAAGGGGGAAAACTTATAATATTCAGTAAGATGTTTACATATACTATTTTCGACATTTTTAGACATCATACTATGAGGTATTTTGTTCTCATAACAATACCAACATGACAAATTACAATCGAGAGTTGGATTTATTATAACATGATAAAGAGTTTTGTCTTTCAAATCATTAATCATATTATTCAGTATCGCAGATAATTCATCTTCATTACTATCCACAAGAAATAGTCCTTCTTTGAGACGATTAAAACCCTCTGGATTTGAATGTATTAATTCCTCTAATTTATTAGGAATATCGTTAAACAATTCAAATATTTGCTCTGATAAAAATATATGCTTTCCACTCCGAAAGTTGGAACATAAAATGACTCCATTACCAATTCTTTGAGAAATGGTATATTTAGATTGCTTATATCTGCACATTTGTTGTCTTATCAATATTTTTTAAATCAGCCTGATACTTTTGCATCAGGCTGATTGGATAAATACAGTTTTATATTACTTGCAATTAATTTTGTTGTTTATTGCTGAACAATTAAGCTTGTTGTTAATTTTTGAGCAATTAACACCATTATTAATTACATCGCAATTACTGCCATTGTTGATTTCGTTACAATTTGTGCCATTATTTATGTTTTCAGACACAGTTGATGAGAAATCTGTACCACCAAATAATTCAGACATGCCTTCTTCCGAAAGTTTGTCCAAAATGTTTTGATCGATTGAATCCATAGTTTTTACTTTTTTTTATTTATCCTACTCGTAACGCTTTTCGGATTTCACGCCTTTAAACAGTATGGTCTGGCATAATCTTGCCGACTTGATTATTTGAGCACAAAATTATATCGTTTTTAATATACCTACAAATTTTAAGCGTTTCTTTTCCAGAATTCGAGAAACGCTTGCCGTTTTATTATTCATTTTCTTCTTGATATTTTTGCAATTACCAACCAAGTGTTTTTGCAAAATAATATTCTTACAGCTTGAATATATTGCTGCATATGTAGTTTTAAAGTACTACCCTCACAGGATTACGTTTTTACTCGGAATACCAATGTCCCCCACCCGCATAAACGCTGGAGGCAGAAGGATTTATGGGAGGGTAGAACTAAAAAAAACAAATTGTTTGGTAGTCTCGAAAAAAAACACGATATTTGCGCTGCATAAAATATGAAGCGCAAATATCGTAGTAATTTAAATATGATTATGAAGAAGAAATATGCATTATTTTTTGATATAGACGGAACTTTGGTGAGTTTTAAAACGCACGAGATTCCGCCTTCTACTATCCAGGCCCTTACGCAAGCAAAGGCCAACGGGCACAAGGTGTTTATAGCCACAGGCCGTCCACCTATCATCATCACCAACCTGGGCGCCATTGAGCACCTGATTGATGGCTATGTGACCACCAATGGCGCCCTGTGCTTTGTGGGCAGCGACGTGGTGGCCTGCAAGGCGATACCACAGGCAGAAGCACGCATGCTGGTGAACGACAGCATGGCGAAGCAATATGGCATCATTGTGGTGGGCGAGAAGGATGTGGCTGTGCTGGACCCAAAAGGCGATGTAGACCTGATATTCCGCCAGCATCTGGCTGTTGAGAACCTGAACCTCGCCAAGCCTATGGAACAGGTGCTACAACAGCGCATCCTGCAGATTACGCCGTTCTTCGACAAGGCCTACGAGACTGAGCTGATGCCACAGCTGCCTGGATGCACCTCGGGACGCTGGCACCCCGCTTTTACAGACGTGACAGCCAAGGGCGCCGATAAAGGTGAAGGTATCAAGGCAATGGCGCAGCACTTGGGGCTGGACCTGCAATACACGATGGCCTTTGGCGATGGCGGTAACGACACGACGATGGTGCGCCAAGCCGGCATTGGGGTGGCGATGGGTAATGCTATCGAGGAACTGAAAAAAGAAGCCGACTTCGTGACAACATCTGTCGACGAAGACGGCATCCAATATGCTTTAAGCCGTTTCGACCTGATCTGACACACTATTTGGCAAGCACTTCCAAAGCACGCTTCACCATCTCATTTTCTTCATTGAAGATAGAGAAATACTCGCTCATATCCCAGATATCACGCGCTATCAGGGCTTTGAGCTGTAAACGCAGGTAAGGGAGCGTCTTCTGTAGCTCGGCCTCATCCTTGGGCTTAATATTCTGTTTCTCGCCCTCTTTCAGGATGGCGTCAATCAAGCTCTGTGGCACCTGGTAGTTCTGCTTGAAGGCAGCAAATGAAGGCCAGGCTTTCTTGAGCTGCTTGCGATGATTATCGACATAACGCAGATTCTGCTGCAGCACAATACTCTTGGCAGCCAACTCACGATGGAATCGGGTATAAATGGTGGTGTCGAGGGGGATATACTCATCGGGCATGATGCCACCGCCGCCATAAACGGTGCGATGCTGGCGCAGCGTCTGGTATTTCAGCGAGTCAACGAAGTGAATACTATCGGGATTGGTGAGTTCACCACTCTTCAAACGATTGATGACATCCATCGCATAATCCTTGTTGTCGCCTTTGGTATAGGGCTTCTGAATGCAGCGTCCAGAGGGGGTGAAATAATGTGCGATGGTGAGGCGTATCATCGAACCGTCGGGCAGGTCGAGCGGACGCTGAACAAGGCCCTTACCGAAGGTACGGCGACCAACGACCACTCCACGATCCTGATCCTGGATGGCACCAGTCACGATTTCTGCCGCTGAGGCGGTATAACTATCCACCAGCACTACTATCCTACCCTCACGGAAAACACCGCTTCCATCGGCCTTATATTCAGCGCGAGGCACCCTGCGGCCCTCGGTATATACAATCAGATCGTTACGCTGCAGGAACTCATTGGCGATATCAACAGCTGCCTTGAGATAGCCACCACCATTCTCCTGAAGGTCGAGTATCAAGTGCTTCATGCCCTGATCGCGCAATGTCTTCAAACCCTGCAGGAACTCCTGATGGGTGGTAGCACCAAAGCTACCAATACGGATATAACCTATCTGCGGACGAATCATATAAACGGCATCGACCGATTTCACAGGTATCTTATCACGCACCACCACAAAGATGAGACGGTCTTTGATACCCTGACGTACCACACCTAACTTTACTTTGGTGCCTTTGGGACCACGCAGGCGCTTCATAATCTCCTCCTTCGACATTTTTACGCCCGCGATAGCCGTGTCATTTACAGTCACGATCCTGTCGCCGGCAATGATGCCCACCCTCTCCGAGGGACCATTGGTTACAGGCTGTATCACCAGCAGCGTGTCCTCAATCAAATTGAACTGCACGCCAATGCCCTCGAAGTTGCCATTCAATGGTTCGTTGGCCTCTTTCACTTCCTTGGGGGTCATATAAGATGAGTGGGGATCAAGCTTGTCGAGCATACCACGAATGGCGTCCTCAACCAACTTCTTCTCGTCGACACTATCTACATAGAGATTGTTGATAGATATCTCAGCAATGTTCAACTTGCGCAGTGGCGAGTCGTCTGAGCTATTGATACGAAACTGTGCCTGGACACTGCCAAAAGCGCTCAAACACAGCATGACAGACAAAAATATCTTATTCATATATGTCTTCTTCAGGGCGGTCTTCTTCGACCACCAGATTATCGATTATGAAGTTCTGACGCTCCATGGTATTCTTACCCATATAATACTCCAACAGCTTGGCAACCTGATCGGTTTTGTGAAGGGTTACCTGCTCCAGACGGATATCAGGACCTATAAAACCAGCAAATTCATCGGGCGAAATCTCACCAAGTCCTTTGAATCGGGTAATCTCCGGGTCCGGGCCCAATTCCTCTATGGCCTTCAGACGCTCTTCATCGCTGTAACAATATCGTGTGATGAAATCGCCCTTTTTGTCGGACTTAGCATCAGCTTCGGCTATCGTCTTCTTGTTCTTAATCTTGGTACGGCGATTGCGCACACGGAAGAGCGGCGTTTGAAGCACAAACACATGCCCTTTCTTAATAAGCTCTGGGAAGAACTGCAGGAAGAACGTGATGATGAGCAAACGGATGTGCATGCCGTCAACATCAGCATCAGTAGCCACAATGACCTTGTTGTATCTTAACGTATCGAGACCATCCTCAATATCGAGAGCAGCCTGCAACAGGTTAAACTCCTCATTCTCATAAACCACCTTCTTGGTGAGTCCGAAGCAGTTGAGCGGTTTGCCTCGCAGAGAAAAAACTGCCTGAGTGTTCACATCGCGACTCTTGGTGATGCTTCCGCTAGCAGAGTCACCCTCGGTGATAAAGATGCACGATTCTTCCTTACGATCGTTCTTCACATCGCTGAAGTGGATACGGCAGTCGCGTAACTTACGGTTATGAAGATTGGCCTTCTTAGCACGTTCACGCGCCAGCTTGGTAACACCAGCCATCGCCTTACGGTCGCGCTCGCTCTCCTTGATTTTATTCTCAAGCACCTCAGCCACATCCTGATGGATATGCAGGTAGTTGTCGACCTCCTGCTTGATAAAATCGCCTACGTATTTATTGATACTCACGCCATCGGGTTCCATTGTCAACGAGCCAAGCTTAATCTTGGTCTGGCTCTCGAACATAGGTTCCTCGACATTCAGGGCGATAGCAGCAACAATACCCGTACGGATGTCACCATACTCATATTTGCCATAGAACTCCTTGATGGTGCGGGCAATATGCTCTTTAAAGGCACTCTGATGGGTACCACCTTGTGTGGTATGCTGACCATTTACGAACGAGTAATACTCTTCACCATACTGATTGGCATGAGTAAAGGCTATTTCTATATCGTCGCCTTGAAGATGTACTATCGGATAAAGAGCATCGCTAGTCATACGATCCTTCAACAAATCCTCCAGACCATGACGCGACAGAATGCGACGACCATTATACATAATGGTGAGTCCGATATTCAAGTAAGTATAGTTGCGCAACATATTCTCCACGATTTCATCGTGAAACTGATAGTTAACGAACTTTGAGGCATCGGGCTCGAAATAGATGTAGGTACCATTCTCATCCTGTGAAGGCTCCGTTACATCACTCACCAGCTTGCCACATTCGAACACAGCCTTGCGCACCTTGCCTTCACGATAACTGTGCACCTCGAAGCGACTACTCAATGCATTGACAGCCTTAACACCAACACCATTCAGTCCGATGGACTTCTTAAAAGCCTTAGAATCAAACTTTCCGCTGGTGTTCAGGATACTCACCGACTCAATCAGTTTGCCCTGTGGAATGCCTCGGCCATAGTCACGCACGGAGATACGCAGATTGTCCTCCACATTCACCTCAATCCTATCGCCTGCCTTCATTTTGAATTCGTCGATAGAGTTGTCAAACACTTCCTTCAATAGTACATAGATACCATCGTCGGCAGATGATCCATCGCCCAGTTTTCCAATATACATACCAGGACGTAGACGGATGTGCTCCAAACCCGTTAAAGTTTGGATATTACCTTCGTCGTAATTGACGGCTTCAGGATTGATTTGGTTGTTATCTTCGTTCATAGATTCTTTTTGAAACATCTTCTACGTTTATGTTGTGTGTGCTCCAGATACTGCCACTGGCTTTGCACTTTTTCGTTAGTCTCCATCTCAACATTAGTCTCACCCCATTTGAAGCCGTAGGCCTGATATTTGGGAATAAGATCGTAGAACAGCAAAGCGTTAGCTCCCTTCTGCTGGTACTCTGGCAATATACCTACCAACATAAGATCCACGCCCTCTGCCTGATGAAACTTAAGTGCTTTAAGACAATGCCACCAACCAAAAGGCCACAAACGCCCCCTGCGACACTTTTGCAAAGCACGCGTCATTGAAGCAATCGAAATACCCACTCCTACTATCTCGTGGTTGGGTGTATTCCAATCTTCAATCAAACATACCAGATTCATGTCGAGAATAGGGAAATACATTTTAAGATATTCATCAATCTGGGCCTCAGTCATCTGCGAATAGCCATAGAGATGCCCGAAGGTCTTATTGATGACCTCAAGCACCTTACGACCAACCTGCTTCTTTCCAAATACATCACTACGTTTGGGATGAGCGGGGTGCAGATTGTAGCGTTTCATCACCATTTCGGCAATCTTCTTGAACTTCTCAGGCATTTCACCCTTTTCTGGCACAACGAGTTTGAACTCTACATAATCGTTATCTTTCTCCCAGCCACCCATTTTCTCGATATGTTCAGGGTAGTAAGGATAGTTATAGATGGTAGCCATGGTGCCCATCTGGTCAAAACCTTCTATCAGCATGCCCTCAGGGTCCATATCCGTAAATCCGAGCGGCCCCACCATCTCTGTCATGCCCTTTTCACGGCCCCACTTTGCGACAGCGTCGAAAAGAGCCTTACTCACTTCTATCTCATCAATAAAATCAACCCAACCGAAACGGACACTCCGCCGGTTCCAGGCATCATTGGCACGATGATTGATTATTGCGGCTATACGACCTACCAGACGGTCGTCCTTATAGGCAAGGAAATACTCGGCCTCACAAAACTCAAAGGCGGCATTCTTGTCTTTGCTCAGTGTGTGAAGTTCGTCGCTGAACAAGTTTGGAGCATCATATTCGTTACCATCATACAACGCGTAATGGAAATCGATAAAAGCCTCAAGACCTTTTCTATCCGCGACCTTTCTAATTTCTACTGCTGACATATTCTCTCTTTGTTCGTTAAGCTTAAAAACGATGCAAAGATAAAGAAAAAGCAGCAAAAAACCAAAAATATTAATATATTTTTCGGCAAACAATAAGTATATGCCCCTTCTTGGCATCAGTGGTAGCGAATATATATGTCAAACCGCCATCCTTCAGTTTCAATCGCTTCCTAAGTTCTGCTACCGATAACGGAAAATTCCTGGTGGCAATATTGGCCTGCGAGATGCCAGAAAGCACCGTCTTCAACTCACGCTTATTCATAGAACAGATGCTATCAATAACAAAACCGCGACCAGGGAAATCTGAGATCTCTTTATCCGAAAAAAACAGGTGACTGTTCTTGTCGGGCTGACCAACGGCATATCGCTGAGATAACAAGTTAAAACAACCAGCTTTCATTATCGAAGCATTAGGCTCATAGAGATAATGCGGTTCAGATGTACCAACCGGCACATCGGGCATATCATCGTGCATCTTATAACAAAACTCCTGACAATCATTAACACAGAACACCTTCAAGTCTTCTTGCTTTATATCACCACCATTTATCACTAACAGCAATTCTTTGCACTCGTTACCAATAGAAACGATATGCACCTCACTGGCTCCTCCTATATCAGACACAGCTTTCTGCCAATCGAGCATAGGCGACAATTTGATGATGATACGATCAGCTTTTCGCCGCATTTCATCGATGATTTCAAGAACGTTTGGCGTACAGTCGGCTATGCCATAGGTACGTCCACCATGCTCATTCCTTCGCGCCGGATCGATGAAAATCAAATCAGCATGCGACAACTGATGCAAATAGGCCACCCCATCGCTATTTACCACACGGATGTGCCGCAAGCCCAAAGTAGCATAGTTTGCCGATGAGATGGCACATAATTGTGGAAGTTGCTCTACATGAACAGCACTATCAAAACCAGCCGACATAAAAGCCATATCAACCCCAAAACCAGCCGTAAGATCAACCAACAGGGAACCACAGCCTGCCACCTTGGCCTTATATCTGGCAGTCTGCTCGCTGGAACACTGCTCCATCGAGAGATGCGGCGGATACACCATATCATCAACAGCCGCCCACGATGGGATTTTTATTCTGGCTTTTTGGCGACCTGCTATCTGATCAAGTGCGTACGCCATGTCGACCTCGGGATGTTTCTTCCCGAGAAAAGCCAACTGGCGTACATCCTCGTTGGCATGACTGCGGATAAATGCAAGTGTTGCCTCGTTCATATTGCTATTATAATGCGATTGGAATTATCAGTTTCATCGTAATGTTACGTCCCATGTTATATACACCTTGACGACCTGTTACCGTATTGAAATCAGCATATTTCAGTCTACTCAGGTGGTTTTGATAAGCCTTATTCAACAGATTGTCCGCAGAGACATACAACTCTGCCACCTTCTTATTGCCAACTTGGATATCAGTACCAGCCTGAACATTTAACAAGGTATAACTGGGCGTAGCCGTCTCTGTATCATCCGCACGATAAACATGGCTCTGCTTCAAATAACATTCAATTCCAGCCGACAGATAAAGATTGTTTAGTTTGAGATGGCGAGTATCGCTGGTGTGGTGATGATGCGCACCATGATGATGTAACACCGTGCTATGCGCATGGTGGATCAGTTCCCACTTCGCTTCCGATGTCCATCGCGGTGCTGGTGTAAACGGCAAATACTTCGTATCTGACGCCTGGTGCATCAACTGTGCATTAACAAACGAGAAAGAATTGGCAAAATGAAGTGAGTGAACAGGATGCACATCAATGCCCACCTCGAAACCCAGCAGACGGGCATCGCCCTGAGTATAAGCATAAGTGAGATAGCCTTCCTCCATTTCCATGGGCAAACGATGCGTGAAAATATAATTATCTATGCGATTGGCAAACAAAGCTAACTGAGCAGAGACGTAGGGCGAAGTAAAATCAACACCAAGGTCTGCCTGCAGACTATACTCTGCCTTAAGCTGCTGACACCCCAACTCATAACGAATGGAGCCTTCGTGTACACCATTGGAAGCCAACTCGCTCATATTAGGTGTACGAAATCCGCGAGCGACATTCAGACGAAGATTCCAAGCATCGCTAATATTCCATACAGCACCAATGCTACCCGTGACACCATTGAAATGACGGCTGAAGTCTGCAAAACGTATCTCATCATCTTCCTGCAGTTCAAAACCATGCAGGCGGCGATGGTCGTAACGCAAGCCACCATTCAATGTCCATTTGTCACTTAATGACCTCGTAACAGTCGCATAAAAACCTATATCAAACAACTTATAATCAGGAATCAGGAACTCTTCACCCTTGTTTAAAGAGTGCTGGTACATACCACCAACACCAACAGCGAACTTCCATCCATCACTCTCCTGGGTGAGATAACGCACATCATAGGTAAGTGTATGCATCTTGAAATAAAGTTCGTATTCATCGGCACTTTCCTCAAATTCCTGACGACGGTTCTGCTGATAACCAATAATGGTTTTCAGATAGCCTGCAGGCAGATTGACAGAGTTGTCCCAAACCAACTTATAGTGTTTTACCTGCTGGAATGGCAATGTCTTACCATAAGATTTGATAGGCGCGTCACCAGCAAGCAATTCGCCCGTCGACTCACTACGCTCACCTTCGATAATACTGGGCGTAAGATGATAGGCGGTCCAGGTGAGACGCGAGTGCCCCCACCGCTTGTTCAATCCAAGCAACAGTCGACCAGCACGCTCACGAAACTGCGATCCTGGCACGTAGCCATCATACCGGTTTTTATAGGCATGCGCCATCTTATCGCTGAATCGTGCATCCCACACAAACCCGTTTTGATTGCCTGCCATAGCGAGGTTATAAGCAAACAAGCCATTATTAGTCTGATACTCCGTACCCACATGAGCTTTCATGTCGCCTTCAGCCAAGGTTGGTTCGCCATGCAGGATGACCACGCCAGCCATCGCATCCGAGCCATACATCAAAGAGGCTGGACCTTTCAGTATCTCAACCGAATGAACTGCGCTACCATCCACCTCAACACCATGCTCGTCACCCCATTGCTGTCCTTCCTGTCTCACACCTTCGCTCATTACAACTACACGATTATAGCCCAAACCACGGATAATGGGTTTAGAGATGCCACTTCCAGTAGTGAGTTGACTGATTCCTGGCTGATGCGCTATGGCATCAACAATATTAGCCGAAGCAGTAGAGCGAAGCATCTGAGGCGTAACTATACTTATCGGGGCTGTTGAATGCTTAAGTTTAGTGTCGCCTGTAACGCCTGTCACCACCAGATCGTTCAGTTTCAGATGCTTATAAAATACATCTGTACTATCATTCTGATGAGTATGCTGATAAATCAGCCTTTCTTGTGCAGTTGACATAAGCGACACAACCAACAACGGGAGGAAGATATATCTATTTTTCATGCTAAAAACTCTCTATGTAACAAAAAATCAACCTAAGAAAAACAGGCTCACGCCTACCACAGAGATGACAGCTCCTAGCACAGCACGCCAAGTAATCTTCTGATGGAATAGCCAATAAGATGGCAACAGAATAATAATAGGCGTCATGGCCATCAACGTACTGGCGATACCTGCAGCTGTATATTGTACTGCCATCAGTGAAAAACCAACACCCACAAAAGGACCAAACACTGTGGTAGCTATAGCTACTGCCAATCCCTTACGATCATGTATTGACTCGCGTAAGGGTGCCATACCTGTACGCCAATACATCAGTAAAGAGAAACCGATGATACCTGCTACACAGCGATAGAAGTTGGCACTGAAGGGCACCAACCACTCTGGCATACCCGCCAAAGAGGTCTCATAGTGATCCATACCAATCTTACTAAGAACCAAACCTATACCTTGACACATCGCTGCAGATACAGCAAAGAGCACCCCGTTAAGTGGCAATTTGAGCCCCAGTTTGTGATGTTCGCCTCGCCCCAATACAGAAATGCCGATTCCTGTCAGCGTAATCAGCATGGCTATGATACTCATCATATTCATCTGCTGGCCCAACATAATCCAAGCCATCAGTGCTGCTGATAATGGTGCAAGTGTCATAAACAACTGACCATAACGTGAACCAATAATGATGTAACACTGAAACAGGCAGAAATCGCCTATAACATAACCTACTACACCAGATAGCAACATCCAGCCTGCGGCCTCAGCCGAAGCTCCGGGTGGCATAAAACTGCCAGTCACGACGAAAAACAGCACCAATGAAAACACCAATGCTAACCCCATGCGCAACACATTCAATGTCAGGTTGCCAAGTCGCTTGCTTCCAAATTCACTCAGAAGGGCTGTAGCTGTCCATGAGAACGCCACACCAATAGAAATCAATTCTCCAATATAAGTCATTGCTTAGTATAACACGTTAAAACTTCGAGGTGCAAAATTATACAAAATTTCGTATATTACACGATTATCAAACGAAGAATTGCAGTTTCTTCAAGATATTTAAGAAAACCTTATCTATCTGCATTATTTAAAACCTTGTAGACACTCCCTGCATCCAATAGCCGTTGACGGGCCTCACTATATGTAATACCTAGTTCATCAGCAATCATACGTGTGCCACGATCTATCAACTTCTCATTAGAAAGCTGCATCTTCACCATTCGATTGCCAGCCACACATCCCATCCGTATCATAAGCGTCGTACTAATCATATTAAGGACCATCTTCTGAGCTGTACCACTTTTCATACGACTTGACCCCGTTACAAATTCCGGGCCAACAATGGTCTCAATAGGATATGCTGAAACTTCTGCCAATGGTGTATGCGGATTACTGGTTATACAACCAGTAAGCAAACCATGCCGACGAGCGCCTTCAAGGGCACCAATCACGTAAGGCGTAGTGCCAGAGGCAGCAATACCAATTACCGAATCCTCGGGTGTGGGGTGATAACGTCTGAGATCTGTCCATCCCTGCTCCCGTTCATCTTCAGCATGCTCAACCGCACGGCGCAAAGCCTCATCTCCGCCTGCTATCAAACCAATAACCCAATCGGGATTAACGCCAAAGGTAGGCGGCAGCTCACTGGCATCCAACACACCTAAACGTCCACTAGTACCAGCCCCCACATAGAAAAGTCGACCACCCCGTTTCATTCGAGGTTCGATGGCCACAACCAATGCCTCAATCTGTGGTATGGCATGCCCCACTGCCTCTGCCACCAATCGATCCTCGTGATTGATACTCTTAAGCATCTCGCTCACCTTCATCTGCTCAAGGTGGTCATAGTGCGATGCTTGCTCGGTAATTTTATCTTCTACCCTCACGACTGCCTGCTGCTAAATAAAATCTTTGAATGCTTCGTCATACTCTGGACTATTGGCCAAACGGCCATTAACCAGACATACCAGCTCAATATCACCTTTCCACGATAGCTTTTCATCACTAGCGCGATAGATTGCTTGGTGGAAGACATATTTAATACCCTCTTTAGTTAGTGCAAGACGTGAGATAAACTCATCATCGCAACGCAGCGGGGTTTTGTACTGCAGATTCATGCGAGCCACAACAGCATCAATACCCTGTTCGTGGAGCGCAGCAAAACTCACACCCAGGCTCCTCAGAAACAGGTGCCGGGTATGCTCGGCATAATGCAGGTAATTGGCATTGTTTACGATTCCCTCGATGTCGCACTCATAGTCGCGCACCTCCATACGGGTTTCAAAAATATAATTCATAAATACTTCAATATTTCGTTAAAATGAGAAATCTTTATAAGTCGTTCATGTTCAATATCCTCAGAATGTTCCAATTGCCAAGTAACGTGGAACGGAATATGTATCGCCGAAGCACCAATATGAAGGGCAGGAGCGATATCACTCTTCAACGAATTGCCTACCATCAGCATCTGGTTTGGTAGTATATCAAGATGCTGACAAAGTTGCTGAAACTCATATTCCGTCTTATCGGATGTGATTTCCACGTGCGTGAAATATTTGGCTAAATTACTACGCTTCAGCTTATTCTCCTGGTCTTGCAGTTCTCCTTTTGTAAAGACAGCCAAGCGATAAGGATATGCCTGCAAGCGTTGTAGAGTCTCATCGACCTCTGGCAATGGCGTAGCAGGCAGATGGAGTAATGACTTGCTATGAACAAGTAATTCTGTGAGATCCGTATCTGAAAGATGGCTTCCTCCAACCCTTAGTGCGGTCTCAATAACAGAAATCGTAAAAGCCTTACAACCATAACCCAAATCGGCCATATTACCCGATTCTGTTATAAACAACTCGTGAGCAGGATCATCGCAATATGGTGCGATGAGACGATAAAGATGTTTTTCTACCTCATCAAAATGTGACTGGCAATCCCATAGGGTATCATCAGCATCAAAGACGATCACTCGTAAATTCTCTATATCTATCATTTTCTCTTGCAATGCGGACAAATTCCTTTAAACACATAATTACTTGAATGAGCCTCAAAACCTTCAGGCAATTCTATATGAGGCATCTCTACCCCATCCAAACAATACGTCTGCTGGCACTCCTCACAATAAAAATGGGGATGCAGATCATCATCATGATCATGGTGATGACTATGGCAGAGTTCATAACGGACTCCATC
>OCTW011570442.1_pt1 | contig 22283 bp, 25 predicted proteins | sample 1539671 | NCBI WGS metagenome assembly OCTW01 (sample SAMN02144230, study PRJEB22623) | gut metagenome | biome: sheep rumen | host: Ovis aries | place: New Zealand
GCGCGACGGCGGCCAGGTCCTGGGCTTCCTGGACGGAACCGGAGGCCAGCATGCAGAAGCCGGTCTGGCGGCAGGCCATCACATCCTGGTGATCACCGAAGATGGAGAGGGCGTGGCTGGCCAGGGCGCGGGCGCTCACGTGGAAAACGGTGGGCAGCATTTCACCGGCAATCTTGTACATGTTGGGAATCATCAGGAGAAGTCCCTGGGAAGCGGTGAAAGTAGAGGTAAGAGCACCAGCCTGGAGGGAACCGTGTACGGCACCGGCGGCACCGGCCTCGCTCTGCATTTCCGTCACTTTTACGGTTTCGCCCCAAAGGTTCTTTTTACCGTGGGCGGCCCACTCGTCGATGTTCTCTGCCATCGTGGAGGAGGGAGTGATCGGATAAATGGCGGCGTGCTCGCTGAACAGATACGCTATGTTCGAGGCGGCATAGTTACCATCACAGGTGATGAATTTTTTTTCTTTTGCCATAATAAGTTAGTGGTTTATGTAATTAGTAATTTTTACTGTTTGACATATAGCATACAAAATTAAGCAAATTTTTGTATTTTTGGCATCTATTCTTATAAAATGATGCAAAGCCGATACAAAGCCGTCCTCTTCGATTTGGACGGGACGCTCATCGATACCCTGGAAGATTTGGGAGAAGCTGTGAATTACGCCCTTTCGGTCCGCGGTTTTCCTCTGCACGATATGGAGCAGTACCGCAGGATGGTGGGCCACGGTGTCCGCAACCTGGTCACGCAGGCTCTTCCGGAAGGCTTGCAGGCCGATGAATCCCTGATAGACAGTGCCCTGGCCGATTTCAAAAACTACTACACGGCTCATATTGACGTCCACACCCGGCCGTATTCCGGCATGGTGGAACTGCTGCGGGACCTCCATGCCGCCGGGGCCTCCCTGGCCGTTGCGTCCAACAAGTTCCAAAGCGGAACGGAACATCTGGTTCATGCGTTTTTCGGGGACATTCCTTTTGTGGCTGTCCTGGGGAACCGCGACGGCTGTCCCCTGAAGCCGGATCCGGAAATTGTGGGCGAGGTGCTGCGCAGGCTTGCCGTCGGCCCGGAAGAGGCGGTGATGGTGGGGGATTCCGGCACGGATATGAAAACGGCCCGCAACGGCGGAATTGACGCCATTGCGGTCAGTTGGGGCTACAGGCCGATGGGCCCTTCGGACGAATACCGTTTCGCGAAGAATGTGAACGAGCTTCGCTCGATGCTTCTTTTTTAGACAATCGTAAGATTCTCAACTGCTTCAGGGCCGGCGATCCGTTTCACGAGGCCTTGTAGAACGGTGCCGGGACCCAGTTCTGCGAAGGTGGTGGCCCCGTCGGCCAGCATATTCTGAACCGTCTGCGTCCAGCGGACGGGGGAAGTGAGCTGTTTCAGGAGATTCTCTTTGATCAGGGACGGGTCCGTGGTGGGCCGGGCCGATACGTTCTGGTAGATGGGGCAGCGGGGCGCATGGACGGGCGTTCCGTCGATGGCTTTGGCCAGTTCTGCGCGGGCCGGCTCCATGAGCGGGGAGTGGAAGGCGCCGCTCACGGGAAGCCTGAGGGCGCGCTTGGCACCGGCCGCCTTCAGCTGTGCGCAGGCCTCGTCCACGGCTGCTTCCTCTCCGGAAATGACCACCTGGCCCGGAGCGTTGTAATTGGCCGGAACCACGCCGGGAATGCCGGCGCACACTTGTTCGATGACACTGTCCGGAAGGTTGATGACGGCGGCCATGGCGCCGGGGGCCTTTTCACAGCATTTCTGCATCTCGCTGGCGCGGAGGGCCACAAGACGCAGGCCGTCCTCGAAACTGACGGCTCCGGCGGCCACCAGGGCGGAGAATTCGCCCAGGGAGTGTCCGGCCACCATGTCCGGCTGCTCCTGCCGGCCCAGGGCCAGAAGGACGCTGTGCAGGAAAATGGCCGGCTGGGTGACGCGGGTGGCCTTTAGCTCATCGGCCGTTCCTTCGAACATAATGTCCGTGAGGCGGAAGCCGAGGATGCGGTTGGCTTTCTCCATCAAGTCCTTGTTCCCGGCGTAAAGATCCTGGGCCATTCCAGGGAATTGGGAACCCTGGCCGGGGAAAATGTATGCGGTTTTCATTTCGTTATGAATTTAGAGGGATGCGTCGATAAAGGCCTGGAGAATGGCCAGATTCACGGGACTGTTCCGGAACAGGAATTCCGGATGCCACTGTACGGCCCAGACAAAGGGCCTGGAGGGCATGTATGCGGCTTCTATGAGCCCGTCCGGGCTGGTGGCCATGGGTTCAAGTTCCGGGGACAGGGTGCGGACGGCCTGATGATGGAGGCTGTTTACTTTCAGCGTGTTTTTTCCGGCAAGTTCTTTGAGCGGTCCTTCCGGCATGATGTCATGCACAGGCTCTTCGAAGGGCTCTTCCTGCTGATGCTTGATTCCGGAGGAGTGTTGGGTGGGGAGGTCCTGATACAGCGTTCCGCCCAGGGCGGCGTTGATGAACTGGAGGCCGCGGCACACTCCCAGGATGGGTTTATCGGCCCGGAGGGTCTCTTCCAGGACAAAGGATTCCATCTCATCCCGCTTCGGGAAGGGCTCAACCAGCCCGCCCGTTTCATCTTTCATCCCATAGAGCGCGGGACTTATGTCGTATCCGCCGGTGAAGACGATTCCGTCGGACCGCTCAATATAGCGTTTAAGCGTTTCTTTGTGTGTGGTTTCGGGGAAAACAAGGGGAGAGCCGCCGGCTGCCTTGATACCTTCCAGGTAGGGCGGGAACATCCGGGCTTCCTTTTCGGGGTCCCAGATGGGCAGCATTCCTATGACTGGTTTTCGCATCATTTCTTTGTTCAGATGGCCAAATATAGCAAATTCTTTCTAATTTTGCCCTGTCATGAAAATCGAAGAAGCAATGGTATGGCTGCTCTCCACGCAAGGCTGCGGGATGAGTGCCGATCGGCTGGCGCGTGAAATCAACGCCCGCCGCCTCCATGTGCGGAGAGACGGCACCCCCGTCACCGAGGCCCAGATCTGGGCCCTCTTCTTCAAATACCCCGAAATCTTCGTCCGTGACGGACGCCTCATCCGCTTGCTGATGTAAGCGCGACTTTCGTTTTTCAGCGGCCTCGCTTTCCCGGTGACCCGGTGCAACACTCCGGACCGGCGGACGAAGTTGTTTTTGCCGTGCCGCTCCCATTTTCACGGCCGAGATTCAAGACTTGAAGCACACTTCAGGCCATCGGAGGACATTTTTGTGCTTTACCCCACTGCCGTAACCCCGCCTCAGGCACATTATCGGCTTCCCACGCTCAAAACTGTGCTTCAACTCTTGAAGCACGGTGCTGCAAAACAGCTTCTTAGACTTGCCGCCATCTTCGCATAAAAGAATGCAGTACAGGCACTTGAATTAACGCACCACGGGAGGGCGCGCAGTGAAGCTCACCGGCGGCACTCCGAAAGCCCGTTTCCTTCCGGAAGTTCCTGCAGAAATCCAAGAAGCCGTGCAGCCGCAAGGGGCGGAAGCCGGAGATTCCGTCGGATTGATTTTCTCATTCGGAGGTTTTTTAGTAAATTTGGGAAGTGAATACATTTATGCAGAACGTAAAACTCAACTGCGGCATTGATATGCCGATCATCGGCTATGGTGTCTATATGGTGGATCCGTCCGTCACAGAACGCTGCGTCCTGGATGCCCTTAGCGTAGGATACCGTTCCCTGGACACCGCCCAGTACTATGAAAACGAGGCGATGGTGGGCGCTGCCGTCCGCAAGTCCGGCGTTCCCAGGGATGAGGTTTTCATAACATCCAAACTATGCCAGGCGCGGCCCACTTATGCCCAGGCCAAGGAGAATGTGAAGGGATCTCTCCGGCGGATGAGGCTGGACTACCTGGACCTCATGCTCATTCACTGGCCGATGGGAAACGACGGAGACATCTGGGCCGCCTTTGAAGATTTGGTCAAGGAAGGGTATCTGAGGAGCATCGGCGTTTCCAATTTCTACCCGGGACAGTTCGACAAATTGGTCCGGGAGGCCTCCATGATCCCTGCCGTGAACCAGATAGAGACCCATGTATTCTACCAGCAGCGGCCGATGATTTCGAAGATGGCCGATGCCGGAACCGTTGTCGAATCCTGGGGCCCGCTGGCCGAAGGCCTGAACGGCATCTTCACGAATCCGGTTCTGACCGAGGTCGGAGCCGCACACGGTAAGACCGCCGCGCAAGTTGCACTCCGCTTTCTCACGCAGCAGGGGATCATCGTCATTCCGAAGTCCGTCCACAAAGAGCGGATGATCCAGAATCTGGACACGCTGGACTTTGACCTGTCGCAGGACGAGATGACGGCGATCCGCTGTCTTGACACGGGCCATAATCTGGAAGGCTGGCCGTCAGATGCCCTGAAGTATAACCCTGAAACTGTAGTATAGACAATGAAAAGAATTCTATTGGCAACAGCAGTGCTGCTGTCCATCATTTCGTGCGGTCCCAAAGGCCGGCAGAAGAATCAGCAGCCGGTCATTCCGGCAGAGTATCAATCGAAGAACCAGGACAATATGCAACAAGCAAGAGATTTCCTGCATGCGGCAGGCGTCTATTTCCTCGCGACGGTGGACGGAGACGCTCCCCAGGTGCGTCCTTTCGGCACGGCCGAAATCATCGAGGGAAAACTCTATATCCAGACCGGCTATGTGAAGAACGTGGCCAAACAGATTGCCGCCAACCCCAAGGTGGCCATCTGTGCCTACAGGGCCGATGAAGGCCGATGGCTCCGCATCAGCGCAACGCTTGTGGAAGACACTCGCGTAGAAGTGAAGAAAGCCATGCTGGATGCCAATCCCGGCCTCCGTTCCATGTATGACGAGAATGACGGAAACACCGCCGTATTCTTCCTCAAGGACGCCAAGGCAACCATCAGCTCTTTCACAGCCGACCCCATCGCGATTGATTTTTAGGAAGCCCGACAGACATTCACTAAACCACAACAAACAATGCACAACGTAAACAAACTATCTGATACCACTGCAGGCGGTATTCGCAGCACCTGCTTCGCAACCTGCGGCATGACGTGCTCCACGCAGATTAATCTCCAGACCGAAGGCGACATCATCCGCCGGGTGGAAATCGTCAAAGGCTGCGACGGAAACACCAAAGGCCTTGCCCGGCTCTGTGAGGGCAGGAAGATGGAGGAGGTCATCGGCCTTCTGGAAGGCATTGACTGCAAGGGACGCGGCACGAGCTGCCCCGATCAACTGGCTAGAGCACTCAAGGAATTATAAGGTACAGTAAAATATGAAATTCTTCGGGAACTTGCTCTGGCTCATCCTGGGCGGTATTCTCATCGCCCTGATTTACTACATGGTAGGCCTTCTGATGTGCATCACCATCATCGGCATACCCTTTGGTGTCCAGTTGTTTAAGTTGGGCACTTATGCTCTGTGGCCGTTCGGGCACGAACTGGTGAACGGTCCCGGCGATCCGGGCTGCGTGTCGGTGCTGATGAATCTGATCTGGATCCTGCTCGGCTGGTGGGAAATTGCCCTCATCCATCTGACCTGCGGTCTCTTTCTCTGTATCACCATCGTGGGCATTCCCTGGGGGATGCAGCATTTCAAGATGGCTGTAGGCTCCATTTTCCCTTTTGGCAAAGTAATCCTTTAAAGTATATGGGCAGTATCGATCAAGTTCTTGCGTACAATCGCGAATTCGTGGCCTCCAAGGGCTATGAGAAACACCTTACCGATAAGTTCCCGGACAAAAAGCTGGCGGTACTCAGTTGCATGGACACGCGCCTTTCGGTGCTGCTGCAGGACGCTCTGGGACTGAAGAACGGGGATGCGAAAATTATCAAGAATGCCGGCGCCGTGATTCCTTCGCCGTGGGATTCGGCCATGCGCAGCCTGATTGTGGCGGTGTATGAGCTGGGTGTGACGGAGATCATGGTGGTGGCGCACACCACTTGCGGCGCCTGCCATATGCACTTTGCGCATTTCCGGGAGGAAATGCTGCGGCGGGGCATCCCGGAAGCGGCTTTGGAAAGAAAAGACATCGATCTGAATGCCTGGCTGGAAGGTTTCCACGACACCGAGAAGTCGGTCCGTGAAACCGTAGCCGCCATTGTGGACCACCCGCTCATCCCGTCGGATGTGACGGTCCGCGGCTTCATTATCGATTCGGCCACGGGAGAACTGGCGGAGGTACAGTCATGCGTGCAGTAATCCAAAGAGTATCTTCAGCCTCCGTCACCATTGACGGGACGGTGAAATCTTCCATCGGACCGGGTCTGTTGGTTCTGCTGGGAATCGGCCATGCGGACGGGCCGGAAGATGTGGAGTGGCTGGTGAAGAAAATCGCGGGCCTTCGCATCTTCGATGATGAGGCGGGCGTGATGAACCGCAGCGTACTGGATGCGGGAGGAGAGGTTCTGGTGGTGAGTCAGTTCACGCTGATGGCTTCTACCAAGAAGGGAAACAGGCCTTCCTACATCGGAGCCGCCGGGCATGAACTGGCCATTCCCCTTTACGGGAAGTTCTGCGACGCCCTTTCCGCCGCGCTGGGAAAGCCGGTGGGCACCGGAGAATTTGGGGCCGATATGAAAGTGGCCCTCGTGAACGACGGGCCGGTGACCATTTGCATGGACACCCAAAACAGGGAATAGGGTTTAATCTCCGTACGGGTTGCCCTCTTTCCACTCTTTGAGTTCGTCGCCGTGCTTGGCAACGCAGTGCCGGTAGATGGTTTCTTTCTGCTTGATGTCCAGATTGTTCCACCAGACAGTGCAGGCGGGATAGAACACCAGGCTGTCGTCCACTTTTCCGTCGGCCGTTCTTTTTGAGAGTCCTTTTCTTGCGATTCTTTCCTTTTCGCTGATGGGAAGAGATGACCACCACACTTGTAATTCTCTGTTTTCCATTATGATTGCGTTTTTCGTTGCAGATTCCTCTGTGCGAAGTTAGTTATTTTCGGCGAAAAAATGTACATTTGTAAAAAGTTCGCAACGATGAAATCAGTCAATACAGAAAAAGCGCCGGCCGCCATCGGCCCTTACAGCCAGGCCATCGACAGTGGGATGGGCCTTGTTTTCGTTTCCGGGCAACTGCCTATCGACCCTGCTACGGGCGCCTTCCCGGAGGGCGGCGTGAAGGAACAGACCCACCGGAGCCTTACCAATGCCCGGGCCATTCTGGAAGCCGCCGGTCTGAAACTCGAGAATGTGGTGAAAACCACCGTTTTCCTGGCCGATATGGGAGACTTCGCCGCCATGAACGAAGTCTATGCCCAGTTCTTCACCGCGCCTTTCCCCGCACGCAGCGCCGTGGCCGTCAAAACCCTTCCCAAGGGCGCCCTTGTGGAGATTGAGTGCATTGCTTCCAAAGGCTGATTATGGCCATCTGGATTGTTCTTCCCATCCTGACCCTTCTGATGTTCGACCTGGGCCTTTCGCTCAAGTTCGAAGATTTCGGGAAGGTCTTCAGACATCCCTGGCCCATTTTCGTTGCCCTGTTCGGACAACTGGTACTCCTTCCGCTCATTGCGCTGGGCCTGGCCCAGGCCTTCAACCTTGCGCCGGTGTTCTTCATCGGCCTTATTCTCATTGCCTGCTGCCCGGGAGGCAGTTCTTCCAATGTCTTTTCCAAACTGGCCGGAGGAGATGTGGCCCTTTCCGTGACCTTGACGGCCCTCAGCAGCGTCATTACCCTCTTTACCATTCCGCTGATCATGAGCGTGGCCACCAATCTGGTGGGGGAGAGCGTGGGCATCAGTCTTCCCGTCGGAAACCTCATCAAGCAGAATCTGGTGCTGATGCTCCTTCCCGTGCTCCTGGGAATCGGCTTTCATTACGCCTGGCCGGAGGCGGCCCGGAAAACCGACAAGGTGCTGGGCAAACTCGCCTTTCCGCTGCTGCTGATCCTGATTACAGTCTTCTATATCCAGCATCACCGGACCATTCTGGACAATATCGGCGTGCTGGGACTGTGTGTGACGGCCCTGATTCTGCTGGCCATCGGATGCTCGTCCCTTCTTTCCCGTCTGGTGAGGACGGACAGCCGCCAACGACGGACCGTAATCATTGAGGTGGGCATGCAGAACGCCGCCCAGGCCATTGCCATAGCATCCAGTCCATTCATCTTTGCCAGCGAGGAAATGGCCATTCCCGCCATCCTTTACTCGCTGATGATGAATGTCGTTCTGCTGATTTATGTCGGGATTGTCCGGAAGCGATAATTTTTTTAGTCCTCGATGACTTCCAGATAAAAACTCACGGGACGGAAGCCGTCGTTACAGGAGAGCATCGCGCTCATCGGATTCTTCATCCAGCCGTCAAAGAAGTTGCCCTTTCCGGCCGCCAGGTCTTCCACAAATGTCCGCATCGACTCCCAGGCCGATGCGCACAAGCCTTCGGGCCGCTGCCCATTCTCTGAAATCCAGCTTTGCCCGACCAGCACGTCGCAGGTATGCGGAATGGGGTTCTCGTACCGGGCCATCAGGTCCGGATATTCCGTCTTCCGAACGGCTGTAAGCTTTACCTTGTTCGGCATGTCACAGAAGAATCTTGATGCGGAAGCCTTTCGCTGTCGGTTCCTCTATCAGGGCACGGGCTTTGGCACGGATTCCATCCAGGACCGAGGGGTCTGTGATGGGGGAAGAGGAGAGCCCTTCCACCATGAAGTCCATGGCCGTTTCCGAAGAGAGTTCGGTGTAGCTGAGGCGGAAAGTGAGGGGACGGAAGGCCTTCAAGTGTTTATGGAGCATATCGATGGCGATTTCTTCGGCCACATCCACCTTGTCCGGCAAGTTGTATTTGATCCAGAATTGTTTGATTTCCGTCTCCATCTGAAGAAAGTCGAAGGCGTCCGAATCAATCTCATAAGTCAGTTTCTGAATCCGGTTGACAAAGGCTTTTGTAGCGCTGTGTACCGGATGTTCGAAGATTTGCTCCGGCGTTCCGTCTTCGTATATGATGCCTTCGTTCATGAAGAAGATGCGGGTGCTGACATCCCGGGCGAAACGCATCTCGTGGGTGACGATGAGCATGGTGAGGCCCTCTTTGGCAAGCGACCGGATGACGCTGAGCACTTCTCCCACCATCGTCGGGTCCAGGGCCGATGTGGGCTCGTCAAAGAGCACGACTTCGGGGTGCATGGCCAGCGAGCGGGCGATGGCCACGCGTTGCTTCTGCCCTCCGGAGAGGGAGGAAGGGTACACGTCGGCCTTCTGGGCCAGACCCACCTTCCTGAGCAGTTCCATTGCCTCCTGTTTGGCCTGGTCCTCCGGGAGACTCAACAGTTTCATGGGGGCATAGATGATGTTCTCCTGCACCGTCATGTGCTCGAAGAGGTTGAAGCTCTGGAACACCATTCCCATTTTCCGGCGCATCTTGTGCAGCGGATATCCTTTGGCGGTGATGTTTTCCCCGTCCACCCAGATTTCTCCGGACGTAGGGGGCTCCAGCATGTTGATGGCCCTCAGAAGCGTACTTTTTCCGGTTCCGGAAGGACCGATAATGCTGATGACCTCTCCCTTGTCAATCTCGCAGTTGACGTCTTTGAGCACCGTCAGGGTAGTGCCGCCGGGATTCTTGAAAGTCTTGCTTAAGTGCTTGATGCTTATCATATTACTTCTTTTTCAGGAAAAGGTTCAACACAAAGCGGATAACCCAGGCGAGGGCGAAGTAAAGGATGGTTACCACCAGAAGCGGCACCAGCGCGTCGAAGGTGCGGCTGCGGATGAGGTCGCTGGCACGGGTAAGATCCTGGATGGCAATGTATCCTACGATGGAGGTACTCTTCAGAAGGGATACGCATTCCCCCGTGTAAAGCGAAAGGCCTTTTTGCAACGCCTGCGGGAAAACGATGCCCGTGAAAGTCTTGAAGGGTGTGAAGCCCAGGCTGAGACCGGCTTCGGTCTGGCCCACGGGCACAGAGGAGATGGCTGTGTCGAAAATGCTGCCGGCCGACGAGGCAAAACAAAGGGCAAAGGTGATAATCGCCACCGTGGACGCGTCCAGACCGGTCTGGGCAAAGATGACGTAGAACATGATGAGGAGCAGCACCAGCGTGGGCATTCCGTTGATGAAATCTCCGTACAGCCCGGCCAGGGAGCGAAGCCATTTGCGGCTGCTGCGCCGGCATGCGCATATCCCGGCTCCCAGAATCGTCCCCAGCAGGATGGACAGGAGCGTGATTTTGAGGGTTTCCAGCAGGCCGTCCGTAATCAGTTTCCAGCGCCGTTCTGTTATCAGGTTCATTTTCAGACGCTCTGTCAGGCTCAGATTTGTCTTCTGTTCTGTATTCCGTACAAAGTAGCCGGGATGGCACTTGTAATAGGGAATGGTAAAATCCACCGATTTCTTGCGTTCCTCGGTAATGAACAGGCAGGCGGTCACAATGTCACACTGGCCCGTGCTCAAGGCGACGATGGCCGAGCCGAAGTCCTGGAATTTCATCTCGAAAGGACGGCCGCTCCAGATGGAAAAGCGCCGGAGGATATCGGCATCCATGCCCTGCCACTCGCCGCCGTCTGCCAGAAAGCAGACGGGCTCCAGATTGGTGGCTGTAATGCACCTGAGCGCGCTGGTGCTGGATTCCAGGGCTTGAGAAGGGAATTCGGGAGCAGGGGTCCCATGCAGCCAATGGGAAATGACGGCATCCAGGCTGCCGTCGGCCTTGGAAGCGGCCAGGAAACGGTTCATCTGTTCCAACAGGACTTCGTTCCCCTTGCGTACGGCAAAGGCGACGTCAAAATACTCCTCTCCCAGAAAGGCCAGCGAGACATTCAGACGCTCCCGGGCCTCTTTGTTCAGGGCCACCTCGTCGGTTACGAAGACATCGGCCTTCCCTTGCCGGAGCGCCTGGATGGCGTCGGCCTCCGTGTTCACGCGAAAGAGCGTAAGGTCATCCCGGCCTGAGTACTTCTGATCGTAGTAGGTGCCGGCCGATGTGGTTAAAATTACGCCGGAGAGATCCGCCTCGCTCTTGAGCTGCCTGACAGGTTCTTTTTTTTCCGTACAGGCGGTCAGGATTCCCAGGAGCAGGATTCCGCAGATACAGTGACAGAGTTTGTTGTTCATCATTCGAAATTATTCATCAAAGAGCCCAGTTGGAACCTGAAAAAGAGGTTCTCCAGCCAGGTGGGTTTTTGGTAATAGACGCGCGAAACCATGTCGGCAACGGCAAAACGGGCGGCCTCCCGGTCAAACGCCGTATGGTCTTCCAGGCCGGTATAATCCTTGGCAAAGACATCCCAGAAGAGCAGGAGCTGATCGCGTGTCATGTGGAAGATATCCCGTGCCTGCTTCATTTTGGAATACACTACGCAGGACAGGTAAAGATGGCCGATATCGAACATGGGGTCTCCCCAGGCGAAGCGGCCCAGGTCTATCCAATAGGGCTTTCCTGCGGAGAGAATCACATTTCCCGGCTGGAAATCTCCGTGCACGCAGTGGGTGTTTTCGGGGACAGACTCGAGGAACTTCTGCAGGGTGGTCCGGTTCTTCCTGCTGACGAAAGCGGCCATCGCCAGGCCTTTGGCCGCAGTTTGCTTCCGGCTCGGAAAAAATTCCGTGTTGCAGGGGGTGCTGAACAGCTGCTTGGCCAGGGAGCTGAACAGCCTGGCCATTTCTTCTATTCGCCGGGGCTCGTCGTGACAGATGCGGAAAAGGGACTTCTTCTCCTTGATACGTTCCTGAATAACCCCGTAGGCATCTCCCACAAGGACAATCTCATGCAAGGCAGGGGTGGGGAATCCCAGTTCCGCCACGGCCCGCGACAAGTTGAATTCCTGCTCGATTATCTCCAGGCTGTTTAATTGCGATTTGTTCACTTTCAGAAGGATATCCGGGTCTTCCGGGTTCTCATAAGTGACGCCATTGCCTCCTTCTCCCACTTGGGTCCACTGGCTGATATCGATCTTTCTCATATTCATGCTGTTAAGCTCATCAGAGTAGTATATTGCAAAAATAGTTGATTTTTTTTGTAATATGAACGTCTGAACAATGAAAAAGAGCCAGACTTAAACGCCTGACTCTTTTGTACCCCCGCTCGGAATCGAACCGGGACCAACGGAACCGGAATCCGTTATTCTATCCTTTAAACTACAGGGGCATCCCGGTAAAGGATTGCAAATATAGTAAAAAAATCCGGATGGTGAACAAAAAAAGTTATTGTCCCAGCGTAATGCGTCGGATATTGCAGCCGGCGTAGTTTCCCAGGACGATGAGGGGGTAATACCACAGCAGGTCCGGCGTCCAGTTCCAGGCGGCGACGATGTACACCACGTCGGCGATGGAGTGGTAGAACCCGCAGACAATGAACAGCGGCACGCCGAAGAGCACGGGAAGGATATTCTGCTTGGTGCGGTACAGCCATACGGCAATGTCGATGATGAGTCCGCAGCCTACGGCCCGGAGGAATCCGCGCCAGGGCCCCTGGGCCAGCCGTCCTTCGACGATCGTCTGGGCCCGCTCTGCCGATTCTCCGCCCAGCGACCAGACCAGAAGGCCCAGCAATACGCAGCCCAGCACATTGAAAAGCCAGATTTTTACAAGGTCAGGCGTTTCCTTGAGGGGCATTACGCCGGCACGTCCGGTATAGAGCGGAGTCCCGGAAAGGACCACGCCGATCAGGCCGAATGCGAAGATGACGGCCCCGGGAAGGCCGCCGAGGGCCAGGAAGCCGCAGGCGCCAAGGCCGATAAGGAAACCGGAGAAAAGGGATTGTCTGTTCATGGTTCGTATTTTTACATCACGAAGATACGGAAAATAATCCGTATATTTACCACATGAAACAGACTTTACCCATGCAAAGCATCGGCCTTATGTCGGGAACGTCCGTGGACGGCCTGGATGTCTGCTGTGCCACCTTCGACTGCCAGGGCGGAAAATGGACTTTCACCATCGACTGTGCCAAGGGATATGGATACCCCGAAGACCTTGCCCGGAAGCTCCGGGCCGATGTCCAGCGGATGTCTGCTTTGGAGTTCGTGGCTTTCCACAGCGCCTACGGTCGTTTTCTGGGGGAAAGGGTGAACGATTTCATGGCCGAGTTCGGTGTGAGGCCGGATATCGTCGCCTCCCATGGCAGCACCGTTTTCCACGAACCGGAGAAAAAGCTGATGTTCCAGATCGGGGACGGGGCTGCCATCGCGGCGGAGACGGGGATTCCCACCGTTTCGGATTTCCGCAGGCTGGATATCATGCTGGGCGGTCAGGGCGCACCGCTGGTTCCTGTTGGCGACAACCTTCTTTTCGGCGATTACGACTATTGTCTGAACATCGGAGGTTTCTCCAATATCTCGTATCGCAAGGGGGAGAAACGCATTGCCTTTGACATTTCTCCGGTGAATTATGTGATCAACCGGTTTTGCCGCAGCATCGGCCTGGAAATGGACCGGGACGGGGAGTTGGCTGCCGGCGGGAGGGTGTGTGAAGTCCTGCTTAAAAAGCTCAATGCGCTGGATTATTATGCGCGGCCTTATCCCAAGTCGCTGGGCCGGGAGTGGGTGGAAAACCGGGTTTTTCCTCTTCTGGACAGCGCCGGGCTTCCTTTGGAGGACTTGCTCCGCACATATTATGAACATTGTGCCGAACAACTGGCCCGGGTGGTTGAACCCGGAAAGAGCATCCTGGTCACCGGCGGGGGTGCCTATAACAAATTCCTGCTCCGGAGGATGAAAGAGAAGACCGGCTGCGAAATCGTTGTTCCGGAGCCGGTCATCGTAGAATACAAGGAAGCGCTTATCTTCGCCTTCCTGGGCGTGCTGTATCTGTTGGACAGGCCGTCCTGCCTCTCGTCAGTCACCGGTGCCGCCCGCGACAACATCGGCGGCATGCTCTTTAAAGTTTGACAGGCAGCCTACTCTTCATACAGCAAGTACTTCTTTCTGAGCATTTTGAATTCTTCCACCTCCGGCGTCCAGCGCTGGCGGATTTGGGCGGCGCTGCACCCTTGTTCAATCATTTCGCGTACCCATGTGACCCCCATCAGCTTGTCAAAGAAAGGGGAGAAGAAACCATCGGCCAGCCCCTTTTCGCGGAGGATGGTGTAGGCGTCGATGACAAAGGAGAGGTCCAGGCCGATTGTGCGGGCGTCCGGCAGCGCCGAAAGGTCCACGCCATAGCAGACCTGGCCTTTCAAGGGAGGATTCTGTGCGCCTGGCCGGCTCTCCGGGGTGAAATTGTATGTGTACCGGCCTTCCATGGCGGGATGGCCGTATTGCTGGAAAGGCTTGTCGGTACCGCGGCCCAGGCTCACCACCGTTCCTTCGAAGGGGCACAGGGAAGGATAGAGGTAGATGGCCTGCAGCGTGGGCAGGTTGGGACTGGGGGCGACGGAAATCTCGCAGGGTGTTCCGTGCGTGTAATTCTTGCACAGGACAGGGGTAACTTTGCAATGGTTTCCGGCCTCCGAGAGCCATCCTTCACCCTGGGCCATGCCCAGCAGTTCGGCCAGGGTGAGCCCGTGTACCACGGGGATGGGAAGATGGCCTACACCGCTTTTCAGGCGCATGTCCAGGACGGGACCGTCCACATAATGCCCGTTGGGATTGGGGCGGTCCAGGATGATGACTTCCTTGTTGAACTCTCCGCAGACATCCACCAGGTGGCAGAGGGTAATGTAGTAGGTGTAGAACCGCAGCCCTACATCCTGGATATCCACCACCAGTACGTCGAAGCGGGACATGGCCTCGGCCGACGGGCGCACTTCTCCGCCGCTGCCGTAGAGCGAAAGGATGGGAATGCCGGTATCCGGATCGGTGCTGTCGCTGACGCCGGCCCCGGCATCGGCCTTTCCGCGGAATCCGTGTTCCGGGGAGAAGATGGCGGAAACGTCCACTTTGTTCTCCAGCAGGATGTCCAGCAGATGGCGGTCTCCCACCATGCCGGTATGGTTGCTGAAAACAGCCACCTTCCTGCCTTCCAGAAGGGGAAGATACACTTCCGTCCGCTCGTCTCCGTTTTGCAGGGGATGCCGGCAGCCCATCAGGAGCAGGGCTGTCAGCAAGGGGTATAAGATATTGATATTCATCCGATTGGTACGAGAATCTTTAAAATAATATTTCTTCCCATGTTATGAATGCCGATATTTTTGAAGCGGCTAAGGTGCGGGATGTAGGATGCGTCGGTCAGATTGCTTCCCATCAGGACCAGTGACGCCCATTTCCGCCCCCTGATGAAGATCTCGGTCCCGGCCGATGCGCCCAGAAGGGCATAGGCCGGAGTGGCCGTCTCGGTCTGGTCTTTTCCGTAGAAACGGTCCTGGCGGAGATTCCAGTCCAGGTTGAGGGCGACATAGGCATTGCTGAAAAGGCGTCCGTCGTGGGTGATCTCATATTTGATTTCCGAGAACAGGCGGGGCGCCGGAATGAGGGGAAGATTGTCTCCGGCCGATTCGTGGGCATAGACACAGGAGAAAGCCGTGCCCAGATGCAGGCTGTGCACCGGATGGATGTCCAGGAAGATTTCGGCGCCCTTCAGATGGGCGGTTCCGCTGCGGAAAGCATAGACGGGGATCTCCTCTTCAGTATATTCTCCGGTGCGCCCGGCAAAAATGTAATTACTGATCCGGCTCATGAAAAAGGCCGATGTCACCGAGACAAATTTTGAGGTGAAATCCAGCCCGACATCCCCCTGAAGACTGTATTCGGGTTTCAAGTCCCGGTTGCCCAGTTCATAGCGGAAGGTGCCTTCGTGCTCTCCGTTGGAACCCAGTTCCGAAAGATTGGGGGCGCGGAATCCCCGTGCGGCATTGATCTTCAGGGTGAAATGCTCTCCCAGGGGCCGGACGGCGCCGATGCTGCCCGTGATGCCGCTGAACCGCCTCCGGAAAGCGGTGAAACGCTCTTCCAGGGCTTCGCTGGAAAGCCAGCGGATGTCTCCCCGGAGACCTCCGGAAAGGGCCCAGGCGCCCAGACTCTTGGAGGCTGTGACGAAAACGCCGGCATCGGCCAGCCTGTAGGCGGGGATGAGGTATTCGTCTCCGAGGTTTTCCGACTGTTGGAGCATTCCTCCGATGCCGGAGGAAAGTTTCCAGCCTCCGTCCAGGGAAGCCTGGTATTTTATGTCGTAGTTGAGGGTGTTGAGGCGAAAGTCCAGACCGGCCTCCGAGCTGCTTTCCTCAAACTCCCGGCGGCGGTTCTGTTGCCATCCCAGGAGGATTTTGAGACTGCCCGGACCCAAGTTTACCGTATTGTCGCTCACTACTTTATAGTGTTGCACATGCTGGAAAGGCAGGACCGGCGTGTATCCGTAATTGTTACCTTCTCCTTCCACCATGCCGGGCGTAAGATGGAAATAGCTGGCCGTGAGGCGGGCGTAGCCCCAGGAGGCATTCTTGCCCACCATGGCCTGCGCCGCCCGTTCGCGGAAGCCGGAATTGGAGACGGAACCGTCGGCCTTGTTCCGGTAGGCGTGGGCATATTTGTCGGAGAAGCGGGCATTCCATACCCAGCCTCCGTGGTTACCCCGGAGACCCAGGGAATAGGCCAGCAGGCCGTTATTGCTCTGATACTCGCCGGAGAAACTGCCGCTCACCGTGCCCGGCATCGCCTGCGGCTCGGGGCGGAAGATGATGACGCCGGCCAGGGCATCCGACCCGTACATGAGCGAGGCGGGCCCTTTCAGGATTTCTACGGAATGGACGCCCGCACCGTCAATCTCTATTCCGTGTTCGTCTCCCCACTGCTGCCCTTCCTGGCGGATGCCGTTGCTCACCACCACCACGCGGTTGTAGCTGAGGCCGCGGATGACGGGCTTGGAGATGCCTCCGCCGGTGGTGATTTCTCCCAGACCGGGCTCGCGGGCAATGGAACTGATGATGTTGGTGGAAGCGCGGGCCATCAGGTCTGCGGCCTGCACGACCGTGACGGGGGAGGACATCTCTTTTACGCGGGTGTCTCCCACCAGGCCTGTTACCACCACTTCCCCCAGCTCAAGATGGCGGAAGAAGACGTCGGTGGAATCCGGCTCTTGTGCACCTGCCGCTATGCACAGGCATAGCAGCGGTACAGAAAAAAAAGTCTTTTTCATTTTCTGTCTGTTGTGAGTTTGTCGCAAAAATGGTTTACGCCGGGAAAAAAGACGAAACCGGCGGCGCACGCGGAGAATGCCGCAGGAAAGAGGCGGCGTCTGCCGCTTGGAAGATCAATTCTTCACCGTCCTGCAGAAGCAGACTGAACAAACTTACATTCAGGATGGGAGCGGGGATATATACCTGTCCCAGGAGTTGGCAGATAAGGCATTCAGACAGGGAGCCCTCGACCGTGATGTGCCCGGAGTGGTGTTGATGGGCCACGCCGTCGTGGCAGGAGAGCGCGGTGTCGGCCTGATGATGGTGGTGAAAAGGTGCAAACAGGAATATCGGCAGGATGACCGACAGAAGGAAAACACTCTGAATGTTTCTTTTCACAATGCGAAGGTACGAATTTTTTATTATCTTAGCGGAATTAAAGAGAAAAAAACGCTAAACTATAAATCTAATCTTATCAAAATGAAAAAATTAATGTGCATGATCCTGCTGTTGGCCGGTTTTACCGCCATGGCGCAGGAGAAAGAGAAAGAAATGAAGAAGGGCTGGAGTTTCGGCCTTCTGCCTACGGCCACCTATTCCGTTGACAATGGCTTCCAGGCCGGTGCTTTCGGAGACGTTTATTATTATGGTGACGGCTCCACCTATCCGGATCCGCTCCACAAGATCAGTTGGGAGGCATCCTATTTCACCAAGAGCCAGCGTATGCGTCTGTACCTGGCCTACGACTCCAAATATGTTATCCCCGGCATGCGTGTCAATGCATCCGTAACCTATGTGAACGATCCTCTGTACAGTTTCTGGGGTTTCAACGGTCCGGCTTCGCTGGCCAACCTTCCGGAATCCTATAACACTTACTGGACCAACAAGGATACCAATATCAATTACTTCGGCATGAGCCGCAAGATGCTGCGCATCCTGGCCAATTTCCAGGGCCACATCACGGACCACCTGAACTGGGCCGCCGGCATCAACTTCTGGAACTGGAAGATCGGAGACATGCAGGATAAGGGATACAAGGTCAAAGATTCCGACGAAAAGCATTATTACGACAAGGATGCCACCTTGTACAAAGATTACCAGAAGCTGGGAATCATCACGGACAGCGAGAAGGACGGCGGCAATGCCCTGGAAATCAATGCCGGTCTGGTGTATGATACCCGTGACATCGAGGCCGCCCCGAGCCATGGCATCTGGGCGGAGGCCTACCTGAACGGCAATGTCCTTCAGCACAAGTACCTCAAGGCCTGTGCCTATTTCCGCCACTATGTGGATATTCCCATCCATATCCCTGCCGGAGACCCCGTGTTCGCCTACCGTCTGGCCTGGCAGCAGACCATCGCCGGTGAAACGCCGCTGTACATGATCCAGAACAATCCGCTGCTTGTGCAGCGCAACATGATTTCCGAAGGCTTCGGCTCCTCCAACACCATCCGCGGTCTGCGCGAGAACCGTATTCTTACCGAGGGCATGGCCTGGGCCAATATCGAACTTCGTGTGAAACTGGTCAGTTTCAAACTCTTCAACCAGTACTTCTACATTGCCGTGAACCCGTTCTTCGACGCCGGTATCATCACCAAGTCTTATCGCTCCGCAGCGTTTGAAAAGGCCAAAACCGTATCGGCCGATACGTATATGACGCTGAATCAACTCTACGACGCTACCAAGGTGGGCAGTTTCATCTCCAGCGCCGGCGCCGGCCTCAAGATTGCCATGAACCAGAACTTCATCGTTTCCGTGGAACTGGCCAAGTGTCTGTATAAACCGCTGGATGCCGGCTTGTGGCTGGGTATCGGCATTAACTATCAGTTCTAAGCCATGAAAAAGTTCATCCATATCTTCACCATCGGCCTCGTGGCCCTTTCGCTGAACAGTTGTCTGGCGGGCAAGTACATGTCCGATTATGCCCTCAAACCCACGCCGCACGGCGTGGACGATATCGAGCGCACCCGTCACAAAGCCGATTCTCTCTTGCCCGGCTCCACCGCCTGGTACGACGGCCTCAAGGCCCAGGGGATCCTGAAAGACAGCTGGATTACCAGCGACGAGGGTTATAAACTGCACGCCTGCTATGTGCCGGCCGCCAAGCCGGAAGAGGCGAAGGGAACCGCTATCGTGGTGCACGGTTATACCGACAACCACTTCGTTTTCCTCTATCTGGTGCGCATGTACCGTGACCTCCTCAATTACAACGTCCTGTTCCCGGATCTGCAGTATCATGGCTATTCCGAGGGCGATGAAGTCCAGATGGGTTGGAAAGACCGTCTGGATATGCTGAAATGGATCGAGGTGGCCCACAATGAGTTCAAAGACGATTTCATGGTGCTGCACGGCGTCTCCATGGGGGCCGCCACTGTGATGATGACCAGCGGCGAACCCCTCCCGGACTATGTGAAGTGCTTCGTGGAGGACTGCGGCTACGCCTCCGTCGCCATCCAGTTCAACAATAACCGCAAGGAGAGTTTCGGCTTCATCCCCAAGGATGTGCTCAACAGCGCCAGCCTCGTGACCAAGAAAAACTACGGCTGGGGCTTCTGGGAGGCTTCTTCCGTGAAGCAGGTGGCCAAGTGTGACCGTCCCATGCTCTTCATCCACGGCGATGCCGACGACTTCGTTCCGTTCGACAATCTCCAGATGTGCTACGACGCCAAGAAGAAGGGTTACAAGGAAATGTACGTGTGCCATGGCGCCGTTCATGCCAATTCCTATCAGAAAGACCCTGAGACTTACATCGCCAAGGTTTCCAATTTCCTGAAGACCGTCCACAACATGATTGAAGATGGCAGCGTCTATGACAAATAAGTACATTTTATCCCTCGACCAGGGAACCAGTTCCTCCCGGGCCATTGTCTTTGACCACGACGGAAACATTTGCTCCGTGGCCCAGCAGGAGTTTACCCAGTATTTCCCGCAGCCCGGATGGGTGGAGCACAATCCCATGGAAATCTGGTCCAGTGAGGCGGCGGTGATCGCCCAGGCTATTTCCGAAATCGGCATCAACGGAAAAGATATCGCCGGTATCGGCATTACCAACCAGCGCGAGACCACCATCGTCTGGGATGCGGAAACCGGTGCCCCCGTGTACAATGCCATCGTGTGGCAGGACCGCCGCACGTCTGCCTTCTGTGACACATTGAAGGAAAATGGGCTGGTGGAAAAGATCCGTCAGAAAACGGGCCTTATCATCGACGCCTATTTTTCTGCGACCAAAATCAAATGGATTCTGGACCATGTGCCGGGAGCCCGTGAGAAAGCCGCGGCAGGAAAACTGCGCTTCGGAACGGTGGACAGCTGGTTGGTATGGCAGCTAACCCGTGGAGAAGTACACATCACCGATGTGTCCAACGCCTCCCGCACCATGCTTTTCAATATCAATACCCTGGCATGGGATCAGGAGCTGCTGGACCTTCTGGGCATTCCTGCTTCCATGATGCCGGCCGTGAAGTCTTCTTCGGAAGTGTATGGCCACACCAAGACCACCATCTTCGCCCATGAGGTCCCCATCGCCGGCATCGCCGGTGACCAGCAGGCCGCCCTTTTCGGCCAGATGTGTACGGAGCCCGGTTCCGTTAAGAATACGTATGGAACCGGTTGTTTCCTTCTCATGAATACGGGTGTCAAACCCATCCTTTCCAAAAACAACCTGCTTACTACCGTGGCGTGGAAGATAGGGGACAGCGTGAATTACGCCCTGGAAGGCTCCATCTTCGTGGGCGGGTCTGTGGTTCAGTGGCTCCGCGACGGGCTGGGCGTCATCCGCTCCTCTTCCGAGGTGGAAGCCCTGGCGGCTTCCGTCCCGGATAATGGCGGCGTGTATTTTGTGCCGGCCCTTACCGGTATGGGAGCCCCTTATTGGGACCAGTATGCCCATGGTGTCATCTGCGGAATCACCCGCGGCACCACATCGGCCCATATTGCCCGTGCGGCGCTGGAAGGCATTGCATTCCAGACGATGGACATCGTGCAGGCCATGGAGAAGGACGCCGGCGTTCCGCTGGCCGAACTGAAAGTGGACGGCGGCGCTTCCCGCAACAACATGATGATGCAGTTCCAGGCCGATATCCTGGGCGCTTCCGTGGTGCGTCCGGTGGTTACCGAGACCACCGCCATGGGCGCCTGCTACCTGGCCGGCCTCGCGGTAGGCTACTGGAACTCCCTGGACGAAATCAAGGCCCAGTGGCAGGCAGAACGTTGCTTCCTGCCGTCCGGCGCCGATATGACCGCCGCCAAGGCAGGTTGGGCCGACGCCATCGGCCGCACGGTCAGTAAATAATTCAATGGACGATGACACAGTATATTTTTGAATTTATCGGCACGCTGGTGCTGGTACTGCTGGGTGACGGCGTGTGCGCTGCCACTTCGTTGAACAAATCCAAGGCCAAAGGTGCCGGCTGGGTGGTGATTGCCCTGGGCTGGGGACTGGCCGTAATGATGGGTGTCCTCGTTGCGGGACCTGTTTCCGGCGCCCATCTGAATCCTGCCGTCACGTTGGGGCTGGCCATTGCCGGAAGCTTCCCCTGGGCTTCTGTCCTCGGATATATCGTCGCTCAGATGCTGGGCGGCTTCGCGGGTGCCTCTCTGGTCTGGGTATTTTACAAAGACCACTACAAGGCTACGGCCGATGACCCCGACACCATTCTGGGCACTTTCTGCACCATGCCGGCCATCAGCAATTCCTACCGCAACTTCCTGTGCGAGGTTATTGCAAGCTGTGTCCTGGTGTTTGTCATCCTGGCGCTCGGCTTCAGCGGAAATGCCTTCCAGGTGGACGGTGTGGCTGCTTCCACCGGTTCCCTCGGCTCCTGGCCAGTGACCTGTCTGATCATGAGCATCGGCATGTCCCTTGGCGGAACCACCGGTTACGCCCTGAACCCGGCCCGGGACCTGAGTCCCCGTTGCGCCCACGCCGTGCTTCCCATCGCCGGCAAGCGCGACAGCGGCTGGTCCTACAGCTGGATCCCGGTGTGCGGCCCTATGGTTGGCGCCGCCATCGCCGCCGGCCTTTACCTGCTTGTTTTCAGTGGCTGTTAAGCGGTTGAATACCAGCCAATTATGTGAAATCCTCTGCGCTATTTGCGCAGAGGATTTTGCGTAAAGTGTTGTGGGATAGGTGTTTACTTTCCACCGCCCGCTATGCATGGCGTTCTTCTTTGAGGGTGAGGCCCATGAAAAGAATGGCGAGGATGCAGGCGCCTACCAGCAGCATGAAGGTCCAGCCCCAGCCGAACTGCTGTGCCACCCAGCCGATGACCGTATTGGCCAGGATAAAGGTTCCCAGGAAGTATCCG
>OCTW013419635.1_pt1 | contig 22268 bp, 12 predicted proteins | sample 1539671 | NCBI WGS metagenome assembly OCTW01 (sample SAMN02144230, study PRJEB22623) | gut metagenome | biome: sheep rumen | host: Ovis aries | place: New Zealand
TTCAAAAAGTGTAATAACTAATTAAAACTTTAATACGTAAGATATGCAGAATAAAGGACTTATTAAATTTCTTACATGGGCATTTGTCTTGGTATGTTTGTATCAATTGTCCTTCACATTTGTTACGAGCAGGGTCGAGAAGAACGCGGCGAAAGCGGCAGATGCCTATGTTCAGAGCACAACAGCGCAAAATTTTATCAACACCAAATCGCATGGTGATGCTCTGTATGCACAAACGCTGAAAGACTCTCTTTTGGTGGACCGCAAGGCTCAGTATCTGGACTCGATGGCCAGCGAGAAAGTCTATCTGGGTTACACCTACCGCCAGTGCCAGGCCCGCGAGATTAACCTTGGCCTTGACCTGAAGGGCGGTATGAATGTGATGCTTGAGGTGTCGACGGTTGATGTGGTCCGCGCCTTGGCTGGCCACACAGAGGATTCAGTCTTCAACAAGGCTATCGACATTGCTGTGGCGACCCAGAAGAAGACCACTAACCGTGACTTTGTGTCGTTGTTCTACGATGCAATCCGCCAGGTCAACCCTGATGTGCAGTTGGCTTCGTATTTTAATACCCAGCTGCGCGACCGCATTAAGCTGAACGACGATAATGATGCAGTCATCAAGGTTGTGAAAGAGGAGGCTACCAGTGCATACGACCGCACCTATGAGATTCTCCGCCAGCGTATCGACAAGTTTGGTGTGGCCCAGCCCACTATCCAGCAGTTGCGCGCTTCCGAGCGTATCCTTGTTGAGCTGCCCGGCGTGAAGGATCCCCAGCGTGTCCGCAAGCTCCTGCAGGGTACAGCCCAACTCGAATTCTGGCTGACCTACGACAATGCAGAGGCCTACAGGATGCTCGACAAGGTTGACTCCTATATTTCTTCTATCGGTGGTACTGAGACTGCCTCCGAGACCACTGCCGAGGTGGTTGACACCACCGCCCAGCCTGTCACCGAGGGCGACTCGCTGTTGAGCGCCTTGGGTGCTTCGGACAATGAGAATGCTTCGACGGACGAACTGACTAAAGATCATCCTCTGTTCAATGAAAATATGCTGATGCCGAATATCAATCCCCAGGGCGGCCTGCTTGAGGGCCCCGTGGTGGGTTATGCTCACGCTAAGAGCCGCGATGCCATCAGCCGGATGATCGCTACCGCTTTCGAGAAACGCGTTATCGACAGCCGCACCGTGAAATTCCTTTGGGGCGCTAAGCCTATCCAGGACGGTTCTGATATTTATCAGCTGTTTGCCATCCGCATTAACACCCGCGACGGTGCCGCTCTGCTTGACGGTAGTGTCATCACCGATGCCCGTCAGGATTTCAGCAATGCCGGCGGCAATGAAATCTCGATGACGATGAATAGCGAGGGAGCGCGTGACTGGAAGCGCATCACTGGCGAGAATGTGGGCAAGTGCATCGCTATCGTTCTTGACGATTTGGTTTATTCCGCACCTGTGGTCAATGGCGAGATTGCCGGCGGCCGTTCTTCCATCACTGGCAGTTTCACTTTGGAAGAGGCTAAGGACTTGGCCAATATTCTGAAATCGGGTAAACTGCCTGCTCCGGCTGTGATTGTCCAGGAGGCTGTGGTTGGTCCTTCGCTGGGTCAGGAGTCCATCAACAAGGGTCTGATTTCGTTCATCCTTGCCTTTATTATTGTCCTTATTTATATGGTGGTGTTCTACAATCGTGGCGGCTGGGTTTCGGCCATCGCCCTTGTGACCAACATATTCCTGCTTTTCGGTGTCCTCGCTTCGGTGGGTGCCGTACTGACAATGCCTGGTATCGCCGGTATAGTGCTGACCTTGGCAATGGCTGTAGACGGTAACGTCATCATATATGAGCGTATCAAAGAGGAGTTGCGTGCCGGCTCCAGCATGGCCAATGCGGTCTCGGCTGGTTTCAGCAATGCTTATTCCGCAATCATTGATGGTCAGGTGACCACTTTCCTGCTGGGTCTGGTTCTGATTATGTTTGGTTCTGGCCCTGTCCAGGGTTTTGCCGTCACTCTGTGTATCGGTATTGTAACCTCGCTGTTCACTTCTATCTTCATCACCCGTCTTTGCATTGACTGGATGCTGAACCACAAGAAGACTGTCAACTTCTCCTTCCCCTTCTCGGAGAACTTCATGCGTAACGCCAATGTCGATTTCATCGGTCGCCGCAAACTGTTCTACACGATTGCCATTTGTGCTGTGGCCATCTGCCTGATTGGAATCTTTGCCCGTGGTTTGAGCCGCGGTATCGATTTCACCGGTGGCCGTACCTATGTGGTACGTTTTGACCAGCCGGTCAACGCTGTTGATGTCCGTTCTGCACTCGACAAGCAGTTCGGTGAGGCTCCCGAAGTCAAGACCTACGGTCCCAGTTCTCAGTTGAAGATTACTACCAAGTATAAGTTCAACGAGGACGGCGAGGCGGTCAACAATGAAATCGCCAGTCTGCTCTATACTGGCACGAAGGATTTCTTTGCCAACAATATTACTGAAGACGAGTTCCGCAGCACTGAAACCAACCCGCTCGGTATCATCCAGTCTGAGCAGGTGGGTGCCTCCATCGCCAATGACCTTGTGCGGAATGCTTTCTTGGCTGTGATTGGCGGTCTGCTCGTCATGTTTGTCTACATTGGACTCCGTTTCCGCAGCTGGCGTTTCGGTGTGGGTAGTGTTGTGGCTTTGGCCCACGATACAATCCTTGTCATCGGATTCTTTGCCCTGTTGCACGGACTCCTTCCCTTCAACCTTGATGTGGACCAGTCCTTCATTGCGGCAGTGCTGACGGTCATCGGTTACTCTATCAACGCTACGGTGGTTATTTTCGACCGTGTTCGCGAATACCGCAAACTCTATCCCAAGCGTACTCTCAAAACGCACATGAATGACGCTATCAATTCTACCTTGGCCCGTACCATTAACACCAGTGGAACCACGTTCTTCACACTGTTGATGATGTTCATCTTCGGCGGTGAGGTAATCCGTGGATTCATCTTTGCAATCCTGGTCGGCGTACTCTGTGGTGTGTTCTCTTCGGTGTGCATCGCATGCTCCATTGTGTATGAGATTTCCCGCCGCGATCAGAAACAGATTGAAGCTTAATTTTGTCACTCTCGAATAATAGATAATGAAGTATCTCCTCTTCATAATGGGTATAGTCCTCTGGGTCGGGATTAGTTCGCGCAAACGCGTGCGCAAGGCTATTTCCGACTTGGAGGATGACACCTATGTCCGGCAGGAGCCCTCGCGCCCAGCCTTCGAGTCCCTTTTTGCCGACGAGGATGAGCGGGCGGAGGAGGTTTCCTTTGCCGAGGAGGAGGCCGCAGCAGGCTATTTCACATACGAGACAGAACCTGCTGCACCCAGGTCTGAGCGCAGGGCAGAACCTTCGGCGCCCCTTTTTATGGCAGATAATGCTATAGAGAATATTGCCAAGGAGGGTTCGGCTGCTACTTTTGATTTGAGACAAGCCATTATCTATAACACTATCCTCTCGGCCAAATATGTGTCCGGGACGAATCTGCCTGAAATTAATTAATCCTTTATAGTAATAATACCTAAAAGAGTATGTTTAAAAAAGTACTAATGACAATCGGTCTGTTGCTGATGGCGAATTTCGTCCTCGCGCAGGGTACTATCAAAGGTACCATTATCGATTCGAAGACAAAAGAGCCAGTGCCTTTTGCCAACGTCGTTGCTAAGCAAGACGGAAAACAAATCAAGGGTACGCAGACAGACATGGAGGGTAATTTTACTCTTAAGCCCCTGAATGTCGGACAATACGAGATTCAGGCTTCGTGTGTGGGCTACAACACCTATACACGTGAGGACTTCACCGTAAAAGCCTCCGGTTTCTCTATCTGCAACATCGAACTGTCAACTGCCTCGAAGACTCTTGAGGTGGTTGAAATTAAGGAGTCTAAAAACCCGATTATTGATATCGGATCGGCCGAGTCTGGCGAGCGCGTGTCGGCAGATGCTATCGCTCAGATGCCGGGTACGTCGGTCGAAAACATCGTGGCCGCCGTTGGTGGTGTCGGATACAGCGATGGTGGTACCAGTACTGCCCGAGGTGAGGATGGTATGGTGACGAGCCTTGGCGGCGTCCGTAAGCGTACGGGTGTCAATATGCCTAAGGAGGCCATTGCTGAAATCCAGGTTATCCTCGGTGGTACACCGGCCAGCATTGGTGAGGCTATTGGTGGTACACAGATTATCACCCTCAAACCGCCTTCAAGCCAGTTCAAGGGCTACTTCAGCCTTGAGTCCATTCTCGACTATCGCCTTTGGAACCGCTTCACTGCTTATTTGACTGGTCCCGTCATCAAAAAGAATCTGACGGACGAGAACGGTAATGTTACTGGAGACAGAACTCTGGTTGGTTTCCGTTTCACTTCGCGCAACACTTATCAGCACAGTGCTTGGTATCGTCCCCGCGACCGTCGTTACATGATTGTCAACGATGACCTCGTGCGCCAGTATGAGCAGTCCCCAATTTCCTACGACCCTGTCACCCGCACAACCAACTATTCTGCTGAGCGTGGCCTTTATCGCGATGATTTTGTCGAGATGACCACCCTCTCGAAGAGTAACTTCGGTGGCGACCAGAGCCGTGTGCCTCACACCTCTACGTATAAAACCGAGAACAACCTCTCTTTTAACATCCTCTTTTCGGATTATGCCACTCTGACTGTCACGGGCGACCTGAACTATACCTATCAGCCCAGTTCCTCGCTCATGCCCTTGAACATGTCGAGAAGTGCTTATGGTATCAGCAGAGACCTTGACTGGTCTGTCACCGTTGACTTTACTCAGCGTTTCCCTGACGAGGCACCCGCCAATGTTGATAATACTGAGGGTACCTCTGCCAGCGGCAAGGCTATCCAGAACGTGTTCTACACTATTGCGGCCATGTTCGAGCGCGACCGCTACCGTTCCTATAATGAGAACTTCGGCGGCTCTCTTGACGATGTCTTCAATTATGGTTTCTATGGCACCGTCCATACCACCCAGAACCCCAGCTACGAACTTGTCCCCAACTTCAGCTACAACGGCATCAGCCGTGCTGCCATGGTCCAGAATAGCTGGTATGATGTTATTGATTGGAGCACCTACAAGCCGTATGCACCCAACCAGGTGTTGGCCAACTACAACCTGCAGCTTTTGGGAATTCCTGATATAGCTGGAGCTCTCTATAATATCGACAATCTCCGTTCATTCAAAGGCCTTGCCAATGGTGATACTCCCGACAATATTTACGGTCTCCTCGACAACGTAGGTATTCAGAGTAGAGGTTTCGGATTCGGCCAGGACGATTACATCTATGTGACCGCCAAAGCTTCTGCCGAAATCAAGGGCCATACCCTCGAAATCGGTTTCCAGTACGACCGTATGGACCGCTCCTACTACGCTCTTTCTGCAACCAACCTCTGGACTATCATGCGCCAGATGGCCAACCGTCATATCCTTCAGATGGATTTGAGCAAACCCAAATACCGTTGGGAAGGATCGACTCTCTATGTTGATTTCGACCGTCTGCTCAATCGGGATGCCCAGTCCTATTTCGACCGTGCCATGCGCGACGCTTTAGGTTATACTGGCGACCCCAATGGCGAGGTGGCTTATCTCGATGTTGACCGTTATGACCCTGATTTCTATGTGAAGGCTGGTGGTCTTGACATGTTCTCTTCCGATGAACTTTTCAATAACGGTAGCCCGCTGGTTTCCTACTACGGTTATGACCACACAGGTAAGAAATATAACAGCAGCAACTGGAGCCTGAAGGACTTCTTCAGCCCCACCGACCCCAAGTTCCGCTATATCCCTGCCTACACTCCCACTTATATGGCCGGTTATGTGCAGGATCAGTTCTACTTCTCTGACCTTATCTTCAACGTTGGTGTCCGTGTCGACATTTTTGATGCCAACCAGAGTGTCTTGAAAGACCCCTATCTGCTTTATGAATCTTGGACAGTTAAGGACCTGAAAGATAATAAAGCTCCTTATCAGGGCGAAATCTATAGCGGTGCCGGTGATAACTGGACTGTCTATGTTGATGCTGCCGATGCCGACAACCCCACAATCTATGGTTATCGTAACGGTTCCGTTTGGTACGATGCCAACGGTATCGAGTTGAGTTCTCCCAATTCTATTGCCGGCCGTTCAGGTAAACCCACTCCCTATCGTACACCTAACGGTCAGAAGGCTCTTACGAACAACACTGTTGGCGTAGAGGCCTTCGAGGACTACAAACCTCAGGTTGTTGTCCAGCCCCGTATTGCATTCTCCTTCCCCGTTGGTGAGAGTTCGCAGTTCAAAGCCAGTTACGACATTATTGCCCGTCGTCCCTCTGGCAACTGGCGTGCCGAGTATCTGAACTATCTCTACATGTCGCAGATCACCTCTATCAACAATCCTAATCTGAAACCGGAGCGCATCACTAACTATGAGCTTGGTTTCCAACAGGCTCTTAATAAGAGCAATGCTATCAGCATCAGTGCTTTCTACAAAGAGACACGCGACCTCATCCAGATTGTCCAATATTCTGGTGCCGATCCTAACAATAACTACTATTCCTACGACAACATTGACTTTAAGACCACCAAGGGTTTAACCCTCAGCTACGATCTCCGTCAATCCAAGAACATCCGTGTCAACGCCAACTACACCCTCCAGTATGCCGAAGGTACTGGCCTGACCAGTGCAACCATGCAGGAGCTTATTAAAGAAGGTTACACGACTCTGAAGATGCTCAATCCTATCGCCGATGACCGTCGCCATGAGTTCAAAGTCAACTTCGACTTCCGCTATCAGGGTGGCAAGAAGTACAATGGACCTACCATCACCCGCAAAGTCACCGATAAAGAAACTGGCGAAGACCGTCAGGAGGTTGTCAAACTTCTTGAGAACTTCGGTGTCGATATTATCGCAGTTGCCCAGTCTGGCCGTCCTTACACCAAAGCATTCAGCAACACCCAGTCAACTATCGTTGGTAGCTACAACGGCGCCCGTTTGCCGTGGGGCTTCTACTTCGACCTTGTTGTTGACAAGCGCTTCCCCATCAAGGTTGGCAAACGCGAGTCTTGGCTCTCCATCGCTCTGAGCATTACCAACCTCTTCGACATCCGCAACACTACCAGCGTCTGGCCTGTCACCGGCAACCCCGACGACAATGGCTATCTGACCGACCCGGAGACCCAGTCGGTAATCGAACGCCATCTCGATCCCGCCTCCTATAGGGATTTGTACACTATCGCACTCAGCAACAACTACTGGAGATACTCCACTCCTCGTCGTTTCCTTGCCACGATTGCTTACTCGTTCTAATTCCTAAACGCGAAAAAAATATCAAAACATGAAGAATATATTTAGCAAATTAGTCTTGGTGGCTTTCCTCATCACCGCCCTACCTGCAACCTCCTATGCAGAGGATTGCAAGGTCTGCAAAAAGACCTCGTCACACAGGGCAGCTGTACAGTCCAAAGCCGCCGTGTGCAAAAGAGCACAGAGTACCGCCGAGCTGAATGTCAACAACGTCCGCGCCCTTATCAACGGCTACGGTAACATGTGGTACGACGGCAGTGTAGCCCAGTATCACCTGCCCAAGAACAGCAACACCTGTCCGCTTTTCTGTGCCGCTCTTTGGATTGGTGGCACCGATGTTAATGACCAGCTTCGTATTGCCGCTTTGCGTTTCGGCTCCGAGGGCGATGACTATTGGCCCGGCCCACTGGAACTGAATACTGCTTCGGTTGACCTCCCTGTCTGTAACTATTTCGACAGACACTATATCATTACCAAGAATGAAGTCCTGCAGTTCATGTCCATGTTCGACTATACTGACCAGGGCGGTACTCCCAACGAGACCTTCTCGCCCGATGCCGTCCCTGCCACTATTAAAAACTGGCCTTCTGCCGGCATCAACTCCAACCAGTCTCCCTATCTTGCTCCTTTCTACGATGCCAACCATGACGGTGTCTACAGTTGGGAAGACGGTGACTACCCCTATTATGATTTCAACAACGAACTCTGCCCCCGTACACTGAAAGCCCAGTGGGGTCGTGACTACACCTCCCATGTTGCCACCACTCTCGAAACACAGCATGGTATTGTTACCGGCGGTCTCCTTTCCGACCAAGTTCTGAAGGGTGACCAGACCATCTGGTGGGTCTTCAACGATATGGGTAACGTCCACACCGAGACCAAGGGTCAGCCGATTGGTATGGAGATTCGCGCTCAGGCTTTCGCATTCTCCACCAACGACGAAATCAACAACATGACCTTCTACACCTACGAAATCATCAACCGCTCTACCTATGAACTGCGTGAGACCTATTTCAGCCAGTGGGTCGACGCTGACCTTGGTTATGCTTGGGACGACTTTGTGGGTTGCGATGTCAAGCGTGGTCTTGGCTACTGCTACAATGGTGACGAGTCCGACGGTCCCGGATCGGGTTCCTACAGCGGAATTCCTCCTGCGGTCGGTATTGACTTCTTCCAAGGCCCATATATGGACCCCGACGGTAAGGACAATCCCAAGATTGACATTGCCAAAATGCGTGCATACTATCCCAACCAGCTCGAGCATTATCGTCTTGCTGACGGCACCTACGATACAATTAGCCTTACCGATGATGCTGACCTCTACTACCCCAATGCATGGTACTTTGTCCCTGGCGATGCAGTTGGAAACTGCGCCATCAATGGTGTGAACTTTGGTAACAACATCGTCGATGACGAGCGTTTCGGTATGCGCCGTTTCGTATATTATGACAATGGAGCCAACTCCATCAACGGCGAGCCTTCAAAAGCCACTGACTACTATAACTACCTTCGTGGTTACTGGAAAAACGGTCAGCGTATGAAATATGGTGGAAACGGCATCAGCACGGGTACTACCGATTTCGATTGCGACTTCATGTTCCCGGGCGACAGCGATCCTCTTTACTGGGGTACCAATGGCAATGCTGTCGACGTTTGGACTGAAGTTTCTGCCGGCAACACCCCCAACGACCGTCGTTTCATGCAGTCCGCCGGTCCTTTCACTCTGAAACCCGGTGCTCTTAACTACGTCACCGTTGGTATTCCTTTCGCACAGGCTCCCTCGGGCAAGGCTTACTCCTCGGTCGAACTGCTTCGCGAAATTGATGATGTCTGCCAAGCACTTTTTGAAAACTGCTTCAAGGTTCTCGATGGCCCCGATGCTCCCACACTCATTGCCCAGGAGATGTCTAACGAGGTTATTCTCTACATCAAATACGACAACCCCGGTAGCAACAACTATGGCGAGAAATACTCCGAAGTTGACCCGGCCATCGTCCGCTCCTTCACCGATGCTGAAGGCAACGCTGTCTTCTATTCCGATGAGCAGCGCAGCTACAAGTTCGAAGGCTATCAGATTTACCAGCTGAGAGATGCCAATGTGTCCATCGCCGACATCCGCGACATTACCAAGGCCGCTCTCGTTGCCCAGTGCGATGTCCGCAATTTCTACGACACCATCGAGAGCATTACCTACGACTCGGTTAATCGTGTTTATGACACTGTTTTCAACGAGAACCCCAGCCTTCCTATCGGAACTCTTGTCAACTACACCCGCAACAGCACTACTGGCCTCATGTCACCCAACATCATGGTCGAAGGTGCCAACCAAGGCATCCAGCACGTCTTCCGCATCAAAACCGATGCCTTTGCCTCTGGACGTAACACCAACCTTGTCAACGGTAAGGAATACTACTTTGTATGTATCGCATACGCCCAGAACCGTTACAAAGAGTTCGCCGTCGAGGCCGACAAACTTGATGGTCAGAAAGAGCCCTATCTCGCTGGCCGTAAAGACGAGTTTGGACGCACCATCACTCCTGTTGTTGTAATCCCTCACGATCCCTCGTCTGAAAATGGCGGCACCGTTGTCAATGCCGAATTCGGCATGTGCCCCAACATCACCCGTATCGAAGGTTATGGCAATGGTGGCTCGGTTCTCCGTCTCACCAACGAAAGCATTGAGGAACTTATGGGTGCTCCCGGTCAGCCCGGCAAACCTGCTGGCAAGCTCAGAAACGATGCTGCTGGCATGACAGCCAATCCCTGCCAGATTCTCAATCCCAAATACGAAGAGAACTACGGACCTATCCGTGTCGAAGTGATTGACCCCCTCAATGTCAAGACGGGTAAATATGTCATCAAGTTCGACCAGTCCGATGATATCAATAATGGCGGCTGGGTTATCTCCAAATCACCTGAAGATCCTTCGTATGCCACCAATCCCTACCTCTATGACAATGTCGAGTCTGTCCGCTCCAACTTCCCGCTCAACCGCTACAACGAGCAGCTCTTCCTCGACCTTGGCATTGCAGTTGCCCTGCGCAATCCGCAGGCTGTTGCCACTCCGCTTGTCATCACCACTCAAAATAACCAGAACTATGCTTCCCGTTTCTGGGGTGGTTTCGTCAACACCAACGCCCTCCTCAACTCCACTGTCACCTTCGCTAACAATGAGACTCCTTGGCTCTCCTATGTGCCGGACGATGACAGCTACTGGGTTCAGAACTGGGTGCGTTCGGGTACCCAATTTGCGGCTGGCACGCGCAGCAGTTTCACTTCCACTACTGGTGAAGTCAACTACTCCGAGATTTATATTGACGAGGACTACTTCAAGAGCCAGCTCACCATCCCCAATGGCAATACCTCCAGCCTGGGTGTCGACCGCTATCAGGTGTTTGAAGATGTGGCCGGCGGTTGGGCTCCTTATGGTCTGACTTCTACGCTGCCCTTCCACCCCGCATTCTCCTACCGCTACTATGTGGCCGACAACAGCATTCTCGACAGCCTCTGCCGCATCAGCACAGTCTATGCACGTTCCTACAACTACTGGACCATCGTCCGTCGTACTATGGATAACTTCCGTAACAAGTCTCTTAACTTCAACGATATGTCCAACTTGCCCAGCGTCCGCATCGTCTTTACGAGCGATACTTCCAAGTGGACCCGTTGCCCGGTTCTGGAGATGTGCGACGACCACACCCAGTCCGAAGGCAATGCCCGTCGTTTCCAGATGCGCCGTCATGCATCGGTTGACAAGCTGGGCCGCACCATCGATCAGGCCGGTGTGACAGCTGACGAATCCGATGTCAACAATCCCGCCTACATCAGTGCTACTGGTATGGGTTGGTTCCCCGGCTACGCAATCAACACCGCTACTGGTGAGCGTCTCAACATCATGTTCGGCGAAGATTCCCGCTACATTCAGTGCAACGGTACCGACATGCTCTGGAATCCCACCAACGAGTTCACCGAAGGTACCCAGAACTATGTTATGGGCGGCCGCCACTTCATCTATGTGATGAATGCAACCGATCAGCCCTTCTTCGACATTGTGAATAACAGCAACGCTGTGGTCACCTCTTACAGAACACCTTCCTACGATGCCGGCCGTTGGGCCGTCAGCATGCTCAGATCGCTCGACCGCCTGATGGACTACGAGCCCACCTCCGATGTCGACCGTCTGCGTTGCTTCCATGGCATCCTTGATGGTGAGAGCACCTCGCTTGTTCCCCAGCGCGACTCTGTATCCCTGCTCTTCGCTTCTGTTGCGTGGGTCAACATGCCCTTGGTCAATCCGCGCTTCCAGTTCGACAACCCGCTTGACATTCCCTGCGACGTGACTATCGACCTTGACGTCAATACACCCTATGGCCGTTACCTCTCGCCCAACACTTCTGCTGTCCGTCTCTTTGATGGAGCCGAAGTCCAGAATGCCAACTACCCCATGTACATGTTCGAACTCACTCCTGACATTGCCACCCTCACCGGCCAGGCCACTCGCAGTGGTGCATCCAAGAGCTATCAGGACTCCATCCTCAGCCGCATCAATGTTGTTCCGAATCCCTATTACAGCTATTCTACCTACGAGACTGGTAGCCAGCTGGAGACCAAAGTCCGCTTCGTCAATGTTCCCACCGGCACGGTAGTATCCATCTACACTGTCGACGGAACACTCGTCCGTCGTCTTGGCCCCACGGCTGGTACTGGTACCACTCTCGACTGGGATCTCCACAACCACACTGGCATTCCCATTGCTGGTGGTGTCTATCTCATCCATTTCAAAGTTCCAGGCATTGGCGACCGTGTTGTCAAATGGTTCGGCACCATGCGTCCTGTTGACCTGAACCAGTTTGGATTCTAAGCACTGTTTGTTAATCTTAAAAAATGACAGAAATGAAAAACACAATTAGAATATTTGCTGTAGTAGCCATCATGGTACTCATGTCAGCCGAGTCCGTCTGGGCCGGTAATGACAGGCGTAGAGGTACTGCTGGTGCCACGGAGTTGCTTATCAACCCGTGGGCCCGCAGCACTGGCTGGGGAAGTGCCAACGTGGCCAATGTCCGTGGACTGGATGCTTTCTATTCAAACATTGCCGGTCTTAGTTACATCAACAAGCTGGAGTTCACCTACTCCAACACCATGCTCTATGGTGGCGTCAGCGGTCTCAACAGCGGTGCGTCCATCAACGCGCTTGGTTTGGGTGTCCGCATCTTCGACCGTGGCGTCATGGGCATCAGCCTTATGTCTATGAATTTCGGCGATATTGACAAGACCACCGTTGAAAGTCCTGAACCCATCAATGGTACCTTCTCGCCCACACTCATGAACATCAACGTGGCTTACTCCCACACCTTCACAACCTCCATCCGTGGTGGTGTCAACATCAAGATTATAAGCGAGTCCACTGAGAACATTTCCGGTTCTGGCTTTGCTGTCGATGCTGGTATCCAGTATGTAACAGGTGCCGACGACGAACTCAAGTTCGGTGTCAGCCTCAAGAACTGGGGTCCTGCCTTCAGCTTTGGCGGCACAGGTCTGTCCTTTTCCTTTGTCAACGATGCGGGCAACGCTATGACGGCCCAATTCCGTGCCGGCAACATGGAGCTCCCCACCTGCCTCAACATTGGTCTTTCCTACGACTTCCTGTTCGAAGCGCTGAGCCAGCGTCTCACCATTGCAGGTGCCTTCACCTCCAATGCCTTCCTGAAGGACAACTTTTCGGTCGGACTGGAGTACAGCCTCCTCAACATGTTCAACCTGCGTTGCGGCTATGTCTACCAGACTGATGTCTTCAACGAGTCACTCCGCACCACGGCCAACACAGGCTTCAGTGCTGGTGCCTCTATTGATGTCCCCCTGGCCAAGAAAGGCAGCGACAGCAAAACCGCTCTTACCATCGATTATTCTTACCGCACCAGCGCCAACCTGCGCGGCACCCATGCCATTGGCGGTACATTCCGGTTCTAAGAGATTTATCACATAATACCTAATTAGGAAAGGCTTCCAAAGCCTTTCCTAATTTTTAAACGCATACACATTACAAAACATCACAATCAATCATGTCAGAAATCAAGTATTATAGTGAAGAAGGACTTCAGAAGCTGAAAGACGAGCTTCACCACCTCATTGCCGTCGAGCGTCCTGCCGCTTCGGCTGCCATTGCCGAGGCCCGCGACAAAGGCGACCTCTCCGAGAATGCCGAATACGACGCCGCCAAAGAAGCGCAAGGCCACCTCGAAGCCCGTATCTCCAAACTACAAGATCTTGTTGCCAATGCCCGTCTGCTCGACGAGTCGAAGATAGACACCTCCAAAGTGCTCCTGCTCTCCAAGATAACCATCCGCAACATAAAGAACAATGCCAAGCAGGTCTATACCATTGTCCCCGAAAGCGAGGCCAGTTTGAAGGAAGGCAAGATTTCCGTCACCTCGCCTTTTGCCCAAGCCTTTTTAGGCAAACGTGCGGGCGAGACAGTCGATGTGGTCGTGCCGGCCGGCACCATGCAGTTCGAAATCCTTACAATTGAACGATAATACCGCCTCAATCATGCAAACACGTCTTTTCCCTGTCGATGGTATGGCCTGCCCCAACTGCAAAAAACGGCTGGAAGAGGCGCTCCTCCGTCTTGACGGTGTGACCTCCGCCCAAGCCTCGGTCGAGCGCAAGCAGGTCGAAGTCACCTATGATTCCACCAAAGTTACACCCTCTCAATTGCAGGAGGCAGCCGAAGATTGCGGCTACGGACTTACGATATGAATACCCCCACCACATGCACCGTCCCCGTTGTCGGCATGATGTGTGCAGCCTGTTCGGCCAATGTCGAGCGCCGTTTGGCCTCGCTCAACGGCATACAAAGCGTCTCGGTATCCTTGCCGGGACGCTCTGCTCTTATCCAGTACGACCCTCAGCTCATATCGCTTGCCGATATGCAGCGCGAAGTGGCCGCCATCGGCTACGACCTTGTCATCGAGTCCGACCGCAATCCCGATGACATTGAGCGGCAAGCCTACCTCTCCCTCCGTCGGCGCACCCTCCTCGCATGGATCTTTGCCGTCGTCGTCATGGCCCTCTCCATGTGGTGGCATCCGGCGGGCAATCCCCTGCCGCGCAATCTCGTGCTGATGGCTGTTGCCGGGGCCGGATTGTTCTATTGTGGCCGCCAGTTCTATGAAACCGCGTGGACGCAACTGAGGCACCGCAGTGCCAATATGGACACGCTGGTAGCCCTGTCCACGGCCATATCCTTTCTCTTCAGCGTTTTCAACACCATTTGGGGCGACCGAGTCTGGACACCCCGGGGCATTGAAAATACCGTCTGGTTCGACTCCTCTATCATGATTGTCACTTTCGTCCTTACAGGCCGATTGCTTGAGGAGCGGGCCAAAGGCAGCACCGCCTCAGCTATCCGTGCGCTGATGGGCCTTGCCCCCAAAACGGCGCGGCTGGTGACAGACGGCGAGCTGTCCGAAGTTCCCGTCGCCACCATCCGCCTGCGCGACCTTCTCGAAGTCCGCGCCGGCGACAAGGTGCCTGTCGACGGGGTGCTGCGCAGCGGCGAAGGTTTCGTAGACGAGTCGATGATCAGCGGCGAACCCCTTGCCGTGGCCAAGCAAAAGGGCGACAAAGTACTGGCCGGAACCATCGTAAAGCGCGGCACATTCGTGATGAGGGCCAGTTCGGTGGGCGACCAGACCGTGCTTTCGGGCATCATCCGCATGGTGCAGCAGGCGCAAGCATCCAAGGCCCCTGTTCAGCGAGTAGTCGACCGTGTGGCTTTGGTTTTTGTCCCGGCAGTGGTTGCCGTCTCGCTCCTCACGTTTGTGCTGTGGCTGGCCATAGGCGGGGCAGGCCAGTTGCCCCGAGCGCTCCTTTCGGCCGTCTCGGTTCTCGTCATTGCCTGTCCCTGTGCCATGGGCCTTGCCACGCCCACTGCGCTGATGGTTGGCATTGGCAAAGCCGCGCAGAAGAATATCTTGGTCAAAGATGCCGCGGCCATTGAGCAGCTGCACCGCATCGACGCCCTCGTTATCGACAAGACGGGCACCCTCACCAAGCCCAACCCCGATGTCGACTTTGCCGATCCTGCTGCCGACCTGCCCTTTGACCAGCGCGAAAGTCTGAAGCCTCATGCGCGCGAGGCCGTCGGCCAGCTCCGCGCCCGCGGGGTGGAGGTCTACATGATGAGTGGCGACCGCGACGAGGCAGTGCGTTTCTGGGCCGACCGTGTCGGCATCCGCCATTGGCGCAGCCGGGTGGTGCCACAGGACAAGGAGGACCAAGTGCGCAGCCTTCAGCGCCAGGGCCATGTGGTGGCCATGGTGGGCGACGGCATCAACGACTCGCAAGCCTTGGCCGCTGCCGACGTGAGCATTGCCATGGGCCGCGGCACCGATGTGGCCATGGAGGTGGCCCAGGTGACCCTTATGGGCGACGACCTGCGCCGCATACCGGAGGCCATGCAGCTTTCGTCGCGCATAGTGCGCACCGTGCGGCAGAATCTCTTCTGGGCTTTTGTCTACAATGTAATATGTATCCCCCTTGCCGCCGGGGCGTTGACGCCCTTTGTCGATTTCCAGATTACGCCCATGTGGGCATCGGCGCTGATGGCTTTCAGCTCGGTCAGTGTGGTGCTGAACAGTCTTAGGTTGAAGTGGGCATAGCCCGCCGCCGTTCCGCCGCGCCAGCCTTCTGTGCGGGTGTCGGCTCGGCCTCGGTCCGCTCGTCGGCGGGCTGAGGTTTTGCATTAAGATGTTGTTTTTTCCACGGCCGGCCGCATAAGTGTTCTCCAAGTGGGGGAGTGATGGCGGCTGTGAATCGGAGTTGCAGTTGGGGAATAGAAAGGGAGGCGGCATGTGTGTGCCGCCTCCCTGTGGTGATGCCGGTTGTTGGGGGCTACTGTTCGATGGCCTGGGCGATTTGTTGGGCCAGGGCTTTCATTTCGTCAGGTTCCATCTTGATGTGGTGGTGGAAGTTGAGGTCGGCCTCGGTCTGCATGGGTACAAGGTGGATGTGGGCGTGTGGCACTTCGAGTCCGAGCACGGCGACGCCTATTTTGACGCAGGGGCAGGCCTTTTTGAGGCCTCGCGCTACGCGGTGGGCGAAGCGCTGGAGGTCGCAGTAGAGGTCTTCGTCGAGGTCGAAGATGTAGTCGACCTCTTTTTTGGGGATGCAGAGGACGTGGCCTTTGACTACGGGGTTGACGTCGAGGAAGGCCAGGCAGTTGTCGGTTTCGGCAACTTTGTAGCAGGGTATTTCGCCGGCTACGATGCGTGAGAAGATTGATGCCATGGTTTTGGGTGTGTTTAATTGTTATAGATGAATGTTCCGTTTTCGGTGGCGACGGTGACTTGCGGGGTGTCGCCGGCCTCGACGTGGCCGATGATTTGGGCGTCGATGTTGAAGCTGCGGGCTATGTCGATGATGCCCTGGGCGGTGGTTTCGTCGGTGTAGATTTCCATGCGGTGGCCCATGTTGAATACTTTGTACATTTCTTTCCAGTCGGTGGCACTTTCGTCGTGGATCATGCGGAAGAGCGGGGGAATGGGGAAGAGGTTGTCTTTGACCACGTGGAGGTGGTCGATGAAGTGCAGCACTTTGGTTTGGGCGCCGCCGCTGCAGTGGATCATGCCGCTGATGTGTGGGCGGTATTGGTCCAGGACGCGGCGGATGACGGGCGCGTAGGTGCGGGTGGGGGAGAGGACCATTTTGCCGGTGTCGACTCCCGGCACTTCGGTGGGGTCGGTGAGGCGGCGGCTGCCGCAGTAGACTACGTCGTCGGGGAGGTTGTGGTCGTAGCTCATGGGGAAGTGTTGGGCGTAGTGTTTGGAGAAGACGTCGTGGCGTGCGGAGGTGAGGCCGTTGCTGCCCATGCCGCCGTTGTAGCTGTCTTCGTAGGTGGCCTGGCCGTAGGAGGCGAGGCCTACGATGACGTTGCCGGCGTGGATGTGGGCGTTGTCGATGATGTCGGCGCGGCGCATGCGGGCGGTGACGGTGGAGTCGACGATGATGGTGCGCACGAGGTCGCCCACGTCGGCGGTTTCGCCTCCGGTGAGGTAGATGCCGATGCCGAGGTCGCGCATTTGCTGCAGGAATTCTTCGGTGCCGTTGATGACGGCGCTGATGACTTCGCCCGGGATGAGGTTTTTGTTGCGGCCGATGGTGGAGGAGAGCAGTATGTTGTCGACTGCGCCCACGCACAGGAGGTCGTCGAGGTTCATGACTACGGCGTCGATGGCGATGCCTTTCCAGACGCTCATGTCGCCGGTCTCTTTCCAGTAGAGGTAGGCGAGGGATGATTTGGTGCCGGCGCCGTCGGCGTGCATGATGTTGCAGTAGTGGTCGTCGCCGCCGAGGTAGTCGGGGATGATTTTGCAGAAGGCTTTCGGGAAGAGGCCTTTGTCGATGTTTTTGATGGCGTTGTGTACGTCTTCTTTGGAGGCTGAAACGCCGCGGAGGTTGTATTTTAATGTGTCCATATTATATTATCGTGTTGTTGATGGATGTTTTGCGGGTGTGTGTGGGTCGGTGTTGCCGAGGACGGAGGCGGCTTTGACGCTGTCGTCGATGGCTTCGGAGATGTTGATGATGTAGTCGCCGAGTTTTTCGTAGAGGGCGTAGAGTGAGCTGTAGGCGTTGCCGATGGCGAAGTCGTAGACGCCGAGTTTGAGGGCGTCGAGGTGGCGGGCGCGGAGGGTGTCGCGGTAGCGGTTGATTTCTTGTTCGGCGTCGTAGGCGGCCTGGAGGTTGATGTGGTGGTTGTCGTTGCGTATGTTGTCGTCCATGATGGTGAGTGCTTTTTGGACGAGTTGGGTCATGTGGTTGAGGTTGTCGTTGAGGTCTTGGTCGAAGTGGACGGCGGCCTGGCGTTTGTTTTTGCGGGTCATGGCGATTTGGTAGATGATGTCGCCGACGCTTTCGAGGTTGTCGACTATGCGGAGCATGGAGGATACGCGTTGGGAGCCTTGGGCCGAGAGGTCGGCGGCGGCTGTTTGGGTGAGGTATTTGGCGATCTCCATTTCCATGCGGTCGGCTATGCTTTCGTATTTTTCTATGCGGTTGAGTACTCGGTTGAATTCGTCGTCGTCTTTGGCGGTGCGCAGTCCGGGAAGGAAGGAGAACATGCGGAGGATGCGTTTGGAGAAGTTCTGGATTTCGTTTTGCGCGGCCTGGAGGTTGAGTTCGCCGGTGTTGGTGAAGCCGGCGCTGATGAAGCGGAGGCGGAATTCGTCCTCGGCATCTTCGGGCTGGGGCTTGACCATGAGGTTGACGATTTGGATGAATTGGGGTATGAAGAAGGCGAGGATGACGGTGGTGACGATGTTGAAGAAGGTGTGGAAGAGGGTGGTGGCCAGTGGCACGAGGGCGGCGGGGAGCAGGCGGAAGGCGAAGAGGGGGGCGCGGCCGGCGCAGAGTTCGGCAAGGCTGGCGATGAGGTTGAGTTCGGGGTAGAGGATGAGGAGGGTGAGAAGGGTCCCGACCATGTTGAAGACGAAGTGGGCGCGGGCTGCTTTTTTGGCCGCGGTGTTGGCGACGGTGGCTGCGATGTTGGCGGTGAGGGTGGTGCCGATGTTTTGGCCCATGACGATGGCCGCGGCGATGTCGAATCCGATCCATCCGTTGGCGGTCATGATGAGGGTGATGGCCATGACGGCCGATGAGGCTTGGATGAGGACGGTGAGGGCGGCCCCGATGGCGATGAAGAGGAGTATGGACCAGTATCCCCAGCCGGACCAGGTGCTTATCAGTTGGAGGATGGCGGGGTGGCGGCTGAGGTCGGGCATGGCGAGCTGGAGGAAATGGATGCCGGCCATCAGGATGCCGAAGCCGATGATGAATTCGCTGATGGATTTGGCTTTGTCGCCTTTGGCCAGCATGAAGGGCGCGGCCAGGGCGAAGATGACGAGCGGGAGGATGAAGGACTGGGCGCTGCCTCCGAGTCCGAGGAGGATGATCCAGGAGGTGATGGTGGTGCCGATGTTGGCCCCCATCACTACGGCTATGGCGCCGGCAAGGGTGAGGAGGCCGGAGTTGACAAAGCTGACCACCATGACGGTGGTGGCGGTGGAGGATTGGATGGCGGCTGTGACGGCGGCCCCGGTGGCGATGCCGTGGAGCGGATTGTTGGTCATCCTGCCCATGATGCTGCGCATTTTGCTTCCCGCAACTTTCTGGAGGCCTTCGCTCATGAGTTTCATGCCGTAGATGAACACGGCCACAGCACCCGCAAATTTTATAATTATCAGTAGAATGTCCCAGAAATTCATTCGTATAATCGAGTAGAGTATATTTTTTGCAAAGATACGCACTTTTTTTTATTTCGCTGAAAAAAAGATTGTTAATTTATTGTTTCGGCCCTATGCTTTCCTAATAAGAGTTAAATTCTGATTTTTTTAGAGAGAAAAGTTGTCATGTGAAAAAAAAGTTGTAATTTTGCAACCGATTTCAAAGGAACAAAAACGAACAAAACAATAAAACGAACAATTAGAAAATGTATCTGACAAAAGAAAAGAAGGAAGAGATTTTCGCCGAGTATGGGAAAGGTGTGAAAGATTCGGGTTCGGTTGAGGCACAGATTGCCCTGTTCACCTATAGAATCCAGCACCTCACCGAGCTGATGAAGAAAAATAAGAAGGATCAGGTCAGCGAGCGCGCACTGGTCACTCTGGTTGGCAAACGCCGCCGTCAGCTGGACTATCTGAAAGAAGTCGACATCGAGCGTTATCGTGCCATCATCAAGAAACTCAACTTAAGGAAGTAATAGTTTTTCATATTTATTTGGTTATGGTTGGCCTCCCTGGGTTCTCTGGGGAGGCTTTTTTGAAAGAGAAAGACGATTAAGAAATAAATACAGCCTGGTGCAAGCGGGGCCGCGAGGCCGGCTTGGCAGCAAGGCAAGATGCGTGGCGCACGGTGCGCCACGTAGCGGAATAAAAGAAATAACAAAGGAAAAAATGAACATTATCACAAAGAGATTCGATCTGGGCGATGGCCGCATGATCGAGATTGAAACTGGCAAGCTTGCCAAGCAGGCCGATGGTGCTGCAGTAGTAAGAATGAACGACACGATGCTGTTGGCCACTGTGTGCTCGAAGAGAGAGGTGGGGGAGAATGTAGACTTCATGCCGCTTACGGTCGATTATCAAGAGAAGTATGCCGCGATGGGACGTTTCCCCGGCGGTTTCTTTAAGCGCGAGGCCCGTCCTTCGGAGCATGAGATTCTTATTGCCCGTCTGGTGGACCGCGCCCTGCGCCCCCTGTTCCCCGACAATTTCCACGCCGAGGTGCAGGTGCAGATTACCCTTATATCGGGCGACAAGAACACGATGCCCGACCAACTGGCTGCCTTGGCCGCTGCTTCGGCCTTGGCCGTCTCGGATATTCCTTTCAACGGCCCCGTCTCTGAGGTGCGCGTGTCGTATCTCGACGGGCAGTATGTCATCAACACCCCGATGCAGGACATCGAGCGTGCCGACCTTGACCTGATTGTGGCCGCCACCGAGGAGAATATCATGATGGTGGAAGGTGAGATGAAGGAGGTGAGCGAAGAGGTGATGCTCAACGCCCTCAAGGCAGCGCACGAGGCCATCAAGATTCAGTGCCGCGCCATTGCGGAGCTGACCGTCGAGGCCGGCAAGACCGAGAAGCGCGAGTATTGCCATGAGGTGAACGACGAGGAGCTGCGCCAGCGTCTGCACGATGCAGTTTATCAGAAGTGCTACGATTTCAGCAAGCAGGGCATTGCCAACAAGCACCAGCGCGAGGAAGGTTTCGAAGCCATCAAGCAGGAGTTTATCGATGCCAACTATACCGAGGAGACTCTCACCGATGAGATTAAGTTTATGATTGACCGCTACTACCACGACACGGAACGCGAGGCTATGCGCGACATGGTGCTGGCCGAGCGTACCCGTCTGGATGGCCGCCAGCTGGACGAGATTCGTCCCCTGTGGAGCGAGGTGAACTATCTCCCCTCCGCCCACGGCAGCGCCATCTTCACCCGTGGCGAGACGCAGTCGCTGAGTACGGTGACCCTCGGCACCAAGCTCGACGAGCAGATTATCGACGGCGCCGTCATCGAGGGCACCCGCCGTTTCCTGCTGCACTACAATTTCCCCGGCTTCGCCACCGGCGAGGTGAAGGGCAACCGAGGACTGAGCCGCCGCGAGGTGGGCCACGGCCATCTGGCATGGCGTGCGCTGAAAGAGGTGCTGCCCACCGAGGCAGATTGCCCCTACACTATCCGCGTGGTGTCCGACATTCTTGAATCGAATGGGTCCAGCTCCATGGCCACCGTTTGCGCCGGTTGCTTGGCTCTGATGGATGCTGGTGTGAAGATCCGCAAGCCTGTCGCGGGTATCGCCATGGGTCTTATCAGCAAGGGCGACAAATGGGCCGTGCTGAGCGACATCCTGGGCGATGAGGACCACCTGGGCGACATGGACTTCAAAGTCTGCGGCACCCGCGACGGTATCACTGCCTGCCAGATGGACATCAAGGTCGACGGCCTCAGCTACGATGTGCTGGCCAAGGCTCTTGAGCAGGCCCGCCAAGGTCGTCTGCATATCCTCGACCATATCGAGAGCACCATTCCCGCTCCCCGCGAGGACTACAAGCCTTTCGTTCCCCGCATCGAGCAAATCCAGATTCCCAAAGACTTCATCGGTGCCGTTATTGGCAAGGGTGGTGAGGTTATCCAGAAAATCCAGTCCGAGACCAACACCATCATCAATATTGAGGAGGTCGGCGAGTTCGGCATTGTCGATGTCGCCTCGCAGGATAAGGAAAGCATCGAAGCCGCCATCAAGTGGATTAAAGACATCTGCACCGTTCCCGAAGTGGGTCAGGTATATGACGCCAAAGTGGTCAGCATCGTCGAGTTCGGCGCATTCCTCGAATTCCTTCCCGGCAAAGAGGGCTTGATGCACATCAGCGAGTATGACTGGAAACG
>OCTW011614790.1_pt1 | contig 22235 bp, 19 predicted proteins | sample 1539671 | NCBI WGS metagenome assembly OCTW01 (sample SAMN02144230, study PRJEB22623) | gut metagenome | biome: sheep rumen | host: Ovis aries | place: New Zealand
CGTTTCGGTGTCGGCTTCGCTCGCCCGCGCCGATGAGAATACAGATCTCACGTTTACAAAGAAGTGGGATGACTCAGACAATCAGGACGGGGTGCGCGTGAGCGCGGCGGACTATGCGTCAAAGCTTCACCTGATGAACGGTGACACGGAAGTAGAGAATGTCACGCCGACGGTGACGGACAACGGGGACAATACGTACACGGTGACCTACAGCAATCTTCCGAAGTATGCGGACGGGGCGGCGATCGCCTACAGCGTAAAGGAGGACAACATCGACGGGTATACGGCGGATGCGGAGATGGTTGAGGCCGGCGGGACGCTGACAAATATCCACAAAGTGACGAGCTCAACGACCAGCTCGGACACGAGCTCGACGACCAGTTCGGACACGAGCTCAGCGACGAGCTCGGACACGAGTTCAACGACCAGTTCGGACACGAGCTCGACGACGAGCTCGGACACGAGTTCAACGACGAGCTCGGACACGAGCTCAACGACCAGTTCGGACACGAGCTCAACGACCAGCTCGGATACGAGCTCGACGACGAGCTCTGACACGAGTTCAACGACCAGTTCGGACACGAGCTCGACGACGAGCTCGGACACGAGCTCAGCGACCAGTTCAACGGCAAGCTCGGATACCAGTTCGACGACCAGCTCAACGGCAAGCTCGGATACGAGCTCGACGACCAGCTCAACGACGGGCAGCACGGCGTCTTCGGGCGGGACGAGCTCGACGGCGAGCGGCATGGCGTCTTCCGGGGCGACGGGTACGACGACCGGCGGTTCAGGCACCACCGGCACGGGCTCTCCGAAGACCGGGGACAGCTCGGCGCTTGAACTGTATGGAGCGCTGGCTGCGGTATCGGCGGCGGTCCTGCTGATCCTGCTCGGGCTGAGACGCCGCAGGAAGGCGTGATCCGGAGCCGGAACAGAAAGAACAGAGAAAAAAGACGGCGGCAGCTGTTACCGGAGAATCCGGTAGCAGCTGCCGTCGTAGTCGATCAGGCCGTCATTCCGCATCGCGGCCAGCTCCCGTGTCATCGCGCTGCGGTTCGAGCAGAGATATTCCGCGAGCGCGGTGCGCGTCAGCGGGCTGACGACATAATCCGAATGCTGTTTCTCCTGAAGAATGCGGAGATAGGCCATCAGCTTCCCCCGCAGAGTGGGACGGGAGCAGATTTCGATCTTCTCGATCAGACGAAGATTTTTCTGACCGAGCAGATGGAAGAGGTTCTCCGAGATCCGCATGTGAAACGGGCACATATGCGGACAGGTGTGAATTACTTTGGCAACCGCGGCGAAGAGGACCGTCGTTTCCTCGCCGGCAAGGAAGCTGACCCGTGAGGCGGCGTCGGACTGGACCGCGAAGGTTTCTCCGAAGAGGTCGCCGGGCTGCATGCAGGCCAGCAGCGAGCGGCTGCCCTGCAGGTCCTCCTTGACCATATGCACGGAACCGGAGAGAACGACGCCGATATGATGCACATTCTCTTCATCGAGGATCAGGATTTCTCCCTTGTGGAATGATTTCTGATAGCCGCCGATACAGGGAAGAACCTTCCGGATTTCGGATGCAGTCAGCCGGTCGAACAGCGGAACTTCTTCATAGGAAAGAGATTTCTTCATCGTGCGTCCCTCCACGCGGACAGATAGTCCTTCTGTTATTATAGGCGGAGTGAGCCGCTGCGGACAAGCGGCATGCAGAATCAGCGACGAGAAAAAAATTGAAATAATTAGCACTCAACTATTGATAGTGCTAACAATTAGTGGTATAAACATAATCGAAAAGAGAAAAGGGATGCCGGAAAGGTAAAGAAGACATCCCGCAGATGCTTCAGCTATCAAGCAGTACAACATCTGAATAGACGAGGAGGAATGACATATGATGTATTTACCGAGTTTGTTCGATGATCGCATGAATGAGATGGAAGACATGATGAATGACATGGACAGGGATTTCTGGAACGTCAGTTATCCGGTGTTCGGTCATCGCGCGGACCGCATGATGAGAACGGACGTCCGGGAACATGACAACGGATATGAGCTGGACGTGGAACTGCCGGGCTTTAAGAAGGAAGAACTGAAGCTGTCGCTGAAGGACGGTTATCTGACCATCCACGCGGAGAAGACGCTGGATAAGGACGAGAAGGAAAAGAAGAGCGGTAAGCTGCTTCGTCAGGAACGCTACGGCGGGACGCTTGAGAGAACCTTCTACATCGGCGACGTGTACAGCGAGAGCGACATCAAGGCCCAGTATGAGAACGGCGTACTGAAGATCACGCTTCCGAAGAAGGATCAGAAGAAAGTCGATACAAATAAGTACATCGCGATTGCCGGCTGATGAAGCGGCCGGTTTCCGGGGAAAGGCTTCGGCGGACAACAATCCGCCGGAGCCTTTTTCGATCAGCTTTTTCTTGCGGAATGCATGCCGCGGAATATAATGAAATCAGATCAGTGACTACGGGATGCGGCGGAACAGACCGCTGCCCGGCGAAGAGGAGGCATTATGAAGGAATGGTTCAGAAGACTGCTTGACAGCAAGATCGTGATGGCGGTTGTCAGCATCGTTTTTGGTACTGTGCTGATCGCGGAACGGGGCGCGGCTGTGGCGTTTATCGTGAAGCTGTTCGGCTGGGTTATGGTGGCGGCGGCCGTGGTGCAGGTGATCCGCTACGCGGTGAAGAGAGAGTCGAGGGAACCGGGGATCCTGGCTTCAGCGGTTGTCTGTCTGATCATCGGATTTATTTTCGTCGCGTCGCCGCGCGTGATTGTGGATCTTTTCCCGGTGCTGATGGGACTCGTGCTGATTGTGAGCAGCGCGGCGAACATCGCGGGTCTTCTCGGCTCCGTCTTCCGCAATTCATTCTGGACGGCCTCGCTGGTTTTCGCGATCCTCTCGCTGGTTCTCGGGGTGGTGGTGCTGCTGCATCCGTCCGCGGTCGCGGATTTGCTGCTGGTGATCGCGGGCTTCACCTTCGTGGCGAACGGATTCACCGATCTGATGATGCTGAGCGCGTTCCGCAGCCAGATCAAAAAGAAAGACTGATTCTGATACAGGACAGAGGCTGCCGCATTAGGCCGCCGGGCTGCCGCAGGGCGCGGGCTGCCGCAGGGCGCGGACTTCCGCAAGATTCCGTGGCCTTACGCACAGCCCCGGCTCTGTGCGGCGGCTTTTTTTACTTTTTTCCGGACACGGAGCGGAATTACGCAGGAGAGGGCCGATCGGCGGACCCCATCAGCCGTGCGGTTCCGGTCCGGCTGACGGAACACCCGGGGCGGTTTCCAGCCAGAGCTCGTACCAATCCAGCAGCGTCTCCGTCCACTTCCTGCCGGCTTCCTCCAGCCGGCGAGACAACTCCTCAAGAGCGGCCCGGCTTCCGGGATCGGAGAAGAGCCAGTCCGAAAGCGATGGGACGGGAGCGGCCGGCATTTCCGCGATTTTTTCCGACGGAATCGCTGGGCGCTTCGCTGCCTTTTCTATAGGAAACTCTGATCGATTTGCATCTTCTTCCGTCGGAAGCCCTGAGCGCTTCGCGTACGCTTTCCGGTACGCTTCATCCAAAAAGATGAAGGCAGCCTCTGCCTTCTCCCGTTCCCGGCGGTTGAGCTCAAACCGCCAGTCGCGGGTCTCCTCTTCGGTGGAGAAGGGTCTGAGCCGGGGATGTTCCGCCTTCGGAACGGCGCGCAGCCCATCGATCAGCCGCTGGTTTTCCAGCGAACGCGCGGCGGCGGGGGACTGTCCGTCCGCCTTCTGATCCATCATCCGGCGGTAATGCCCGTAGCCAAAGGGATAGAAGAGAGCCTCGCGCTGACCGGGTTCAAGGATCAGCAGAGAATCCGCGACCTGCTGCAGAAAATACCGGTCGTGGGAGACGATGAGCATCGTGCCGCGATAGCTTCGGAACAGTGATTCCATCGTCTCACGGGCCGGAATATCCATATGGTTGGTCGGTTCATCGAGCAGCAGGAGGTTCGGCCGGCTCTCGAGAATGCCGGCCAGCGCGAGACGGGACTTCTCCCCTCCGGAGAGACTTGAGACCGGCTTCGACAGATCGCGCCCGCGGAACAGATAGCCGGCGAGCTTCTCCCGGAGTTCCTTTTCCGTCAGAACCGGGAAACGGTCGTGAAACCAGTCATGTACCGTCCGGGGATCAGAGAACGCTGCGGTCATCTGGTCAAAGTACGCCGTATCGATATGCCCGCCCATCGTCAGATGTCCGCCCAGAGGCGGGAGAAGCCCGGCGACGGTTCGGAGAAGGGCGGATTTGCCCGCGCCGTTCGGTCCGATGATGCCGAGCTTTGCGCCCCGGCGGATCCGGAGCGTCAGCTCCATCAGCGGCCGATCATAGCCGATCCGGAGATGATCGAAGCTGACGGGCCACCGGGTGCCGGGCCTCTCCGGCAGCAGCCCGCCGGTATGGATCGCCGCTTCGAGTGGATCCGGGCGCTCGACGCGCGGCATCCTCTCCAGCATCGTCCTCCGGGCCCGCGCGAAGGCGGCTTTTTTCGGCTTGTGACGGAACGTCTCGATCAGCTCTTCTTCGCGGGCGATCTCCGCCTGCTGCCGCCGCCACGCCTCGTACTGCTTCCGGTACTCCGCGGTACGGGCGTCCCGGAATGCCGTGTAATTGCCCGGATAGCGGAAGAGCCGCCCGCCGCGGACGTCCCATACGACATCGGCGAAGCGGTCGATGAAAAAACGGTCGTGGGAGACGGCGACGACCGCGTGCGGGTAGGCGGCCAGATACCGCTCCAAAAATTCCACGGCGGCCAGATCAAGATGATTGGTGGGCTCGTCCAGCAGCAGGACCTCCGGCTCCTCCAGCATGAGCCGGAGCAGGGAAAGCCGGACCTGCTCCCCTCCTGAGAAGGTTCCGCAGGCGCGGCTTTTGTCGTGTACATGAAATCCCATCGCTGTCAGCATCCGGCTGTACTGCGCCTCTCGTCCGAACGTTTCCTTCTCGAAGCGCTCGTCCTCCGGACGGCCCATCCGGGCCGCTTCCGCCAGCATCTCTCCTACGGTTTGCGCCGGATCGAGAGAGGTCTGCTGCGAGAGCAGTCCCGTGGAGCAGGCGCGGGCCCAGACCAGCCCGGATGAGGGCCGGCTGTCATCGGTTTCGAGATCCAGTCGTCCGGCGATGATTTCCAGAAGCGAGGTTTTTCCGGCTCCGTTGCGGCCGACGATCGCGGCTTTTTCGGTGCCGCGGATACTGAAGCTGAAATGAGAGAGGACGGTCCGGCCGCCCCGCGTGACGGTGCCGTCCGTGATGGATAGTAACATGGATGCCTCCGGGTGCATTTCCAGATAACAGTTCTTTCCGTGACAGTGTACAATAAGAAAGGCCGTTCGTCACGGATCTTTCGGAGGCGCGCTTCCGATGAATGATGTGGCGGGCGGACGGACAGTTGGTGTATAATGCAGGTAAAGATTCTGTAAAGGCTGCGTAAAGGCAGCGGGGAGAAGCGAATGAAACTGAGCGAACTGAAGGAGACAGTCAGGAGAAAAGGCTTCGGGACGAAGCTGTACGGCAATGTGAACGGCGAACCGGTTTATCTCTCATGCGGGGTCCGGGAGCTGTTTCTCGGAGGAGATCAGGACATGCAGACGATCATCGAGACCGTCGGGCGTTTTCAGGGAGGCGATTACGGCTCCGCCGCGGAGCGTGGCAAGACGTCCGCAGCGGGCCATGAGTACGGACGATATGAGATTGCTTCCGTCGAGACGGACACGGAGGATGATGACCCGGCCGTCTGGATTCACCGCGCGGAAGCGGCGCTGCTGGTGTATTTCCGGTTCGAACGATGACGAGATATCCGGCGGCGCGGAGAGGCCGCCATACACCGCAACTGGCCGGTGTAAGCGGAAAGGAGTATGAGATTTGTCAATCCTTAACTTTGTGGAGCTTTTCGGTGGCCTCGCGTTCTTTCTGTACGGTATGACGCTGATGTCTGCCTCTCTCGAGAAGATGACCGGCGGCAAGCTGGAAAAGATGCTCAAGAAAGCGACGGACGCGCCGTGGAAAGGTTTTCTCGTCGGCACGATTATCACCATCGCCATTCAGTCCTCATCGGCCACGACTGTGATGCTGGTCGGGTTCGTGAACTCCGGCATCATGGAGCTTCATCAGACCATCAGCGTGATCATGGGCTCGGATATCGGCACCACGCTGACGGCGTGGATTCTGTCGCTCACCGGTATCAACGACAAGGGCAATCCGGCGCTTGCGATGCTGAAGCCGGAGAACTTCTCGCTGGTCTTTGCCGTCATCGGGATCCTGCTGGCGATGGTGTCCAAACGCCAGAAGCGGAAGGATCTCGGGTCGATTCTGGTCGGCTTCGCGATTCTGATGACCGGGATGAGCATGATGAGCAGCTCGATGAGCCCGCTGGCCGGCGATCCGCGGTTCCAGCATATGCTGATCGCGTTCCGCAATCCGCTGATCGGCGTGCTGGTCGGCGCGGTGATCACGGGCATCATTCAGAGCTCGGCTGCGTCCATCGGCATCCTGCAGTCGCTGTCCATGACCGGGCTGATCTCATATGGCGTCGCGATTCCCATCATCATGGGCTGCAACATCGGCACCTGCATGACCGCGATCCTCTCGGCGATCGGCGTCAACCGGAAGGCGAAGCGGGTGGCGGTGGTGCATATTTCCATCAAGATCATCGGCACGATATTCTGGCTGGTCGTGTTTCTTCTGCTGGACGGCATTTTCCACTTCGCCGCTGTGGACGCGACGGCGAACACGGTCGGCATCGCGGTATGTCATACGATCTTCAATATCCTGACGATCCTGCTGCTGTTCCCGTTCCAGAAGCAGCTTGACCGTCTGGCGCATTTCCTGATCCGCGACACGGAGGAGGAAGAGGAACTCTTCCTCGACGAGCGTCTGATGGCGACGCCATCCATCGCGGTGGCGGAGTGCGAGGAAGCGATGAACAAGATGGTGAAGAAGGCCCGCAAGGGGCTGGACACTTCTCTGGAGCTGCTTCGGGACGGCTTCACCCAGCAGAATTACGATTATATCCAGAAGAACGAGAAGAAGATCGATTCCTACGAGGACCATATCGGAAGCTACATCATGAAGCTGACGACGACGCAGCATCTTTCGGAGGACGACAAGCGGAAGGCGACCGTGATGCTGCAGGGCATCGGGGAATTCGAGCGGCTTGCGGACCATGCGGCGAACTTTGCCAACTCATGTCAGGAAATGCATGAGAAGGGTCTTCAGTTCTCCTCACAGGCCCGGGTCGAGCTCCGGAAGCTGCTGGAAGCCGTGCATGAGATTTACATGGACGCGGTGAACGCCTACCGGAAGCAGGATCTGGAGACGGCCCGGAAGATCGAGCCGCTTCAGGACGTCATCTCGGTGATCTGCGCCTCGCTGAAGGAGCGCCATGTCGAACGGCTGGAAGCCGGTATCTGCAGCGCGGTGCAGGGCTTCATCTATAACGACCTGCTCTACAGCTGCGGCCGGATCGCGGATCACAGCCAGAATATCGCGGCCATCGTGCTCCGCTCGGCCAAGGCGACGCGGGGCGAGGGATATATGCATGATATCAAGCTGCGGCATACGCCGGAGTACGAACGGCTCTATGACGAGTATTACCGCACCTTTATGCCGGAGGCGGTGACGGCGATCGACCGGGAGGCGGATTCCGAGGCGGCGGCCGATATCGCGGTCCGGGCCGGAGAGGCGGGCGAGCCGGAGCTTCAGGCGGCCAGATGAGCGGGCGGATGCATGACCCCTGGGCGGCTTGACAGCCGCCAGGGAAGAGAGTAAACTAATAATCGTTAGATCCATATAACTCCAGAACAGCTCCCGATCCGGGGGCTGTTTCAAAGTTCATGGGTTAGAGAAGACAAACTTCCGATCCGAAAACAGCAGGAGGACAGAGATGAGCGTAGTCATTATCGGCGGCAACGAATGTATGGAGCGGCGGTACAAGGAGCTCTGCAGGAAGCACGGCTGCGACGCCAAGGTGTTCTGCAAGTTCAGCAGCGGGATGAAGAACCGGATCGGCAAGCCGGATCTGATGATTCTTTTCACGCACACGGTATCGCATAAGATGGTGCAGTACGCGCTGGCGGAAACGGCCTCCGCGACGACAGTGGTGCGCTCGCACACGAGTTCAATCGCTTCCCTCGAACGGATTCTCGGGGAAGCGGCCGGCTGAACAGCCGGACGGCGCACGGAGGATCCGGATCGGAACGGTCCGCTGCCGGAGACAGAAGCGCCGCGGATCCGGACCGGAACAGGCTGCGTCAGAACGGAGACGCCGCGGAACAAAAAAGAGGAGCGGGATATGTACAGAAACACAGTGAAAATTGACGGCATGGCGTGCGGCATGTGCGAGGCGCATATCTGCGACGCGATCCGGAAAGCGTTTCCGGACGCGAGGAAGGTGAGCGCTTCCCACAGAAAGAAGGAGGCGTCGTTTCTGACGGACCAGCCGGCGGGTGAGGCCGAGCTGGGGCAGACAGTTGAGGCGACGGGGTATCACTACCTGTCCTCCGAGTCCGTTCCGTGGGAGAAGAAGGGGCTGTTCGGCGCCCGGAAAGCGTAAGACGCGCCTTCTCGCCTGAGGAATCCTTCTTCCCGCGATGCATCCGCAGGGCCGGCTGTGCTATACTGATTCCGTCAGACTCATTTCACCATTTCGGAGGAGAAGACATATGGCAGTCGGAGTCAACGGGAAGAAGCGGATCTTCACGATCCGGACGAAGCAGACGACCTACCAGATGATGGCGGACGCGCATGGTGTGCTGCTGCATCTATACTACGGGCCCCGCGCGGAGGGGGAGATGGATTATCTTCTCACTTATTATGACCGGGGCTTTTCCGGCAATCCCGGCGATACCGGCAACGAGCGGAGCTACTCGCTGGACGCCCTGCCGCAGGAATATCCACAGACCGGGACCGGAGACTACCGGTCGCCCGCGCTGACTGTGGAAGGCGCGGACGGCTATACGGGCTGTGATCTCCGGTATCAGGGGTATACGCTCGGCAAGGGAATGCCGGCTCTTCCGGGACTGCCGGCTGTCTATGCCGACGGCGCGGAGGCCGAGACGCTGACCGTGCGTCTCGCGGACGAATCGCGCGGGATCGCGGTGGACCTTCTCTACGGTGTGCTGCCGGGGCTGGATATCATCACCCGGAGCGCGGTGATCCGGAATACGGGGACGGAGGAACTCAGAGTAAAGAAGGCGCTGGCGGCAAGCCTCGATCTTCACGGGGACCGGTATGACGTGATCAGCTTCTACGGCCGGCACGGCATGGAGCGGAATGTGCAGCGCGCACCGCTGGGACACGGGGAATTCCGGATCGGCAGCCGGCGCGGGACCTCCTCTCATGAATACAATCCGCTGCTGATTCTGGCGGACCGGGAGACGACGGAGACCGCCGGATTCTGCTGCGCGATGGAATTTGTCTACAGCGGCGGCTTCAACGCGTCGGCCGAGACGGACCAGTACAACTCGACCCGGATGCAGATGGGACTGGCGGAGCATCTTCTCGACTATCCGCTCGCTCCGGGCGAAGCCTTCACTGTGCCGCAGGTGATCATGACGGCCAGCGGGGACGGCTTCGGGACACTCTCCCAGAATCTGATGGACTGCGTGCGGAGCCACGTCTGCCGCGGGAAGTACCGCGACGCCGTGCGCCCGGTGCTGCTCAACAGCTGGGAGGCGTGCTACTTCGACTTCAACGGGGAAAAACTGAGAGAACTGGCGAAAAACGCGGCCGGGCTGGGCGTGGACCTGCTGGTTCTGGATGACGGATGGTTCGGCAGCCGGTGCGATGACAACCGGGCTTTAGGGGACTGGACTGTTAACGAGACGAAGCTCGGCGGCCCGCTTACGGACCTGATCCGCGACGTGCACGCGGAGGGGCTGAAGTTCGGGATCTGGTTCGAGCCGGAGATGGTCAGCGAGGAGAGTCTTTTGTTCCGCACGCATCCGGACTGGGCGCTGACCGCGCCGGACGGACGGGCAGTCCGCGGACGGAATCAGCTCGTACTCGATTTTTCGAGGCCGGAGGTGGTCGACGGAATCTATGAGCAGACGGCCCGGATTGTGGATCAGGGTGTCGATTATCTGAAGTGGGACTACAACCGCAGCATCGCGGACGTCTTCACGCGGGGCGGACACGATCAGGGGCGCGTCCTCTACGATTACATCCTCGGTCTGTACCGTTTTCTGGAGAGACTGCATACGGAGTACCCGGATCTGCTCATCGAAGGCTGCAGCGGAGGAGGCGGCCGTTTTGACGCGGGGATGCTGTACTATACGCCGCAGATCTGGTGCAGCGACAACACGGACGCCATCGACCGGATCCGGATCCAGTACGGCACATCCTTCGGCTATCCGGTTTCGGCGGTCGGCGCGCATGTGTCCGCCGTGCCGAACGAGCAGTGCGGCCGCGTGACGTCTCTTGCGGTGCGGGGGCTGGTGGCGATGGCGGGCACCTTCGGGTACGAGCTGGATCCGGCCCGTCTCACGGAGGAGGAGAAGGCCGAAATCAGACAGCAGATCAGCGACCGGAACCGCTGCGCGTCTCTGATCGCAGAAGGACGCTACTTCCGGCTGACCGATCCGTTCCGCGACCCGGTGGCCGCGTGGTGTTTCGTCTCCCGCGACGGCACGCAGGCGCTCGTCTGCGCCGTGACGCTGGAGGCGCACTGCAACAGTCCGGTGTCATATATCCGCATCCGCGGTCTGCAGGAGGGCGCGGTGTATGAAAATGCAGCAGACAGCCGCCGCTATCCGGCGGACGGCCTGATGAACGCCGGTCTTCCGGTACCGCTTGAGATGGGTGAGTACCGTGCGTACCGCTGGGAGCTGCATCTGGTCTGAGCGGAACCGGCCGGAGACGGAAGGGGCGGCTCTATGTCCGGACGGCCTCGGAAAAAGAACAGGCGGAACAACAGCGGCACGGGAGCCGGATGCGGACCGATCGGGCCGGCATCCGGCCGGATAAGGAGAACAGACGATGACAGAAGAGGAACAACGGCTGATGGAGCAGGGGGCGAACCCCGGTTCGCCGGAGGGCGCGCCGGGACACGCGATGCTGACCCGGATGAACCGGGAGCACGCGCCGCTGCGGGCCTTCGCCTTTTCCCATATGAAACTGGCCGACAAGGAACGGATCCTCGACGTCGGCTGCGGCGGAGGCGCGACGATCGCGGAGCTGCTTGCGCTCGCTCCGCGAAGCGAGATTGACGGGATCGATTACATGGAAGCCAGCGTCGAGGAGACCGGACGGCTGAACCGGGACGAGCTGGGACGGCGGCTCACAGTGCAGAGGGGCGACGTGCAGCATCTCCCTTACGCCGACGGTACCTTCGATCTTGTGACCGCGGTGGAGACGGTCTATTTCTGGCCGGATGTGACGGCGGCGTTCGCCGGGATCCGGCGGACGCTGAAGCCGGGCGGCGAACTCGCGGTGATCTGCGAGGGCTGTGATCCGGACAACAATCAGTGGCCGAAGATCCCGGGCACGTTCCGGATCTACCGGCCGGGCGAGCTGGTGCAGAAGATGTTTGAGGCCGGCTTCGATGAAGTGCATTTCTATCACGGGGAGGCGCAGATGATCCTCGTGCTGGGCGTAAAGAATCAGTGAGGCGAGTGATATGGATCAGAAAACAGACAGAATCAGCGCGGAGCTGATCGACTTTCTTGACCGATCGCCGAACGCGTTTTTTGCCGTGGACAATATGAAGCGGATGCTGGCGGAGGCGGGCTTCCGGGAGCTGAAGGAATGCGAGAGATGGCATCCGGAACCGGGCAGGGGCTATTACGTGACGCGCAACGGCTCCGCGCTGATCGCGTTCCGGATGCCGGAGAGGCCCTTCCGGGGCTATCAGATTATGGCCAGCCACTGCGACTCGCCCGCGTTCCGGGTGAAGACGAAGGCGGGGATGGAGAGCGGCGCGTACGTGAAGCTGAACGTGGAGCGCTACGGGGGCATGATCCTGTCGACCTGGCTCGACCGGCCGCTTTCGCTTGCGGGCCGCGTGCTGGTGGATACGGGAAGCGGCGTGGAGAGCCGGCTGGTGAACATCGACCGGGACCTGCTGATCATCCCTTCTCTGGCGATCCATATGAACCGGGAGGCCAACGACGGATACCGCTGGAATCCCCAGACGGATCTTCTGCCGCTGCTGGGGATGGCGGAGAACGGACGGACCGTGGAGGAGCTGGCAGCCCGGGAGCTGGGGATCGACGCGGATACGATTCTCGACATGGATCTGATGCTGTACAATCGGATGCGCGGAACCGTGCTCGGCGCGGACGGAGAGTTCATCGCCAGCGGCCGGCTGGACGACCTTCAGTGCGCTTTTGCCTCACTGAAGGGTTTTCTGGCGGCGCTCCCTTCGGAAAGTGTCGCCGTGCACGCCGTCTTCGACAACGAGGAGGTGGGAAGCGGAACGAAGCAGGGTGCGGCGTCAACCTTTCTCCGCGACGTTCTGGACCGGATCGCTTCGGCGTCCGGCATGACCGGGGAGGACCAGATCCGGGCGCTTCGCTCCAGCTTCATGGTGAGTGCGGACAACGCCCACAGCGTCCACCCGAACCACGAGGAGAAGGCGGATCCGACCAACCGGCCGGTGATCAACGGCGGCGTCGTGATCAAGTACAGCGCCAACCAGAAGTACACGACGGATGCGGTGTCCGGGGCTGTCTTCCGGAAGATCTGCCGGGCGGCCGGGGTTCCGTACCAGACCTTCGCCAACCGCTCCGATCAGCCGGGCGGCTCGACGCTCGGGAACTTAAGCAGCCTGCAGGTCGCGCTGAGCACGGTGGATGTGGGGCTGGCGCAGCTGGCGATGCATTCCGCCTATGAAACCGCGGGCTCGAAGGACACGCTCTGGCTGGCGGAGGCTGCGCGCACGCTGTTTTCAGGGAGCGTCGAGGCGCTGGGAGACGGCGCGTACCGGCTGGATTTCTGATGGGTCTGGCCCGGCGGCTGCATTTCCATGCGTAGGAGCCGGATGACATGCTCACGGGGAGGAAGATGCGCCTGCGTTTCCATCCGGCGGAACCGTGTGACGGCGTGCTCACGGGACGGAAGGCGCGGCGGCAGCGCTTTGTATCAGAAGATACACATCCGGCTGAGCACGTGTACGAAATCCGTACATGAACCGGACGGCGATTGACAGATCCGACTCTTACCCATAGACTGACACCATACGAGGGAGAGCAAGGACGTTCTTTTCGGGGAACGTGCCTGCTCTCCCTTGTTTTGTGACAGGGCCGGATGACCGGAAGCGGAGCGGACGGCCCGGAACAGGAACGGACGGGCGGCGGACGAAAAGGAGAGACATGAAAGAAGACTGACGGCCGGCGCCGCTCACGGAAACGGGAGGGGAGAATATGAAGATCAATGTCAACACCGTCACATGGGTATTGCTCTGTGCCGCGCTCGTGTACTTCATGCAGGCCGGCTTCGCGCTCTGCGAGGCGGGGCTTACGCGTGCCAAGAATACCGGCAATATCCTCATGAAGAATCTGATGGATTTCTGCATCGGCACGCCCTGCTTCTGGCTGATCGGCTTCGGACTGATGTTCAACGGGACGGGCCCCGTCATCGGGCATCTGGATCCGCTGATCAGGGGGACGTACACCGCGTCGAACAGCGTGGTGCCGCAGACGATGCCGCTCTGGTGCTACGTGATTTTCCAGACCGTGTTCTGCGCGACGGCGGCCACGATCGTCTCCGGCTCGATGGCTGAGCGCACCAATTTCAAGGCTTACTGCATCTATTCGGCGGTGATTTCCCTCATCGTCTACCCCATCAGCGGCCACTGGATCTGGGGCGGCGGCTGGCTCTCTCAGCTCTCATTCCATGATTTTGCCGGCAGCACCTGCGTCCATATGGTCGGCGGCCTGATCGCCTGCCTCGGAGCGGCGCTTCTCGGACCGAGAATCGGCAAGTACTCGAAGGACGGCAAGGCGCGCGCGATTCCGGGCCACAACCTGACGGCGATGGCGCTCGGCGTCTTCGTGCTCTGGTTCTGCTGGTTCGGATTCAACGGCGGCTCGACCGTCGCGATGGACGGGGCGGACGCCGCGAACACTGCGTCTCTCGCGTTCATGAACACGAACCTTGCCGCGGCGGTGGCGACGCTGACCACGATGATCTTCACATGGTTCCGTTACGGAAAGCCGGATGTCTCGATGACCTTCAACGCTTCTCTGGCGGGTCTTGTGGCGATTACGGCCGGATGTGACTGCGTCAGTCCGGTCGGCGCGTTCTTCATCGGCCTTGTGTCCGGCATCATCGTGGTGCTGAGCGTCGAGTTCTTCGATCATGTCGCGAAGATCGACGATCCTGTCGGCGCCGTGTCCGTCCATATGGTGAACGGCATGTGGGGCACGATCGCGGTCGGTCTCTTCTCCACCGGAGCGGACGGCGTCGGCAAGGGCCTCTTCTACGGAGGCGGCGCGCGTCAGCTCGGCGTGCAGGCGCTCGGTGTCGTGGCGGTGGCGGCGTATGTGCTGATCGTGATGCGGATCGCGTTTGCGATCATCGACAAGGCAGTCGGCCTCCGTGTGCCGGCTCAGGTCGAGATCGACGGCCTCGATCTTCATGAGCATGGCCTCGCTTCCGCTTATTCCGGCTTCGCGATCACGGATGTGACCGATATCGGCCTCGATCCCAACGAGAACACGGATCTGGGCGAGGATGTGTACGAGAAGGCGTCCGACACCCAGAAGCAGGCGGCTGTCAAGGTCGTCCGCGAGCCGGAAGTCGTTCCGGAGCTGGATGCAGGGATTCACAAGGTTTCGATTATCTGCCGGCTCTCCAAATTTGACTCCCTCAAGAAGGCGCTCAACGAGCTCGGCGTCAGCGGCATGACGATGACCCAGGTGATGGGCTGCGGCATCCAGAAGGGCACGACGGAGCGCTACCGCGGCGCCGTGGTCGACTCGACGCTGCTCCCGAAGGTGAAGATTGAGGTGATCGTCGGCCAGATCCCGGTCGACAAGGTGATCGAGACGGCCAAGAAGGCGCTGTACACCGGCCACATCGGAGACGGCAAGATCTTCGTCTACAACGTCCATAAAGTCGTCAAGATCCGCACCGGCGAGGAAGGAATCGATGCGCTCCGCGACGTGGAGTGACGATTTACGGCGGAGTCTGGTTCAAAACACATAAGCGCGGAATGAAAGACGGGCGGCGGCGCCGGAGCAGGACTCCGGCGCCGCCTGTTTCTTCTGATTCACGAGAGGATACGAAAGCGGAGAACAGAGTATAATAGAGGGGAGGAGAGCAGGGAATCCCGAAATATGAGAGAAAACGGTTTCCTGTTTTTCCGGATGATCGGGATCAGGAGGTGACGCGGTATGGCAGTGGTTGGCGCATGTATGGTTCCCCATCCGCCGGTGATCGTGCCGGAGGTGGGACACGGAGAGGAGAGAAGGATCGCGGAGACGGCGGCGGCTTACCGGAAGGCGGCGGATTTCGTTCGGTCGCTGGCGCCGGAGACGATCGTGCTCTCTTCACCGCACAGTGTGATGTACGCGGATTATTTTCACGTCTCGCCGGGCCGGCGCGCGTCGGGGGATCTCGGACGCTTCCGGGCCGGCGGCGTCCGGATCGACGCGGCGTATGACGAGCCGTTCACGGCACTGCTGGAGGAAAAGGCGGAGAGGTTGCATTTCCCCGCGGGCACGTTGGGGGAGCGGGACCCGTCGCTTGACCACGGCACAGTCGTTCCGCTGTACTTCATCAATCAGGCGTATACGGATTACCGGCTCGTGCGCGTGGGGCTTTCTGGGTTGTCGCTGGCGGACCATTACCGGTTCGGCCAGATGATCGCGGAGACGGCGGCTGCGCTTGACCGGCGCGTGGTCTTCATTGCCAGCGGGGATCTCTCGCATAAGATGCAGCCTGACGGCCCTTACGGCTTCGACCCGGCGGGGCCTGTGTACGACGAACGAATTCTGAAGGACGCGGCCGAAGGACAGTTCGGCCGGTTCCTTGACTACGATGAGGCGCTTCTCGAGAAGGCCGCGGAGTGCGGGCACCGGAGCTTCTGTATCATGGCCGGCGCACTGGACGGGTGCGCGGTGGAATGCCGCGTGCTGAGCCACACCGGCGTGCTGGGCGTGGGCTACGGCGTCGCGGTCTTCCGGGTGACGGGGCCGGATCCGGAGCGGCATTTTCTCAAAATATGGGAAGAGAAGGAGAAGGAGCGGCGGAAAGAAGAGCGCGCGTCGGAGGATCCGTACGTCAGGCTCGCGCGGTCGGCGGTGGAGTCTTATGTGCTTCATCACCGACGGATTTCTCTGCCGGACGGACTGCCGGAGGAGATGACCGCCCGTCGGGCCGGCGTCTTTGTCTCGCTTCACGAGGAGGGGCAGCTGAGAGGCTGCATCGGCACGATTTCGCCGACTCGGACTTCGATCGCTGCCGAGATCGCGGAAAATGCAGTCTCCGCGGCGATGCGTGATCCCCGTTTTTCGCCGGTGCGCCGCGGCGAACTCGAACGGCTGGAGATCAGCGTGGATGTTCTCGGCGCGACGGAGCCGGTATTCTCCGCCCGGGAACTGGACCCGAAGCGGTACGGCGTCGTCGTGACGGCCGGAGAGAGGCGCGGCCTTCTGCTGCCGGATCTGGACGGCGTCGATACGCCGGAGCGGCAGATCGCCATCGCGAAGAAAAAGGCCGGCATCGGGGAGAGCGAGACGGTGACGCTTGAGCGGTTTGAGGTGGTCCGGCACAGATGACGGAGGTGAGCGCTGTGGGGAAGAATGAAAGAGCCGTGCGCTGCGAGGTCTGCTTCCGGCGCTGCCGGCTGGAGGAAGGCGGGACGGGCGCCTGCGGCGCGCGTGTCTGCCGCGGCGGGCGGGTCGTCCCGGCCGGTTACGGCCTTCTGACGGCGCTGGCGCTGGATCCCATCGAGAAGAAGCCGCTGCGCCGTTTTTTTTCGGGCAGCCGGATCCTTTCAGCGGGGAGTTTCGGTTGCAATCTTTTCTGTCCGTTCTGCCAGAACGCGGAAATTTCAAGGGCCGTACCGGAACGGACCGCTCCCGCTCCGGGAGGGACGGGTCAGGCGGCCGGCGGCGGAACGGGCCGGGAGAATGCCGGAACGCGGCGGCGGAACGACACCCGGGAGGCGGAGGCGAGGTATCGGGATCCGGAAGGCCGGATCCGGCGGATTCCGCTGATCAGCATGACACCTGCGGCGCTTTGCCGGGAGGCGGAGGCGCTCCGTACGCAGGGCAATATCGGGGTGGCGTACACCTACAACGAGCCGCTGGTCGGGTATGAATTTGTGCGCGACACAGCCCGCCTTGTTCATGAGGCAGGGATGAAGAATGTGCTGGTTTCCAACGGGACGGCGTCACCGGATGTGCTTCATGAGCTTTTGCCGTGGATCGACGCCATGAACATCGACATCAAGAGCTTCCGGGAGGAAACCTACGGGAACGTGCTTGGCGGCAGCCTCCCGATGGTCAAAGCGTTCATCGAGACGGCTGCGGCGGCCGGCACACACCTGGAACTGACGGCGCTGATCGTGCCGGGGATGAATGATTCCGTGGAGGAAATGCGCGCGCTGGCCGGATGGGTCGCGGGCCTTGACGGAGGACGGGGGAAGGAAATCCCACTTCATGTGACGAGGTTCTTCCCGCGCTTCCGGATGACGGACCGCGGCGCCACGCCGGTTTCAACCGTGTACCGTCTCGCGGAGGAGGCGGGGCGCGTCCTCAGATATGTCTATGTCGGGAACTGCTGAGAAAGAGCGCGCGGCGCTGGAAAAAAGCGGGCTTCGGCCCGCTTTTTTCCGGATGGAATGAGTCCGGCGGCTGCGGCGGGCTTATCCGCGCGAGCCCGTTTCCGCCCTCCGCGGAATCTGCGCCGCCAGGATCTGCTTCTGGCGGATGAGGTAGTAAAAGGCCATAAAAACGGAGATCACGATCCAGCTGATCGGGTAGCAGGCCAGCATCTGCTCGACTGAGCCGTCCGGCACGATCAGCCGGACCCAGACGACGCGGTAGAGGCAGACGCCGATCAGATTGGTGACGGTTGAGATGATCACGCAGCTTTCCGCCCGGAGGGTCGCCGAGAGAATCTCGAAAACCGCGAAGACCCAGTAGAAGGGCGCGATCACGCGCATCATCCGGACGCCGACCGCGATGACGCCGGGGTCGTCCGTGAACAGCCGGAGGAGCGTCCCGCCGAAGAGCAGCACGAAGGCTGACATACCGATGCCCGCCGCCGTTTCCATTGCCAGCACCGTCCGTGTGCCGCGGCGGATCCGATGGGGAAGGCCTGCGCCGAAATTCTGACCGACGAAGGTGATGATCGAGGTTGAGAACGCGTTGTTGATCATCCACCAGATCGCGTCCAGCTTGCCGTAGGCGGTCCACGCCGCGACGCAGTCGATGCCCATCCGGTTGATCGCGGTCTGCAGGATCATATTCGATACGCCGAACATGCTGTCAGCGAGCGCGGTGGGCAGTCCGATCGCGAGGATTTTCCTGAGGATCCTCCGTGTGATATGGAGCCTCCTGAGCGAAAGACGCATGCCCCGGGTCTTTTTCATCAGCAGCCAGGTCACGAGCACTGCGCTGACCGCCTGCGAGATATCCGTGGCGACAGCCGCGCCAAGCACGCCCATTCTGAGCACCATGACGAAAAAGAGATCGAGCACGATGTTCATCACGCAGCAGACGATCAGAATGTAGAGCGGCCTCTTCGAGTCGCCGACGGCGCGGAGAATGCCGGCCCCCATGTTGTAGATCAGCGTGAGCACGAGCCCGGCGAAGAGCACCCGGGTGTAGATGAGAGAGGAGTCCATCAGATCGGACGGCGTCCGGAGCAGACGCAGCAGGGGGCCGGCGAGCGCGCAGCAGACGGCTCCCAGTACGAGTCCTCCGGAGAGAGAGAAGGCGTAGGCCGTGTGAAGCGCGTCGTCCACCTTGGCGGTATCGTCCGCCCCGAAGAACTGGGCGATGATGACGGTCGCGCCGGCGGAAAGACTCATGAAAAAGGAGAAGACGAAATTCAGAATCTGTCCGGATGAGCCGCCGACCGAGGCCAGCGCGGCTTTTCCCGCCGCGCGGCCGACGATCACCGCGTCCACTGTGTTGTAGAGCTGCTGAAAGAACGCGCCGATGAGGATCGGAAAGAAAAAGAGAAGAATTTCCTTCCAGATCGTTCCGTGCGTCATCGCGTTTTTGTTTCTCAGGTCTGCCATGATGTAAGATTTACCCCTGTTTCACTATATCAGTTCCGGTGACGCGAGGCAAACGGAAAGAAGCCGGTCTTACGTCAAGTGGCTGTTTCATGCCCTTCCCAACCGTGCTACACTAACGTTATCGGAATCATCAGACAACAGCGGCGGGGAGGTGCTTCCTGTATGAAAACGGATAATCATAGGACGGCTTTGAGCGAAGAAGGATCGGGCGCGGCGTGCGTGTTCACGGAAGAAGAGAAGAATGCGCTGCGTATGCTGCCGGAATACATGGTAGTGCTTCGCGTGCGCGGATCATTCGGCGAGTGCCTACTCGCGACCGATCTGTTCCTGAAGTCCATCCAGATGGACGAGCCTTCTTTCGTGAAGCAGCTTCGCCGGTTTTCCCGGTTTGTCTACGAGGACGACATCGAGCTGATACTCGATACGATCCGCCGTTCCGTCGCGAAACCGGAATTCCTCTGCGACTTCAGCGTGAGGATCCGGAAAGACGACCGCAATGCCTACCGAAAATATAAGGGAGCGATCCGTTCCGTCCGGACGCAGCAGGTGAGACCCGGCGTTCCGGCGAGACCGGAGGACGCGATTCCGTTTCCTGACCTGTCTCCCGATACGCCGGATACGCTGGTTTACATCATGAGCCTTGACCTCTCGGGCCATATCGCACAGGGCGAACGCGTCCAGTCAAGGATGAACCAGCTTCTTTTCAGAGAAGTGCTGGGTCAGACGAGGGACTGCATTTTCTGGAAGGATACGGAGCGGCGGTTCGTCGGCGTCAATCAGGCGTTTCTCGATTTCTACGGCTTTGAGTCCGAGAAGGAACTGATCGGCAAGACGGACGAGGACATGGGCTGGCATCCGGATCCGGAGCCGTTCCGGCGGGACGAGCTTCGGGTCCTGCAGGGCGAGAGCACGATGCTGGTGCATGGCACATGCATGATCCGCGGAAAGGTACGGGATATTCTGGCGACCAAGGCGCCGATTTACGACGGGCAGACGATCATCGGCTTCGTCGGAAGCTTCATCGATGTGACGGAGGACTACGCGCGGCGCCGGGAGATTGAGCGGCTGGACCATGAGCTGAAGAAGGCGCTTGACAGCGAACGCGCGGCCAACCGGAATATGACGCAGTTCGTCTCCCGGATGAGCCATGAACTGCGCACGCCGATGAACGCGGTAATCGGGCTTTCTTCGCTGGGAATGCAGACCACCGATCTTGACACGGCGGTCGAGTATCTTCATAAAATCAATTCGTCAGGCCAGTATCTGCTCGGGATCATCAACGACGTGCTCGACATCAACAAGATTGAAGGCGGCCAGTTCCGGCTGGTCGAGGAGAATGCGAACCTCTCCGATCTCTTCCAGGCGGTCGATCTCATCATTCGTCCGCTGGCGGATGCGAAGGGCGTTCATCTGCTGATCGACGACAACGGGCTCGTCATCGGGAACGCGATCTGCGACCGGCTCCGAATCCAGCAGATCCTCATCAATCTGCTCAACAACGCGGTTAAGTTCACGGATGCCGGCGGAACGGTGACGATGCAGGTACAGCAGAGTGTGATTCACGGACGGCTCCGGATGACATTCCTGATCAGTGACACCGGCTGCGGGATGAGCGAGGAGTTTCAGAAGCGGATTTTCCAGCCGTTCGTGCAGGAGAACCGGAATCCCGGCAAATACGGGACGGGGACAGGGCTCGGGCTGGCGATCTCGAGGACGCTGGCGCGTCAGATGGGCGGCGACATCACGGTGGAAAGCCATGAGAGCGCCGGCACGGTTTTCATGGTGACGATTCTGCTCGGTATTGACCGGGGCGAGACCGGACGGGCCGGACGGCTGCCCGGAGAAGAGACGGATGAACGGCGGTACGCGGGGATGAGGATTCTTCTCGCGGAGGACAATGAGCTCAATCGGGAAGTGGCCGTCGGCCTCTTCAGCCTGATGGGGCTGCTTGTCGTCTGCGCGAAGGACGGTCAGGAGGCCGTCGATCTCTTCCGGGCATCGCCGCCGGACTACTATGACGCGGTCTTCATGGATCTTCAGATGCCGGTCAAGAGCGGCTACGAGGCGGCGCAGGAGATACGGGCGCTCTCCGGGTCGATCCCGATCGTGGCGATGACGGCGGATGTTTTTGACGCGTCGATGATGAAAGCGCGGTCCTGCGGCATGAACGATTACATCACGAAGCCGCTCGACCGGAAGCAGATCCTCCGGATTGTCCGTGAGATTGCGGAACGCTGACGGAGGATTGCGGACGGCGTGTCAGGAGAAAAAGAGCGCGATTCTCGGGATGAAGATGATCAGCCCGATCACGGCGGCCGCGATCGCCGCGGCGAGCACGGCACCTGCCGCGGCGTCCTTCGCCTTGCCGGCCAGCGGCTTTTTCTCTTCGGTTACGAGGTCAACGGCCGCTTCCACAGCGGTGTTCACCAGCTCGAGTCCCATCACCAGTCCGAACAGGATCAGGCAGACGATCCACTCAGCCCGTGAAATGCGGAGCACGATCCCGCCGATGATGACGAGGGCGGTGAAGACCAGATGGATTTTCATGTTGCGTTCGTCCCGGATTGTGCGGCCGATTCCGGTGAACGCGTACCCGAAGCTGCGGAGCAGCGGAGACTTTCCTGATTTGCGCATGGCGTTCTCCTTTCGACTTCGTTTTGGCTGTAACCTGATTCTACATCGGGGGAAGGACGTCGGCAAGCGAAGCGGATCAGATCGCGGGGAAGGAGACGCTTCCGGATTTTTAAAAAATGCACTTGACGCGCCCTGTCCTTCATGGTAGTATAGCAACCGTTCGCTCCGAGCGGACGGCTCTGACGGCCGGGAGGCCGGGAAGCACGCCGGACGAATAAAAATAAATTCGCTCTTGACAAGGCGTCAAAGCTGAGGTAAGATAGCGAATACACTCGCAGGGAGGAAACCTTCCCGGAGCGCGGAAATACGGCAGTTCTTTGATAACTGAACAGTGAAACACATACTAACTCGAAAATCCTTTATGAATTTTATTGAGAACAAAATCTCAGCAG
>OCTW011600641.1_pt1 | contig 22228 bp, 16 predicted proteins | sample 1539671 | NCBI WGS metagenome assembly OCTW01 (sample SAMN02144230, study PRJEB22623) | gut metagenome | biome: sheep rumen | host: Ovis aries | place: New Zealand
TCAAGCCACAGAATGGTCCCGTACCACAGCAGATTCCGAATTTCCAGCCGAGACCGACAGGTGCGGCAGGAAATGATGCGAATAAAAACATAGCACCGGGACCTGTACCGCAGGGTGCAAAACCGGGAGCTCTTGTTGGACCTGCACCAAATGCGCCGGCACAGATGCCGGGAGCTATTCCTCCGGCAGGTATGCCTTCAAAGAAAGCTAAAAAAGTTAAGGCACCTAAAGCACCTAAAGAGGGCAAAGAAGACAGTCTTCCGGGTGAAGGCGGAAAGGGCGTTAAGATATTTGGACTTGTTTCAATGTTCCTTGCCATAGCAGGAATTGTCACGGCCGGAGTACTTCTCGCTCTCAATCTGTTCTTTTCTGATTATACGAAGAATTATAAGGATGCTGCCAAGAATGGCATTCAGACCGAAACAAGTGTAAACACTGATGATTCCGGAGCGGATCAGGACAGCTCTGAAGACGAACCGGATGACAGTGATTCATCGGATGAGAATTAGGAAGGGGGGACTGTGAGATGAAAAAGAGTAAAAAATGGCTGGTTATCGGCATAGTTTCGCTGGTTCTCTTTGCTGCAGCTGCAGTATGTTCCTTCCTGTTTATCCTTCCGATGATGCAGAAGAATAAATATTTTGACTATATCAAGAAGGGCGACGTCAAATTGGCGGGCGATGCCCAGGATATAATGGATAAGCTCTCTGACAGCGATAAGAAGTCTGCCATAGAGATGACAAAGGACCTTATCGTCAAGGAAACAAATAACTACCTCAGCGGAAAGAAGGATTATAACAGTCTTAAAAATATCCTTATAACAGTTGAAAATATCAAGGACTGCTGGGGAATGTCTGCAGAATGCTTTGCTGCAGCAAATAAGGTTGAGCTTGAGAAGATTTATGATGAACTGGTAACTCTTTCAAGCGGTTCGTCTGAGTATAATGATAAGAAGGCGCAGTTTAAGGAAGTATTTAATATTTCTGTTGAAAATACCGATCCGGAATCTGCAGAATCTGTAATAGATTATCTTTCTTACTATGAGCAGGATGTTCAGCTCGCCTATATCAATTCGATAAAGGATATGCTTGAGACAAAGCTTAAGACAACCTATGATGCTTATAAGGCAGGAAGTGTTTCTGAGACACAGCTTACTTCTGAAGCAGACATCATGATAGACGTTGTTTATGCAAATTATTTTAACAGCGGACTTGCATATGATATCAAGGATGAACTAAAGGTTGTCAAGGAGATCAAGGACAGCATCAGTGATATCGAGTCAACCATCAGTAATAAGGATTATAACGCTGCAATCAATAAATGTAAGGACGCTGCTTCAAAATACGGCAGCAACCAGTATTATGCAGAGTTTAAGTCTCAGGTTGACGATCTTCAGAAGAAGGCTTATGACGAAGGTCTTACTTATTATAAGTCTAAATTTGATGAATTCATAAATGCCAAGGATAAGGACAACGCGCAGGCGCTGTATGATCAGATCAAGGATAACTTCGGTTCTGAGTTTAATATTGATGAGATCCTTGGAGGCATGAGGCCTGAGTGGGCTGATATGTATATCAAGCTTCTTGATAACTATGAATCTGTTATCAAGCAGTGTATGGCCACAAAGACTGATATGAGCAAGTATATTTCACTTATTGCTGATGATTATGAGAAGCCTGTTGATTATCTTATTGCTGATCTTGACGGAGACAAGACACCTGAGATCGTCATTATGAGTGATAAGCTCAGCCACATCTTCTCATATAAGGACGGACAGGTTGTTTACATTGCAACTACAGGTATTCTTGCAACAACAGCTACTCAGGGTACTTATGTTACAGCCTATGTTACATCCGGAAAAGACGAAAAGGGTAATGATTATGCTTCTGAAAACTATGTTGAGTTTTCTTTTGCAAAATCTAAGATCAAAGTCCTTTCTCATGCGTATGGCTACGCGGATGCAACAGGAAAGAGTACATATTCCGTTAACGGTAAAGATGCCGACAGGGATAAATTTATAGAAGTCGGACAGTCTATCATAGATAAAGCTGCAGGCGATTTCCAGGTTACAGGCAGACTTGATGAGGACTATGAAACAGTTATTAGTAATTATAAAGAATAACATAGTATCATTTATACTTCTCACGGCTGGGGCGGTTATTGCCGCCTTCAGCCTTGAGGAGTTTTTAGTGCCAAATAATATTTTCGACGGAGGCATCACCGGTGTCAGTATGATCATCGGTAACTCGTCAAAGATTCCACTGGCGGCACTTATCGCCGCAATCAATATCCCTTTTCTTTTTGTTGCGCTTAAAAAGCTCGGAAAAAAATTCATTCTCCGTGCTGCATATGCAATGATCCTTTTTGCTGTGATGACGAAAGTTTTTGACGATTTTCGCGATGCGACGGAAGACCTTCTTCTTGCTACGGTCTTCGGAGGAGTCATCCTCGGTGTGGGAGTCGGCCTTGTTCTAAGGGCAGGCGGATGCCTTGACGGAACCGAGATAGTCGGTATCATGGTGAACAGGAAGACAAATATTTCCGTCGGAAATATAGTGCTTGCGATAAACGTGATCATCTACATAGTTGCCGGAGCAATGTTCGGAGTAGACAGAGGCATGTATTCCATGCTGATGTATTTTATAACCTCCAAGGTTATCGATATTGTAGAAATCGGCTGGGAGCAGGCGAAGGCGATAATGATCATCACCGATGATGGTGAAACTATTGCCGAGGGACTTCATACGAACTTTGGTCGTACCGTAACCTTTATCAGAGGCGAGGGCCTGATCAGCGGAACGGAAAAGGATATACTTTACTGCGTTGTTACGAGAGCAGAGATATTTGAAATTAGAAAATTTATTAATTCGCTGGACGTAAATGCATTTACGACCATAACGGATGTTTCCGAGATCATTGGAAGAAATGTAAAGCAGAAGCCGAAGGCGGTTAGTGCTGAAAAAAGTGTTGATCCTGAGACCGAGATAAAGTGATGCTCTGAAAGGACAACCTCTGGCACTGTTAAGACAGTGAATTAATATATTGAACGAAAAAACAATAGATATTAAATGGATTGATAAATAGTCCGGTAAACGGACAGAAAAGCTTGATGGCAGAAGGTTGCGACTTCAGATGCGAGGTATGGCAGATATGGAACTGAGCGGATTCTTCAAAAAACAATCAGAATTATATAATACAGGCAGGATAGCAGAGATACCGGCCTTCTTTGATGAATGGCTGGATAAGACCGACGCGGAAGGCGACAAGGGCGCGAGAGTTACCATTTTAAATGAAATGATGGGCTTTTACCGTGAAAAAAGTCTTCATGATAAAGCTGTTTCCTGTGGAGAAGAGGCGGCCCGCCTTATGCAGGAAATGAATATGGCAGGGACGATTCCTTACGCCATGACACTGCTTAATGCTGCCACGGTTTATCGTGCTGCCGGCAAATATCAGGAGTCTGCAGAGAGATATGCAGAGGTTTTTGCAATATTTCATGAGCAGCTGAGTCCCGGCGATTTTAAATTTGCAGAGGCAAATAATAACGTTGCGCTTCTCTATCAGGAGCTTGGACGTTTTGATAAGGCAGTAGAAGCGTTGGAGAGGGCTCTGGCCATATGCAGAGATACTCCGCATAAGGAGTTTGAAACAGCTGTTACGCTGGCAAACCTTGGTAACTGCGAGATAGAAGAAGGTGAGCTCGGCGCTGCTATAGTCGATCTGACCGAGGCGGTCGAGATTTTCACTGATGAAGAGGCGAGCGACACTCACCATGCTGCAGCCATAACAGGACTTGCGGATGTGGATGCGAGGCTCGGAAGGATTGAAAGAGCGAAGGACGGCTATCTTCGTGCGATGAAGATGGTTGAAGAATATATCGGCAGGAACGACGATTACAGAAGGATTGAGGAAAAATATAATTCACTGAAGGATCATGAAGCTGAGAGTTCCGACGATATACAGGATATGAAACATGATAATATTATCGATCCGGATGGACAAAATGACAGTGCTTCAAAAATGGTCTCCGGAACAGATAGTGACAATAAGTCGGAGGGAAAAGCAGCTTCCGGATTCGGATTGCGGCTTGCGAGACATTTCTATGATACTCTCGGAAGAGAAATGATAGAGACAAAGTTTTCGGAGTATGCCGGACGTATAGCAGTCGGCAAGGTCGGATCGGGTTCTGAATGCTTTGGCTTCGACGACAGTCTGTCAAGAGATCATGATTTTGGTCCGGGCTTTTCAATGTGGCTCACTGATAAGGATTATGAGAAAATTGGTGAGGCACTTTCAAAAGAATATAATATAATATTTGAAAGATATATTAACGAAAAGATCTACGAACAGCTTCCGGAGTATAGCGTAAGAAAAACTGACGAAATACCGGATGGTGGGGCAGAGATACAGAGCAGCTATCGTAATGAACGTGCTGCGAAGAGAACCGGGGTCAGGAGGATTTCGGAGTTTTATGAAGAACATACCGGTTTTCCGGAGGGACCGCAAAAGGACGGAGATTATCTTGTCTGTGAAGAATCGGGACTTGCGGCAGCCGTGAACGGAGAGGTTTACATCGACGATCTCGGTGTATTCACCGGAATAAGAGAGAGGCTGAGGCGGCATTATCCGGAATATGTCAGATTTCTGAAAATAGCAAATCTCACAACCATGCTCGGACGTGAAGGTCAGTACAATCTGAAGAGAGTTTCCGAAAGAGGAGATTATACCACGGCCGGACTTATGAGAGCTGACGCGGTAAAGGATGCATTGCAGCTCATTTATCTCCTTAATAATACCTATGCACCTCATGAAAAGTGGCTGAGGAAAGGAATTGATGATCTGACACATATTTCCTACCTCGGAAGACTGATAGATGATATAATGCTTATCGGAATAACCGATACGGGTAAACTGGTTAGATATATGGAGAAGCTGTGCTTCACCGTGCTCAGGGAGATCAAGGATCAGGGCATAGTCTGGGGCGACAGTACATTTCTGCCGGATTATGCGGGAGCCTTCCAGCGCAAGGCAGAAATATACATGATGGATGTTCCGCATCTGGCCGAAGAGGTTGCAAGAGTGGAATTCAGGGCGTTTGACGCTGTTAACAATGTTGGTGGCAGGGCGGAATGCCAGAACAACTGGCCGACCTTCCGTATCATGCGCATGAGTCAGTATCTGACCTGGACCAAAGAGATGCTGGTGCAGTATATCACTGATTTCGAGGGCGTTATCGCTGAAGGAAGAAACATGATAACCGAGAAATACGGTTACATGATGGAAACGACGGCTCCTGAGGAATTTAAACGCATCAGGGATAAGCTTCCGCCGGTGCCGGAGAATAAAAAAGCTCTTGTTCGGGAGCTGACAAGGATCGAGACCGGATGGATGGAGGAATTCGCTGCAAAGTATCCTCGGCTTTCACAGAATGCAAGGCTTATCCATACCTCAGACGACTGGGGCTGGGATACCTCTTCGGAAACCTACCAGAGAGGCGAACTGTATTCCTACAGCGACAAGATGCTTCTGATGTACGGCAGATTCGTAGCCGCTCTTGTGAGAGAGGGTATCAATCTTACGATAAGGATCATGGAAAATACTGTTAAGATGTATGGCTACGGCAGTCTTGAGGAAGCGGAAGAGAAAATGAAGTAATTATATGACGGTTAATGGTTTAAACAGGCGGTAATAGGTTTAGAGTAATAACAGGGAAAAGAGCTATGTTACATTTAATCTACATGGGAATCAGCTTTGTTTCAGCAGTTATGTATGCGCTGGCAAGGCATTTATTTAAGAAAATATCAGGATATTTCATAGTTGCGGGAATGACGATAAGCGGATACATCGCGTTGTTCGCACTTCATGTTGCAATATTTGCACTGGTCGGAGCGACCATCAATGAGAAGAAACTTCCGAAGAGTATACATACCTTCTACAGGTGGTTCGGACTTCTCACACTCAAGGTTTTTGTGGACAGCTTCAGATTCAGGATAAGGATCAGCGGAAAGGAAAAGCTCCCTGATGAAAACTTCCTGATCGTCAGCAATCACAGATCCATGTTTGATCCGCTTATAGGTATTACAAGACTTAAGGATCATGATATGGCTTATATTTCGAAGGAAGAGAATCTGAGGATTCCTTTCGTCGGAAGGTATATGAAGGCTGTCGGCTGTCTCGATATTGACAGGGAAAATACGAGAAATGCCGTGAAGACCATCAATAAAGCGGCCGAGTATATAAAAACCGGTCATTGCAACCTCGGAATCTATCCGGAGGGTATGGTGAATAAAAATGAAGAGCCTCTGCTTCCGTTCAGGGCGGGAGCCTTCAAGATTGCCAAGAAGGCACATTGTCCTGTGGCTGTCATGACCATAAAGAATTCAAATAAGGTTTTCAGAAGGTTCATGTTCAAGAGGATAAAGGTTGATATCGAGATCCTCGGCGTAATTCCTGCAGAGGATGTTGAAAAGCTTTCAACACAGGAAATCAGCGACAGAGCATATGATATGATGTATGAGAATCTGAAGGCTGCGTAGAAAAAGTTGTGGAGGAATATAGATAATGAACACAAAGAATCTTGAGAAGATTATCTTCAAGAAGACAAAGAAGTCCAGATTTTGGGGCGGAATCGCAATATTTATCCTGGGACTCGGACTTATGGCAATCGGCGGAAGGATATTTATCGGTTATATGACCGCAAGCAAGGAACTGACAAAGTGTACTGCTTCAGATGTCGATAACGGATATTATAAGTTTACGGATGTATGGTCAGTTGTTGGCGAATATGGTTATGACAACAAGGGTACAGGATATGTACTCTGGGTAATAAATGAAGAGGATCCGGACAAGAGCTTTTTCATGGGAATGTATTTCAGTGAGAAGGATGTTCCAACAGCTGAAAAAGCATCTGCTGCATTCTGGGATGCTTATGATAATTATACTCAGAGTACGGTTTATCTTTCGGGTGCCGGACGTGTCCGTGATATGAGAAGTGACGAGAAGAGTGCTTTTCAGGATGCAATGCATGCGCTTTATGGCGATAACAGCTATGTATCAAATGCAGTTTATAAAACTCTCGAGTATAAGGCTTTCCCAAGACAGATGAGTTTCAGGGACTGGCTTATGGTTGTTCTTGGCGCATTCCTCGCTGTCTGTGGTGTGATCATAATCATTACCATGGGAGGCGGAAAGTCAAAGAAGCAGATACTTGACAAGGTTGTATTATCAGGAATAAATCCTGATCAGCTTGCAAGCGAGATCACCTTCGGTAAGAAATACGGCAACATCATCATAACTCAGAATGCGGTATTTCGTGAAGGATTTACACCGCTCCTTATCTTCTTTAAGGATATGATATGGTGTCATGGCAAGGTTACAACCACTAAGAACAAGGCTTTTGGTGTTGCAACAGTAAGTACGACCAAGACCTATGCGGTTAATTTTGTCGATAAAAACAACAAGACATCAACGATGATGGTCAAGAATCCTTCACAGCAGGATCAAATCATTACAGCTGTTCATGAGGCTGCACCATATGTTATATGCGGATATAATGAAGATATTGCTATGGCTGCCCAGAAAAATTTCAGGGATCTCGTCAATGCGGTTGAACACAGGAAATATGAGCTTGAGCATCCACAGCCTGAACCACAGAAGGAACAGTACATCTTTGATCAGACTACTACTGAGCCTGTTCCTGACAAGATCAAATTCACACCGGGCAGCTACGGCCTTCAGGACAGCGCACCTTCTGAACAGCAGAAACCACTGGGATATGATAATTCATCAACACAGACATCACTTGGATATGGAAACAACAATGTGCAGGAATCGGACAGTCAGTCTCTGAATATCGACATTCCGGGAAGCTTTGATTCATCATCACTAGGAGACGTATCCGGTTTATCGAACACAAATGACTATACAGATGGAATACTATAATTTATTGGTTCCATGATTCTGCAGATTATATTTGTAGAGTATAATTATTGTTTTATTGCACGCCCCGCCGTCTAAGCGGGGCGTGTATAATATTTAGACGAGAAAATAAAAAAAACTTGAAGTATTAATGACCTTTATTGTATAATGCTAATTTGTTGAATAATAATTGACTATAAACCGAAAATAATAGCATTAAGCGAATTTATAAGGGAGTATTTGGAAATGTACAAGATTCTTACAAAGAAGGCTCTCAACCCGACGGTTACACTCATGGAAGTTGAAGCACCGCTGGTTGCAAGAAAGGCTGAGCCTGGCCAGTTTATAATTCTCCGCGCTACGGAGGATGGAGAAAGAATTCCTCTCACAATAGCAGGTTATGATCGCGAGAAGGGTTCCGTAACTATCATCTTCCAGATCGTCGGAGGAGCAACAGAGACTCTTAACAGCCTTGAAGAGGGTGGATTTATTCATGATTTTGTAGGTCCTCTCGGTAAAGCAACTGAGGTTGAAGGACTTAAGAAGGTTGCAGTTGTCGGAGGCGGCGTTGGCTGTGCTATCGCATATCCTATTGCCAAGAAGCTTCATGAGATTGGCTGCGAGGTTCATTCAATCGTAGGCTTCAGAAATAAGGATCTTATTATCCTTGAAGATGAGTTCAAGGCAGCAAGTGATAAGTATGTTCTTATGACAGATGACGGAACTGCAGGTGAGAAGGGTCTTGTTACACAGGCTCTCGAGAAGCTTATCGAGTCAGGTGAGGAGTATGATGAGGTTATCACCATTGGACCGCTTATCATGATGAAATTCGTTGTTGCAGTTACTAAGAAATACAATGTTAAGACCATCGTCAGCATGAATCCTATCATGGTTGACGGTACAGGTATGTGCGGCGGCTGCCGTCTTACAGTTGGCGGAAAGACCAAGTTCGCTTGTGTTGATGGTCCTGACTTTGATGGTTTTGAGGTTGATTTTGACGAGGCAATGGCACGTTCTGCTACTTACAGACCATTTGAACAGAAGGCTCGTGAAGAAGCCTGCAACTTACTTAAAATGGAGGTGAAGTAGAGATGCCTAATATGTCTATGGAAAAACATAAGATGCCATCACAGGAGCCTGATATAAGAAACAAGAATTTTGATGAAGTTGCTCTCGGCTATACAGCAGAAATGGCAATCGAAGAGGCAGAGAGATGCCTTCACTGTAAGCACAGACCTTGTGTTTCAGGCTGTCCTGTACAGGTAGATATTCCTGAGTTTATCGAGGAAGTAAAGAACGGAAGATTTGAGGAAGCTTATCAGATAATTGCTCGTTCAAGCTCTCTTCCTGCAGTATGCGGACGTGTATGTCCACAGGAAACACAGTGTGAGCAGAAGTGCGTAAGAGGTATCAAGGGTGAGCCTGTTGCTATCGGACGTCTTGAGAGATTCGTAGCTGATTATCACAATGCACACGTTACAGAAGCACCTGCAAAGCCGGCTTCAAACGGACATAAGGTTGCTATCATCGGTTCAGGTCCTTCAGGACTTGCCTGCGCCGGAGATCTTGCAAAGAAGGGCTACGAAGTAACTATTTACGAAGCGCTTCACCTTGCAGGCGGCGTTCTTGCTTACGGTATTCCTGAGTTCAGACTTCCAAAGTCTATCGTTCAGAAGGAAATCGACGGACTTAAGGCGCTTGGTGTAAAGATCGAGACAAATGTTGTTATCGGCAAGACTATTTCAATCGATGAACTTAAGGAAGAGTTTGGTTATGAAACTGTATTTATCGGTTCAGGTGCCGGACTTCCTAAGTTTATGAATATACCTGGTGAGAACCTTAACGGTGTTTATTCAGCAAACGAGTTCCTTACAAGAATAAACCTCATGAAGGCTTACCTTGATGAGTCGAAGACTCCTATCATGCATCCTAAGAAGGCAGTTATCGTCGGTGGCGGAAATGTTGCCATGGATGCTGCAAGATGTGCCAAGAGACTTGGTGCAGATGTTACTATCGTATACAGAAGAACCAAGGACGAGCTTCCTGCAAGAGCAGAAGAGGTTGAACATGCAGAGGAAGAAGGAATCAAGTTTGCATTCCTTAACAGCCCTGTAGAGGTTGTGGGCGAGAACGGATGGGTTAAGAGCATTAAGTGCCAGCAGATGGAGCTTTCTGAGCCTGATGAGTCAGGCAGAAGAAGACCTGTTCCTGTTGAGGGAGTAATAAATGAGATCGAGTGTGACTGTATGATCATGTCTATCGGTACATCTCCAAATCCACTTATAAAGTCTACAACAAAAGGACTTGACACACAGAAGTGGGGCGGTATCATTGCTGATGAAGTGACAGGACTTACTTCAAGAGAGGGCGTATATGCCGGTGGTGATGCAGTAACAGGTGCTGCAACAGTTATCCTTGCCATGGGTGCCGGTAAGGCAGCTGCAAAGGCTATGGATGAATATATGCAGGGGCTGGATAAATAAGCTCTCTGAAATATAGAATAAAACCCGTCAGGTATTTAACTAACTGATAAAAATAACGGATACATCCCCAAAACTAAGGATGCATCCGTTATTTTTTTTCTTCGATATGCGAAGTATATTTTAATTATACATTACGTAAAGTCTTTTTACTTTTTATTAATGCCTTTATCAATGGTTTTCTTGGCTTTATCAGCATTTGTACCTGTTACAGGTGGTTTTACATTACTACCTGTGCTCTTTGCATGAGCGTTGTTAGCCTGAACAATATTTGTGCTCTTTGCAGGAGCATTGTTAGCCTGAACAATATTTGTATTCTTTGCAGACGCACCCTTCTTAGGTGCGTTCTTCTTGGCGAGTGCTTCCTGACGCTTTTTTTCAGCTGCTTTTTCTGCCTTTATACGCTCTCTTTCACGCATGGTAGGCTTATAGACATCTTTGATCCACTGATTGTAATTTGTACGGATGGTGTAATTTCTGGTGAGATAACCGTTATTTATAGAATCTTCAATATGTTTACTGTCTATCTGATTAACTGCGGCTTTAAAACCGGCATCTTTTTGAAGCTTACCTGCCTCGGCAACGAGATTCGCCCCGGTAGGATCGATCATTTTTGCTTTCATTATCTCTGCCGCATAAAGAACAGAGGCAGCTTTAAGCTTTTCGCTGTCGTCAACGCCCTTATCTTTTTCGAGAGCAAGAGTTTTCTTTGCTGCTGCGATCAGCTCATGGTATTTTTCGTTAACAGGTGCAGTTCTCTCCCTGCGGAAAGTGCTCCTTTGATTCTCAACTTTATATAAAAGCGCGTTTACAAGCTTCACTCGTTTTAATTCAATGGCTGAACGCTTGTGGCTTCCGGTATTCTGCCTCTTCTTGTATTGAAGATAATCTTCTGCACAGGCCTGTATTTTCATCAGAGCCTGCTCGTACAGGTCCTTGGTATAGCTGGACTCGTCAAGCTGCTTCTCTCTTTCAATCAGAGTTTTGATAGCTGACTTAAGGTCTCTGAAGCTTGAAGAAGATCGCATCATAGATGGATCAACAGTATCAAATATATCCATGAGATCGCTTGCTTTGTTGGCAAATCTGATTTTTTCATCAGGCTCAAGTCCGGAGCTTATCCTTTCGTCGAGACCGGCAGAAGCAACCTCTGTGATGAGCATTGAAATCTGCGATTTGTCATCGTTTAATGCCTCGGCATAACTGGTAAGATAATCTCTGAGGTAAGTAAAGTTCTGGATTCTTGTTTCAGCGTTGAGTGCTGTCATATTGCCGTCTTTTCTGTTGTTGACTATGTTATCCCAGACTCTGAGACAGGTTTTTCGGAGCTGCTCCGCTTCAGGACTGATGTTATCCGGTCTCATGTTAAGTATATTTTTTACGTTCATCAGAGTCTCGATATCGTTTAGCGGATAGCCGACTATAGAGGCTCTTGATGCTATATCATAGTAATCTCTTCCTTCATTGGAAGCAAAACTATCATCTGAAGATGCTTCATTCATCTTATGAATAAAATCCTCATAATAAATATCACCGACCTCGTTCATACGCTTGATCATATCGAGAGGATTTTTTCTTTTGGGATTAAATGTTATATTGCCGGGGAAATAATATCCGAGCTTTTCCCTGTTAAATCTGTTCAGAACCTTGATCATATCTGGGTTCATATATTCACGTGCAGTAGTTTTAAGCTTTGCGGGAACTCCGAAGAAGGCCTCAGCCATGCTGCCTGCGATACATCCGATGGTATCGGTGTCTCCGCCGATAGATACTGCATTTCTAATACAGTCCTCATAGCTGTTGGAGTCAAGGAAACAGATGATGGCCTGAGGAATACATTTTTCGCAGATTTCTTCATGTGAATAGCCGGGCCTTATCTGATCAACTGTTCTGTCAAGGTTATATTTGAACTGATCCATAACATACTGACGAATATATTCCTTCGACTTACCCATACGCGCCAGAAAGATAACCTCGGCTACAGCTTCGGCTCCTTTTATACCTTCAGGGTGATTGTGAGATATTTCTGCTGAAAGTTTTGCGTGTCGCCTTACTTCATCAAGGCTGTCATATAACCAGCCGACTGATGCGACTCTCATGGCAGAGCCGTTGCCCTTGCTGTTATATGGCTTAGGGTTGCTCTGCTCAAGCCACACGGAGAATCTGGCACCGTATTCGCCCTTGATATGATTGAATTTGGGATCCATAGCCCATTTCTTCATGGAGCTTATTATTGATTTCTTTTTCTCTTCATCTGACTTATTTTTAGCATTCATTAGTCCTTCACAGACAGCTATAGACATAAGCGAATCGTCTGTATATCTTGATATTTTTTCGAATAATGTAAAGTTCTTTGTTTTTTTACCGAAATCAAATTCATAAGGTGATCCGATAATATCACCGAGCATCGTGAGGATAGTAACGGTCCGAAGGACCGTGAGTCTGTCCGCAGGACAGATACGTTCTGCAAAGCAGAACCAAGACTTGCGTAGCAAGTCTTGCATATCACGAAGTGATATGGCACAGGAGGGTCCCATGATCCGAACGCATCAAGAACGCATGGCTTGTTTGAAGAATTTATGTTATAATAAAGTATTATTTGTATATTGATGAACAAGGATTACATATGAGCATATTTGAACTTTTCTCAAATATGAATCATCCCTCTGAAAAGAAAGGCCGGCTGGAGACGGAAGATATATAAGACACGAGTACACGGATACGATATAAAGATAATAAATCGTGGGAATTTGAGGCAATTTAGCATGAAGATAATAATATATGGTATTGTGCCTTGGTATGATGCATGATTTTCAGTTTTCTTACAGAATGTGACATAATAATTATTGATTTACTACCTAAAAAATGATAAAAATTAGGTAGTAAATTGCTGCGAGGTAGTAAATATGAGAAGGTATGATTACTCGTTTCTGAAGAATCAGATTCCAGGAAATATAGTGGGATTGACAGATATTATTACTGACTTGAAGTCTAAGGAAGAGTTTCGCAAATTGCAATACAGTGAAACATTTGAGAGCCTTAGAAAGAAGGCGGTCATTGAGTCTGTAAAAGGAAGTAATGCTATTGAAGGAATAGTAACAACTGATGACAGAATTAGAGATATTGTTAATGGTTCAGCTCCTGTTACTCATGATGAGCAGGAGATATCCGGATACAAAGATGCGCTAAATATTATACATACAAATCATGAGAATATGGATATCGATGAAGAAGTAATTCGAATGTTTCACAGGTTGATAGAGGAGGGTACCAATGCGTCTAATGCCGGTGAATACAAAAAAAATACTAATTATATAATGGAATATGGACCGGACGGAAGCAGACGTGTTAGGTTTAAACCTATTTCACCAGGAAAAGTATCTGAAAATATGGAACAACTCATTTTTGCCTATTATGATGCAAGACAGGATTCAGATATTTCTCCGTTACTTCTGATCCCTTGCTTTATATTGGATTTTCTTTGCATACACCCATTTACGGATGGGAACGGAAGAGTATCCAGGCTACTTACGGTTCTTCTTCTTTATTTATCCGGATATGATATTGTCAGATATATTTCCTATGAAGGACAGATCAATAAATATAAAGCTGGTTATTATGATGCATTGGAACAGGCATCGACAGGGTGGCATGATAATAAAAATGATTACGTGCCTGTTATAATTAGTTTTTTGCAGATAATATACAGGTGCTTTAAAGATTTGGATGAAGCCTTCATGGATATATCTCTTAAAAAAGCTAAGAAATCTGAACGAATTGAGAGTATTCTGCTTGGAGCAATCGTTCCGATTTCTAAACAAGATATTGCAGAGAAGGTTCCGGATATCAGTGTCAAAACAATTGAACTGGTTCTAAGTAAAATGCTGAGGGAAAATAAGATTAAAAAGATAGGAACCTATAAAGATGCAAGATATATGAGAAATGTTTGAATTTGATGTGTAAAATGAACGGTATTATCAACATGATATGATTATAATATAAAGGGCAAAAATGATGTATAAAGAATACTACGAAAAACTTTTGAAACAGCTGGCTATAGAATTTAATTGTAAACCGTCAGATTTCCAAAAGAAGGAGAATATCATCACACTCCCGGCGATGAATGAGGGAAGAAGGAGCTACAGCCCGGATAAACCATTTCTGCAAATGGCAACATGCGGAATGAATACAGTTTTTATGGCGGATGAATGCCTGCATGAGTTTTTACGCAGCATGATCAAAGATGTAAAGGGTCATTACCTGTTTGAGTTTGATAATCTTACAAAGCTAAATGAGGAGTTGAAACAGTATGGTTACAGGATGAATCCTACACATCATATGTTTTTACCCTGTAGTAACATCGAGATTGAAGAACACTTTCAGGTGAAGTGGCTTTATGACGATGAGATTAGAAAATTCTATGGTGATCCTCGCTTTCCGAATGCGATAGCCTATCCAAAACCATGTCCGGCACGTCCTGACAGAATTGTGGTCATCGCTCTTGATGGAGAAAATATCATGGGTATGGCAGGGTGCTCGGAGGATGGACCGCATTGGCAGCAGATAGGAATTGATGTTCTGCCGGAATATAGGTCGAAAGGAATCGGAGCATATCTGGTGACTCTGCTCAAGAATAAGATCGTCGAGAAGGGCGATATTCCGTTTTATGGTACTGCTGCGGCGAATATTCATTCACAGAATATCGCGATTAAAAGTGGCTTTAAGCATGCATGGGTGGAAACCGAAGCAATGAAGATCAAATAGGAAAAGGATAAGATTATGGACTACACTGTAAAAATGGTTACAATTGATGATTATGATGCGATATATGAATTGTGGAACAGCTCGGAGCAGAGCCGACGTGCTCTTAATCCGGTAGATGATACCCGTGAGGGAATAGAAAGGTATTTGAAGAGAAATCCAAATACATGCTTTGCAGCCGAAAAGGATGGTAAGATAATCGGAGTTATCCTGACAGGGCATGACGGAAGGCGAGCTATTGTTCATCATATGTGTGTTCATCCGGATTACCGTCGCATGGGAATAGCCGCTCATCTTGTATCTCTGGCCGAGGATGCCTTGAAGAAAGAAGGAATCCAAAAGATATTTGGATTGGTCTTCAAGGATAATGATAATGCCAATGCCTTCTGGGAAAAAGAGGGGTATTCGCTCAGGACAAATCTGAACTATAGAAACAAAAGTCTGAATGAAGATATTCCTACGGGTGAGTAAGAAGTAATATTTTATAAATTGGACGAGGAGGTTGTGGCTCGAATCAATAAGGTTCGTGGTGCAGAGGATAAGAATCATGAGCATCATGTGGATATCACAAAATACGGACCTGACAGAGCGGAGAAGGCCGCTCTGGAACGTATGAAGAGAGACTCCGGAGCTAAGGAAAAGGATCTTAAGAATATAAGACCTGCGAAGCTTTGATGATCTGGATGAATACATAAAAATATAATTACGAGGTGCAAGAAAATGGACGTTTTATCCAACCTTAAACCGGAAAAGGTATTTTACTATTTTGAGGAATTAACCAGAATCCCGCGTGGTTCATATAACGAGAAGGCGGTAAGCGATTATATAACAAACTTTGCAAAGAACAGAGGTCTTGAGGTTTATCAAGACGATTTATACAATGTTGTGATCATCAAGGAGGCAGCTTCCGGCAGAGAGAATGATCCTGCAATAATCCTTCAGGGCCATATCGATATGGTGAATGAGAAGACTCCGGATTCACGGCATGATTTCGAGAAAGATCCGCTGGATATCTATATTGATGGCGACTATATCAGAGCGAAGGGGACAACTCTCGGAGCGGATGACGGTATAGCGGTCGCTTATATGCTTGCGATACTTGATGATGAAAGCATCAAGGCACCGCGACTGGAAATGGTATTTACAGTTTCGGAAGAGGTTGGAATGGAAGGCGCTCACGGCGTGGACCTTAGTAAACTCCGTGGAAAACAGCTGATAAATATTGATTCGGAGGACGAGGGAATACTCCTTGCCGGCTGTGCGGGTGGTATGCGCGCTGAGGTGAGACTTCCGCTGGAGTATGAAGGTATAGACAAGATTGGTTTGTACAGGTTAAAAGAAGCTACGGACGTGAACCGGTCTCGTAATATAAATGAGACAAAAGACGTTAACGAGACCGGTGAAACCAACAAGACTGAAAATGAAGAAAAATCTACAGGAGATGTTAAGTGTGGAATCATAAAAATCTCCGGCCTGCTTGGCGGACATTCCGGTCAGGAAATCGATAAGCAGAGAATAAATGCAGACCATATGCTTGCAAGAGTTTTGCTTTCACTTATCAACAGCGGTTTTGATATCAGACCGGTAACTATGCAGGGCGGTGGCAAGGATAATGCAATACCGTTTGAGGCGACTGCGGAGGTTGTGTTTAAAGCAGGAGACGAGAGTGCGATAAAAGAAAAACTTGCCGAGATAAACAGTGAGATAAAAAATGAATACAGAAACACTGATGGTGGAGTGACACTTTCGCTTGATGCGACAAGTAATGAGCAGACTGCAGTAAAACAATCAGATGGTGTTTATGATGGAAAACAGACCGGACCGGGCCGATATAAAAATGATTGTTACGCAATGACCTCATCATCTGTAAGAAAAGCACTCGGTCTTATCCTTGCTCTTCCAAATGGAATAGTTAAGATGTCTGGAGATATTGAAGGACTTGTCGAGACCTCACTTAATCTGGGCGTTATGAGGACTGAGACTGCCGGCAAAGATGTTGCAGATAATGATACTCCATCTATTACTGATGCTGCCAGTGAGGATAGGCCTCGAAATGGAGATAGAAAAACTCTAATACTGACTTACGCTCTCAGAAGCTCAGTCGGAAGCGCTAAGAAGGCTCTTGCCGAGAGGTTCCGTCTCATAGCGGAAGGTTTTGGTGCAGCGGTAAGCTTTCACGGAGAATACCCTGCATGGGAGTATAAGGAAAACTCTGATCTCAGAGATAAGATGATCAGAATATTTGAGGAAATGTACGGCAGAAAGCCTGAGGTTTCGGTCATCCATGCAGGTGTTGAATGTGGTCTTCTTGCTGAGAAGATACCGGGACTTGATGCTATTTCCTATGGACCGGATATGTATGATATTCACACGGCGAACGAGCATCTTTCGATCAGCTCGGCAGCAAGGATGTATGAATATCTCATCCGTATTATTGAGAGCTGATCGTATAATAAACATCTGGTTCATAATCCTCAAAATCGCAGCTGTAAGTATCAGGTTTGGCTGATAACAGCAGGATTGTTGGCTGGTGTATAATACATCAGGTGTGATAAAAAAAGAAGTATTATCATAGATGATTGTTTATATATAGATATTAAGGAGCATATATGCAGAACGAGGCAGTTGTAATACTAAAAAAGGGCGAGGGACGCACGATCAAGAGCGGCGGCGCCTGGATATTTGATAATGAGATAGATAAGATTTCGGGAGACTTCACGAACGGCGATATCGTGGCTGTTCAGGATTTCGACGGATATCCGATGGGAAGAGGATTCATAAATACGGTTTCCAAGATCACTGTCAGGATGATGACCAGAGATCCGGAGCAGGAGGTTGACGAAGCGCTGATCGAAAAGCGTGTCAGAAATGCATGGAAATACCGCAAGGATACGGTGGACACCAGCTCGTGCAGACTGATCTTCGGTGAGGCGGATTTCCTTCCGGGCATCGTCATAGATAAATACGAGGACGTGCTTGTTGTAGAGTCGCTCGCACTTGGTATCGATAAGCTGAAACCACTCATTCTGGACAAGCTGAAGGCTGTTCTTGCAGAGGATGGAGTGACCATCAGGGGCATTTACGAGAGAAGCGATGCAAAGGTTCGTACCAAGGAAGGTATGGAGAGATACAAGGGCTTTATCGGACCTGAATTTGATACTGAGGTATGCATCACGGAGAATGGCGTTAAGTATATGGTTGACGTAAAGGATGGCCAGAAAACAGGCTTCTTCCTTGATCAGAAATATAACCGCCTTGCAATGCAGAAGCTCTGCAGGGATGCGAAGGTTCTGGATTGCTTTACACATACCGGTTCATTTGCACTGAACGCCGGAATTGCCGGGGCAAAGGAGGTTCTCGGACTTGATGCATCTGAACTTGCGATCGACCAGGCCAGAAAGAACGCTGAACTTAACGGACTTTCGAACACGGTCAGCTTTGAGGTTGATGATGTTCTCGAGAGACTTCCGAAGATGGTTGAAGCAGGAGAGAAATACGATGTTGTTATTCTGGACCCACCTGCCTTTACGAAGTCGAGAGACACGATCAAGAAGGCGGCAAAGGGCTACAGAGAGATAAATGTCTGCGGCATGAAGCTTGTTAAGGATGGCGGATATCTCGCAACCTGTTCGTGCTCGCATTTTATGGATTATGAGACCTTCACGAAGGTTATTGCTGATTCGGCAAGGAGCGCACACAGACGCCTCCGCCAGATAGAGTTCAGAACTCAGGCGCCGGATCATCCGATCCTCTGGTCGGCAGATGAGTCGTATTATTTGAAATTCTATATCTTCCAGGTGCTGGAGGAGAGATAATCGGGTTTCTGATCACTGGGCTGTGACAAAACTGATAAAGACGGATATAATGATAACATAAGGGGTTTATATAATGGCAGATACAAAGAAAGAGCAGGAAAGAGATGAACTTCACAGAGCAATATGGGCTATAGCAGATGACCTTAGAGGAAGTGTTGATGGATGGGATTTCAAGTCATACATTCTTGGTTTTATGTTTTATAGATACATCTCTGAAAATCTTACTAATAAAATAAATAAGGATGAGTGGGATGCCGGAGATACCGGTTTCGATTATTCTAAACTTTCTGATGAAGACGCTGAAGTGGCACGTGATGACATGGTTCAGACAAAGGGATTTTTTATTCTTCCATCTGAGCTTTTCTGCAATGTCAGAATAAGGGCAAAATCAGATGAGAATCTGAATATGACTCTTGAGGCAGTATTTAATCATATAGAAGAGTCTGCTAAGGGTAGTGAGAGCGAGGATGATTTCGCAGGACTCTTTGACGATATAGATGTTAACAGCAATAAGCTTGGTGCCACAGTTGCCAAGAGAAATGATAAGTTGGTAAAGCTCCTTGATGGCATTGGAGAAATGAAGCTTGGAGATTTCCAGGAAAACACTATAGATGCATTTGGAGATGCCTACGAATATCTCATGGGTATGTATGCTTCTAACGCAGGGAAATCCGGTGGAGAATATTACACTCCACAAGAGGTTTCTGAGTTGCTTACTAATCTCGCAGTTGCCGGAAAGACAGAGATTAATAAGGTTTATGATCCGGCTTGTGGAAGTGGATCCCTTCTGTTAAAAGCAGCAAAGATTCTCGGTAAGGACAATGTAAGACAGGGATTCTTTGGACAGGAAATTAATCTGACTACTTACAACCTTTGTCGTATAAATATGTTCCTTCATGATATACCATTTGACAAGTTTGATATAGCGAATGAGGATACGCTTGTATCTCCACAGCACTGGGATGATGAACCTTTTGAGGCAATTGTTTCTAATCCACCATATAGTATCAAGTGGGAGGGTGATGATAATCCAATACTGATAAATGATCCAAGATTTTCACCTGCTGGAGTACTTGCGCCAAAGTCAAAAGCGGATATGGCATTTATAATGCATTCTCTGTCATGGCTAGCCACTAATGGAACGGCTGCAATAGTTTGTTTTCCGGGAATAATGTATCGTGGAGGAGCAGAAAAGAAGATCAGACAGTATCTTATAGATAACAACTTCGTGGATACAATCATTCAGCTTCCATCAAATCTGTTCTTTGGAACATCAATTGCAACCTGCATTATGGTTCTGAAGAAGTCAAAGAGTGAAAACAAGACACTCTTTATTGATGCGACAAATGAATGTGTAAAGGTTACAAATAACAATAAGCTTACTGATGACAATATTCAGAAGATAGTTGATACATTTGTAGCAAAGGAAGAAAAGGTAGAATATTTCTCCAGGCTTGTACCGAATAGTGAGATAGCTGATCAGGATTATAATCTGTCTGTCAGCACTTATGTAGAACCGGAAGATACAAGAGAAAAGATAGATATAAAGGTGCTTAATGCCGAGATTAAGGAAATCGTGGCAAGAGAGCAGGTGCTCAGAGACGAGATTGATAAGATAATCGCTGAGATAGAAGGGGAATAGTATGTCCATGCTTAATGTTAATGAAAAAGACTGGAAACTCTTCAGGAAGAAGCTTCCTGGATGGCAGGAATCATATATGGAGAAACTTTGCATGGAATATGCAGGAATCCTTTCTTCAAGTAAAAATGCTTCAGATAAGTTCTGGGAGATGGAGAAGAGAGTAAATAAAGACAAAAAAGATGTCGGAGTATCAGCTCGCATGAGTCGTTCTATGATGTATGAGAATATAACATCATTATTGCTTGAAGGGGCAATTACAGTTGATGATCTTGAAGGATTCAGCGAAGAAGCGGCAGAAATAGTTAAAAGATGGGCGCGTATCGGAGAAGATAATGAGTAAACTTGATGAACTGATAAAAGAATACTGTCCGGATGGAGTGGAGTATAGAAAACTTAACGATATTGGAAGTGTTTATGATGGGACACATAGTACACCAGAGTATAAAGATAGTGGTGTAAAGTTCATAAGCGTTGAGAATATAAATGATATTTATGGGACAACGAAATATATCTCTGAGGATGCTTATGATAAGTATAAAATTAAACCACAAATTAATGATGTTTTTATGACAAGAATAGGCTCTATCGGTGTATGCACTGTGGTAGATAGAGATGAGCCTTTAGCGTACTATGTGTCGGTAGCGCTTATCAGACCGGATAATTCTATAATTGATAGCAGGTTTTTAAAATATGCTATTGAAAGTAAACATGGAAGAAAAGAGTTATATAAGAGAACATTAGTAAATGCTGTTCCAATAAAGATCAATAAAGACGATATAGGCAAAGTGCAGCTCCCTGTACCTCCTCTGGAGGTACAACGTGAAATAGTCCGCGTGCTGGACAAGTTCACGTTACTTACAGCCGAGCTTACAGCCGAGCTTACAGCTCGGAAGAAGCAGTACGAATATTATAGAAATCATCTGCTCTCGTTTTTACCTAATGTAGAATGGAAAACATTAGGTGATATCGGGAAGGTTTCTATGTGTAAAAGAATAATGAAAAATGAGACCTCTTCGGAAGGAGATGTTCCTTTTTATAAAATTGGAACTTTTGGGAAAAAAGCAGATGCGTATATTTCAAAGGAGACTTTTGAAAAATATAAGGCTCAATATTCATATCCGAATAAAGGAGATATTTTGATTTCGGCAGCTGGGACAATAGGAAGAACTGTCGTATTTGATGGTGAACCAGCCTACTTTCAGGATTCAAATATTGTTTGGGTGGCAAATGATGAAACAAAGGTATTGAATGAGTTTTTATATTATTGGTATCAAACAAGCCCTTGGAAAGCTTCGTCAGGTGGCACTATTGCGAGATTGTATAATGATAATATTTCAGGAGCTAAAGTGCCTGTATTACCAATAGAAACTCAAAAGAGACTGGTTTATTCTTTAAATCATTTTGATGCTGTATGTAATGATCTGAATATCGGCCTTCCTGCGGAAATAGATGCACGACAGAAACAATATGAATACTATCGTGATGCTCTGTTGACATTCGTTGAGAAGGGCGAGACAATCCTTACAGAACAGAACAGAACAGAACAGAACAGAACAGAACAGAACAGAACAGAACAGAACAGAACAGAACAGAACAGAACAGAACAGAACAGA
>OCTW011613378.1_pt1 | contig 22225 bp, 24 predicted proteins | sample 1539671 | NCBI WGS metagenome assembly OCTW01 (sample SAMN02144230, study PRJEB22623) | gut metagenome | biome: sheep rumen | host: Ovis aries | place: New Zealand
AATCCCATACCACCGCCTTTCATCAACTTGCCTGCGCAGAAGCCTGCCAGACATCCAATAATAATCGATCCAATAATACCCATAATGATTTCTAATTTGATTTTGTGCTGCAAAAGTAGCAATTATCTACGAAACATCCAAATATTTCGCTCAAATTCTTAATCTTCTTTCTCAGCATACGGTTTCTCCCAAGGCCAGATACAACCTTGAATCCGCTCATTACCAAACACTGGCCACTCCTCAACTGGCCACTCATCCATCTTGCAAGTAGATGGAATATGCAAATCCTCAAAGATACAGTGATGAAACGCCAGACGATCAATCTTCTCTACCCCCTCAGGAATCCAATACTCCTTCACTTTTGGCGCAGCCTTCAGCAGCCTCTTACGATCCTGGCTATACACGAAGCCCTGCTCATCAACATACCCTTCTGCTATTTCCTTTTCCAACGCCTCACTTCTCGTGCCGTTATATGACCAGTTCCACAGATGAACCTTAAACTGGCGACCTCCAAGCTTTAAGGCCTTGTCAATCTGGTAGTCATCCACCAGATAAGGCACATCCAACTCCTCCAACGCTGCACAATCCTTAAAAGCATGATCCGCTATCCGATACACATCCTCAGGAATCCGATAACACTTCACGTTGGGAGCCTTCACCAGCATCCTGCCATTCTCAATGAGGGCAAACACAGCTCCAGCCTCATCAGTCTCAATATCGTACGCAGAACGTTGGACCATCACATAATCCTCAACAAACTTCCCGTCGATAATATCAGCCAGCCACATCCGTTCTACCTCCTGACCTTCCTCAATGCCCACACTATCAAATGTCACAGGCATCCGATCCTCTAGCATCTGCTTATAGTTCAGGCTGTACTCCTTTTCACTTCCCATCCTCATCCTTATAAACTATCTCTTTACCTATATACTCTATCCTTTCCATCAGATTCACGAAGCCACCCATTTCGAGATGTCCCTTGGTATAAACCTCATACTCATTTTGCTGATAGTCAGCCCATGTGACAGGCATCTTCATCAAACCAACATGCTTGAAGAACAGCTGCTGACGAGGCGAAGCCATCACTTTTACTGTTAACACGACAGGCTCCCCCAATTCCTCAAACATGTGATTCAACAGCCTTTCCTCCGCTTCTCGGTTCTCTCGCTCAGAAAAGTCCTTCAGCAAAAAGATGACCTTGGCATCAAACTCCTCCCATCTGTCTTTTCCACTCAGATGTAGCGACACAGCATAGCTCATGTAATACCCATCAGGCTGAATAATCCAAAACTGAGGAACATCCAAACCCTGATCCTTGCAAAACATCTTCAGCCTGTTTTGCAAGTTATTCATCCCAAATAGGTCATTGAAAGAGATTGGATCTTCCTGCATTATCTTCAATCTTCTCATTTCGCAAACTCAGGTATCTTACAGAGATAGTCCACACAATCCATGTCCAACCCTCCATCTTCGTTTTCATCATCCACAAAACCATTCTTGCGACCATCTTCCAAAACGATATCTCGAAGAGGCTGTTCGATAGCATCCCACAGCTTATCAAACAATTCTGGTGCGCCATCTTCCAATATGGGCATCAAACCATGTCTTTTACTTGGACTCTGCTTCACCAACTGTTTAATCAGGGCTATCTCCTGATTATTCAAGTCCACTTCCTCACTCTCTACCTCAACGTCCTTATAAGTCAGAGGTACTATCAATTTTAACCTATACTTCATAGTCTTCGCTAACGCTTATAGAGGTTTTGCCCATTGTGAACACTCTTATTATTGCAGGTTTTTCTCAATTCTCTTATCAAACTCCAATTGTTCTGTCTTGCAGATTGGATTATCTTCATACCAATACTCCGTCAATATACAGCTATTACTGCCTATTTCAACAAATACACCTAAAATGGTATCACACACAGCTTCCTTTGGTGTTTCAGCTGTACGCGGTTTTACAATATTCTCTAACCTATCATGATCATTATCTACATTAGTACCTACATTCTCCTTCTTCATTTCTAATGCCAAAATATTATCAGGAACCTTAAGCCCTCTACTATGGAGCAATAAATCACATCTCACAGAGTGTAGTTCCTGATCATTATATATCACATATTTCTTTTGATTTCCAAATCCTCTATTATATTCGGTATCTACATAATAGCCTTCATATAACAATCCATATTCTTGTCTTAACCGAATTTCAAGATGATGAGCAAGACGTGAACATAGATTCATTTCATTGACTTTCATATCAATGTTTCTCTTATCATGTATATAAAGAGAAGCTATTGCTTCTTTCAATAAACGCAATGTAATTTTTCTAACTATATCCCTATCCATTATAATACCATTTTACACATTATTTAATTGCTTCCAACCTAAGTTGAGCTTTGTTCCTTACAGATTCGTAACGACTATAGATTGCTTTTTTATAACATTCGCTGGCTTTATTTATATTCCCTGTTTTCATATAACAATCCCCAAGATCTAAACAAGAAAACAATCCCCTATCCCCATCATCATATTTCAAGCACTTTTGGTACCATTCTATAGCTTCGTTAAATCGAGCTTCATTTTTATACATATCTCCGATTGAATAATATGAATCATATATATAACTATCCGCCATATACGTATTATTCAAAGAATTCTTTTGTAAAAGTTTATAATCCACTAACCTAAGATATGCCTTTTTCGCCTTTTCTATGTTGTATACACTTGTCTTTTGAAGCTTATTACCATATAATCCTGCTAAACTATTCATTGCATAAGTTTTTAAGTCTTGATTTCCATCATCCTCCAAATGATCAATTGCCATAGAATACCAATAAACTGCCTGTTCATAATCTTTTGACTCTTCTGATTCCTTTGCGGCTTTTAATTGATAACTACCATCTCCATCCAGTGCTTCTTTATACTTTGGAAGCGGAAATAAATTACAATGAACAGTATCCTCACCTTCTCCCCTAACCATAAGAGGAATATCACTATTACTATATCCGTATTTGCTCAATGTAAGTAAGTGTTTTCCTGACGGAATATTATATAAAGTATTATTTTCCATTTCAACAGGTTTGCCATCTAATAATACTTTCTTAAAACTCGATATGTTCGATATGAGTCTAACGGTACCTGATAATTGTTTTAAAGAGGGAATCTCAATATAATGCATTCCCTTTTCCACTGCTAAGACATCCTGTTGAACAGATGAAAACCCATCTTTCTTTGCCTCAATAGTGTATTTTCCTGCTGCAAGATGACCTTCCCATTCACTAATACCAACTTTTTTACCATCAATAAACAAAACTGCGCCCTCTGTCTTGCTTTTGATTTTTACTGATGCCATCAATGACTCTAATGACACATCAACATTTTGGAGTCCCTTTCCTGAAGTTACAAACTCTACAGCGGGGCTATAACCTTGAGCATCTATACGACAGATATGTTCTCCCTTAGCAAGATAGAGCCTATAACTACCTCCTTCTTGTTTGTCAACTTGAATGCCATCAATCTTCAAGGTAGCATCTTTAGGAATAAGATTAATAATCAGAGTACATTTTTCTCTATTAAACGATACCCCTTTCAACTCTAAGGAGTAGGTCACTTTAGACTCTATTTCATCAATTCCATAATCCTTAAAAGAAATCTGCATAGGAAGAAAGTTAGACCGCTTAATGATTAAACTTTTTGAACCAGTTGGTAAGTAAACCCAATATTCGTTTACCTTATTATCAACAGAGCCGACCACATCCGTGCCGAAGTCAATGGAGGAATCTCCTACGTGTACTTTCACTAGACCACATGCTATTCCATCAGAATCCAAACGCTGATGCGTTGATGCTGACAAATCTGACATGATACGCTTCATTTCTTTGACTTTAAGTTCCTGCGCATCTGTATACGCAGAAACAACAATAAAAAAGAGCAACAAATTAAGGGATTTCATTTTCATATCCAATTTCTTTTAACGCTTTTTCTGCACGATCATAACCTGTACTATCACTTAGTATCGCTCTCCGATAGTATGAGGCAGCTTCTTTCATGTTTATTTTTAAGCCGCCCAGCCCATACCGATAGAATGTACCTAACCAATAATAAGCATTGCTATTAGGTTCTATTTCTACACTTTGCTTAAACAACAAGAATGCTCTCCTCGTATTTTCATCACATCCATTTCCCTGCCACAAACATTGTCCTAGTTTTCTAATCGCAGGGGCGTAATTTTGGCTAGCAGACTTTTCAAGCCAAGGAATGGCCTTGGTTGCATCTTTACTATTTCTGTTCCACCCTTTCATATAACAAGAGTAGCTGTCATCAAGATAGCAACAAGCCAGTTTGAATTGAGCATCAGCGTTTCCTTCATGGGCTTTAACCCATACTTCGCCAAATTCAGTTGAAAATGAAAGATGCCCTTCCAGCTTATAATTCTGTCCTTCCTCTATGTTTATTTTCTTGGTGACACTATTGTAATAGTCCTTATCAATAATCAGTTCATGCTTTCCAATAGGAACATTCGAAATAGCCATAGGCGTAACTCCGATCTTTTTTCCATCAAAATAAATAGTACAAGAATCCGGTTTATAGTTAATTTGCATACCACCTGTAATGGCATGCAATTCTGACAAATTTAAATCAATGCTGTCGTTTTCATTCACTTCGACTTCTTTTACTAAAGGAATGAAACCGTCTTTTGCAGCCTCAATAGTGTATTTACCTGGTGCAACCAAGCCTTCCCACCTGCCGAGAGCTTTAAATTCTCCATTAACGTTTATATGAGTATCAGTGGGAAAGCATGATACGGTAAGATTTGCATAGAAGTCTGTCAGATTAAAAATAACTTTGTTCGTTTTCTTGCCAACTTTAACGATTTTATTGTTTATGGCAAAGCTGCCTGACTTAACAGAAACGAAATGGTCACCTTGCGACATAGTCAATATATATAGGCCAGTACTATCTTTAGGTATATAATCGTCATCAACATACAAATGAGCATCACCAGGAATTACTTGAATTACAACTGTCCCCTTCTTACCAGTTTTCGCTTTTTCTCTTTTCAATGATTTTAGTTCCAAACTATACACCTTACCGGACTCTATTCTGGAAATACCGAAGTCAGAAAAGACAATCGTTATCGGCAGATAAGACGGGTGTTTAATATTTAGCCTTTTAGTCCCCTTTGCGAGATAGACCCAGTATTCTGCTGGATGTAAAGTGATATCACCTATTATGTTCCCATCAAAGAGTAAACCTTGTTCACGAAATATTACTTTTACTAGTCCACACGTATTTCCATTGATGTCCTTCCTTGGACTCAATGTCGCCGTCTGGTCCTTTTCCAACGGCTCGAACTTCTTCACCTCAATATCTTGGGCATATACCCAAACGGGAATCAGAAAGATTAATACCAATAATAATTTTAGTTTCATAATTTCAATGCATTATTTTGGATTTAGCGACATCATAAACAGTACAAACCTCAACCTTACCTTCTTCACTATGGCAAATACATAGGCTATTTTTTAATCTTTCTTGGTGCTTAGTAACATATTCAGCAAATGTCATTTCCTCCTTAGTATTTTCATCAGATAACAAATCTAATATTACATGTTTATTATTCCTGAAATTATCACATTTTTCAAACAACTGTGATTTGGTCCCATTTGATACAAGAAATACAGGTATACGATATCCATGCCCTTCCCATATTTCTATGCCAGAAATCGTTATCAACTTGTTCAAATCCAGAAGCATATTATCAGCCCCTAATTGTGATAACCTTTTGATTTCACAAACAAGTTCTTGAATTCCATCCTTAGGAGAATCACCTTTATGGATAATAATATCGGGATACCTATCTTCAGTACATAGCACATCCCAAGCCTTAGTGGAATAAGTTTTACTTCCCTCATGGTCACACAACAAACCGAGAGGATTAGATTCAGGATTGTTTTCTTGAAACACAGAATATACCAGTGTCTTTAACTCCGATGAATATTCTCTTTCAACCACTTCTTCTACTATACCATCAGAGAAGGGGTTTGGACGTTTCAAATATCGTTGTTGGATTCTCTTTATAGCATTAATAAAATGGTCGATATAAAGATAATCTGCAGTATTCAACTCTTCTCCTTTTGAAGTTAAAAGATTCATCTTTTTTATTGTTTCTGAATATCTCATGATGAAATGTTATTAATATCCTAATTCTTTCATCTTTTTCTCGACTCTTTTTCGTTATATGAATTGAAAGCAATACAACAAAGATTAACCGTTAATTGGCGGTATTGCACCTTGATAATTCGTAAGTGTTTCTATCTCTGTTCTCCTTTCGCGGTATAATCCAACGGGGATATTTCTCTTAATAATATCTTCTTCTCCTATAAGAATAGGCTCTTTTATTATATAGTTGCACATTGGACCAATCGCCTCATTTATAGGATCCCTAGAAATATCAGCAGCAGATATGTTATGTTTCTCCGGGAACAGACTTATTAAGGCATATAATTCTGTTCCATCCTCTTGCAATTGGCAATCAATTATCTCTGAAATAATATCATCAGCATCACTTCTTACAACACAAATCCCAAAACGAGCACCTGATTTCCTACTTCGTAAAAGACCTTCTTGCAACACAGAATCCAAGGATTCCATATTTGTTATATGATAAAAAGGAAGATTATTGTCTATATATTCTTGAACTGTCATACCTTAATTCCTCAAAATAAACAAAACAATTTCAAATACTCTCTATCATCCTTTAACTTTTCAATCATATAATCAATCTCAGAAAGTTCATCTGAGGTAAAAACGTCGGCCATTTCAAATTGGAAATTATCGAGATTTCCTTCGCAACTCTCAATACATGATCTTACAATCTCTTCCAGTTTAACCAATACGCCTCTTTTTGTAATATCTTTTTTAGTCATAGTAGAAACTTATATACTTATATGTATTATTGAGTATTATTTTTCGGAGGCCTGCTGGCAGGCTGGTGACGAGACCTGCCTGCCTGATGCCTATCAATTAGTCAGCAAACACTAACAAAATAGTATAATGAGTAAGCTGCAACCATGATAAGAGGTAGAATTACCATACAACCACTATTTGAACTTGCATTTTGGTTGCCTCCATTACCAGAGCCAAACAAATCAGCAGGGAGCCCCCAATCATTATGAATACGTGTGCGGCAATAAGGGCAAATATCGGCACTGTCTGGGATTTCCATTTTACATTTTGGGCAGTAGTGTTTCATATCTTTTCTATTAATTAATTTATGTATTAATGTTTATTTAGAAAGTAATTATCGATTCCAATTTGAAGAATCAGTTTTCTTTTGTTGATAGGCTAAGGAGCCCTGATTTTACACTCTGCGGTGAAATCATTGTCAGATTAAAATAAATAATTCATACTGTCAATCATACCAAATGAAAACTCAACTATTGAAAACGAATTGAAACTCATACTTCAATAACTATTATAGCGTCCAAGCACTGTCATCAGCGGAATTGAAATCAGCATTTGCCAATTCTGCCTTTAAAGACTCTGCAGATTGAGAAACTGATTCTCCTTCTGTGAAATCAAAACCATCGACATTGGAAAGATCCACACTAGCGTCAATAGGCGTACCCTCTGCAGTAAATGTCTTCTGATAGGCTTCCAATAATTTCTTTTGCTGCTTTAAGGATTTTTTCTGTGCCTTGGCTTGCTTGATATCTTTTGCACTTAAGGCTAATCCTCCAGCTGCACCTGCTACGGCTCCAATTGCTGCACCTTTTCCTTTATCCTTATCTTTGCTTACCAGCAAACCTGTCAATGCCCCCACAATGGCTCCACCACCAACTTTGGCAATAATACGGGTAACAGCCTTATCCAATTTGCGATACTGTTCATTGACTGCCTCCCAACTGCGTTTGTTGCCAAACTGATCAACAAGGAATACTCGAGTAACTGGTGTTCCATCCTCATTTAACATCGGTGTTCCATCTTCATTGGTCAATGTCACCTTCTTGGCAGAATAAACAGGAATCTTATCCCATTTGAGAGGCTTAACACTATCGTTAACTTCAGAATCATCTGCCATTAGTACAGAGAAACGATTGCTAAAAACAGATTCACAATTGACACGTGAATAGACTGTCATGGTAATAAACATCATGAGAGTACAAAGTAATACTCTAAAAATAATAGACTGTTTCATAATCAAAAATTTAAATATCTGTATACATTTTTATTCTAATTCTACGCTTATTGTAATTACCTTTCGACTGAGAAAGTAACTCATTTAGATCCAAATATTGTATCCTAATTTTATCATCATATCCTACAGGTCTAAGAAAAAGTCCTGATGGCAATGATTTCCGATTCAGTTGTATATCTGCAATGCCCTCACTATCTGAAATCCCCATCAAGGTGTATTGGTTAGATTTGCCTATCATTGACTGGAACTTCTTGTCATTCTTATAAGAATTAGGAACTGGGGGGGCACTACCAGAATATGCCCAGACCTCAACTTGAGGCAACTTTCTAGACTCAAAGAAACCAGCCTCACTATTCATCCATTTCACGATGGTGAATCTTACTTCCATTGGCAAGTCGTTAATGAGGTTTTCCAGCTGGATCATACGACTTGTATAGAATTCATTAGGATTATACCTGTTAAGCACTTGCAGATATTCAACTCCGGCAGAAGCGTATTTCACGAGTTCTTCCTGTGAGCCACCTCCTTGTTCCTTCATCGCCCTAATTTTCGCAAATGCTCCCAGCGTGTATTTCTCATAGAGCATGCAAGTATCGCACTGGGCAATATCACTCTTGATGGTAGGAATCAAATCCTTTACGACATCATCCGCTTCAAGTGCACTTTCATAGGAAACACGCGCTTCCTTATATTTCCGCAACGCATAAAGGCGACTTCCCTCTGCCAGCATAGCACTGCTCTGTGTGACATAGATAGTGCCGAGATCGGGTATATCCAATACTACCTTATACACACACTGGCTCTCAATGGGCATATTGAAAACTATCTCTCCGGGCGCATAGTTCTCATGACGGAATTTTATCTTCTTGGCTCCCTCAGGAACATAGACTTGATATTCGCCAGGCTGATACTCATAATCACCTACGACCCAACCATCGAACTTCATCCCTTTTACTGCAGGAACAACCACACGGATCAACGCGCAATTCACGCCATTAGCATCTGGTCTTGGGTGAGTACGCGCAGCCAAGTCGTTAGGAAGGTACTCCATCAGTTTTACCTTTATCTCCTGAGAATTTGCTACTGTCGCAAATAATATGGAGAGGCATGCGAACATAAATCTTTTCATATCGCTATTAAATGTCAAAATCACTTAAACTAAACACCTCGTCTTTGGGCAATGCCTTGCCACCAATCTTATCAGGCTGCCAGGTGCGGACATAGACCTGAGTTTATTCTTGTTTTGAATTCTCAGATACTATGCCCTATTCGCCTTTTCGGTCTTAATTGATTGTTTTATGTTCTTTCGCCTTATTTTTATAATAATCGTCATTATCGTTTTGCCCCCATCCATTTTTCAGTTCATTAAATAGTTTACTAGCAGCTTCCGAGTTTCCTTCTTTTTCGAAAAGAATCGCTAATTCGTACATGCCTTTGGCATCATTTTTATCGGCGGATTCTGCCAAAAAAGCTTTTGCCTTCATCTGATTTGATTCCACACCAAGTCCATCTCGGTAAATCACGCCTAAAAATGCTTTTGCCCTGTCACGAAGGTAACCACTATACCCATCTCCATAGTGCTCATCGTCCAAAATCGCTTTTTCAAACAGTTCTCTGGCCTTTTGGTAGTCTTTGCTAATGCCTTTTCCATCGAGATACATTTCACCTAACTTGCAAAAAGCATCACGATATCCCATTTCTGCCTCTCTCTGATACCAGTAGATAGCTTTGTCATATTTTGAGTGTTTGATAAATTCAACAGAAAGTTGATTAAGTGTAAACGAGAAAAGTCCATTCCCCTCTAATCGATCTTTTTCAGTCTTATTCAATTGTTTGTGGTTTAATTGCCTAAGCCATTTGTCTGCTTTTTCTGCATCTTGAGGTATTTCAACATTATATACGTATCCATCCGGGAACATATAGGTCGAATAATCAGCAAACCCACCAGTTGCATACATTATACCCATCATAAATTGGAACATGGTATTTCCTTGTTCTGCAGCCTTCGTTCTTAATTCAATAGCTTTATTAATGTCTTGGGCAACGCCCAATCCTCTCGCATACATTTCCCCTAATCTCCACTGTGCAGCGTCAAGACCATTTTCTGCAGCTTTTTTGTACCATTCTACAGCTTCTCCAAAATTCTCAGAAGAACTAACTTCTGCCGATTCCAACATCCAATATTCTTCATACGATAACTCAGAGTCATTTCTTAATCCCATTCCAAATTGTGCAACGGCATTGCCTTTGTTGGCATTTTCTTTACACCATTGATCATCACCAAGCATCATATATTGAGCTTCAACCACCCCTTTGTTAGCAGCTTCACGAATCATACCCAGTGCTTTGTTAGGTTCACAAAGATTCTTTGGAATATTAATTTCATATATATTAGGTTCCATTTTTGCATCCTCGGGGTATTTTGCAACCATACTTTTTGTATCGTTATATTTCTGAATGAATTCTCCTAATGCAAACAATGCTTCAGGTACACCTGCATCGGCTGCCTTTTTATAATAATCATAAGCCGCTTGATACGTTTCTGCTGTATTAGGATCTTCTATCCACTCATATCCCTCTGGAACTTCATACGGCTGAACTTGCATACTTCCTAATTGGTAATTTGCCATTCCATACCCTGCATCAGCGGCACTTTGCAATTTGTCAAAAGCCGTAATCATATCATTCTTAGCAAGTGCAATCATACCATCATTATACAACTGTGGAGCCTCTGCCTGTTTTTCGAGTAGGCAAAGTTCGTATGTGCCTTTTGATTCAAGAATTGGAACATTGTAGTTCTTAAAATCCACATTCAATGGGCTAAAACCAGCTTTTCTTATTAACAATTTCGTACTCTTATCTGGCATATACACCCAATACTCATTGACTTTATGTGAAACCTCGCCAATTACGTCACCATCAAAGAGAATGTCTCTCATGGGAATTTGCACCTTCACTAATGCGCATGCAATACCTTTAGGATCTTCACGCTGATTGGTACGGGCAGAGATGTCAGAAGAACTCTGTTTGAAATTAACCACTTTAAACTCTTTCTGTGAAAAAACAGAAACGCTTGACAATACAAGCAACATACAGATAATTTTTTTCATATCGAATAATTTTAGTAATTTTCTTTAATGAATTCTGCTGCCTTCTGGTAACCTTTCTTAGACAGTTCACTTAATGTTCTAAGGACGCTTACTCTAGCATCAGAATAAGTATAAAGATTATATCGTGTTACAGCATATAAGAACAATGCATCATCTTCATATAAGAATTTATTATCGTCGTTATGCATGAATATCATTCCTTTCAAAAGATTTTCTGCTTTTTTATAATCCTTTTGGTCAAATGCAAACTTGGCAAGGTGATAGGTAGCTCCTCGATGTGATATTTGCGAGAATAATTCTATTGATTTCTCTCTGTTTTGAGGGAAGTTCCTTCCTTCTTCATACATACAACCAAGCTGAAACTTTGCTTCAGCCAATCCTTCTTCAGCCATCTTACGAATAAAATCTATAGAATTGCTGTCTATTTTATATGAAGGATTCCCATAAATACGACATAAGTTGGATTTCATAATTGAAGACGGAGATAAGTCATGTGCTTTTTTATACCATTCTGCTGCCATGTTAAGATCAACAGTTTCACAAAAACCTCTTTCGTAAATTCGCCCCAGACACTCCATAGCCTTTATGTTATTTGAATTAGCTGAGTCGGTACATATATCCAACACTTTATGTTTATACATCGGAAGTCCTTTGCCTTTAAGGTAATCTTCAAACAAGTAGTCTCCGGCTTCTTTGCAACCTTTTAGGCAGGCTTTTAATTCATATTCGCTCGCTTTCGTATAAAAGTCTCTTTTTACAGAGGGCTCTACTTCTGAACTTCCTCTCCGTATTCCACTTTTGATTTTACCAGAATATAGCAACATATACCGAACAGGCATCGAATCTAAAAACGAACTATCGCCTTTTGACAACAGCTGCTCTATCCAATGTAGTGAGCTATTATCATCTGAATGTTTCTCTTCCTTTTTGTCCGACAGCAGTAACAAAGCTATTATCGCTTTCCTGTCCCCTCTTCTAGCAGACATGTTAAGAAATGTTCTTGCTTTTTCAGGAACATCAAAGCCATTCAAATTCCACCCTAAGCTGTAGACTTTGTTGATGATGTCCTTTGTTTCATCAACAACGCTTAATTTATACATTTGTCCTCCTTTTAGGCTTCCTATACCATAATCGCCAAAAGCTACTGCTTTTGTCTGATAATCAGGATGTTTGATTTTGAGGTTTTTGGAGCCATTCGCCATATAAACGAAGTAAGAGTCATTCTTATACTCTACATCACCAACAACCCAACCTTCAAATTCCAATCCTTTTTTAAGAGATTCAACAAGAACAAGGGCACAATCAGCTCCATTGATATCCTTTCGCGGACTCAATGCCGCGGTCTGGTCTTTTTCCAACGGCTCGAACTTCTTCACCTCAATGTCTTGGGCATACATTGAAACTGTGCAAAAAATGAGTATTGTCAAAAAGAAACCTGTTTTCATCCGAACAACTCTTCAATTATATTTAACATATCATTTCTATCGAAGTCCCTAATTTCAACATCTTTCTTTAGATCATCGTACCAAAAGAACTTCCCCCAATATTTATCTTTATTGTAATCAATAAACACACCTACATACGAACCACAATTATAACAATCTGGAGTTCCTTCTTCTCGTGGTCTTACCATTCTATTTAATTCTCTTTCATCATCAACTCGTTTCTCTGGATTTTTTGGTTTCTTCATTTCTAGCACCAAATAATTAGGCTTTGTTTCTTCACGCGTTTGAACTATTAAATCAACCCTAACATTATGCCCATCTACAATTTTCGGATTTCCTCCATAACTTCTATTATATTCAACATCAACATAATAATCCTTAAACAATGAAGTCCTGTGCACAAAATCATAAGCCCTCATTCTTTTTTCCATATACATAGCCACACGTGCACAAATATTCCATTCAGAAACCCCATCATTCAAATTGACTCCATCGAGTGTATATACATCCTCAACGGAGTTATGCAAAAGACTTAGCACAATCTTTCTTATTTCATTCATATTTCACCAAAATCGTATGGGTTATTTATCACATTACCTTCTTTATCTCTTTTAATACGTAAAGCTTTGTCACTCTTTTCAATGTTATTCACTATTTTACTTGCTTTTTCATCATCTTTTGTGCCGAATAACAATTGTTCTAAAGGACTACCAATATATGGTATTGCTGTTAGGATGGCACGCATAAATCTTTCAAAAGTCATAACCAAACTATTAAATGTCAAAATCACTTAAACTAAACACTTCGTCCTTTGGTAATGCCTTGCCACCGATTTTGTCGGGCTGCCAGGTGCGAACATGGATCTGTGGTGCATTCTCGTTGGTAAAATCCCAGAGGAGGAACAGATAGCCATCATCATGATAACGGCCACTTGTCCAACCTTGCAATAAAGTGACACCATAGAAATTGGGATTAACAGGGTGACGCATCACTTCAATATCATCGAAGGTTACTTTAATATAGCTATTGCGCTTGAATACGCCACTCAGATTCTTGATGTACTGCTCCTTGCTTTGCTTATTGTATTGAATCTTCTGAGAGGTAAAACCTTCTGCGTGTTTGGTGGTAATCACCTTACCCGTAATAATCAAAGCATCATCGCTAAATACTTGATTCAGGAACTTAATATCTTTCTGATTATAAGCTGTGCGGAACTGTTCCACATAGTCAAGAATTAACTGGCGACGACGAAGGTCTGTCAGTTCGAGGTTGCTCTTGATAACGTTCATATACAGGTTCATAGAGATACTAAGATAGAAGCTCTCCACATTACCCTGTTTATCAAAACTGATAACAGCCTCCTGATATTCATCTTCGCCAAACTCACGTTCGCCAGTTGGCTTCATCATCAGAGGAATATTGCGAACTTGGTAGCCTGTGCCTGTTGTGATACAATGCTCAATGATTTCTTCATCGGTACACTCAAAAGGACAATTTTCCCACAACATCGCCATCGACTGCTGAACACGTGTTCCAATATTACCCATTGCTGAGAAATTGAGACTACGACCTGCTTCTTGGGCTGCGTTAATCTCTGTGAGCATACGGCTGACTTCGCTTTCAATCTTGGATTTGATGCCAGCATTGTCAATGCCGTCAGAAACAGTAAAACTGACATTGTCAGCTTGACCTTGAATGGCAAACAGAGCCACTATAACAATTAAAAGTAGTTTTCTCATTCCTTTATTATTTTATCTGGAACCAGATAGCTCCACAATTCTTATAATTCTTAACGTTATCTTCTTTAAGTGTATTCAGATTGTATTGTTTATTACCGCTTTTGCGAAGCAAGGCAGATATATTCCCCTGCTTGTCATAGACAAATAGGTGGCAGTTTTCATCTTCTGGCATCGTTGCATATTTACCATAGCCATTCAGTTTCCCTTTACTCTCGAGTCCTTTGATATATGGCTCCACTTCGTAGAAGCTTTTTACCTGTTTCATCTGTATTTCCTCAGATGTCAATTGAACAATAGCTTTTTCCTCTTTAGGAGCTTCTTCTGTCACGATGATGGCTGGAGCAACTTCAACTTGACTCTGACGTGTGGAAGGAGCCACCTCGAAAACAGTCACTTCGCTTTTATCTGAAACAGGCATAATATCACTCTTCTTGACATAGACAAAGGCACGATACAATTCGCCTCTACGAGTGTCAAGCTGCATGAAATGCTCTTTAGCTTTTACGATACACAATTCAATGCCTTCTGAAGGATGTTGCTTCTGCACCCATTCTCCAACCTGCATTTCCAAAATAGCGCGAGCATTAGTGTATGCCTCGTTTAAATCCTTGTTGGTGGACTCTGCGTAGATATACATCGTATCTCGTTTCACCTTGTTAATACTCTTGTTAACTTCTGCTGCCGTTTGGGCATTAGAAATGGTTACAAGAGAAAAGGTCAAAAACAGAGTAAGAAATATTTTCTTCATTGCCAGATTACTTTTTTATGATTCTCTGTCTCTTGCTGATAAAGCGTTTTCACGTTATGTGTGGGTATGTAGGGCGTCAGTCGAACTTTCAGGACTGCATTCTGATCGTTTACGAACTTATCAGGAATCATCACTGACAGCAAATGATTGAAGCCCAGTTCTTTACATTGGGCAACAACAATTGCCAAAATACCATCCTCACGTTCCTCCTCAACGGCAAAGAATATATTCATGTTGCATCTTGAACAATAATTGAGCCATTGTTTCAACGTAATAGAATAATTAATCGTCTTCATGCCATAGACAGACTGCTCAATGTACATACGATAGTTGGCATCTGCGATCAATCCATGAAACAGATTGGCTGCCGAATAGTCCAAGAGTGAATCATTGAAAACAGGGATATAATCTTCGCGTACCTTATTATAATATGTTGCATCATTCAGACTTTCCAATTCAAACATGTCTGTCTTCATCATGTAGATACTATCTTCAAGTATCGTCAAATTCACAGGTTCTTCAATGGAGTCTTGACGCTCTAGTGCAGCCAGAATTCTCTCCTTTAGTTTTAGTTGCGATTCATTCTGCTGCATTCCCATCAGCAAATCATACTGGGCAGGAAATACTAATGTTATAATAGGTTCTTCATTCTTCATCCACTGTATCTCGTAGTAACGATCAAGTAGATTTATCGAGAAAGGCATGCTATCTGTGACTTGATACAAGTCGGCAGGTTTGCCTTTCCTAAAATAGACTTTGTCATCAGCCATCTTGTGTTCTTGCGTTGTCTGTCGCTGATTAGGAAGGTCTATGTTAAAATATCGTTCTACGAAATCCATTACTACCCGATGAGGATAGGCCGCAGCATCACGTATTTCCGGATTGAACAACTTCAATTGTTGAGCAGGCGAGAACATTGTCCACGCTGTCATAACAAATACTATGATGCTGCGGTTTAAGACTTGCATATTATTATCTTCCTATAATTACACTACCCTTTACCTGATTGTCAGAGCCATACCAGATACCTTGAACCAGGTGTCCGTCAGCCCATTCGCCAATCACATAGTCACCAGCCTCTGCCACACGCTTCTTCGGGTCTTTGCTATCAATGACATGCGAAGAGGTGAATACCATGCGGCCATTCACATCATTAGGCCAAGAACCCTTGAAGGTTGCATAGCCAAGGTTCTTTGAACCAGAAGCAGGCTTTGGTTCAACTGGAGCAGGCTCAGTTTTCTTCTCTGCCTCTTGCTTTTTGGCAGCTTCTGCGGCGGCCACAGCGTCGAGGCTGTCCTTGATGCGCTGTTGTTCTGCTGCTTCCTGTGCAGCCTTGATGCTGTCAGTATTCTCCTTAACCTCTGGTACAGGCGCTGGAGTCGGCTTTTCCTCACTACCTCCACTAAAGGCGATAATACACCCAATGATAGCCAGCAAGACTACGACACCAGCAATGATGCCGATGAGTTTCGTATTGCCGCCTTTCTTTGGAGGGGGGCATTCGCGTAAAGGCTTACCACATTCAGGACAAACGAATTCCTTGCGTGCAGGGATTTCCTGTACCTCTTTTGACTTACATTTCTCACAATTGTCGTTCAGACAAATACCATATCTGTAACGTATACGGTCTGTATTTCTTTCTGCCATAATCGTATTCTTTTTATTCTGTTATACATTTTTCTTTATTACATCATTGGTGGAGGGGTTGGGCCGCCTGTTGGAGGCAGTGGTGGCATGGCTGGGGCTGCAGGAGCAAACAGAGCCTGCAATGCAGGAACCTGACTTGCGGGGGCCCATGCAGGCATTCCTTCCATCCATACCATACTCTGAGGCGTCAGTTGACCACCTTGAACCATCTGTTTACACATATCCATATTATAAGGACCATACTGCTGTCCAGCAACTGCGATGAAGAGTTTTATTTCTGGCTGTGGCGCAATGGGTGGCGGTACAGGAGCAGCACCAGGCATTGGTGGAGGTACAGCTGGCCCCGCCTGGGGCTGAGTTGTTGCAGCCTGTGCAGCCATAGCCTCTTGTGCAGCTTTAGCAGCAATCTCTTCTGCATTGTCAACTGCAAACAACGATGGGAGTTGTTTGCCATCACCTTCACTATGAAGAAGAATTGCATTACCAGCATCTGTTGCAGGATTACCCGTATTCAGGAATCTTTCATAACGCTCCTTGTATGGCTTCATCCAATCAATAGCTCGGATTGGGAAGCAATATGCTACCGTTATAATCGACAACTCATCTTTTCGAGGACTCTTACGATTGACAACAATTGTTGTACGTGCTGTACTCTGGTTAAACGAGTTCTTGAACGCGTCTTCAAGTTTATCTGCAAATTTCTTAAGGCCTTCATTGTCATCAGGCGATGGGATAGAAACCAGAATAGTCTTCTTATTGATACTTGCAGGATTTGTAGGACTCAGATTACCTTCATTATTACGGAGGTGAAGTTGGATCTGATCATTGTTAAGTTTCAGATATACACCGCTCTGATTAACAATCTTGGATGCAAATGCTTTAATATCATCCTCAGTCTTTAACTTCTGCTGCAATTGAGTAAGGATGTTGAGACCAAGCACCTTCTTATCGCTTTCAGCTTTCTCATCGTGTTTTGTCTTGACTATCTGTGATAGTTTGATGTCAAAAGCGTCCTTGATGTCATCAACGCTTATTTCTGTTGCCAGCCTTCCAAAGTTAACGAAATCACCTTCTGGCAAAACGCTCTCGCGAATCTGGCGGGCAATATTAGGCATATCAACTTTATCCACCTTGAGTTCAACCTCAAATTCGCTCATAGTTTCATCCTCGCTTACTTCGATGATGGCTCCTTTCATGTCTTCCAAACCTTTGTTGACCTTTCGCTGTGCAGTCACCAAACGCTCAGTTTCATCGATGGCATCGTTAATCTTCTGGCCAAATGCCGAGATGTCTGCATCCATCTTGCCTAATTCAACATAAATACGAGCAGCCAGTTTTTTAGCAAACTCCCAAGCGACGAGCATTGTCTTTGAGGTGTAGTAGTCTGTCAAAATCTCCTGATGCTCTGCATATCTGCGAGCACCAGCGCCCACCATTCTCTGAAGGATTCCTAAGCGACTCCACTCTGTTACGTTGTCACTTCTGTCTTGATCAACAGCCTCGAAATTCTCTTTCTCTTCCTTTGATTTTGATTCAAGGTCAGCACGAATCTCTGTTACTTTCTCTAGTAAGAGCTTTGAAACTTTCTGAAGTTCTACAATAGAGACATCTCCAACCTTCCACTTTTCATAGAGCTCATTCTCAACGTTATGGCGAATCTCTTTGGCTATTTCGGGTATTGCTCTTTCCTTGCCAGTAAAGAACGTTTCTACACCTTCTTCACGGAAATGATTTGTATAGAACTCTCCCATGATATTGTCAAGTTCGTTGAGCGGATTGTCAGCCTTCTTGGCTTCTTCAGCATAGCCTACAGCCTTATCATGCCAGTAATCATTGAAACGAGGATAGTCTGTGTCCGACTCCAGTACTTTCAGTTCATAGGTGAGATGAAGATCATCAAGCATCCATTTCTGAATATTATCACTGTTCAGATAGTCTTTACGATAGTCCTTGTTGCGTTCTTCGTTAATATAACCTTGATTCTCACGCCAGTTGTTATATTTGAACTGATATAGCACACTTTCTCCTACAGTATATGTGATATGCTTTAAGACACGAAGCTCAGGATACATGACTCGCTTAATTCCAAAGGAATTAACCTTCTTCGTACGAGCCACAGGAATACGACCATCAGGCCCGGGATTGGCGGTTTCGTCATATTCAAGCGCAAAGTCATCCATGTTCTCAAAGTTGTAGGCACGAATGATATCGCTATTAATCTGATCCTCCTCATTAATAAAGAAAATACGTGCAAAGATGTAATCGCTTACAATCTTAGGCAGTTCCTGAAGAGAATTTATCGTAAGGCCATTCTCGTTAACATTACTATAGACAGTTAATCCATCTGCGACTCCTTTAACTCTATCATTGTAGTATTTTGCCTCTCCACCACCGGTAACATCCTGCGGGAACCAGCGTCCAGCCTGCAAAGCATTCAGTTCGTTCATAGCAGCATAACCATTCTGGTAATAACGTCCCTGATCCATATCGCTCTTGGGCAGATTCATTTCAGGAATCATGGCATATACAGAAATCTTTGCGTCTGGGAAATGCTTACGACTTTGCACGATAACATCAATCACAGATCCAGAACCTGTACCACCGCATAATCCTGCGAAAATATGAATATTCGTATTACTGGAATCGCCAGAAATCTTTTCGCAGCGGGCATAGGCATCTTTCAAACTATTTACATAACCAATAGCATTTGCAGCAAAAAGGAGACGACCAGCGCGGCGCTTCTGTCCTGCAGCCTGTCCTAGAGAACCTATAGCAGACTTTACAGCCGTCACATTGTTAACGATACCCTTAACAGATGGATAATTCCCAATATGATCAAGAATGTGTTCTACATCTACAGCTTTAATGTTTAGAAACTCGTTTCGTGTAAAAGAGGCATCCTTACCCATTACACGAAAATCCGCTCTTGCCCTTCCATCTTGTGGCATCATCTCGTCTGTGGAATCGACATAAAGAAGTGCTACAGGTTGTTTCTTCCGCTCTTCGTCATCATGGAATTCTTCGAACATTCTCATCTTGAAGGCACGGAGAATCTTACCTCCAGTACCTCCCAAGCCCACTAAAATGTGATTGCTGTTACAAAAACTTGTTGTACTCATAATCGTTTATTTTATTAAATCTTATCTTCTTATTCTTCTGCTCACACGTCTTCTGTCGTGTTGAACTCGTTGTCTCCTAATACCCTGATAATTTTTCGATAGGGACTTTATCACACAAATGGCGCCAACAATGACAAAGCCTATACACCATAGGATTCTACGAAAAATGTACCAGCGCATAAAAGATCGTAATTCGTCGGCCATTGCATGAGGGAGTTGCTCGGCAGTAAAGCCAGAGAACTCACCGCCACCTATATAATATTCAAGGATAGGAAACTCGTCAATGATGGTATCTATGACATCTGATGCTTGAGGCATGGAGACCATATCAGAAGGAGAATATGCACTCTCAACTATGTTCGTAATGCGCTGCTCATATTCGTCTGTCATACTGATGATCTTTAATGAGCCTACTATCAATATGCATTGGAAAGACAGGAATAGAAAAAGAATGGCTCCAACTGCATAGCTGATAGGCGAGAATGTAGCATCCTTATACCAGCCCTTTATCAGAAATACGAAAAGAGCCATACAGGCAACTGCTATGAGGATTCCCCATATCATGCTACTAAAAGAATATCGAAGTATGTCAAATAATACCATACTTATTTCTTCCTTCACCTGTTATGGCTCATTTCGCAGGTCAGTTTTCGTTTTAGGTTAGGCATATAAAAGAAGTGTGAGCCAGAGTGCTATACTCCCTGCTGGCTCTGGACTGCCTGGATAAGAATACAGAAAAACAGCTCACACCCTTGACAGTATATATACATTAGGTATATAATCCATCGCAGGACGAGCGTTTTGTCCATTCCATTATCCAGTGAATTGTCCAGATTCGCAGGTGGAACAGCGCTAAACGCTTCTTCAACATGTCTGCCGTCCCTTTCGAGGTACGACGGCACAAAGATAAGAATTATTTAGCAAAAAACGTTCATTGTGAGCTGAAATTTTTGCAAAAGTACTCATTTTTTCCCAAACGGGTGCCGTTTTGACTGCATTTTTAATATAACATCCCACTTGTTTTTATCTCAATGTCTGGATTTGAACGGTTCCACTTGTGGATGTGATGCGTAACTGTCGGCCGTTGTAGTTCTTGGGATAGAGGACGCAGATGTCGCCTGTGCCTTCCCAGATTTCCTCATTGCCGCTGATTCCTTTCTGTTCCAAAGAGCCGTTGTACCAGATAATCACTGAGCCATGAGTAAGACATGAAGAAGGTTGGCTACCTGTAAAGCGTGCTGAGCCATAAGTCCAATCTGCCATTGCAGTTGTCAGTAGGCCGCAGAAGGCTAATAATAACATCATTCGTTTCATATTCACTTTTCTTTTTAGAGGGTTATAATCATCTATTGATTTGCAAAGGTACGAAACAAAGATGAAAAATGGAAGAAACGGCGCGACCATTTCTTCCATTTTACAATTATTATTGAATACCATTCATTCGACTATGATTGTCTTTGTGGTAAAGTCGGAATATACAACTATCTGCACTCCCTTATCGTATGGCTTACATGGGTGACCAGAGAGGTTGTAACGAGCGACTTCCTCAACTTCACCATTATGTTCTTTGGCATTTGCAGTGATACCTCTAACAGCTGACACATCGTTTCCCTCATAGTAGATACCCTGGAGAGAAATACATCCTTCAGATTTGCGCTTGGCCATTGTATTTCATCTTTGCAATCATTTTTTTATTTGGCAAAGGTATGAAACAAAGATGAAAAATGGAAGAAACAGGGTGACCTTTTCTTCCATTTCACGAAGATTGGTATTATTATCTTTATTCAAGTTTCGCATTTGCTCAACTACTTCTGAAAGTTGTATGAATAGTAGAACTTTCCGGAATTAATAGTAGAACTTTTTAGTATTAATAGTAAATAGTTCTGGAATTAATAGTAAATAATCGGCCTATTCGAGCCCTGCGAGCACCCGCGGCGAGGTACGTACCTCGTCCTTTCGGACATATTTAGAGAGGTTTTTGATTATTTAGCATCCTTCAGATTTGCGCTTGGCCATTGTATAGCGGCCAAAGGAATCTCTCAGATATAGTTCTGGGAACAGATAGCCATCGATATGGAGGGAGATGTTATTTCCTTTTCTGGAGAAACGAAGCGTATTGCCATAGTAGGCATAGTCGTAGGTCTCTGTGTACCATTCAGTATCACGCTGTTTAGCCATCGTGATATCAGCCTTTCCATTCGACATAAACTTGATT
>OCTW013424682.1_pt1 | contig 22220 bp, 28 predicted proteins | sample 1539671 | NCBI WGS metagenome assembly OCTW01 (sample SAMN02144230, study PRJEB22623) | gut metagenome | biome: sheep rumen | host: Ovis aries | place: New Zealand
ATCACTCCGTCATCCTGAGCGAAGCGAAGGATCCAGTCACATTTAGAACATGTACGCCCGCTTCTTTAAACGCCCCCTCGATTTTTTCTGTGCTTTGGCAGCCATCATCTGCCTGAGCCCGGTCCTCGTCGTGCTCACAATCCTCGGAGCCATCAAGATGAAAGGCGATCCGTTCTTTACTCAGCCGCGTCCGGGCCTTAACGAAAAAATCTTCAAGCTCATCAAGTTCCGCACCATGACTTGTGAGAAGGATGCTGATGGAAAGCTTTTGCCGGACGAAAAGCGTTTGACAAAATACGGGAAATTCATTCGAAGCACTAGTTTAGATGAGCTTCCTGAGTTGTTCAATATTCTTAAAGGTGATATGGCAGTAATTGGACCTAGACCTCTTTTGGTGAAATATTTGCCTCTCTATAACTCAGAACAAAGACATCGTCATGATGTGCGTCCTGGTCTCAGTGGACTTGCTCAAGTGAACGGTCGCAATGCCACAACTTGGGAACAGCGTTTTAAGTACGATATTGAATATGTGAATAAAGTTTCGTTTTTACTTGATGTTAAGATAATTCTTACGACACTAAAAAAAGTCTTCAAGCGTGAGGGCATTAGCCAGGCGGGCGAAGCTACCATGACCGCATTCAAGGGTTCTCCGGAACCTGAACAGAAGGGTGTAAATGGCTGAACTTAAGGACATCGCGATATATGGTGCAGGCGGCTTCGGTCGCGAGGTGGCGTGTACCATCAACAAGATTAACGAGATTGAACCTACGTGGAATCTGGTTGGTTTTTTTGATGATGGTGTGGAAAAGGGCAAGATGATTTCGCATTTCGGCCCCGTCCTTGGCGGTATGCAAGATTTGAACGCTTGGCAGTCCAAAATCAATGTGGTCGTAGCCATAGGGAATCCCAATACAGTCAAAAAAATAGTGGAAAAGATTGATATCGCGAATGTCGAGTTCCCGAACTTGATTCATCCGGAAATACACTATTCCGATAAAGAGACTTTTTCGATTGGTAAGGGAAATATTGTTCAGGCATGCTGTCGATTCTCTTGCGATGTAAAAGTGGGCAATTTTAATGTTTTGAATAGCTCTGTTGTTTTTGGACATGATGTGGCTATCGGGAATTTTAATTCGATGATGCCTGGTGTTCGTATTTCGGGTGAGGTCACTATGGGTGACTGTAATTTTTTCGGGGTAAATTCCGTCGTTTTGCAACAAATCAAGATTAAAAGCAATGTCAGACTTGCTGCAGGCAGCGTCTTGATGACAAAACCCAAAGAAAATAGTCTCTATCTTGGGGTTCCCGCCAAACGTGAAAAACTTTAACCATAACCCAAAAATAGGATATACAATGGATATTAACGAATTTATTGAACATTTTGCAGAACAGTTTGATGATACAGATGCTGCAGAATTCAAGGCTGAAACGAAATTCAAAGATTTAGATGAATGGTCGTCTTTGATGGCTCTTAATATTATTGCAATGATTGACGATGAATATGATGTGACCGTAAAGGGGAACGACATTGAAAATTCGTCAACGATTGAAGAATTATTCACTATTGTAAGCGGTAGAAAGTAATAGCCATATGACGAACTTTTACAACCCATTTTCGCTGGAAGGTAAGACAATCCTTGTTACGGGAGCTTCTTCTGGTATTGGTCAAGGAATTGCTATTGAATGTTCAAAAATGGGCGCAAAAGTAGTGATTACCGGGCGTAATCAGGATCGGTTGCTGGATACTTTCAACCAGCTTGATGGTGAAGGTCATGTAATGATTGCTGCAGACTTGAATAATGAGACTGATATAGAGAAACTTTCTGCAGAATCCCCTCTACTTGATGGCTTGGTAAATAATGCTGGACGAGGCTTAAGTAAGCCTGTAAATTTCATTAAGATGCAAGATTTACAGGATGTCTATCAGACGAATGTCTTTGGCGTAATTATGCTTACCAAGATGCTCTTGAAGGCAAAGAAAATAAACAAGGGCGGTTCAATCGTTTTTACATCTTCTTTGTCCTCTTATGTAACAGCAGCTGGTTTAGGTATTTATGCTTCTTCAAAGGCTGCTGTTAGTGCATATATGAGAACTTGTGCTATTGAACTAGGTCCCAAAAATATTCGTTGCAACGCAGTTTTGCCTGGCATGGTTGAAACCAAATTGATTGATAATGGCAACTACACAGATGCAACAAAACAGAATGATTTGAATTTGTATCCGCTAGGTCGTTACGGAACCCCTATTGATATTGCTCATGGTGTTGTCTATCTTCTTAGTAATGCTAGCAGTTGGGTCACGGGGCTTGAAATGGTCATTGATGGTGGAAGAAAACTAAAGTAGGATTGGCAAGATGGATTTAAAAGAACAAGTAAGAGCTGTTATTGCAGAAGTTTTGGAAATCCCTGTTGAATCACTGGATTGTGATGCAGAAATGGATCAGATTGAACAATGGGATTCTATCCATAATGTCTCAATTCTTGCTGCGCTTGAAGAAAAGTTTGATGTTATGTTCCCGGAAGATGACCTGTTTGATTTAATTTCCGTTTCTGCCTTTGCTGATGAAATCTCTAAGTTGAAGGCTCTATAGATAATGTACGAACATAGTCCCCTTTGTAAGGCTTTCTTTGCTAATGCAGAACGATTGACTGGTAAAACAGCCGTTATTATATCTGGCAAGGAAGTCTCTTATGCGGAGGTTGCCGAAAAGGTTCACGCTTCTGCAACGGTGCTGAAATCCCTTGGGGTTTCGGTAGGGGATAAAGTTATTCTTTCCGCCCAAAAGGATGTGGAATTTATATACCTCTATTTGGCTGTCCAGTTGATTGGCGCAATAAATGTTGTTGTTGATGCTGAATCGAATGAAGATCGGCTTGCCTATATAGAAAATACGATTTCACCTGTTCTTTGCCTTGGGTATAAGTCAGAAAAATTTCGCTCGTTTTTGTTTGCAGAATTGAATATTGATTCGGCAAAGCAGTTTTGCGATGATGTTGTGGATGTTTCCTTGAATGCCGATAGCGTCGGGGAAATCCTATTTACTACCGGGACGACCGGCAATCCTAAGGGAGTTTGCCTTTCCTACAACAATGTGTATTCCTCTGCAAGTAATATCAACCAGTTTATTAAGAATGAAGAAAATGATGTTGAATTGCTTGGACTGCCGATATGCCATTCCTTCGGACTTGGAAGAATCCGCTGTAATTTGATCAAGGGTGCGACGCTAGTAATTCTTGGGAGTTTTGCTAATGTTCGCCTGGTTCTAAAGACGATTGAACAGTACAATGTAACTGGATTTGGTGTTGTCCCTGCGGCATGGGCCTATGTTCGCAAGATTTCGGGTACAAGAATTGCCCAGTATGCGCCCCAGATCCGCTACATTGAAATCGGGTCGGCTGCGATGCCCATGGCGACCAAGCAGGAGCTTCTCCAACTATTCCCCAATACGCGAATCTGCATGCACTATGGTTTGACTGAAGCCTCGCGTAGCGTGTTTCTTGAATTCCATGACGAGAAGCATCTAGATTCTATAGGGAAGCCTGTGACGTCGAGTGTCGATGTCCAAATTTTTGATTCCGAAGGGAACGTCGTTCCCGCAGGACAAAAGGGTGAGATTTGCGTAAAGGGTAATATGGTCCTTAAGCGTTACTTGAGTGACGATGACAATAAGGGCGCGTTCTGGGGCGATTACATGCGCACGGGCGATTGTGGCTACCAAAATGACGATGGGTACATCTACTTGCTTGGCCGCGAAAAGGAACTCATAAATGTTGGGGGCAAGAAGGTCTCTCCAATGGAAGTCGAAGACGCAATCAGCTCTTTAGGTGTGGGTGATTGCGTCTGTGTGCCCATGAAAGATGAGTCGGGCATCATGGGGGAACTTGTAAAGTGCTATATCCTTAAAGACAGCACGACGATGTCTTTTGATGAAATAGCGGAAGGGCTTGCTTCTAGGCTAGAGTTCTACAAACGTCCTGCTAAATACGAGTGGATTGATTCCATTCCAAAGACTGCGTCTGGCAAAAAACAACGGGTAAATTTGAAATAGTATGTCCTTTTTAACGATAAATAATGTCAAGATTGTGGGCGTTTCCGCTTGCGTCCCGTCGAAGGTGGAAGAAAATCTGACGCTGCCGATTTTCTCGAGTGAGAAAGAAGCCCGCGATGTTATTGAATCTACGGGCATTGAACGCAAGCACGTCGTAGAACCGGGAACGACTGCCAGTGACTTGACAGTCCAGGCAGTTCAGGACTTGTTGAAGGGCCTCGGTTGGGAGGCTTCGTCTGTTGATGCCTTGGTATATGTGTGCGTTTCCCGTGATTATATTGCTCCGATTACTTCTGCCATCCTTCAGGATCGTCTAGGGTTCCGTCAGGATTGTTATTGCATTGATTTGCCCTTGGGCTGTTCGGGCTGGGTTTACGGCATGAGCAATTTGGCTTCTCTCTTGTCGCATGGGGATATGAAGCGGGGTCTTCTTGTTTGTGCGGAAACGAATTCTTTAAACCGTAGCCCCAAAGACAAGTCGGTGAAGCCCTTATTCGGTGATGCCGCCACAGTTACCGCCCTTGAATTCGACTCGTCGTGGAATAAGCCTTTCCAGTTTTCATTCGGTGTTGATGGCAGCGGCTATAAGGCGGTATGGACTGAATTTGGCGGTACACGAAACCCGATTACCCCTGATTCCATTGTAGAAAAGGAAGTAAAGCCTGGCATAATCCGTAAAGGCATCGACATGGTTGTGAACGGAATGGATGTATTTGCTTTTGCAATAAAAGTTCCGCCACGTTCATTGCAGGAATTGATTGAGCATTTTGAAATTGATATAAATCAAATAGATTATCTATTCTTGCATCAGGCAAACCGCTATATTGATGAAAGAATTCGTAAAAAATTCAAAATGCCTGAAGAAAAAGTCCCGTATTGTTTGCAGGATTACGGAAATACGAACAGCGCATCAATTCCTTTGACTATGGTTACCCGCTGTGCGGAGTCCTTACAGAATGATTTTTTTGAATGTCTTGCATGTGGGTTTGGTGTAGGTCTTGCATGGGGAAGTATGAAATTTTCTGTTGACCATATTGCGTATATTGGTTTTATAGAGTATGCGGAATAGGTTTGCGTGATTTGTAAAGTGCGGGAGAAATTTTAAATTGAACATTATCTTTTTGACATTGGTCAGGATAACGAGCATTGAGCCCAAGGGTATCTACACCGACCTTATGCGTAAATTCCGCGATGAGGGTCATTCGGTGTATATCGTGACTCCGCACGAACGCAAGTTTGGCAAGAATACTGAACTTGTAGAACATGATGGAGTGAAAATCCTAGGCGTTAAAACGCTGAATATTCAGAAAACCAATGTCATTGAAAAAGGTTTAGGAACACTCCTTATTGAATCGCAGTATAAGTCTGCTATAAAAAAATACCTTAAGGGTGTAAAGTTTGACTTGGTGCTTTATTCTACGCCTCCGATAACCTTTACTAAAGTCATTAAGTTCCTAAAAAAAGAAAATCCCGAAATAATCTCGTACCTATTGCTTAAGGACATTTTTCCGCAGAATGCTGTAGATATCGGAATGTTTAGCAAGAAAAGCTTAATCTATAAGCTTTTCCGTAAGAAAGAGATTGAACTCTACAAAAATAGCGACTATATCGGTTGTATGTCGCCTGCGAATGTCAAGTTTGTCTTAGAACACAATGATTTTATAAAACCTGACTGCGTTGAGGTCTCCCCGAATTCTATTGAAGTAATTGCTGATACCAGGACTAATGAAGAAAAAGTAGAAGAACGCAATTATATTCGTGGAAAATATAATCTGCCCCTTGATAAGCCGATATTCATTTATGGAGGCAACCTTGGCAAACCTCAAGGAATACCATTTTTAATTGAATGTTTAGATGCTTTAAAAAATCGCGAAGACGTTCATTTTGTGATTGCAGGCGATGGTACCGAATTTACCAAAATCGTGAATTGGTTGGCAAATAACAATCCACGGAATGTATCGCTGTTTAAGCGCTTGCCTAAAGACGATTATGAAATGCTCGCCAGAAACTGTGATGTGGGCTTAATTTTCCTTGACCATCGATTCACGATACCCAATTACCCATCTCGTTTACTTTCGTATTTGGCTGCAAAAATGCCGATAGTCGCTGCCACGGATCCGAATACAGATATCGGTTCTGTTGCTCAAGAAAACGGGTTCGGTTATTGGTGCGAAAGCAATGATGTCGTAGGCTTTTGTAAATGTGTAAATAAAATACTAACAAATGATAGGATTGCTATGGGGAAATGTGGATATAAGTATTTGGTTGAGAATTATCAGACGAATAACACATATAATACAATTGTAAAACATCAAATTGTATAAAAGCAAATAACTAAATCTTTGGAAATGATATGACTATATTGGTGATTGATGTTGCTGCTGAACATAGTGGTGCTGTGACCGTTTTAAATCAATTTATATCTGAATTTAAGAAGGATTCATTAAATAATTATATCGTTGTCTTAAGCGTTTTAAAATATTCCGATTACGAAAACGTTAAATTCGTAAATTATGATTGGGTAAAAAAATCTCATTTGCACAGATTATATTTTGATAATTTTGTTGTGCCCAAGCTTGTTAAAAAATTGAATCCTAACAAAGTTTTTTCTCTTCAAAATAACGCTTTTAGAATAGATAATATACCACAAGAGGTATACTTTCATAACGCTTTACCAATTTCGGAAAAAAAATTCTCTTTTTTCGAATCTAAAAGCTTATGGATTTATCAAAACATCATTGGTTTTATCGTAAGAAAAAGCCTTAAATATGCGGATTCAATAAAAGTTCAAGCAGAATGGGTTAAAGAAGCCTTAATAAAAGAATGGAATGTTAATCGAAAAAAAATTGAAGTAAAACGAATTAAAATTGGGTGTTCTAAAGCAAAAAACGAGAACAATCCTAAAGCTTTGTTTTATCCAGCCAATGGTGCTCTTTATAAGAACCATTTCATATTGTTAAAGGCTTTAATACCTTTATGGAATAAATATGAAGCTCCAGAATTACATTTGACAGGAGCAATAACTGATTTACCAAGAAGTTGTCAAAGATTGTTGCAACAAAAAAAATATCCTGTTCGTTTTTTGGGTCGTTTAACAAAAGATGAAATGAATGAACAATATAGAACAACTATTCTTGTTTTTCCATCATGCATAGAAACAGTTGGTTTGCCGCTTATTGAAGCAAAAATGAATGGCAGTTTAATTATTGCATCCGATTATCAGTACGCACATGAAGCTTTAGGAAATTATGAGAGTGCATCATATTTTACGCCCTCTGATATTGAAGGATTGACAGAACTAATAGAAAAACAATGCAGACAGGTTAAAATTATATAAGATTCTTTTCGGAGAAGTTGTGAGGCTATTAATGGAAAAGGAACATTCAGACTCTTTTATTTATTGCATTGCTTGTTTCGATGTTCTTTTATTATTTGTCTCTAAATTTATATTTATCGGTTTAGGCATTATAGCTGTACTTTTATTTTATGTTTTTTACAAAAAGAAAGATATTGAATGTTTGAAGGAATGTGGCTTTCTTGCAATTTTTGGGTTAATTAATTTGGTTCAATTTTTCTTTTTTCAAGATAACGAAGTTTTACGAGAATCAGCAAGGCTTGTCATCTATTTTTTTCTTGCAATTTTACTGTATAATATCAAGGTTTCATATAGTTCTTTTATTACTATTTGGAGAGTAATGCTGTCTTTTTGTTTTGCTATACAACTTATCCAATTTTTCAATTTATTTAATATAAATTCTATTTTAGGAAAACTGTATGGAGAAAGTATTTTTCTAAAAGTTGCAGAATATTCATCGATAACAAATTTTAGATCGGGATCCATATTTATTTCGATTAACCCATATTTTAAATTTACAGCAATTTCTTTAGCCTTATTTTTACTCAATCTTGAAAAAACTGATGGAAATCATTATTTAGATTATTTTTTTATAGCTATTTCATTCTTATCATCTTTTTTGTGCGGTTCGCGTACGGGATTTATAACACTATTTGTGATTTGCGTTGTGTATTTTTTAAGCAAATTAAATAAAAGTTTCAATATAACGACAATCCTAAAACTCTTTTTAGTGTCAATTTCTTTCGTCATAATTATTCATTTATTAAATGAAAATTTTAATATTCAAGAAGCCCGTTTATTCAGCGCAGAAGATTCTTTGGGATATAAGATAAAGGTAATCAAATTATTTTTAGAAAAATCAACCGCATGTGAATTTCTATTTGGAATGGGTGCTTATGATGTTATAACATCTGGAAAACTAGATATGGATTCGGATATTGGATATACCCTAAGTTATTACGGTCTATTTGGTGTGATCGTTTATTATTTGATGATTGTTCGATTGACTTATTTTAAGCATGTATTAGACAAAAATGAAAGAATTTATTTGTTTATGATTTTAATTATTGTATTTCTTGGTGGTTTTACTAGTGGAATATTCTTCAACTATAGAGTTTTTGCAACAATAATGCTCGCTCTAATCCCTTTTTATTCCGCAGGAATCAAAGAAAAACAATCACGTAATATTTGATTATGGAAATAATTATGAATACAAAAACAATAGGAAAATACAGATATATTTCTGGATGGTCGAAAGAATTAAATTCGGACTTAAAAAAAGCCTATGTCGATTTTTTCGAAAATGTTTTCAACACTAGTTTTTCAATAGAAGAATTTGAAAACAAATTCATAAAAAACATTTATGGACCATCTGTTCACGTTTTTGTTTATGACGAAAATGTTCTTATCGCCATTCGTAGCTTATGGAGAAATGACCTTGGAAAAACTATCGCTTATCAACCCTGTGATACAGCTGTTTTGAACAGTTATCGTGGCGGTGGTATTTTTAAAATAATGACAGAAAAAGCTTTAGAGTATGTCGGAAATTCAACGATATATAATTTTCCAAATGACAATTCTAGAAAACTGTATTTGAAAAATGGATGGGTAATTCATAGAACGCTTTACAAGAATTTTTTTTCGAAGAATAGTTTTGAACAGTATTGTCCAGATGAAAGTATTCCTGATGAATATGTTAAATGGTACTTTTCAAAAAAGAAATCTTTATATGTTACAAAAAAAGCCGGGTATTATTTTTTACTTGCTTCTCGAGGAATGGGAATGTATGTGATTATTGGGAAAATCTCTCATAAGATATATGATAGTAGCCTGTTTAAAAAAGTCTATTTCCCAATACTTTTTTTCCGTAGCAGCAAGGCTTCAATAATAAAAAAAATTAATCATCCAACGTTTATTGCAACAAGGGGCTTTTATGATGGATTTATTCCCTCATGGAAAGTGGATGCCGTTTAGGAGAACTTTATAATGAATGCTTTTAAAATAAAATGTCTGATAGCTTCGTTATTTGATTTATTAGGTATTAATTATTTTATGCTTTACAGAATTGGTAAACGATATAAAAATAATTATATAAGGGTGTTAAACTATCACCATTCTCCATTAAAATATAAAAACCAATTTGAAAAACAAGTCAAGTGGTTCTCAAATCATTTTGAATTATGCGGCATAGACGATCTTGTTCAATTTTTTGAAGGGAAAAAAGTTTTCAAATCAAAACCAGGAATGATTATTACCTTTGATGACGGCTATCTTGACAATTATCTTGTTGCTTACCCTTTTCTAAAAAGACTCAAAATTCCTGCTGTTTATATGGTTTCTTCTGGTTTGATTGGGAAAATAGCAACTAGAGATGGTATAACAGAAGAATATATGGATGCTAATCAATTGAAAGAAATCATAAGTTGTGGATCATTTATAGGCTGCCATACATATAGTCATCATAGAATGGATAAAGCTGATTCGGATTATGTCCTTTATCATGAAATTGTTGAATCAAAAGAAGAGCTAGAAAGGATTATAAATCATCGGGTTGATATTTTTTGTTGGTGTGGAGGAGAAGAATGGACGTACACAAGAAAAGCTTCTGAAATCATTAGAAAGTCGGGGTATAAACTAAGTTTTATGACTAATAGTGCACCTATAATTGCTGGATGTGATTCCTTTCAAATTGACCGATCAAATATTGAAGCTGATTGGCCCATGTCTCTCGTGAGATTCCAAATTTCAGGAATTATTGACGAAAAATTGAAAAAAAAGAGATATCGAGTTCATGATATGACAAAAAAGGGAGTATGACAATGGTAAAAACGATCGCTTTTTATCTTCCTCAGTTTCATCCAATTCCAGAAAACGATGATTGGTATGGTGCTGGTTTTACGGAGTGGACAAATGTCGCAAAAGCAAAACCTTTATTTAGAGGTCATTATCAACCTCACATTCCTGCGGATTTAGGGTTTTATGATTTACGTTTAGAAGAATCTAGACGAGCTCAATCAGAATTAGCTTTGCAATACGGTATATCAGCGTTTTGTTATTGGCATTATTGGTTTGGAAATGGGAAACAATTGTTAGAAATGCCCATTTGGAAAATGCATGAAGATCCGACAATTAAAATACCATTTTGCATTGCCTGGGCAAATGAATCTTGGCAAAATAAGCTATGGGATAGTAAGGGAAACAACAAACTTCTTATTGAGCAACAATATTTAGGTGTTGAAGACTATAAAAGTTTTTTCTATACTCTTTTACCTTTATTTAAGGATAGTAGATACTATAGAATTAATGGAAAGCTGTTGTTTTTAGTACATCGTCCTTTAAATTGTAAAGATGACGAAATGAAATTGTTTATTGACATTTGGCGTCAGCTAGCACAAAGAGAGAATTTAGGTGATTTTTATTTTATAGGAGAAGACAAGTTATGTGTAAATAAGGACAAAATACTTAATTTAGGTTTTAACGCAACTGTTGACGTTAATTTAAATGGAATCGTAAAGAAATCATCCTTCTTAAATAGAGCGAGGTTACATTTTGCAAGATCAATATTGCACCATCCTAGTGTTTTTCAATACAAAGATGCAATAAAGTTTATGGTAACAGAATCTTGTAAAGAAGAAAATGTATTTCCAACTATTGCTCCAAATTGGGATCATTCTCCTCGATCCGGAAGGAAAGCCTTATTGTTCGATAACTGCGAACCTCGTTATTTTCAAAAGTTATTAGAAAAGACGGTAGATTTAATAAAACATAAAGATCCTGAACATCAAATTATATTTATTAAATCGTGGAATGAATGGGGAGAAGGCAATTATTTGGAACCCGATTTAAAATATGGTCGAGGATATTTAGATGTCCTAAAAAAGGTATTAAATAACAAATGATTATTTTATAAAAGTATCGGATTGGGTGTTTGAATTCTCGTAAATAAATCATATGATAATCTATAGTTAGTCGTTGTCAATGAAATAAGGCGTCTTATATGATAAAAATACTATTTCAAGTAATTACTTTTTTTCCAAGGATTTTCGTTTCCTATAGCTTATATGATTTTGTTCAGGTTGCAGTCATAAGGAAATTACGTTCTTTTTGGCTGCACCCTATTTTTGCTCAATGTCATAATTCTGTGATTTTCGGTAAAATAGGACGTATTCATGGCTATAAATACATAACAATTGGTGAAAAAGTAAACTTTGGCGATTTTTGTTATTTGACTACATGGCCAGAATATGTACAAGAAAAACCAACTTTAAAAATAGGTTCACATTGTAGTTTTGGAGGTTTCAATCATATAACATGTACAAATAAAATTGTTATCGGAAATAACGTGCTTACAGGAAGGTGGGTGACGATTTCAGACAACAACCACGGCAATACTTCATATGAAATGTTACAGATGCATCCGACAGAAAGACCTATCATTTCGAAAGGTCCAGTCATCATTGAAGACGATGTTTGGATTGGAGACAAAGCTACGATTTTGGCGGGCGTGCACATAGGGAAGGGGGCCGTCATCGCAGCAAATGCGGTTGTGACCAAAGATGTTCCTGCATATGGTGTTGTTGCTGGGTATCCGGCTAGGATTATTAAACGATAAAAGGATTGATCTGCATGAAAACAGTTCTTTTAGCAGGTGTTTTTGGTTCCCGTATTTCAGAGGAATCTGCTTTCAAGCCGAAGTCCATGATCGAAATTGGATGCAAACCGATTCTTTGGCGCATTATGAAAGAATATGCCTATTACGGTCATACGGAATTTGTCGTGCAGTATGGAGCGATACCCGTATTTGTGGACATGAACATACCCGAATACAGTATCGACGTGTCTAAGCTTGTGGTTGCTACAAAATAGGGAAAAAATATGCAAGTATACGAGGATAAATTTTTCATTTTCGACAGACCTCTTACGATAAATCTCCTCTTTTATGCAAAGAGAATTTTGTACACTATAAACTCTATGATTTATAGAATTATACTCTCGAAGCCTTTTAATTCTTATAGAATGAAAAAAAAATACAAGGTTTGCACATGTACAATATTCAAAAACGAAGCTCAATACTTAAAAGAGTGGATTGAATACAATCATCTTATAGGAATCGATCATTTTTATTTATACAACAACAATTCGGAAGATGACTACCAAAGCGTATTGGCTCCATATGTTGAATCCGGGCTAGTGACTTTGTTGCAATGGGAAAAGAACCAGGCTCAAATGGAATGCTATCAAGATGGCATAGCCAGATTCAAAGATGAAACAAAATGGATGTGTTTCATTGACATTGATGAATTTATAGTTCCCATAAAGCACGATAATATTTATGATTTTTTGAAAAAATTTGAAAAGAATCGCGGTTCTGTAGTTTGTTACTGGAAAATGTTCTGCTCTTCTGGGAGAATGAATCGAGACAGGCTGACCCTGGTCTCTGAAAGTTTTAATGTATGCTGGCCCAAAATGGATACTGTTGGCAAGTGTTTCTACAACACCAGTTTTGATGTAGACTTTTCGTATTATAGAAATAAAGTTATTCACCATTCGATGTGGACAAAATACAAGAGGTGTATGATTCCTCCTGTAAATTCTGACGGAAATTTTATCATGTATGGCATAAATAAGGTTTCATCTGATGAATTTCCAGTACAGATCAATCATTATTTTACAAAATCTTATCAAGAATACAAAGAAAAAAAAGCCAAGGGAGATGTCTATTTTAAAATAAATCCCCATGATGAGAATTATTTCTATAGGCATGAAATGTTATGCACTAGTTCAGATTATAAGATATACAAGTATTTGATAAAGTTGAAAAATATCATGGGGTGTAAAGAGTAATGAATATACTTATATTAGGCGGCAAAGGTTTTCTTGGCAGAAACTGCTCACAAGCAATAGGCAAGCAGCATAGAGTTTGGGTTGCGGATAGAATTGACTGTGATGATGCAAACTATTTTAAGGCTGAATTAAAAGATTCAGAAACTATAAAAAGAATTATTGTGGAGAGAAGTATTGAATGCGTTTTGCATTTTGTATCTTCTATTATTCCATCTTCAAACATAGCTCAGTATAAAGCTGATGTAGAAAACATCTATCTTCCGACGATTGATTTGCTGGAATTCTGCGCTGCGAATAATGTGAAATTTGTGTATTTGTCATCTGGGGGTGCCGTATATGGTAAACAGAGGGAAATTTTCAATGAACACACTAAAAGAAGTCCAATAAGTCTATATGGTCTCTCCAAGCTTAATTTTGAGAATCTTATACATTTTTTTCATGAAACCGCAGGTCTTAACTATTTGATAATACGTCCATCGAATCCTTATGGATACGGGCAAAACATTTATGGAAAACAGGGGTTGGTTGCTGTAATAATCGGCAAAATTTTAAATGATGAACCAATTGTTATATGGGGTGATGGATCCGCAATCAAAGATTATATTTTTATTGATGATTTTACATACTATCTTGATGCTTTGATTTCAAAAGATATTGCTTGGAACCATACATACAACATTGGTTCTGGTTGTGGAAATTCGGTAAACGACGTTTTAGAAGCGTTTAGGTCAAACAATATCAAACTTCCAAGAATTGAATATATCGCATCAAAAAATTCTGATGTAAGTAGAATGATTCTAGACTGCACGCGACTCCAAGAAATTATTCCGCATAACAATAAAACATTGAATGATGGTGTGAAAATCTTTTTTGAACAGGTTCTAAATGCAAAATAAACTTGCAAGAAAATCGAATTTTGAGTTACTTAGAATCATAGCTATGTTTATGATCGTGCTTCACCATTTGGTGAATCATGGTGTAATGCAGCATATAAAGGGCCCCAGCTATTCGTCATTATGGCATTCAGGATCAGATGTGAACCAATTTTTCACATGGCTCTATTTCCCCGGTGGCGAAGTCGGCATAGCCTTATTTTTTATGATTTCAGGATATTTTCTAATCAAGTCTGATTCTATAAAATTAAAGAAAGTTGTATTGCAAACATTGTTTTACAGCATGTTTACAGTAATTGTTTTTTTTTCAATTTCCCTTTTAGTACATTTCTATGGTTTTGACAATCCCTATAATTATATTGATTCAAAAACATTGTCAAGAAATATTATTTTCAACTTATTTGCTCCATTAAGAAGTGGTGCGTTTTGGTTTGTTTCTGCATATATTTTGCTCATTCTTGTAAAACCTTTGTATAATAATTTTTTAAATAAGTTAAACAAAAAGGGGTTTGTTGTATTTCTGATGGTCCTATTTATTTTTGGTCTAGTGTTTTCTCGTCATTTCATCTTAGTTTTGGGTTATACGCAAGCTGCTTTTTATTATGCATTAGGTGCATATTATAAAACGACTCGGTCTGATAAAAAGCGGCTATATCATGGGGGGGGGGCTATTGATGTTTGCTATAATAGTATGGATCTTTTATGCCGTTATTCGCTTTGAAGGACGAACTATGACATTTAATAGCAACTGGGATAAAATATGTAAGACTATTATATCTTTGGTTCCTTCTAGTGTATATTCTTGTGTATGTGTTGTTTTGATAAGTATGGCACTATTCAAATTATTTGCTAGCCTAAACATTGATTATAACAAAACAATCAACACTATTGCATCGACCACTTTTGGAATATACCTTTTACACGAAGGCTTCTTTACAAGACCGGTATTATGGGATAAAGTTGTTGGGGTATACCCAAACTTGTATGAGTCTCCATATTATCCTATTATTGTACCTTTTGTCGCATTAGCTGTTTTTGTGGGATGTTCTTTATTCGAGTTGTTTAGGGGGCAAGCCTTTAAGCCTGTAGAAAATAAAATTGACATTTTACTAAACAAAGCTGCAAAAAAATTCTTTATTGAGGAAAATAATGTCTAAAATACTTTCTATTTGCATTCCGACCTATGGACGGGTTGAAATTTTGAAGGAAACGCTTAAAAGTTTTTATGCGACGGATCTTGATTCGGATCTTTACGAAATCTGCATTTCTGATAATTCCCCTACAGATGAAACAAAAGAAATGTTGGAGTTAAATTTTGCAGACAAAAAGAATCTTGTCTACAGAAAATCTACATGTGAAGGATACTACAATTCAATTGAGGCCTTAAAATTAGGGTCTGGAAAATTTCTAAAACTTCACAATAATTATACTAAGGTAAAAAATAATTTTTCTTCTTTCTTTGAAACAATAAACCAATGCTCGGATTCCGATTCTGTAATATTCTTTACTTTTGGGGCTATTAAGGCTAATAATGAAATAAGGACTTATTCCACTTTTAATAGCTTTATGTATTGCATTAGTTATTTTTCTACATGGAGCACTTCTTTCGGCATTTGGAAATCTGATTTTGTAAGATTGATGAATGAAAATATTCAACTTGACAAAATGTTTCCACACACAAGTTTGTTGTTTGCCTTGACTGATAAATCCAAGTATATTGTTGATGACTCTGAATATTTTATTAATCAGGATGTTGGTAAAAAAGGTGGATACAATCTTCCTGAAACATTTGGAACAAGATACTTGGGTATGTGTAAGGCTCTGCTAGAAAAAGGCTCGATTTCTGAAAAAACATACAAAAAAATAAAAAAGGGAATTTTAAGATTTATAAGTATTTGGCTGTATAAGGCTAGGTGTTATCCCGAAAAGTATACATTTGCTTTTGATAATTGGAAAACAACCATTTCTTCGCTTTATGGGGCATGCGCTGTTTTTAGGGTTGAAATGACTTGTCTTGTTAGATATGTGACAGAAAAATTCAGGCTTATCAAGAAATAGAATTTACGATTATGCTAAATGCTCTTTTTCAAGTAATTCCTTTTTTCCCTAAAATTTTGTATTCCTATAAAATTTACAATCTGATTGACTTTTTTTTAATAAAGCGATTTCGATTTTATTGGCTTTATTCCAATTTTGCAAGTTGCCTCAATACAGTAATTTTGGTGAAAATTGAAAAAATCAATGGTAAGAAATGTATTTCTGTTGCTAAAAAAAATTTGCTTTGGTGTTTTTTTTTCTATTTAACAACCTGGTCTCAATATGTAAAGGAGTCCCCTTCTTTAAGTATAGGTGCAAATTGTAATTTTGGAGCATTTATTCATATAACTTGCACCAATAAGATGGTTTTGGGTAATAACGTATTGACCGGAAAATGGGATCCTATCTCTGGGTAGCTGACAATGGTTTTCTTCCTTTAAAGGGTGTTTTAGACACTATGCGAATAGCAAAAGGAGCCGGAGATAGAAAAATTCAGTTCGACTCTTTAAAAATTGCTTATTTGAAAAAATTTATAGAAAATACAGGAAAAAGCAAAATAATTTTCCTTCACCAATATGGTATGGTCTTGATTCCGCAACCTTACAACCAATTAGGGAATTATACGAAAAGAACAACATTCCATTCTTGGATTATTCAAATGATCCTGAATTCATTCATAATAACAATCTATTTAAAGACGCAAGGTGCAGACGTTTTCACCAATAGGCTTGTAAAAGAATTGGGCCTAACTATTTTTGCGAAAGAACCTTGACATTGCCACAAACTTAGCACCCAATCACTGAGTATTCGAATCCAGCTTCGGCGAGTTTCTTGGCGTCGTGCGTCGTAGATGTTGCGGCTATCGATGATGAGAGCCTTCACGGCCTTCGAAAAGCAACATCCACCTTAGCCGGTAATGTTATTTTTTACACAATAGAGCTTTTGTCACCATTGTCAATCATATTATTCTTTTTCGTTACTAAGTCAAATAAGTACGTAAAGCTTTCATTTTTTATTAAAATCGAAATTACAATGCATATTATCACTCCACAAACAATTTGCAACGGGAAAAGGATGTAACAATTTATTTCTATAAACTGCATCGGGAAAATCAGCAAAAACATTATTATCGAAGGAATTAAGGAGGTAAAGAAATCCTTCATTTGATCCATAAATGAATAATCAACGACCTTGCGAACTGCGATTGCATTTACAACCATTTCTTCAAAGCTAACCAAAATAAGAACGCACGCAAGAGCCTTGACACTGATAAATAAAGCGCAAATAGTCATAACAAGCCATATAGGTTTTTTTATAAATTCAAGATGAAATACAATATTGCTAAAGCCTTTAGCTTTTAATACTTGCAGATTGATTGTACTAGGAGCACTAAACAAACAAGAAATGCTAATGATAACTAGAAATGGATAGGCTTCAATCCATTTGTCGGTAAGTAAAATTTTTATCATATTGTTTCCGACAGCCGCTAAACCTAAAAATAATGGGCTTAGCACATAAGTGGAGACTTTCACACTTCGTTTCATTATTGATAAAAAATTTTTTTCATCATTTGATTCTGCAGAAAATGCAGGGTACATCACACTAGAAGTAATTAATCCAAGATTGCCATTTACTAAATATGGGAAACTTTGACCTCTATTATAAAAGGCTAATTGTTCTACAGAAAAATGTTTTCCGATCAAAAAAGCATTAAGTTGATTGAAAATTGTACCAACAAAATCAGCAGCTAAAACATTAATTCCAAATTTCAACAGAGGCTTAGCACGGCTTATCGAAAAATAAAATTTTGGTCGCCAATCTATAAGAAAGAAAATTACGATTCCATTTATGACGCTATTTGACAAATACTGAAAAACAAGAGACCAAGCACCATAGCCTCTTAACGCTAAATAAATTCCGAGCAGTCCAGACGAAGTTGTGCCAATAAAAGTTCCCCAAAAATTTTTCTTAAATTTCATTTGTTTAGAGATATACGCATTTTGGATTGCATTATACGATGATATCGGCAAAATTAATCCAAATACCCTAAAAACATTGGTAAGTTCATTAACACCGTAAAAACGAGATATTGCTGGTGCAGAAAAGAACAATATCAAATAAATGATTATCGAAATAAGCAAGCTGCAATAAAAAATTGTGGAAAAATCATATTCGTCTGCATTTTGTTTTTGTATTAATGCAGAAGTAAAACCGCTGATAACAAATATATTTGCAATTGCAATAAAAACATGCACCATAGCAACGATACCATAGTCAGACGGCATCAACATTCGCGCAATTACAATTGAAACGATAAAAGAAACAATCTGTGATGAGAAACGTTCGCAGAATTTCCATATAATGCCGGAGATTACTTTTGTTCGAATATTTTCCATAACCACAAATCAACCTAAAAGATGTACTTTCTATGGAACAATATAATCAAAATTGAATAGGAAAATTTAAGAACGACTTAAAAGGAGTCGTAAAAAAGATTATCAAGGAAGCCCTCAACACTAAGCCAGCTTTAAAAATCCAATTTAAATTTCAAGAACCTCGTTCCAAATTCAGTTTTTCCGAAAACGACAACCTATCTATCTCCGTACATTTTTTCGTAATACTTTTCGTAGTCGCCGCTCGTGATATTGTCGAGCCATTCTTGGTTATCGAGGTACCAGCGCACGGTCTTTTCAATGCCTTCTTCGAACTGCAACGACGGTTCCCAGCCGAGTTCCTTCTGGAGCTTGGTGGAGTCAATCGCGTAGCGAGCGTCGTGACCGAGGCGGTCCGTCACATACGTGATGAGGTTCAGGTCTTCGCCTTCGGCGCGGCCGAGAAGCTTATCGACGGTCTTGATGACGACCTTGATGATGTCGATGTTCTTCCATTCGTTGAAGCCGCCGATGTTGTAATCTTAACTTCCTGATTTTTAACACTAAAGGGTCGGCGTTAGCCGACCCTCGTTCTATGCCCGTATGAAGTTCAGGATCTCGTCGTAGGTGTGCCTGCTGCTCCGTATCGCGTCGGAGATTTCGCGGGTGCGGATTTCGTCGCGCCTGTCCATGAGCTCCTTGAGGTTCGCTGCGAGTTTCTCGTAGCGGGCCTTCGCCTTTTCCATCCTCTGCTTTACGGCCTCGATCTTCGCGTCTATCGATTTCGTCGTGCGCCTGCGCCTAGTCTTCGCCATTGAAGGCCTCCTTTTCCCGGGCGGCGATGTCGTCGCCCAGTTTTCTCGCCCCGTCCCTTACGAAGTTCTCGTCAACGCCGAATGCGGCAAGTATCTCCTTCTGCGTCGCGGTCACGGCGTGGTCCAGGATGTACCTGCCGTCGGGCCTGCGGATCATTTCGATTTTCTCTAGTTCGCGGATTGCCGCGGGGACGTTCATGAAGTTTTTCTTCTTCTCGTTCTTGAGCTTCGCGTTCTTCAGGTAGAAGTGGATGCGGTTGCGGATTATCAGCGCCACGAACCCCACGAAGATCTTCGCGGAGAGCGATTCGTCGGACTGTACGCGCATGCTGCCGTTGCCCAGGAACGACTTGTCCGCGCGGAACAGCTTCTCGGTGCTGTCGCGCCCCTTGTATATGCGGAGCGCCTCGGCGGCAGCCATCTTCTCCGAGGTGACTATGACGAAGTAGCCACACATGGCAAGTTCGCGCGACACGGCATCCCCGCGTTCCTTCGCGTAGAGGAACGTGCGCCCGTCGTACACGATGTCGAAGAACCTGTGGTACCATGCGCTGAACTCGGCCTCGGTGTTTTCCTGGCGCTCAAGGAACCTCGCCGCCGTATCCAGCGTCTCTTCCAGCGAGTCCTGCTCGCGGTGCGCGCGTTCGATGCTGTAGAACACGTGGAAGTACTTCTCGCGGGCGTCCTCGGCGTAGAGCTTTCTCCTGACGGTCTTGCCGTACGAACGGAACTCCCTTATGGCGCAGTCGCGCGAGCGCTCGAACGTGCCGCGGGAACGCTCCACCACGTCGGCGACGAGGACGTGCAGGCCCTTTACGACCATCACATAGGGCAGGCCCAGCTCGTCCATCAGCATGATGTTCGCCTTGCTGAAGTAGCCGCGGTCGAGGATGAAGCCTATGTTCCTGTAGCCGTACTCGATCGCCTTGGCGACCATGCACTGCAGTTGCGACACGTCCACGACGCTGCCCGAGTACTCCTCGTAGAAGAGCGGCTCGCAGTTAGCCTGGTCGTAGGCCACGGCGTAGTTGAATATGGGCGCCGCGGGGTCGTCCTTCGCGTGGCCGTATTCGGCGACCCTCACGTCGCCCGCCTGGCAGTTCTTGTTGGTCGCGTCGTAGGAGATGTAGACGCGCTCCTTCCTGTCGCGCCCCCTGTTCCAGGTCTCGAGGAAGCCCGCCGCCTGCTCGAAAGTCACGGACCTGAAGAACTCTGACACCCTGGAGTCGGAATAGCGCCTCATGCCCTCGGTGAAGACCGGGTGGTTGTAGGTGTAGTCCGGGTAGTGCTGCGCGGCGTTGTCCTCGCTCACGAGCGAGTAGGCGACCAGGTCCACGAACAGCGTCATGTCGCCGTAGTTGAACTCCCGGCCGAGCTTGTCGAACAGGCCGTAGTCCTCGACGAGCTTGCGTATGACCAGGAAACTGCCCACGCGGAGACACCCGCTGACATTCGGGTTCGCGCGAGTCCTGGGGAGCAGTTCCGGGAGGTATTTCGCGAAGTTGTCGTTCGGGGTCATGGTCCCATCCGGGTTCAGCCTGCCTATCCCTGCACGTTTCGGGATGGCGTAGCCGCGCTCCGGCAGGTAGTCCCTGCCGTACTCGTAGTAGATGTAGACCCCGCCCCTGACGGTCTTCCTCGTTATCCGCCCCGCGATATCGGGCACCTTCACGCACATGTCTAGCTTCGCCATCTCTTCCTTGGTTAAGTGTTAATTAACACTAAAAAATATATAAGAAACGGGTCCCCGTCAAGGGGAAAAGCCGGAAAATTCTTCAGATTTTCCGGCTCCGGTGTAAAAATGCCGCCTTGATTATGTACTAGTGTTAAAAATGGGGAAGTTCAGAATCATATTCTTATGTCCCATGGACATTTTTGGGGGCGGATTCCCCATCTACCATTTCGAAAACAGGGCTCGTGAGAACTTCAACATCTCTTTGAACGACTACACTTTCAAAAACTTTTATATATTTAAAAAGTACGAGGATTTTACCGATCCTGTCGTCAAAGCTTATATGAAGTACTTTGCGACAAGGAGTGCAGACTCTCGTGAAACCGAAACAATTAACGACCAGGTGTCTTATTATAAAGCCGACACTCTCATAAGGAACAAGTATATGACCTACGAATTTGACCTTCATGAAAGCAAGGAAGAAGGAAGAGCCGAAGGCAAAACGGAAGGAAAGCTCGAAATGGTTGATGCCATGTTTGCCAATCCCAAATGGACTGACGAAGATATAGCCTCCATCTCAGGCTTTCCGCTGGACGAAATTCAGAAGCGCAGAACGCAACGATGATGTGAAAATGTCCCGCCGGAGGCGGGACATTCTTGCTTTCTACACTTTTCGAAATGATTCTAGAACTTTCTCCACACCATCTTGTTGACGATGCCGGTGTAGCTCTGGATGATCTTTACGACCTTGGTCGAGACGTTTTCTTCGATGTAGTCGGGCACGGGGATGCCGTAGTCGCCGTTGGTGTTCATCGTGACAGCGGTGTCGACGGCCTGCAAGAGGGACTTCTCGTCGATTCCCGCGATAAAGAAGCACGCCTTGTCAAGCGCTTCGGGGCGTTCCGTGCTGGTGCGGATGCAGATTGCCGGGAACGGGTGGCCAACACTCGTGAAGAAGGAGCTTTCTTCGGGGAGCGTGCCGCTGTCGCTCACGACGGCGAATGCGTTCATCTGCAGGCAGTTGTAGTCGTGGAATCCGAGCGGTTCATGCTGAATCACGCGCTTGTCGAGCTTAAAGCCCGAGGCGGCGAGACGGTTACGGCTGCGCGGGTGGCAGCTGTAAAGAATCGGCATATCATACTTTTCGGCCATCTTGTTGATGGCGGTAAAGAGGCTCGTGAAG
>OCTW011536954.1_pt1 | contig 22214 bp, 52 predicted proteins | sample 1539671 | NCBI WGS metagenome assembly OCTW01 (sample SAMN02144230, study PRJEB22623) | gut metagenome | biome: sheep rumen | host: Ovis aries | place: New Zealand
AAAAAGTATCCTAACAGCAATCTTTTTCAGTGCTTAGAAGCAGTAGAGTACATGATGTTTAACAATACTTTTGATGATAGAGATTGTTTGGAAAAAATAAAAGAAATGGGTTGACAACCCCAATTCACTGTAATATAATAAAAACAGTTAAAGGAAAGCACACAATAAAAGAAAGGGGAATACAAATGAACGCTTTAACAACTATTGAATTACTGTATGATGCAGGCCTGTTAGCTTACAAAAAATGGGAAAAAGATGGTCGGTTATACGTTGAATCCTGCGGAGATGACTGCGACGGCACCTGGGCTTTTATCACTTTTGACAAAGCCGGAAACATCATAAACATTGAAAAATAATTAAAAAAGGGGGTTGACAACCTCAACCCCTTATAGTATAATAAAGACAGTTAAAGGAAAGCACTCAACAAGAGAGGAGAGCGACATGGGAATGTGGATGGCGGAAGAGTATTACATGACCGAGGCATTCGAGGCCGAGGCCCTTGAAGAGGCGATGACCTCTGATGAGTGGGACGATTAAGTCCCACTTTTTTTATTTGGCGGTGCGCGGGCGACGGGGAGCGCACCGCCAAATGTTTTCACCCATGATCAGCGAAAAAATCAGCTGGATTTAGGCGCACGCTGATCAGTAAAATTTTTCCAGAAAATTTGCAAAACCCCCTTGACATTTCTACGCAGGTATAGTATTATAATACTTGTAAGGGACATAACCAATAACTACCACGAAAGGGGTACAAAAAAATGACCAAAATCAATGTAAGAAACCTGCCTGACTACGCAAAGAGATATATGTTCATCGTTTCCAGACTCTGCGATGGAGAACTCTGGTTCTGGGGCGCATATGAAACCAAAGAGAGGGCTGATGAGGTTGCTCGTGAAATCGGCGGTGTGGTTACACTTAATTTCTAAAAACCGTAAAAGAGGAGATTAAAAATGACAATTAAAGACTTATATGAGTGGGCAAAACAGAATAACGCATTAGATTTAGAAGTCGTAATCCAGCATCGTGACAGCGGTGGCTACTATAACCATTTTGATGAGTTAGAAACGCCTACCATTGATACCTTTTATCAGACTGAAAAATATGTAGTTCTTTAAAATAAGGGGTTGACAACCTCAACCCCCTGTAGTACAATTAATATAGATTCAAGAGAGGAGATAAAAAATGGAAACATTAGGTTATGTAGATTTCACAAAACTTCAGCAGATTTTAAATGCCATCCCCAAAAAGGATAGACGGCCTATCGAGGAAATCAGCCTTTATGCTGGCGAGGTCTACGTTGACATGGCTGATGGTTACACCTACATCTACAACCTGTACACAAACCGTGGTCATCTGATTTGATAAAAGAGAGGGGTAACCCTCTCTTTTTTGGTTGCTCTTGCTGGCCCGCCGACTGTCGATTCGGCGGGTTTTTCAGTATAACACACCCCAGCCTCTTTTGTCAATAGGAAAATTGAACAAAAACTAATACTTTTCGATTCCCGATTTTGTGCAATTTTTTTATTAAATACCCCTTGACCCTGCAGGCGGGGTATGGTAATATATACTTGTAAGGGGAAACCGAACGGAAGTAGGTGATACCTAACAGTATCGGTGGTGAAGCGTGCACCAGTAGCCACCTACAGGTTCAACTCCTGCTCTTACATTTTTTCAAAAAACTCTTGACAATCCAGTGATTCCGTGCTACAATAGATATAGAAAGTGAGGAACACGTCAATGCACTACTAAGGGGATTGGTAGTTAGGGCGAGAAAAGGAAGTCAACCGTGCGAACACCCTCGCAAAAAAGCCCAACTTTTTTTCAAAAAACTCTTGACAATCCGGCGGAAGCCTGATATAATTAAATCATCAAAGGGAAGGAAAACCCCAAACCCACGAAGGTCGGGATGCAGGCTGAAGGTGCGGTTCTTAGGGCGCAAGTTGCCCGGATAAGTCCTGCTGATAAAGACCACGACCGCACGCCTACAATCTTGCTGTGCGGAATACAAATGTGGTGGCAGCAACGGAGCGCGTCTGAAACTCCGGGGGTGGCAAGAATGGACGCAATAAAGTAGGGGGATGCTCGAAAGGCTGAAACCTACTTTTTTTATTGGCGCGCTGTCTTCGAACGGTGACAGCGCGCCAAGTCTATTCCCCTATATAATGCACTTTTTGTCAATAGAAAAATCTAACAAAGATGAGACTTTATAGATCCTGTTTTTTATGCAATATTTTATTTGACTTTTTTATTAATTTAATATATAATAATAATTGTCAGGAGGAAATAAAAAATGACTTACGTAATTAATTTTATCAGCCGTAATAAAGACAATGCAAATATTGAGGGATTTAAACCTCGTTCTAAAAGTTTCTTAACAGAGGGCTTCCTCAATAAAGAGCTTGATGAAAAGTTCAAAGATTTTATTGAAAAGGGCATGGATGGCGAGTTTTCCAGATTTTATGTTTCTATCAATAGAGTAGATGAAACTAAAGTCAAAAAAGAATTGGCAAAGTTCCTCATTGATGAAGCTATCACTCCTACTAATTGGAAGCTGGAACAGATTGAAAACAAAGTCGTTTCTCTCGCTTCAAAAGTAGAAAATAAGCTGGAGAAAAAATGGCTCTTTGATTGTGATACTGATTTAAATACTACTTTAGCTTTTATTAAAGAAATCCCTGCGGAAATTAAGTACGCAATCCACAGAACGCCTCATGGATTTGCAGTCATCACTTCAAGAGGATTTGATACAAGGGAGATTTTAAAGAAGTACCCTGATATTGATTTGAAAAAAGATGCTCCTCTCTGCTACAAATGGGGTTTTAAGGGAGAAAGGTAAGAGAAATCTTACCTTTTTTTCATCGCCGCGCCAGCTGTCGGGTCTGGCGCGTTTCCATTATACCACAGGTGCTGCCCATTTGTCAATAGGCAATTTGCATAAACATTTCTGTGAACCAGATCCCATAATTTGTGCAATATTCCATTTGACATTCTCCGCCCGATGTAGTATCATATAATTACAGAAAGGAGCTACCACAAATGAAAAGAGCAGATTACAAAAAGACCACCGTTACTCACGGATACTGGCAGGATATGAAATCTAAAAAGGATATGAAAAAGTGGGCAAAAAAAGAAGTCCGCAGGAAAAATAAAAAAATTTCCGATTAAAAGAAAGGAAAAATATTATGGATTATGGTAAGACAGTAGAAATCAAAACTTTTTCTGATTTAAAGTCATATTTTTCCAGTATGACCCCCTCTGAATTAAGAAAAGTACAGAAATGTGTCAATGAAACTATTGAAAATAAAAAATATACAGAAAAAGAAATCAAACAATGGTTTGATAAAATGAAAAAAAAATATCCTAACAGCGGTATTCTTCAGCATTTAGAAGCAGTAGAGTACATGATGTTTAGCAAAGTTTTTGATGATAGAGATTGTTTAGAAAAAATTAAAGAAAGGGGTTGACAACTAAATAAAAATAAGATATAATAAATATAACAAAAGAGGAAAACAACTTACTGGGCAAGCGTCTTGCTTAGGGTTACCGCTCAGGTAGGACGCTTGAAAGAAAAAGTTAAAAAACCTCTTGACAATAGCTTCTGAACCTGATATAATTAAATCATCAAAGAGAGGTGAGAAAAATGATTAGAGCATCGCCAAAAGAAACCACTATAATTAATTTCTAAATTCTAAATTTTAAATCTAAATGGGCGGTCTCCTGTAGCGAGACAATCAAGCCAAGAGAGGAGAAAGATAATGCTGACCAAGCGAAAAAGTAGAGCGCTACGTACGGCGCGATGACAGAAACTGGTACGAGGGCACAAAAAGGGAGCCAACTGGCCACTGGCTCCTGCCCGCACGGGAAATCAAATACTAAATTTATAGGGCGGTCAGGAACCACATTCATAGTCAGGTTCGCACCGCCCTTTTTATCGCCGCGTCAACCATCGGGCCGACGCGCTGATCATTATACCACATCACCCGCACTTTTGTCAATAGGAAAATGTAACAAAAAAGCGGCGATATTTTTTCCCATTTTTGTTACATTTTTTATTTGACAGCCTATGTAAAGTGTGCTAATATATAATTACAGAAAGGCAAACAGAGAGAGGTGATAAAAATGACTACTATTTATTTCGATATGGACGGTACTTTAGCAAACTTCTATGGTGTTGAGGGTTGGCTTGATTATCTCCACGCTGAAAATCCTTATCCTTACATCCATGCAGAACCCCTGCTGAGAATGGCTTCTCTTGCCAGAATCCTTAATAGGCTTCAGAAAACTGGATTCCGCATCGGCATTATCAGCTGGCTGGCTCGTGACAGCAAACCTGAATACGATGAAGCTGTCACAAAAGCTAAAATGGATTGGCTTAAAAAGCATCTGGCAAGCGTTCACTTTGATGAAATCCACATTGAAACCTATGGAACTCCCAAACAGACATTCGCCACTGAAAATGATATTCTTTTCGATGATGAAGAAAAGAATAGAACAACATGGACAGGAATCGCCTATGATGTTCACAATATTTTAGAAATCCTCAAGGGGATTTAAAAAATCCCCTTGACAAAACCATAAGTATCCTGTATAATAAAATAAAAAAGGAGAAAATAAATGAGACAAATTTCTTTTAAAGAGTTCTGCGCTATGATGGGAAATACTAATGAACCTTTTGTTAAAATTCCTTTCCTGCTCCCTTTGCTTTTTAAATTTTATATTAAAAAAGAAGAGCATGAGTATACAGTAGTTGCAATCACTCCCAGGCGGACATTAAAAATAATTTTCTTTATTCCTGTTATGCTTTTTACTTTTTTTCGGTATCTTTGGAAATATGGGGTTAAAGAATTTTTTGAAGATTTCCCTATGAACTTTTTTGGGGGCGATGATTTTACTATTAGAATTAAAAAATCCCCTTGACATTTTATAAATATTATATTATAATTATATTATCAAAAGAAAAGGAGAAAAAATTATGAAAAAGTATATTCTGTCTTGTGTTGACCATACTGTTGTAATCGTAGAGACGAGCGTTGTAATTAACTCCTTATGTGTAGCGTCTGCATTTGCGGGCAAGCAGGTTTATGACATTACCCTTTTTTAGGTTTTTGTTCCCTTTCTCAGAAAAGAGCCGTTGGTTTAAGCTGACGGCTCGATTCCTGTGGCGTCGAGCCGTCAATCTGTTTATTATACGATCTGCACAATTTTTTCAGTAAATTTTTGTGCAATTTGTACATTGTTTTTTTCCTATAATGTGATATACTAATAATTGTCAAGGGGATATGTAAAGATACAGTCCTTGAGAGTAGGAAAATAAAGTTTCGTGCGCACGCTCTATCTTCCACTCCCCCAACAAATAAAAATCTTTGTCCTCTTGACATAATTAAATATTGATGATATAATAAAGAAAAAAGAGGTAATCAAAATGGAAGAAAAGAAATATTATACATTACATAACACAATATACGATGAAACTGTTACAGTGAAACTCTCCAATAAAGAGTATATTTTTCTTACATGGTTTATTAATGAAGTAACCCGTACTGAAGATGAATTATGGTTAGAACCCATTGAAAAAGTTTTCGAATTTAAGGGTTGACAAACCCACGCGAACCTGATATAATAAAGATACAATAAAAGAGAGGTAATAAAAATGAAAAAAAGAATTTATAAAGTAGAAACCCCTGTCGAGGATTTTACAATGGCTGTAACTGAACGAGATGCAAACCTTATCAAGTGGTTTGTGAACATGGGGAAATTAGGAGTCGATTGGAATGAGGATGATCCGTATATCACTATTGATGAAATAGATATTGATGATATTGTAGAATTTGAGGGTTGACAAACCTGCGCGAACCTGATATAATAAGTACATAATCAAGAGAGGAGAAAAATCATGACAAAAGAAGAAATGTTAACTGAAATGATTTACATGTTCGGTTTTGAGCATGTCACTGTTATCAGGTTCGCCAGAATGATTGAAGAAGGTGTCGCCGAGGATGTTCTGCTGAGCATCCTTGAGTATCACAAGGGGGTAGAATAATGTGCCTTGAAATGTGGTTGATAATGCAGGTTCTCTTTGAAAGAGAGTTACATCGTATGGAAATGGAGGAGAATTAAAAAAAATGAAAGTATATATTGTATGCAAAGAAGATCGTATTAAGGGGGTATACGATTCAAGAGAAAAAGCCGCCTATGTCACAGATACCCTCAATGAACATGAATATTATTATTGTGGGGCAGACCCGAATGGTCCTCAGAATCACATAGAGGAATATGAAATAGAATAAAAATGGAAGCTAACACTCAAAAGGTGTTAGCTTTTTTCGGACCGCCGCCAGGCGCACCAGTCCGCTCTCACCATTATATCATGTCCCGCACTTTTTATCAATAGACAATTTGAATAAACTTTTTCTTTTAAAGATCCCATATTTTGTGTAATATTTCATTTGACATTCTTTACAAGGTATGTTAATATATAATTACAGAAAGGAAATAACAAATCAAAAGAGAGGTAAAAATCATGGAATGGACTGTTGAAATTATTAAGACCCTTTGTATTGAATATTGTGCAAAATGCGGAGTTGAATTTCAGGCTCCTGTTCTTATCAATCCTGCTTTAACACAGACTTTAGGTAGATGCTTTATTCGAGCTACAGCTCGCACAGGTTGGCGTCCTTATAAAATGGAGTTCAGCCAGATGATGCTGAAAACTGGCACTGATGAGTGTATTAAAAATGTCATTATGCACGAGTGTGCCCACTATGTAGCTACTTACAAAACAAGAGAAAATCATGGTCACGATGCTACTTTCAAGTTCTATTGCGCTCAAATTGGCACAACTAATGATGGTACTCAATTCTTTAACTTTGAAAGAAAGCCAGACGTTAAAATGGATGCTGTTTATCGGTATACCATGTACTGCGAAAAGTGCGGAGACTTCCTTGGTGGTCGTACTCGTAACAGCAAAACCCTGCAGAACATTCATCAGTATCACAGCAATTGCTGTCATGCTCCTGTCATCGTTAAGAAAAATTGGTAATCCCCTTTTATCCCCTTTCTCTAAGGCGCGTCTTAATGGCGCGCCGCTTTCTTGCGTCACCAGCGCGCCATCACTATTATACCACGCGCCGCACTTTTTGTCAATGGGAAAATGTAACAAAAAATATCAACTATTTTTCCTGTATTTTATGTAATATTTCATTTGACAAATAAGTATTCATTTGATATACTTGTATTATCAAAAGGGAAACAAAGCACAAAGAAAGAGGTGTAAAGATGAAAACTACTTATGAGGAAAGAGGTATCAAGTTTGCAAAGATTCTGGCAAGGCTGTTTGAAGATTGCTACTACCTGTCCGATTTCAAGGAAGTTATTAAGGCATATAACGACTGTCACAAAAGGAAGCTGAGGTACTCCAATGGGGTCAGCCGGATTGTCATTATCAGGTCTGATTATGTAATCAAATTTGATTACAAGAACAGAGAGCGCGAATGGGCGAATGGCAGAGCAGGCAACTGCGAGACAGAAGCGCAGGTATATGACATGGCGGAGAGAGCAGGTATGGCATATCTTCTGGCAAGACCTACTCTGCTTTATATCAATGGGCTGACCTGCACTGTAATGCCCCGTGTTAATGGGGTCGGCGATGATGATAAGTGCTGGCAGAGAACCTGCACGGATTATGAGCTTGAATGGCTCTATGATAACATCTACGACCTGCATTATAATAATGTTGGTTATCGCCGTGGCAAGGTCTGCGTCATTGATTATGCTTGGGATGCTACTATGTGATAATATAGGGGGTGGTGAGATAATAATCTCACCACCTTTTGTACTGGCGCGCCAACCATCGGGCAGGCGCGAAAATTCCATTATACCACATCCGCACCTTTTTTGTCAAGCATTTTCTTCTCGTGATCTTGCATAAATTTTTCCCAATTTTCACCTGATATTTTGACTTGCATCTTTTAAAAAAATTTAGTATAATAAATATACAAGGTAAGGGAAGAAAGAAAAAACTTCAAAAAAAAGTTTTTAAAAATTCTAAAAAAAACCTTGACAAATAAAAAACCTTATGATATAATAAATACATAAGGTAAAGGAAGTCAAGAAAAACAACTTCAAAAAAAAGTTAAAAAAAGTCTTGACAACCTAAAAAAAATATGATACAATAAATATGTAAGGTAAAGAAAACAAAGCAAATCAAAAGAAAGAAAGAGGTGTTACATTATGGCAAACAAGACTAAGAGAGAATACTTCGCAGAAATCCGTGAACTGGTTATCGACAACGCTGACCTTGTCGCCTTTGTCGACCATGAGGTCGACCTGCTTGACAAGAAAAAGACCGCAGAGCGGAAGCCTACTGCTACGCAGATTGAGAACATCGGCTTCAAGAACGACATTCTTGTTGCTCTGGCGGACGCTGACAAGCCTGTCAACATCAAGGAACTGGTCGCTCTGGTTCCTGCCCTCGAGGGTCTGACCAATCAGCGTATTGCTCGCCTGCTTGCTGACCTGCGGAAAGCTAAAAAGGTCGCAAGGACTTACGTTGGCAAGACCCCTCACTACGCTCTGGGCGCAGAAGAGGACGTTGAAGCCTGAGAGGTCTGAGTACCTCACTACTTAAAAACTGAATATTGAAATGGGTTGGCGGTCAACCCTTAAAACCGCCACCTTTATCTGGCCGTGTAGCTTAATTGGCGAAAGCAGTTGGTTGTCTCCCAAAAGATTGTGGGTTCAAGTCCCATCATGGTCGTTTTCCTCCTTTTTTGTTCCCTTTCTCTGGGGCGGTTTAAAACCGCCCCCCTTTTTTTTTATTTGGCGTCCCGCTTACTTGCAGCACCAGGACGCCAATTCCATTATACTACACCCCGCACTTTTTGTCAAGAGATTTTTGAAAATAATTTTTAATAATGATCTTCCCGCAATTTTGTGCAATTTGTACATTGTTTTTCTTTTAGAGATATGATATTATAATATTGTCAAGAAAGGAGAATAAAAAAATGTTAGAATTTTACACTTTATCTTTCGAAACTTATCACAATGATAAATTTATGGGTGGTGATAGTACAGCAATTTTAATTGATGAAGATAGCGCTCCAGACTTAAACTGTAGCACCGACCTTGATTGGGAAAATTTAGATTTTGTCTATCCTACTTGCGGAATGATGTTACCTTTTAGTATTTACCGTAGCAATAAAAAGGGAAGAGTGATTTCATGGTATAATTGTTCTCTTTTTAATCGCAATACATGGGATATTAAAGAATGGAAAGCGCCTCTTAACGTTACCATTAAGTCGTCTACAAGAAAAAGAAATATGTCTATTGCCGAAGTTTTAAAATGGCATGATGCGAATAAAGCTATTCAATATTTAAAAGAAAAAGGCTTGACAATCAATACAAAATAAGGTATAATTATTATATCAAAAGAAAACAAGAGAGGAGAAACTAAAATGAGTTTTGTAACATTTTCTACTGCAGTATTACCACCTATTGTCCTTGTAGGCGTGTTCGGGTTTTTAGCCTATAATATTGTTATGTTTGTAAAGGGGGAATAAAAATGGATTATACTATTTTCGATGCTATTCACGACTTCAAAAATGATATTAAAAATATGTTAATCATTAAATTGATTGAACATACTCATATTTATGCCCCTACTGTTTATGCTATGATTTATCGAGTGGGAGCTAAAGAAGTGAGAACCTACACACAGATCGTAGACGGCACTATTTGGGATGACCCCAATGTAACAAAACCTGAAAATATGTAAAATAATTCTTGACAAAATGGGCGGTGGGTGCAAACTCATCGCCCGGCACACGCTCCTCATGTGCCGGAAAATCATTATACCACACCGCTCGGCTTTTTGTCAATAGACAATTTGAACAAAAATCAAACCCCTAATTTCCCATAATTTGTGCAGATCTACCTGTTGACTTCTTATTCCCTATCCCTTATAATAATAATTGTCAGGAGGGCAAGCCCACCTGACACACCAAAAAAATCTTAAAAAAGTGCTTGACAAAGTGCTGAACATAGTATATAATAAGTACATAAGATAAAGAGAGGAGAACAAAAGCAACATGAAATTCACTTACTTAACCCTTGATACTGAAACTTGCGGTGGCTTTGGTAATCCGCTTGTATATGACATCGGCTACTGCATCCATGATAATGCAGGTAACATTTTTGAGAAGCGTTCCTACGTTGTCCGTGAAATCTTCTATGGCGAGTGGAAGAAGATGAAAACAGCTTATTACGCTGATAAGATTCCGCTTTATCGGCAGGGCATTAAAGACAATATGTTCGTTGTTTCCAGTTTTTGGAAAATCCGCAACGAAATGCTCGACCTTATGAGACAGTATAAAGTCAAGGCAATTATCGCCTACAATGCAAAATTTGATGTAAACGCACTGAATAGCACATTAAAGCATCTGACCCAGTTTGATAAAGAACAGACATTCTTTCCTGAAGATGCGGTTGTATGGGATACATGGCATATGGCTTGTCAGACAGTTCTGAACAGACGTTCTTTCTTCAAGGATGCGGTTGAGAACGATTGGCGGTCTGAATGTGGCAACTGCCGAACATCCGCCGAGGTTGCATATCGTCATCTTGTTAAGAACATGGATTTTATTGAATCCCATACGGCTCTTGAAGATGCAATCATTGAGGTTCATATTTTCGTCAAGTGTATCGCCACTCACCAGAAAATGACCAGAACAATTGTTCACATGCCGTGGAAAATCCCTCAGCCTGCTTTCCACGCTTATCAGGACAAGGTGGCTCTGTAAAGAGCCACCGCCCATTGAAAAGAGGTAAATAAAATGAGATATTTAATTATGAAATGCGATGTATTAGATGACCAGTGGGAATGCGATGCTGACCGCACCCCCATTACTATGACTAACGATTGGTTAGCCTATTACCGAACCCATGACATTGATTATCAGTTCGAAGTGTGGGAGCTTAAAAGAGATAATTCTTTTGAGTGCGTAAAAGAATATGATGAAGCTGTAGAATCCGGCATGGTTCTTGGGTATGTTGACCTCGATCAGAAAAACAATATTATTTTAAGATTTCCTAATTTAACCAGAAGAGACGCTGTTCCTGCTGGCATTTTAGAAAGAGCAAAAGCCGGGAAATGCTTTGACGATACTTTGAGTTCCTGCGGAACGATTACATGGGAAGAAGATAACAACATGTATTTCTACGCTGAATACGAAGATAACAGAATTTATGTTTTTTAAAAAATCCCCTTGACAAATTTGGCGGGTTAGGGTAATTCCCTGGCCCGCCGACCATCGGCTCGGCGGGAAATTTTCATTATACCATATCCTGCACTTTTTGTCAATAGGAAATTTCAACAAAATTTAAAACCTGCGGATCCCATAATTTGTACAATATTCCGATATTGCTTTTTTTAAAAATTTTTATTATAATAAGTATACAAGGTAAGGGAAAGAAACAATCAGCTGTGGAAACAAAAAATCTTACCGAAAGAAAAAAAACTGTTGACAGTTTTAAAAAAATGTGATATAATAAATATGTAAGATAAAAAAAGTTAATTTTTAAGAAAGAAAGAGGTGTTTACTATGAATAAGACTAAAAGAGAGTATTTTGCTGAGATTCGTGCTATCGTTATTGACAATCCTGACCTTGTTGCGTTCGTTGACCATCAGGTTGACCTGCTTGACAAGAAGAGTGCTACTCCTCGTAAGCCTACTGCAACACAGCTTGAGAACATTGGTTTCAAGGATGACATCCTGATTTTCCTGACCGATGCGGATAAGCCTATGAACATCAAGGAGATTCAGAATGGTATTCCTGCTCTTGCAGACCTGAGCAACCAGCGGATTGCTCGCCTGCTGACTGACCTTGTTAGCGCAAAAAAGGTTGTTAGAACTAAGGTTAAGCAGACCCCTTATTTCGCTATCGCTTGAGGTAAGGGTCGGGGATAAAAAATTATCCCCGACCCGATAAAAAGACTTGACAAGGGGATACGGATAGTATATAATAGACTTATCAAATGAGAGAGGAGAAATCAAAATGAATTACACACTTGAAAATGGTAAAGTTGTCCGTATCCCTGATGCGGAAATCGAAAACAACATGAAACTGCTTGACATTACCCGTGAGGAAGCTGTCCAGATGTGGCTTGAAGATAATGACTTTCAGACCAATGAAGAGGTAGAGGAACTCACAAAAAAGGCAAAAGTCAATAAAATCAATCGTGAAGCTAAAGCAGATGCCCCCAGAAAAAAGGTGGTTCGTGAGCGCAAACCTGATGTAGAAAAGGAAAAATTGATTGAAATGTTGGCAAATTGTCTGACAAATGCTGGCTATCCTGCTGAAATCACTAATAAATCCAAGATTATTGAGTTTAATGTCGGTGAAAATCACTACAAACTCGATTTAATCAAACAGAGAACTAAAAAAACTAAAGAAAACTGACATTTTCTCCTGTTTTGAGCCAATTTTTGTTAAAAAATAACAAAAATTGGCTCATTTTTTCATTATTTTTACTAAAACCGCCTGGACGGGCCGCCTTCTAAGGTCGCCAGCCCGTCATTTTGTCAATATACAGATTGCACAATTTTTAAATGAATTTCTTGTGCAATATTCCCCTATTGATTTTTCCCAAAATTTATATTATAATTTATTTAACAACAAGAGAGGAGAATAAATAAAAATGAAATGGAAAGTATGTTTAAGAGAGCGACTTGATTTAAAGGACAGTTATACTGAAAGAGAAATCTTAGTCTCTGACCCTTTTGACCTTTCAGAAGCAGTGAAAACAGTAGAGATTCTTATGAAACCTTCAATGTTTGGTAACGAAAAACTTTGGAAGATTAGTATGGAACCTGTAAAAGAGGGGTGATAAAAATGTATAAACTTTATTCCAGAATTAGTGACCATGAAACTGTATTAGAGTGTTGGGGCGCATCTACTAAACATCCTGACAGCGTGTTTCTTTTCTCAGACTTTAAGACTTGTGATTTTATTGATAGAGAGAATCAAATTCCTGCGTGGATTTGGGAATGTGCAAGTAAGATGATATTACCTTTTCACAACTATGAATTAGCGCAATTTGGTATTGAAATTTTTGAAGGGTGGTGGTAAAAATGGATAGAGAAAAAATCATGCAGGCTCTTGTAACTTTACAGGAAACTTGTGAAGAGCATCGTTGTTGCAGTGAATGTCCTCTTCGAGGAAAGAAAGATGCACAGGGATATGTAACATGTGCTATTAAAAAAATCCCCAGAGATTGGGAATTTAATTTTGAGCCTTGGAAAGCATTTAAATGGTAAAGGAGAAAAAATGTTTACTGAAAAAGATATTTATTCAGCATTGGATTTAATTCGTCGTATCTGCGAAAATCAAAAAGATTGTTCTGGTTGCCCTTTTTACTCTGATTATGCAGATAAATGTCTTGTTAATAATCCTAATATTTTTGATGCTCCTTGTAATTGGGAATTGACGCCTCCGCCTGAGCCTACTAATTGGCGTCCTTTCGAGTAACCAAAAAGCACCACTATCTTTTTTAAGGTAGCGGTGCGTAATCTTCCACTACGCACCGCCATTTTGTCAATGTGCAAGATCAACAAATTTTCCGCCGCTATTTTGTGTAATATTCCCTCTTGTATTTTTCCTATAATTTGCTATAATAATAATTGTCAGGAGGAAAAAAGAATGACAAAACAAAAGAAAATAGTGTTAGAAAAACAAATTGAAGCCTATATTTATTTATTCATTTCTCAGCGTGAATATTTTAGGTATTGGGAAGATTATGATATATTTTATTCAATTGCAACTTCCTTACAATGTTCACCTCATAGAGTAAAAAGGGTTTTTTGGAAAAATTTATATCCTCTTAAAAAATTTAGAGAATGGTTAGAAAATTTTGAATATTAACTATTGACAAAATCATACCTGTCTGCTATAATAATAATTGTCAAGAGGAAAGCAACCACTAAGAAAGAGGTGCAACATGAATGAATTGAATGAAAAGATTATCACTGTTAAGACCAACTACTTTCCGCCTGTAATGTTCCATTTCAATCACTCTCTGAGACCGTTCATCTTAACTGAGGATGGTCGGGGAAATAAGTTGTTCATCGACCTTGATAACTTTAGGGCGATGACATGGGATGAAGTAGAATGGGAAATGCTGTTCTATAATAATCCTGATGACCCTGATGAAGAGGACTTTTGCGGTGTGGCAGTTATCGGTGAGTTTAGGTATTAAAGAGGTGTGAAAAATGAAAGAGTGCTATTTTGAATTTTCGGGAACATGGACATGGGGTTGCTATGCCCACAATTTAGAGGAAGCCAAAAGGATGCTTTCAGATGAGGGATATGATGAATTAGATATCAGTGACCCTGTGGTAGTTGATAAATATTGTGATGCTGGTAAGATTGAAACTTATGCTTTATAAGGGGGTAAACAATGAAAATCCATTACAGAGAAGTTATTGAACATGATATTGAAATTGATACTGAGGCAGTAATCACTACATGGAAAAAAATTATCGCAAGATATACAGCTGATGATAACTGGCCGAATGAAAAGGAAACTGACGAAATCCTTGAAGATAATTTTGGTGATACTCTTTATTATCCTTATTATGGTGCGAAAACCGATTATTTTCTGATTGATGGAGATAGATGGGATATTCGTGAAGTTGATGGTTATTATGGAACTAAAGTAGCAGACAAATGCGAAAATGCAGTTGCAGAATATCTTAGAAGCTGGGGTCTGCTCCCCTGATGTTAGGCGGTCTGGAAGAAAATTTCGGACCGCTTTCCTGGGTCACCTGTCCGAGTTTTCATTATATCATACCTGCCGCATTTTTGTCAATAGGAAAACCGCACAAACTTTAATTAATAAATTTCCCGCAATTTGTGCAACATTTTTTATTGACATTTTAAAAAAAATATATTATACTATATTTACAAGGTAAGGAAAACAAACAAAAGAAAGGAAACAGAAAAATGTTTGATGTAAGAAAAGAAAGAGAAAAGAAAATCGCTTTAAGAGTAGAAATGCTCAAACAGATGAACAAATATGTCCTTGAACATATTTATGATGAATCCGCTCACATGAGTTGGCTCATGGTAGCTATCCCCGATGCGCCTACAGAAGATGACTTTCTGGACATCGCGGAAGATGATGAAGAGTGGGCAGACATCTGTGAATACTTTGGAAAAACACTTAAAAGATATGAATCAAAAAGGATGGTGTAAAATGAGAACATTTCAGTTTAGTTCTAATGTAAGAACATGGGACTTGATTATTAATGAGGATAATCTTGAAAAGGCTTGGAAAAGAGCGGAAGTAACATGGGAAAAAGAAAAAGAAAGATGGGGAGATGCTCCTTGGTTGGAAGATAGATTATGGAGTATTTTCAGCGAAGCTATTAACGATGAAGAGTATCCCATATTCAATGTTTATCCGTGGGGTTATGTCTGCAGAGTTCCTTATACAATCGGGGAAATTGAGGATGAATTTCCTTATAAGTATTATGATTTCTGCTGGGAGAAAGCGAAAGAAGTCGCAAAGGATTTAGGTCTTTTATATTAAGAGGTGATTGATATGTATCATTTTGAACAAATTATTGAATATGATGTTGAAATTGATGTTGACAATTTAATAAAAGCAATAAAAGAAGAGCTTTCCAGTTATTATAAAATGGGAAAGATGGGAACAGACAAATGGTTAGAAGAAGTAAAATTACTTTCTGATGATGATGCAAATGAATGGATGTGGGAATGTATTCAGGAAGCCATAAATAATGAGAAATATCCAGCTTTTATTATAGATGGTGACCCTCGAAAATATGCTCTCTATCAGATTTATAATTGGTTTAACAATGATGATTTTTCTATTTTTTGTAGAGATACATGTTATAAAGTCTTAGAAGAATTAGGAATTTATAATTATTATTGAAAAACCCCCTTGACAAACACTTGCGGCCTGTGGTATAATTTCGGCCCGAGGCCGCAGGTCTCAAGGCCGCTTCCCAGAACCTCGACCATATGCGACTTTTTTCCAGAACCTTGGCTACATATGCCGCTTTCCGCCAGATTCCCAAAATTAGGTACCCCACCGCCGCTACTTGAAAACTTAAAAAATTTTTTGTATAATATAATTACAATAAGAAAGGAAAAATAAAATTATGGATATTTATGAAGCACTGAAAGCTGGGGCAACCCCAGAAGAAATGAAACGAGACTTTGAGAAACAGCTGAAAGAAGCCATCGAAAAGAAAAAGGCTGAGGAGGCCGCTGCCGCAAAAGCTAAAGTAGATGAAATCCGCGTGGTTCAGCTAAGAGAGAAACTTATTAATGCTCTTGACGACTATTGCCAGAAAGCCTATGGCGCCGATCCTATGGATAAGGCAACTCGTGAGCTTATAGAAAATATGTATAAAACATTTGAGAAAGACAGTAGAACTACAGTAAAAGCTAAGAAATCTTTAACAGATGAGGACATTCTTCATCGTTGGTTTCAGTCACTGATCTGATTTCACTTACTAAATAAAATATGTGTAGCCTGGGGAAACCCAGGCTATTTGTCGTGAACGATCGTCTGTCGTAAGCGATGAGTGTTACAGGGTCTGGTCCTGCGGTACCCACTCAGATGATTAATAATAAACAATAGAAAATTTACAAGGTCTATGACCCAAATAACTCTTCTATTAATTCTTCTAACACTTCTTTTTTTATTCTCTATTTTAATAGATAAAGTTCTTTTGCTTTCTCTTTTTGTTTATTAAAATTCATGTCATCTATTATAACACCAATCCCCGCAATAGCATATACAATAGCTAAAAATAAACAAATTCCTACAATTAATTCTTCCATTTTTCTACTACTCCTGTTAATTCTCTCATTAATCTAATTTTCATAGCTTCCCGCAACTCTTCATTAACTTTCTTTAAATTCTATATCTCTTCTCTCAATTCAGAAATCTGAACTTCTAAACTTTTATCTTCCTCTTTCTCATCTAATTCACGCGTTTCCTCTTCATCTATCATCGCGGCAACAACCCATCCGCAAAAGATACTAAAAAATACTAACACTAAAAATGTAATAACGTATACCATATTCCCTCCATTAAATAATTATCATAAACCCTATTAATATTCCTATTACAAAACCCCAAATAAAACCTAAAAACATCATACTCTCTCACTCCAATAGACATAAACTAAGAGCGGAACCCACGGTCCCAACAATCCACCAACTACTTTTAATATATCCATCATAAATACCATATCTCCTTAAAATCTCCATAATCTACTACATCAAATTCATTAAACAACTTCTCTAAACTATCATAACTAACCCAAGTCTTAACTCCATTTCTCTGAGTCACATATATAACTATACTACCCTTAAAAAACTCAACAGAATCAATAGCAATAGGATAAGTATCCTCTACTCCTAACTTATTATCTTTAACTTTAGCTTGTAAAAACTGCATAAAATTTTCCTTTCAAATTTTAAAACCATTTTTCTAAAACATGCGGCGGGTTGACGATCCCCCAATTTTTCATTTCATTTTTTGCCCTCTTTCTTGGGAATCCAATTTATTCCCCCTGATCCTTCAAAACAACCTCATCATCACTACCATACACCCATCCCCTTATTTTTTTCATTTCATTTTTTGAAACGACCTCTCCGTTTTTTCTATCATCCGACCCCTGACCGCCCTCTACGGCCAAATCGTCCCATCTGGATGGGCGAAGCCCATCCAGATAAAAATTTACTCTCTAATATTTACTATAACCTTACCAAAACTTCCAAAAATAGTTGCAAATATTAAAATCTTAATATTTTTCCCAAAATTTTAATTGTGCGACAGGATTGTGCAATTTTGGTTAAGATATATATATATTATTATCTTTACCAAAGTTGCCAAAAGTTGTCGCACAATTAAATTTTGGTAAATTTATCATACGAAAAACTCTTACTTTAATAATTTTATTCAAAAAATCCATTTAATTCTACATTAGACCCCATATTTAAAAAATATGAACCAGCTCTACTTGTTTTAAACGCATCATTACTTTCTAATAATCTTCTAACATCTCTTATCTGTTTATAACTTAACCCAGTTAATTTAGCTAAATCCGCATAAGTAAAAGGTTGTTTTTCGGCGCAAATTCTTACCGCCTCCCATACTTGTATGAATTGCGGGATCTTAGTAAATTGCTTATGATTTTCATTTGCAATTTTCTGACATTCCTTTAACATATTAATCTTAACTAAATACTTAGATTCAATTCCCCTCTTCAAATAAAGAATAATATAATCCTAATCTTCATGTATCACAACACATTTTTTCTAAACTAAAGAATTAATAGCTTTCTTTAAATTATCTATATGTCTTTTCTGCGGTTTCTATATCCCTATATATTTCAAGAGATCAATCTAACTACCTCTATAAACACCTTGCTATGATGCGGCAAGTGCTAAAAAAATATAAAACTAATATGCTTCATACCCCAAACTTTCTAATGTAATAGGAATATTATTTTCTTCATTATATATAGTTAAAGCTCTTTTTGTCTTATCTTCAAAAATCTGATAATATTTTTCTTTACCTTTTTCTAATCTAAAAATATCAACATCATATTTTCTTTTTATAGATGCGGCGGTCCTGTTAAAGTTCGTGCGGAGACTGGCCTCTGAGCAACCAAACATCTAACAAACTTCTTTAGCAGTCATTAACTATCTTATATCATTCAAGATTTTTGCGGGCCTCCTTTTCCAAAAATAATATTCCCAACCTTTCCATCTTCCTCTAATTTAAGACTTTCTTCCTACTCAAAGGTATTTGTTCGCTCCCAAGATTTTTCAAACAAATCTTGTAAATTTTTAAATGTTTCATCTGTCGCGGTTTTCAGTGCTTTCTTCCTACCCGCTTTTCTATAAAATTTTCTTCTCTGCTACCTGTTCATATGCGGCGGGCCCGTCAATGAGATCCTCAGGACGGCTTCCCGCATCCTCCTTTCTATTTTCTTCTATTGTCTCTGGCATTTCTTCTGTGTCAATAAAAACGGTACGGTTTTTATAAATTTTCCGCCCATTCCAATGATGTACTTCATTGACACCAGCACAAACACCACTTTGATCAACTTTTATTACTCCTCTTCCACAATATCCCCAACCTTTTTCATAAGGACTGTTTTTATCAAAATAAGGACAATATGTCCGTCCGCAAATTACTGTCAATTCTATCACCTCTTCTCTTGTTTTAATTATAAAATATTTTTTTTAGTTTTTCAAGGCATCACCGCCTCTCATCATCTTCCTATTGACTTTTAAAAAAATTTATTATATAATATATCTATAATGAAAAAGAAATGAGGTGTTTTTATGGAAAAGATTTATCTAATTGGTGATGTGCATGGAAGTGCAAAACCTTTTAAGAAACTTTCTCATATAACCAACCATGAGCCTGCAACTGTTATATGTTTAGGCGATTTTGGTGCAAACTATTTCTTAGATGTAAAAGATAAAAAATTTAAAAGGAAATTAGGCTATTATAACCTAACTTATTTTGCGATTCGGGGCAACCATGAAGAGCGGCCCAGTTTATGCGCGGAGCGGAATCCCGCAGATTGGCATACAGAGATTTTCTGGGGTAATACGGTTTATGTGGAAAATGAATTTCCTTACATTAAATACGCATTAGATCACCCCGCAAAATATCAGGTTCCCGCAACAGATGGGGTTCTTGATACTCTTGTTTTACCAGGCGCATATAGCGTTGATAAGTATTGGCGGTTAGCTGGTCATGGAATGTGGTTTGAGCATGAACAATTAACAAAAGAAGAAATGGATGCGGGGACCAGCCTTGCAGAATCTCAGGACTGGAACTTAGTTCTTTCTCACACATGCCCATTTCTTTTTATGCCTACTGACCTGTTCCTGCCGCAAATCGATCAAACTCTTGTTGATAATACTATGGAGCATTGGTTAGGACATATTGAATATAACATTCAATATGAAACATGGTTCTGGGGTCATTTTCATGCGTTGCGGTTTTATCATTCTATTGATAATAAAACTCAATTTATGTTAAATGATGAATATGTTTATGACCTCTATGAGGAAGCAATTATTACCTTATAAAGGAGTTAAGTATGATGTACACAACAGTAGAAATAGCAGTAAAGATGGCGGTTAATCTACTTGAGGCAAATCATATTATGAATGATACTGATAGCATCTATCGTCGTGTTATGACTTGGTATGAGCATACTGATGTTGCGGATCCTGAGATTCTTGCGGCATGTGCTTTAACAGGTAAAGACTGGTTCCCTGGTGCAACATATGATATGATGTTAGAAGCTAAAGAAGAGTGGTTCCCGCATAATCCATATGATGAAATTGCTATTTGGGAGATCGAGGCCGCGCAGTTTGATATGTGGAGGTAAAAATATGGAAAAATATTTAATTCGAGATAGACGTTTTGATGATAATATAATGGTTGAACTTTCTGATGAAGAAGTCTCAGTTCTTAGCCATTTTATAAATTGGGCGGAATTGGAAGAGAATTTCTCAATCAGTAGAATAGGGGATATTTTACATGTTAATTGGCATGATGAATATTCATTAGTAGAAGAATAAGGAGTATACATAATGGAAAGAATCTGTTATATACTGGCGTGCGTCCTTATAGTATTAAAGCTCTGCGGAGAAATAGATATATCCTGGGTGGCGGCTACCGCCCCTATATGGGTCTTATGGGCCGGCTGCTATGGATATATTGCATTGTTACATATCTGGCGCGCTATTGATAAATGGTTTGAAAAACATATATATTTTTAAGATGAAAAGGAAAGAATAATGGATGATTTAATTAACAAACAGGCGGAAAGAGTGATATTTAATATCCAGCCTGTTAAACCGATTTTTCCAAAAAATGAAAAAGAAAAACGAGATTTAGAGCTGTGGAACGCAATTACAACAGCAATTCATTTATGTGGATTCAATGGAGAAGATGTAACAGCGATGAGTTTAGAAACGCTTAGACAACTCGGAAGATATGATTTATTTCCGCCATGTGAGAGGTGAGAATATAAATGAAATTAATTGAAGCCGATAAGGTTGAACAAGCTATAAAAGATTACTGGAAAGCGCAAGTTGATAAAGTGCCGGTACCAAAAAGTATAAAAGAACATTATGAATATACAAATCATTTGGACGCTATTGAGAAACATAATTATAATATATTAAAAATTATTAACGAACTATCATCCGCACAATCAGAGTTCAGAACCGCTTACTGGACGAAAGATGCTGTTGGATCAATAGTTTGTTCTAAATGTGGTGGTATCAGAAAAGACAATAGAATTGGTCATATAAATTTCTGTAATTGTTGCGGTGCAAAAATGAGAGGTAAACAAGATGCAAATAACTTTTGATTTATTGTCTCTGATTGTAGGATTGATATTCGGCTGTGGTCTTATGGGATTAATAATAATAATTGTTTATTTTGATGATAAATGGGATACGGCATTTGGCGCAGGGTGGAAATCTGGTAACGAATATCAGGAAATGAAGCAAAAAAAGAAAGATGGTGAATAGAATGAAAGTAATTAGTGCAGAGGGGAAGGTGAAAAGCTATGGACAAACTGATTTCACAGCAAGCTGCGATTGATGCGCTCATGGAAAGATTTAAACGTGTTCCGACAAACGCAATTATCGCAAAGGACACAATTAAGAATTTGCCGTCCGCACAGCCAGAACGGAAGACAGGACACTGGATACCAGATGATTCTGAGTTGGGGATAAAATGTAATAAATGTGGAAAGTCGTTTAGCGATTATGTAAATGCAGGAACAGGATATATGTTTTTGGAGGAGACACCAAATTTCTGCCCGAACTGCGGACGAAAATTGAGAGGTGAGGGGTGAAGCAGAATGATTCGGAAACTGATTAAGGCTATAAAACGAAGAATTATGTGCAAGAGAAATCATTATTATTGCCCTGACTGTATCTACCATGAATGGGTATGGGAAGGTGCAATATTCAGGGGAAACAGATGCAGATATGAGAGGTGAACAATAATGACGATTGATGAAGCGATCAAAGATATAAAAGACAATATCAAACCTGTCGTTGGTGGAAAATCATTAGAAATGGCAATTGACGCGTTAGAAACACAGCGGTGGATGCCTGTGACGAAAGAAGAA
>OCTW013379651.1_pt1 | contig 22185 bp, 21 predicted proteins | sample 1539671 | NCBI WGS metagenome assembly OCTW01 (sample SAMN02144230, study PRJEB22623) | gut metagenome | biome: sheep rumen | host: Ovis aries | place: New Zealand
TCTTTGGTTTTGATGCTTTTATAAGAAAAACTTGTAGTCCTTGTTGAGTTCTGCCGTAGCAGGACTCGAGTCCCGACGGCAAAAGGACTCTTGTAGGATGGCGCCGGGACTCGAGTAGTTTGGCGCGCGGACTCCCGTAGTATGGCGCACGGACTCGACAGGGATGAAACCACGCCGAAATGAAGACGAAATTGCAGGGGAACGCTATGTGTATGATGGGCATCCACAATGGATTGGAGACGAAATCAAGGACGACAATGTTCGCACGTCTATTCTCGAAAACATGGAATGGGTAAAGATAGAAGGACACGATGGAGGGGGTGATAGGAACGGGATAGGATATGAAGCGGTTGGGCTCATTGGGAGGTGTTTGTCACCCTTGAAACCTAAAAGAAAGCTAAAACGAGGGTGGTGGTATGCGATTTTTTGCAAAAAAACAAGTCTGTAGCATTGTAATTCGCGGATTTTGAGTAACTTTGCACTTTGATATGAGAAAATTACGCTTTTTCGTCGCCATAGCATTGGTGGTGAGCTTGTTCTCCAGTTGTGCAAAAGAGTTCAACGCGGTGTACAAGTCCACTGACTATGACTATAAATATGAATATGCCAAAGAGTGTTTCGCCAACGGCAAATATATGCGTGCCATCACGCTGCTTGAAGAGCTGGTGACCATTCAGAAAGGAACCGACAACGGTCAGGAATGTCTCTACATGCTCGCCATGGCAGAGTTCTGCAATATGGACTACGAGACGGCTTCGACATGGTTCAAGAAGTACACACAGACTTATCCGAAGGGAAAGTATGCTGAGATGGCTTCCTACTATTCGGCTGAAAGCCTGTACATGAGCACGCCCGAGCCTCGTCTCGACCAGAGTCAGACGGTGTTGGCCATCACGTCTTATCAGGAGTTTATGGACCGCTATCCCGAGGCATCGCTGAAAGAGCAGGCCCAGCAGCGGCTCTATGAGTTGCAGGACAAGCTGGTGAAGAAAGAGCTGCTTTCTGCACAGCTCTATTACAACCTGGGCACTTATTTCGGCAACTGCACCAACGGCGGCTCCAACTATGAGGCTTGCATCATTACGGCTCAGAATGCACTGAAGGACTATCCCTACAGCTCCATGCGCGAGGATTTCTATCTGCTCATCATGAAGAGCAAGTTTGAGCTGGCCGAACAGAGCGTGGAGTCAAAGCGCGCCGACCGTTATCGTGATGCCGAGGATGAGTGCTACGGTTTCATTAACGAATTCCCCGACAGCAAGGAACGTTCGACGGCTGAGCGCTATATTGCGCAGTGCAAGAAATACACTGCCGAGGAATAAGCCAAAATAATTGGCGTTTTTTTCTCATTTATTTGGCACTTTTTTATCATTTAAACGTCAGAAAAAACGAGGCTTTTTGCCTCAGAAAACAAGCATCAAGAATAAAACCAAAAGAATAGAATGGATTACAAAAAGTCAAAAGCACCGGTTAACACCGTAACCCGTAACATCATGGATCTCTGCAAGGACACGGGCAACATCTACGAGAGCGTGGCCATCATTGCCAAGCGTGCCAATCAGATTTCCGTAGAAATCAAGCAGGACCTGAGCAAGAAGCTCGCAGAGTTTGCATCCTACAACGACTCGCTGGAGGAAGTGTTTGAGAACCGCGAGCAGATAGAGATTTCGCGTTACTACGAAAAGTTGCCGAAGCCTACGCTGATGGCTACGCAGGAGTTCATCGAGGGCAACGTTTATTTCCGCGACCCTTCTAAAGAGCAAGCCTGATGATACAGCGTAAGCAAACCCTGTTTCTGCTCATTGCCTGCATCCTGAATGCTGTGTGCCTATGCCTTCCCGTGGCGCAGTTCGTGCCCGGGGGCATGGGTGTGAGTCAGTCGATGACGAATCTGTGGGTGAGTCTTTCCGACGGTTCTCGCGATTTCTCTCCGTGGCCGCTCTTCGCGTTGCTCATTGTTTCCACAGCCGTTTCCCTCTGCACCATCTTCCTCTACAAGAACCGCATGCTGCAGTCGCGGCTCTGTCTGCTTGTCATCCTGTTGCTGGTGGCGTGGGTGGCTGTCTATGGCGCGCTGACAGTGATGCTTGCCGGGGACATGTCCTGCCAGTATAGATTCTCCTTTGCAGCAGTACTGCCGGTAGTGTCGCTCATTCTGGTCTTCATGGCACGCCGCGGTGTCATTGCCGACGAGAAGCTTGTGCGTTCGATGGACAGGATAAGATAAGGAAGAATAGACCTTACAAAGAGAATAGGACAAATAATTTACTATTTGACGATTTACTATTTACGATTTATTTACTATTTATTGATGGAGCTATTTTTTTCGTGGAGCGTCTACCCGTAAAACAGCCAAATAACTAAATCGTAAATAAATAGTAAATACATAGAACTTCAGAAAGTTTAGTAAGACAAATAAAACGGGCGGTTCCTCAATGGGAACCGCCCGTTTTTTCGGTGTTTCTTTTTCTGACTATAACATTAGAGACCGAGAGCCTTCTTAGCATCGCCGGCAGCCTTGTCGACAGCAGCACCAGCCTTGTCCTTAGCATCCTGCACAGCCTTGTCGGCAGCGTCCTTGGCAGCGTCCTTAGCACCTTCAACGGCATCCTTGGCACCTTCCACGGCACCCTCAACAGCGTCGCCGGCCGATGCAGCAGCGTCCTTCACGGTAGCAGCAGCGTCAATGCCCAGAGCCTTGAAAGCGTCGGTAGCACCCAGCAGACCGTCAACGGTCTCGGTAGGAATGTTGGAAATGCCATCTACGAGAGAAGCGACAGCGGGAACAGAGCCTACAGCAGCAGTGATCTTGTCCTTGTTCTCCTTGATGAAGTTCTGAACCTTTGCCAGATACTCTTTTGCCACCTCAGGATTCTTAGCGAGATACTCGCTGATCTTCTCCTTCACAGTGTTCAGAGCGGTCTCGATGGCGCTGGCGTCCTTCTTCTCGATGTTTTCCGTCAGAGCGGCGATAACCTCGTCGGCTGCCTGGTTAGCCTCTTCTGTCATAGCGGCCAGAGTGTCAACCACTTCAGTCGGTTCTGTTGTTTCGGGAGCCTTAGCCTTGTTGTCGCAACTTGCAAATGTCATACCAACGGCTGCAATAGCCAGAATGAATAATTTCTTCATGTTTAAAATGCTTTTTAGTTAAAAAATAATAGTTGAATAAAAAACTGGGTCAAAGATACACGTTTTCTTGATACATTGTATCACCGGTTAAGACGGTTTAACAAATATTATTGGTTATTTTGGGTTTTCCGTGTAACTTTTTCAGAAAGGCGGTTTGTCCATAAAGGAATTGCCTGGAAAAGGAAGGCGACAGCCAGTCTTGTTCGCAGTGGAAAATAGGCTGACTGTCGCACTTGCAGTATGTAGGCTTTACGCCTTACATGTATAGAAGGATGTGCTCAGAGGTTTTCAGATGAGCTCGACGGAACGCTTCAGGAAGGCATCGAGGGCAGCGCCCTTCAGCATGCCGTTCTGCAGCAAGGCCAGGTCGATGAGCTGGTGAACCACCTTGTTGCCCTTGGCATAGTCGGCAATGATGGCTTTCTTCTTGTCTTTCTGCTCGTTGAGGGCTTTTTCGCTGGCAGCGAGGTCGTCTTTCTCCTCCTGCGTAATCTCGTCATACTTTTTCTTGTTCTGCTCCTGTCGCAGCGCATCGACGCGTGCCTGCTGTCCGCGAATCTCGCTCTCGATGGGCTTCAGTGCTTCGCTCACAGCCTTGGTCTCGTCGTCGAGTACGCGCTTCACGAGCGGGTGGTCGGCATTGAGGATGAGGTTGTAGGAGTCGGGCATGGTGGCGTAGAAACTCATGCCTTGCTGATAGCGGCTCATGTCCTTCATGCGGCGCATGTATTCACTCTGCGTGATGATGACAGGCTGGTTTTGCTCGCCCAGCGACTGCACCTCGACCATGAATTCTGCCTTCTCGAGCTTTGGCATCTGAGAGCGGAAGGCCTCTGACAAAATGTCAGACTGCGTGGCGTCGAGGTCGCTCTTGGGTGCATCTTCCTTTACGATGAGGCGCTCCACGATGTCGGCGTCTACGCGTGTGAACCGGCTCTTTTCCAGTTTCTGCTCAAACATCGAGACGGTCGGAGTGTCAAGCTGGCCGTCCATCAGCAGGATGCTGTAGCCTTTCTGGCGTGCAGCCTCTATGTAGCTGTACTGTTCCTCCTTGTCGGTTGCATAGAGATAGACCAGGTTGCCGTCTTTGTCGGTCTGGTTGTCCTTGATGAGCGTCTTGTATTCGTCCAGCGTGAAGTACTTTCCGTCCACGTCTTTCATCAGGCAGAAGTCCTTGGCGCGGTCGTAGAAGTCTTCCTGCGACAGCATTCCGTAGTTGATGAAGATTTTCAGGTCGTCCCATTTCTCCTCATATTGCTTGCGGTCTTCCTTGAAGATGCTGTTCAGCCGGTCGGCCACTTTCTTGGTGATGTATGTGGAAATCTTCTTCACGTCGCGGTCGCTCTGCAGATAGCTGCGGCTGACGTTGAGGGGGATGTCGGGCGAGTCAATCACACCATGGAGCAGTGTGAGGAACTCAGGCACGATGCCTTCCACCTGGTCGGTGACGAACACCTGGTTGCAGTAGAGCTGTATCTTGTTGCGCTGGATGTCGAGGTTCGACTTGATGCGCGGGAAGTAGAGGATGCCCGTAAGGTTGAACGGGTAGTCAACGTTCAGGTGAATCCAGAACAGCGGCTCGTCGAACTGCATGGGGTAGAGCGTGCGATAGAAGTTCTTGTAGTCCTCGTCTTTCAAGGTCGATGGCGTCTTTGTCCACAGCGGCTCCACATTATTTATAATATTGTCTTCCTCTGTGTCCACCTGCTTGCCGTCCTTCCATTCGGTTTTCTTTCCGAAAGCCACGGGAACGGGCAGGAACTTACAGTACTTCTGGAGCAACTGCTCAATCTGTGCCTTCTCCAGGTATTCCTTGCAGTCGTCGTCGATGTAGAGGATGATGTCAGAGCCGCGGTCTTCTTTCTCTGCATCTTCGATGGTAAACTCCGGACTGCCGTCGCAGCTCCACTTTACAGCCTTGGCCCCTTCCTGATAGCTGCGCGTGATGATCTCCACCTTTTTCGACACCATGAAGGCCGAGTAGAATCCCAGTCCGAAGTGGCCGATGATCTGGTTGGCATTGTCCTTGTACTTGTCGAGAAAGTCGGTGACGCCTGAGAAGGCAATCTGGTTGATGTACTTGTCTATTTCCTCTTCGGTCATGCCGATGCCTTGGTCGCTGATGGTGAGCGTTCCTTTCTTCTCGTCGAGGGCGATGTGAACGGTAAGGTCGCCCAGTTCACCCTTGAAGTCGCCGCGGTCGGCCAGTGTCTTCAGCTTCTGGGTGGCGTCGACGGCGTTGCTCACCATTTCACGAAGAAAGATCTCATGATCACTGTAGAGAAACTTTTTGATGACGGGGAAGATGTTCTCGGTTGTAACCCCGATGTTTCCTTTTTGCATATTATTGTCTTGTTTTATGATTCACATCTACACAATTGCAAACATCGTGCCAAATCCGAAACAATTGGTCAAATGTAACCAAAAGAATGTAAAAATGTTTCATTCACAATTTTTATATACAAAAATGATGTGACAAAAAGATTTTTTTCTTAACTTTGCGGTGGTTAAGAATCCTCCGCAAGGAATCATGAAAGAACATAGCCATGCATTCAGCATTATTTCTGAATACTACGCCGGTCACCGCGACGAGTTGGTCGGATATGTAGAGCGACAGTTGCAGTCGGCTGCTGTTGCCGAGGATATAGTGCAGGATGCGTTTCTCAGATTGCTGCGAAGCGACAAGATGATAACCCCTGTCACACTTCCGGGATTGGTGTACACCATTGCGCAGCGTCTGATTTATGACTATTGGCGGCGGCGTCGTTCAGCCGATGAGTTTGAGCATTACCTGACTTCTCATCCCCAGACGCAGGCCAACGATGTGGCGACCATCTACAGTTCTTCCGAGATGATGCAGCTGCTTGAGCGAGGCATTGTCAGGCTTTCCGGTCGGCAGCGTCAATTGTATAGTATGAATGTATTTGAGGGAATGAAAGTGAAAGAGATTTCCAAGGCGTTGCAAATGAACTACAAGAGCGTGGAGTATCAGCTCGGTGAAGCGCGCAAGGAAATGAGAACATACGTGGCGCAGATGCTTGCGTAGCGTGAAGAATTCAATCGATAGGTAGTTTTTTAAGGTTAACGAAGCCCCTGTAGGCGTAGTGATACGCGAAACAGGGGCTATTTCTTTTGTCTTGGTGCAAGCTGACTTTCGGCAGTGATGCGTGTCAGTTTTCCTTGACTGCCATCACGCCGTCGTCGCGAAACTCGGGGTGAAGGTAGACGGTTCTGACGAAAGTGTCAGTGCCGAGAACGATGGTTGTGCGGGTGTAGCGCAGTTCGGGCAACTGCTTGTAGGCACCATATTTCACAGGCTTCTTGAAGATGGGATCGTTCTTGGCAGTCGACTCTTGCAGTCTCTGGATGGCCTGGTCGTCGATGCGGCTGGTGGTTCCAAGGCGGTCGCACGAAATATATGCAGGCTGGCTTGTCAGGTTTTCGTTGAGAAAGTCCTTGACAATGCCCTCTGCCTTTTGCTTTTCGCCACAACCCGACAACAGGGCCATGGCCACGAAGGCCATGGCTGTCAGTGAAACGATGCTTCTTCTCATACTTTTGCGGGTACGTTTTTCAGCATGTCCATCAGGTGATCCCACACCATCTGCACGGTGGGGATGTGGAGTCGCTCATCGGGTGAGTGTACACCGCGCAGGGTAGGACCGAAGCTTACCATGTCGAGGTTGGGATACTTCTCGGAGAAGAGTCCACATTCCAGGCCAGCGTGTATGCCCAGCACCTTGGGGGCCTTGCCGAAGAGCTTCTTGTAGCTCTCCACGGCGAGGGCCGTGAGCTTGCTGTTGGGGTTCATTCTCCATGCCGGATAGCCGTCGCCCTGCACCACTTCGGCGCCAGCCAGCTGGAACACGGCCTTGATGGTGGCGGCCTGGTTGTCGAGGGCACTCATCACATTTGAGCGCTGAGAAGCTACAACTACCACCTCATGCTCGCGTGTCTCTACGCTGGCCACGTTGTTCGACGTCTCCACCAGCCATGAGATTTCCTCATCCTGACACATGGCAAAAACACCATTGTCGACAGCCTGCAGGGCCTGAACCAGACGCGTGCTCACCTCCAGTGGCAGCACGGGCTCGGCTTCTGCGCTCTCCATGGCGAAATACATGGTCTTCTCGGTGACATGGAACTCCTCTTCCACCTCTGAGGCGAAGATGTTCCAGTCGGCTTTCACCTCTTCCTTGACATTGGAAGGTACACCAAACACAGCGACGCCGTCGCGAGGAATGGCGTTGTGAAGCTTGCCTGCATTGAACGAAGCCAGGCGCAATCCGTATTTCTCCTGTACCTTGTAGAGGAAACGGGCCATGACCTTCAGCGCGTTGGCGCGCTTCTTGTTGATGTCGTCGCCAGAATGTCCGCCGATGAGTCCTTTCAGCGATGCGCGAAGGAAGAAGAGTCCCTCGGGAGCCTGTTCCTTGTCAAAGTGGAACGTGGCTGTGGTGTTGCGGCCACCGGCACACGACACGAAGATCTGTCCTTCGTCCTCAGAGTCGAGATTGATGAGCATGTCACCCGTCATGAATCCCGGCTTCATGCCCTCGGCACCAGTGAGTCCGGTTTCCTCATCGCGTGTGAAAACGCATTCCAGCGGTCCGTGCACAAGGTCATTGGAATCGAGAATGGCCAGCTCTATGGCACATCCGATGCCGTCGTCAGCTCCCAGCGTGGTGCCTTTGGCGCGCAGCCATTCACCATCGACGTATGTCTGAATGGCATCTTTGTCAAAGTCGAAGTCCACGTCTACCAGTTTCTCGCACACCATGTCCATGTGGCTTTGCAGGATAATGGTTGCGCGGTCTTCCATGCCTGGTGTGGCAGGCTTGCGGATAATCACATTGCCAGTCTTGTCGACAACGGTGTCAAGCTGGTGGCTTTCGCCAAACGACTTCAGGAAGTCAATCATCTTTTCCTCGCGCTTTGAGGGGCGGGGAATCTGGTTGATGCGTGCAAACTGTTGGAACACGCAAGCAGGTTTCAGTTCAATTTCAGTCATCATTTTACTTATATTATTAATAATTGTGTACTTTTTTCGGTTTTTACTTTCCCACCTTTTTTCTTTTTATTACCTTTGCATCCAAATTGCGATGTGCAAAGATACGAAGAATTTTCCACATAGTTAAGAAAAATGACAGAAACACTCATCGTCAGCGTGTTAATAATTGCTATCGGGATGGCTTTGCTGTGTGTCAACCTGCTTCTGAGGAAGAACGGACAGTTCAAGTCGTTCCATATTCACGACAGCGAGGAGATGCGCAAACGCGGCATTCACTGCGTGATGGATCAAGACCGTGAGATGAGGGAGAAAAGCGAGATAATCAGAAAATCAATCAATAGTAAAAGTAAATGAAGAAATCATTATTTGTTGCCATGGCCGCCGTTTGTGCCCTGGCATCGTGCAACAACCAGGCACCGAAGATGGACGAGAAGGCTCAGGCTGCTGCGCCCGCCGAGCTGAAAATCGCCTATGTAGAGATGGACTCCATTCAGTCGCAGTATCAGTTCTGCAAGGACATGGAGCCGACGCTTGAGAAACAGGCACAGAATTCAAGAAACACGCTCGCACAGAAGCAGCAGTCGTTGCAGACAGCAGCGGCCAAGTTCCAGCAGGACCTGCAGAACAACAAGTATACTCAGGCTCAGGCTGAGCAGGTGAACGCAGGACTGCAGAAGCAGAACGGCGACCTGCAGGCATTGGCACAGCGCCTCGACACAGAGCTGGCCAACAAGCAGCAGGAGTATCTGACAGCTGTCAACGACTCTCTCCAGCACTTCCTCGAGCAGTACAACAAGAGCAAGAAGTATGCGTTCATCGTTACCAAGGCAGGACTGCTCTATGCCGACAAGGCCTACGACATCACCAAAGAGGTGGTTGCAGGACTGAACAAAGCCTACAAGGGACTGGGCGCAAAACCAGCTGCCGCTGAGGCTAAGAAAGACGAGAAGAAATAATCTTTCTGGCGGATAAGTGAGATTCTTCTGCCAGAATTTTGAATAGAATCTCTAGAGTTTTCTTGACGTAAAGAACCTATTTACGCATGAATCCTCTAGAGATCTTTTTTGTCCCCTTACAAACTCCGCAGGCAGAGGTCGCAGAATGGGGTGGGGTGATAAACAAAAAAGGACGTGCCCTTTTAGGCACATCCTCTCTATGTAAGCTTTTCCTGGTTTGTCCTGATGATGAGGCGCCGCTACAATGACTCGTCGTCGGGGCGTTCTATCTGCCGGCGTCGGGTGGAGAGCTTGTTCTTGCCGCTGAGCCAGCGTGCCTTGCGCTCCTCGTATTCCTCGCGGTGACGTTCCAGGAAGTTGTCTGCCATTTGTGTTCTTAGCTCTTCTTTTTGCCGCCTTCCCTTGACGGGCAGGGGCTTGGGAAACTATTTGTTGGAGAACTTGCTGTAGATGATGCTCATCTTCAGCGCGTCGTATGGGTTCTGCGTTCCACCAACAAGCCGCGTGCTGGCCAGCGACATGTCGTGGGTCACTCTGACAACGTTGCCGTTGCTCGATGTGAGCTTCACGGGTATGAGTACCACTTTGTTCCAGTTGGGATGCTCGGCCACCCAGTTGGGATTTGCCTTCAGTCCCTTTGCGCGTGCCTCGGCCATGTAGCGAATGAGGCCCGACACATTGCTGAACGTATAGGCGTTGCCCGAGAAACTTGTCACGTAGGTCTGCTTGTTGTCGATGTTCTTTCCCTTCTCGAAGAAGACGTACATGCTGTCGCGCTCCACCATGAGGAGTGAAGTGGGCACGTCGAGGGTGTTGCTTCCCTGAATGTTGTTGTTGATGCGACTGAACTTCAGTTTGGCGGTGTTGAGCGTGTCGTTCACGTGATTGAGCGTGATGTCGTTCACGGGCAGCTCCACCTCAGTGAAGATGCCGGCAGGACTCTTCAGATAGGTGCATGTCGGGTCGGCGGCAAGCTTAGTGATGCTGTTGCGGTCGTTGGTGATGTGGGTGGCCTGAAGCACTTCTTCTGTACCCGAGAAACGAGCCACACCCACTTTGATGGTTTCACCGTTCTTCACGCGGAAATACACGCTGATCCAGCTGATGTCGATGTAGGCCATGCTGCCCAGACCGCCTGTCGTCTTCACATAGAAACCGGGACAGACGTTGTGGATGAAGCTATATGAGTTCTTGAAATAGCTGGGATTCTCGTAATACTTCCGCATGATGTAGGTGCCATAGTTGTTGTAGGTCTTGCCGTCCTTGTCGGTGTATGGCTGGTTGAGTGCGAAGCGGATACTTGCCGAGTAGTCGGTGAGTGCGCGGAGGCTGTCCTTGACACTCTGGTCGCTCAGCGTGTAGGTCTTTTTCAGGCAGATGCCGTCTTTGCGTATGAGTCCACTGGCGATGGGATCGTAGTTGGAATAGTAGCGTATTCCCTCCTGCATGGGTGTCTCCATCTCGTAGACAGTGGCCTGCATGGTGGCCAGTGAGTCGCCGAAGAAACTGGAATGGAAGAGCTGAATGTCGCACGAGTCGGCAATGATTTCTCCGTCCTTCAGGCTTGCAATGCTGTCGGTATCGGGGAAACGGTAGTCTTCAAGGGTGTTGAACTGCACCATGAAGTCGCTTGTTATTCTAGCGCCGGTCTCAGGGTCCTTGATGGCTCCAAGATAGCCTATTGTGCTGCGTGAGAAAACGGAATCTGCCACGATTGACCTGGTGACGACATTGAATGTGTCGGTCGTTATCTGCAGATGATCCATGTTATCCGTCAGTGATGTTCCAATCGTATCTGTCGTGTCGTCGCATGAGGCGAGGCACGCTCCAAGCAGCACGAAGGCCGCCAGTGTCTTTGCTTTCATTGAAGTGGATTCTTAATGAAAAATGTCTGTGTGAGACCTGTTGCTTTTTTGAAAAACGATTATTCTGCGTTGCCCAGCACCTGATCGTAGAAGGTGTCGTAGGCGTCGCCGAAATTGCTTTCGCCAGGATATTTCATGAGTGGCTTGTTGTTGTCGATTGCATACTGAAGCAGCTCGGCATTCACCTCGTTGCCTGCCTCCACGATGCCGTCGCTGTAGTCGATGGCCAACTTGCCCAGCTCCAGGAAGTCGAACTTCTCGTTGTACTTGCTGAGGAGCGACGACTTGGCACTTCGGAATTCAATGCCCCGCTTGAAGTTCTCTCCCAGGTCGCTTTTGAGTTCCTTGCTGAAGAGAGACGTGACCACCTTCGTGTTGGCAAACCAAGGCTCGTCGTGGTAAGCAGTCTTGATGTAGAGAGGCACGACGGCACTCATCCATCCCTGACAATGAATGATGTCGGGCACCCAGCGCAGTTTCTTGACGGTTTCGAGCACACCGCGTGCAAAGAATACTGCACGCTCTCCATTGTCAGAGTACTCAGTTCCGTTCTCGTCAGCTTCCATCTGACGGCGGCTGAAGTAGTCGTCGTTGTCGATGAAGTAGACCTGAATGCGGGTGGATGGAATGGAAGCCACCTTGATGATGAGCGGGTGGTCGGTTTCGTCGATAATGAGCATCATTCTTGACAGGCGGATTACCTCGTGGAGCTGTCCGCGACGTTCGTTGATAGTGCCCCATTTCGGCATGAAGGTTCGTATCTCATATCCTTTCTCCTGAATGGCTTGAGGAAGGTTGCGGCCTAAGAGCGAGAGTTCGCTGTCGGGCACGTACGGTGAGATTTCCTGATTGATGAACAAAATCTTCTTTGCTGTCATAATGCTCAATATATTGAATTACAGCGCAAAGGTACGAAAAAAAAACGGGAAAACGTCAAGTTTTTGTTTAATTTAGAGAAAACAAAGGTTTTATTGGCAAAATTTAAAACAAAAAGTGTTCAAGAGAGGGTTGTTGTAAACAAAAAAGAAGAGCACACGGCATGAGCCTGTGCCCTTCTCTTAGTGGGTATGCATCTGGCGAAACAACGGTTGTTGTTTGCGTCGTTTGTCTATTCAATGACCACGAGCGGAGTGTCTTCCATCACGCTGTCGCCAACATTCACGAGCACAGCTGTCACCTTGCCAGCCTTGGGAGCGTCGAGGTTGTTAGCCATCTTCATGGCTTCAAGCACAACGACAGTGTCGCCAGCCTTCACTTCGTCTCCCACAGCCACCTTGATGTCGGTGATGACACCTGGCAGCGGAGCCTTCATTGCGTTGTTGGTGTTGACGGGTCCTGCGGCAGGAGCATCTGCGGGTGCTGCCTCAGCCTTGGCCACGCCGGTCTTCACCACCACCTTCTTCTTCTCGGGTTCTGGTTCTTTTTCCATTTCCACCTTGAAGTCCTCGCCATTGACGGTTACACTGGCAATGTTCTCAACGATGTCACCAATCTGAACGTTGTATTGCGTTCCGTTGATAATATACTTGTACTCTTTCATACTTTCATGGTTTTTTGTTGTTAAGGATGCTGGGTCATTGTCAACATGCGGGAAGACCAGTCGGAGTGGTGCTCCTTAATAGTGATAATGCCGGTTTCCTTGTCGTGTACGTTATTGCCCTGGAACTCGTGCAATGCGAGTGCAATGGCAGCATACACTTCATTGTTTGCTTTTCCCATAATCTTTCTAATTGGTGTCTTTTCTTACATTGGAATGTTGCCATGCTTCTTGGCAGGCAGTCCTTCGCGCTTGGTGGCAAGCTGGGCCAGTGCACGGCAGATGCGGAAGCGAGTGTTGCGTGGCTCAATGACATCATCGATGTATCCATATTTGGCTGCCTGATAGGGATTTGCGAAGAGGTCGCTGTACTCTTGCTCTTTCTCTGCCATGAAGGCTTTGGGGTCTTCTGCTGTCTTGGCATCCTTGGCGTAGAGCACTGCTACAGCACCGCTGGCACCCATCACGGCAATCTCAGCATTTGGCCATGCATAGTTCACGTCAGTGCGAAGCTGCTTGCATCCCATCACGATGTGGCTTCCACCATAGCTCTTGCGGAGTGTGACGGTAACCTTTGGCACGGTAGCTTCTCCATAGGCATAGAGCAGCTGTGCACCATGCAGGATGACGGCATTGTACTCCTGGCCTGTTCCGGGAAGGAATCCAGGAACATCGACGAGTGAAACGATAGGAATGTTGAAGGCATCACAGAAGCGCACAAAGCGTGCACCCTTACGAGAGGCATTGACATCGAGCACACCAGCATAGCAAGAAGGCTGGTTGGCCACAATACCTACACTCTGGCCATTGAAGCGAGCAAAGCCCACGATGATGTTCTTAGCAAACTTTGGCTGGACCTCGAAGAACTCACCATCGTCCACCACTGCAGTGATGACCTTGTACATGTCGTAAGCCTTGTTGGGGTCGTCGGGGAGAATCTCATTGAGTGCATCTTCCATGCGGTTGATGGGGTCGGTGCATTCCTTGCGCGGAGCCTCTTCCATGTTGTTCTGTGGAATGTAGCTGAGGAGGGTCTTTATCATCTCGATGGCCTCTTCCTCAGTGCTTGCTGTGAAGTGTGTGACGCCGCTCTTTGTGGAGTGCACGCTGGCACCACCGAGGCTTTCCTGGTCAACGTCTTCACCTGTTACCGACTTCACCACCTTTGGACCGGTGAGGAACATGTAGGAGGTGTTCTCCATCATGAGCGTGAAGTCAGTGAGTGCTGGTGAATAGACGGCACCACCTGCACAAGGTCCGAAGATGCCACTGATTTGTGGAATGACACCACTTGCGAGGATGTTGCGCTCAAAGATCTCAGCATATCCACCGAGTGCGTTGATGCCCTCCTGTATGCGTGCACCACCAGAGTCGTTGATGCCAATGACAGGAGCTCCCATCTTCATACCGAGGTCCATCACCTTGCATATTTTCTGAGCCATGGTTTCAGAGAGCGAACCACCATTGACAGTGAAGTCCTGTGCAAACACATATACCAGTCGGCCGTCTATGGTACCAGAACCAGCCACGACACCATCACCGAGGAACTGCTTCTTTTCCATTCCGAAGTTGGTGCACCTGTGCAGCTTGAACATGTCAACCTCTTCGAAACTGCCTTCATCGAGGAGCATGTCAATTCGCTCCCTTGCAGTGTACTTTCCGCGGGCATGCTGTTTCTCTATGGCTTTCTCTCCACCACCCAGACGAGCCTGCTCGCGCTTGGCGATCAGCTCTTTGATTTTTTCTACTTGTTTACTCATTGTCTTTATTTGATGTTATCTTCTTTCTTGTTTCAATGTTCGCAGAGCTCAGTGAGGATTCCGCAAGTTGACTTTGGGTGCAGGAATGCGATGTTGAGGTTCTCAGCGCCCTTTCTTGGAGCCTTGTCAATGAGTCTGATTCCCTTTCCGTCGCATTCAGCGAGTGCATTGGCCACTCCATCCTCAATGCAGAAGGCCACATGGTGTACGCCCTTGTTTCCTTTGTCGAGCCACTTCTGAATGGTGCTTTCAGGTGATGTGGGCTCGAGGAGCTCCAGCTTCACTTCGCCGCACTTGAGGAAAGCGGTCTTCACTTTCTGGTCTTCAACCACTTCTACTGCATAACACTCGAGGCCGAGAACTTCCTTGAAGTAGGGCAGTGCCTCTTCAATGCTCTGTACGGCAATTCCTAAATGCTCAATGTGAGAAATCTTCATAATGTAAATGATTAAAAGATAATAGTTGTTTTGTACATTGGTGCAAAGGTACAACTATTTTTCCAAGGGGCAATGCTTTTTTGAATTAAAATATTATAAATATTGCAGGAGGAGGGGGGAGATGATAAAAAGGGGGAGCAGAAGTACTCGCCCCTGTGCCTATATGATGCAGGCTGAGATACCCAGCGTGGTGGCTATGGCCAGCGATGGCTGGATGATGATGGGCTTTTCTTAGGAGTTGTTTTCAAAGAGTCTAGGAGTCTGGAAAATACTTTAAGCGCTGGCTTGAATGAAGCGAAAAGAACTATCGTCCAAACTCCCAGACTCCCAAACTCCCAGACTCCCAGACTCCTTGAAAACTGAAAAACCTTAGCTTCCACACAATAATCCCGCGAAAAATGCGTTATCAATCATATATGGACTTGAAACGCCTATACCTTATTATAATGTATGGCTGGCTGCTTTGTGCTGCTGGCCATGCTCAGACCTTTACACTCACTGGACGAGTGGTCGACGACTGGGGAGAACCCATGGAGATGGCCACTGTGTCGGTGCTCAGCCAGGGAAAGGTGGCCATGACCGACCTCAAGGGCGACTACAAGATGGAGCTCAGAAGCGAGGACTCTGTGGTGGTGAAATACTCCATGGTGGGCTACAAGACCAAGACAAGGGTGCTGCACAAGCCCAAGGGCAAGCAGACACTCATGATAAGACTCGTGGAAGACCAGCAGCAGCTCAGCGAGGTGGTGGTGACCCAACAGGTGCGTCAGACCACAGGCACTGAGCAGCTCGACGTGAAGGACATCAAGCAGGCACCATCGGCCAGTGGCAATGCCGTGGAGGAGATGATACAGAGCCAGGCGGGAGTGTCAAGCCATAGTGAGCTGTCAAGCCAGTACAATGTGCGAGGTGGCTCCTTCGACGAGAACTCTGTCTACATCAACAGTGTGGAGGTCTACCGTCCATTCCTTGTGAGAAGCGGACAGCAGGAGGGACTGTCCATCATCAACCCCGACATGGTGGAGAGAGTGGGCTTTGCGGCTGGTGGATTTGAGGCAAAGTTCGGCGACAAGATGTCTTCAGCCCTTGACATACAGTATCGCAGGCCTGAGCGGCTGGAGGCCACTGTGGCTGCCAGTCTGCTCGGAGGTAGTGCCTATGTGGGACTCACCGACAAGAAGAAAAAGCTGACATGGAGCAACGGACTGCGCTACAAGACCAACAAATACCTCATGGGGTCGATGGAGACCAAGGGTGAATATGACCCCAACTTCCTCGACTACCAGACCTACCTGACCTACAGGCCCAACCAGCGATGGAGCCTTGAGCTCATCGGTGATGTGTCGGAAAACCACTATAACTTCCACCCAAAGGACCGAGAGACAAAGTTTGGAACCATGGAGAGTGTGAAGTCTTTCCGTGTCTACTTCGATGGACAGGAGAAAGATGTGTTCCGAACACTCTTCGGAACCTTCAACCTCACACGGCACATTGGAGAGAAAAGCAGCCTGTCGGTCATTGGCTCTGCCTTCTCAACCAATGAGCAGGAACGCTATGACATTCAGGGACAATACTGGCTCACACAGACAGAAACCAGTGAGAACCTCGGCGTGGGTACCTACATGGAACATGCGCGCAACTATCTGAAAGCCAAGGTGCAGAGCCTGAAGCTGATGGCTAAGCACAAGGTGGGAAAGCACGACCTGGAGGCTGCTGTGACATGGCGACATGAGCACATACGCGAGAACTCCAGGGAATATGAGATGCGCGACAGCAGTGGATACAGCATCCCACACACTGGCAAGGACCTCTACATGATCTACTCGCTCAATGCCAGAAATGAGCTGAAGGCCAACCGCACTGAGATGTATGTGCAGGACACCTACAAGTTCATGAACGCTGCACAGACCACCTTCTACACATTGAACTATGGTGTGCGCTTCTCCCACTGGAACTTCAACCGCGAGAGCATCTTCAGCCCTCGTGTGTCTCTGGCCATCGTTCCTTCATGGAACCATGATGCCACACTGCGTCTGGCCACAGGATTCTACTATCAGGCCCCATTCTTCAAGGAACTGCGCGACACTGCCACTGTCAATGGCATCACCTATGCCACACTCAACGACAAGGTGAAAAGCCAGCGAAGCATACACTTCATAGCTGCCTACGACCAGCGGTTCAAGATGATGGACAGGCCGTTCAAGTTCACTGCTGAGGCCTACTACAAGCTGCTCTCCAATCTGGTACCCTACACAGTGAACAACGTGAAGATTGTCTACGATGCCAGCCAGCAGTGCAAGGGACATGCACTGGGACTCGACCTGAAGCTCTATGGAGAGTTTGTCCCTGGAAGCGACTCCTGGCTCACCTTCTCTGTCATGAACACACGCATGAACATCAACGGCAAGAGCATACCCATGCCCACTGACCAGCGCTATGCCATGAACCTCTTCTTCACCGACTACTTCCCTGGCACTGAAAGGTGGAAGATGTCGCTCAAGCTGGCCTTTGCCGATGGACTGCCCTTTGGAGCTCCCCACCGCTCCCTTGATGTCATGCCCTTCAGAGCACCAGCCTACAAGCGTGCTGACATTGGCATGAGCTTCCGGGCACTCAACAATGAGAAGAGAGAGAATGAGAAGAACCCCATCCGCAACATCTGGCTGGGCCTCGACTGCCTCAACCTCTTTGGCATCAACAACGTCAATTCCTACTACTGGATCACCGATGTCACAAGCCAGCAGTACGCCGTCCCCAACTACCTCACATCCCGCCAGGTCAACTTCCGCATCCAGCTGGAGTTCTAGCCCTTCTTCCCCCTTCCAGTTCCAAGTCTTCTTCCCTTTAGGCCGGATGCCATCCGGCCAAGCTCTTTCCAGCTGCTTTCACCCCATCTCCCCCAGCTCCAGCCATCTCATCTCCTTCTCGTCGAGCTCTTCCTTCAGCTTAGGCAGCCTCCGGCTCTTCTCAGTGAGCTCCTCTATGCTCAGCTTCCCGCTGCAGAGCTCTGCCTCCAGCTGCTTCTGCTCGGCTTCAAGCTTCTCTATATCATGCTCCAGCTGCTCCAGCTCCCGCTTCTCCTTGTAGCTGAGCTTCCGCGGCCCTTGCTGACTGCTGCTGGCCGGTGGAGTAGGGGCTTTCCTGCTTTCCTTCTCCTTCTTCCCCTTGCTGCTCTCGTCCCTCATCCAGTAGCCATCTCCCATCTCCCGATATTGGGAGTAGTTGCCCGGGAAGTCGCGGATGATGCCATTGCCCTTGAACACCAGCAGGTGGTCTACCACACGGTCTGTGAAATAGCGGTCATGGCTCACCACAATGACGCACCCTGGGAAGTCCATGAGATATTCCTCCAGTATCTGCAGCGTCTGGATGTCAAGGTCGTTGGTGGGCTCGTCGAGCACCAGGAAGTTGGGGTTCTTCATCAGCACGGTGCAGAGGTAGAGCTTGCGCTTCTCTCCTCCTGAGAGCTTGCTCACGTAGTTGTGCTGCTGTTCGGGGGTGAACATGAAGTGCTGCAGCAGCTGGCTGGCGGTGAGGTGCTTTCCTCCTCCCATGTCTATGTATTCTGCTATGTCGCGCACAATGTCTATGACCTTCTGGTCGGGCCTGAAGCTGAGACCTTCCTGTGAGAAATAGCCAAAGCGCACGGTGTCTCCAATGTCAAAGCGCCCTGAGTCGGGCTCTGTCTGACCCAGCAGCAGCTTGATGAACGTGCTCTTGCCTGTGCCGTTGTTGCCCACAATGCCCATCTTCTCATAGCGGGAGAAGTTGTAGTAGAAGTCCTTCAGGATGATGGTGGGGGGCTGGTCGGGCTGTGTGGATGGGAACTGCTTCGACACATACTGGCATTCAAATATCTTGCTCCCTATGTAGACGTTCCTCGACTTCAGCCTTATCTGCCTTTCCTCTATCCTTTGTCGGGCCACCTTCTCCAGCTCATAGAAGGCCTCCTCGCGATAGCGTGCCTTGTGACCTCTGGCCTGTGGCATTCTCCTCATCCATTCCAGCTCACGGCGGTAGAGGTTGTTGGCTCTCATGATCTCTGCCCTGGTGTTGTCTATGCGTTCCTGCCGCTTCTCCATGAAGTAGGTGTAGTTGCCGCGGTAGGTGTAGATGGTGCGGTTGTCAAGCTCCAGAATGATGTTGCACACACGGTCAAGGAAGAACCTGTCGTGAGTGACCATGAGGAGGGTCTTGTGGCCTCGTGACAGATAGCCCTCAAGCCATTCTATCATGTCGAGGTCCAGATGGTTGGTGGGTTCATCGAGGATGAAGAGGTCGGGCTCTGTGATGAGCACATTGGCCAGGGCCACGCGCTTCTGCTGTCCTCCACTGAGCTGGCGCATGGGCTGGCTGAGGTCGCGAATCTTCAGCTGGGTGAGTATCTGCTTGGCTCTCAGCACCTTCTCTTCCTCGCCCTGATGGTTGAAGCAGGCATCCAGCACCGACTCCTCAGGGTCAAAGGCTGGCGACTGCTCCAGATATCCTATCTTCAGGTCTCTCCGTGCAATGATGCTCCCCTCTTCGTACCCCTCCTTGCCTGTGAGCACGTTGAGCAGAGTGCTCTTCCCAGTCCCATTCTGGGCAATGAGTCCCACCTTCTGCCCCTCAGCAATGCTGAAGGAAATCCCCTCAAACAGCACCGTCGCCCCAAATGCCTTCGTCAGGTTCTGCACATCTAAATATGGATTCGCCATCTCTCTCTTCTTTCTTTTTTCCCCTTCTTCCTTTTAGGCAGGATGCCATCCGCCCCCCCTTTTTTTCTTCTTCTTTTTATTAGGCCGGATGTCATCCGGCCCTTCCCTCCTCATCCCTTGTTGATCTCCTCAATATACCTCAGCACTTCTTCCCTCCCAATCTTCTTCTCCGAGCTGGTGATGAAGTACGGCGGCAGTTCCTCCCATGTATCCTCCAGCTTCTTCATCCAAGCCTCAGCATTAGCCTTCGCCTTCACCGCGCTCAGCTTGTCTGCCTTGGTAAAGACGATGCTGAAGGGCACATGGCTCTGTCCCAGCCAGTCTATGAACTCCCTGTCTATGGCCTGCTGCTCATGCCGGATGTCTATGAGCACAAACACATTGGCCAGCTGCTGCCTCATGAGAATATATGAGCTGATCATCTGCTCCAGCTTCTTCCTTGTCGTCTTTGACTGCTGTGCATACCCATACCCTGGCAGGTCCACAATATACCATTCATTGTTCACGATGAAGTGGTTGATGAGGAGTGTCTTTCCTGGTGTAGCCGATGTCTTGGCCAGTGACTTCCGCTGGCAGAGCATGTTGATAAGGCTCGACTTCCCCACATTGCTCCTTCCTATGAAGGCATATTCAGCCTTCGTGTCCTTGGGGCATTGCATCACTGAGGCACTGCTCACCACGAACTCCGCTTTCTTTATTTCCATTTTCCTTTTTCTCTTTTTTTTATTTTTTGCTGCAAATATACGCAAAAAAGTTGAAACCACCCTCCTTTCCCCCAAGAAACTTCATTTTCCCCAGCTTTCCCCCCTCTGTTTCCTTCTTCCCTTTAGGCCGGATGATCCGACAGCAGAAAACCGCTGCACATGGTGGCTTAATCGGCGTTCTCTACGGCTTGTCGGAGTGGAACAGCGTATCCTGCCGTCAGTTTATTGTCGAAATTGAACGGCGAAAACGATGGATGGAAGAAGCAAAAGCGGTAGATGACTGAAACAAATCCATTGGAATTGTTTAACGAAATTAATGGAATCGTCGAACGAATTCAATGGAATCGTTCAGCAATTCCAATGCCCTCGTCTCACCAATCTGCCAGTTTCCATCATTTTATTTGCCAATCTTTTTCATTTTATTTGCCAATCTTTTTCACTTTATCTGCCATTCTTTTTCAGGAAACTTGCCAGAAAGCCTTCCCTCCATCACCAAGCGCCTCTTCTGGGCTTGCCCGCATTCCTCTCACCTCTTACCTCTCACCACTCACCTCTAAAACTGAAGCAAGCAGAGCTTGCGAAAGTTGAATACATGACAATAAGCAACAGGAAGATTCAGGGTGAACGAATAGTATGGGACGTGTTTTTTGTAAGAATTTGGGACGCGCAGCACGAATTATAACTAATTAATCATTATATATTACATGAAAGTTATTGCTTTCTGTGGTAGAAAAATTGTATGTTTTACTCTTATTGAATAATAATAATCCACCTACCATCATTGTCCTTACCTTCACGCTTCAAAACACCATGCTTCTGTAAAGCGGAAAGGTCACGCTCAATGGTTCGTTGGCTCACCGACAAAGTCTCCGACATTTGTTTGCCGGTGATTGTCGGAGATTCTTTGATGAGATTGAGGATTTTCTGTTGACGCTCAGTGAGTTTCGTCTCCGACATGTCTCCGTCATGGTCTCCGACATTCGGGGTGTCGGAAGAGGCAAAGATGATGGTTTGGAATTGGGCCGGAGTGGATTTGAACTTGGGTTTTAGCTCGTCCCTATAACCTTCCAAGGCTTTGGTCTCATTACAAATGCGTGTGAGTCCGCTTCCTCGTTTCTCCATATAGTCAAGTTGAGCCATCACGTTTGCAAGTATGGGATTACGCCTTTCAGAAGACACATCTTTGATGTCCAAATCCTGTATCAGTAAACCATTATACATTCCGCCTGGAGATGTTACAGTGAGGCGGTCATCGTAAATGTCAAGATGAACTTCACTCCCCATCACAGTATAATCGCGATGGATGAAATGGTTTACCATTGCTTCAAGAACTGCACGTTCCGCATACTCTGGTTTGTTCTTTCTTCCATCAGGCAGTTTCTCCCAGCCTCTCTTGGTGTTGGATTTCACAAAGTTCATGGCTTCACGGAGTAGCATGAGGACATTGCCTGTAAACTCTGCATCGTTGATTGCATCGCCCTTTTCCTTTCCATCCCATCGTGTGCAATATAGGCGAGATTGCCACAATGGGCAGTCATCGGCAAACAACGCTCCTGCATTTGTAAGAAGTCCAGCATTAGTGACAAGGCCAAATGAAAGGAGATACTTTTTGTCCCATTCTTGACTGGTACGCTTTTTGAACGAGTTCGCCAATATCGTAAAGGAATAGTCCTCTGCTTTATGGTCAGTTTGAAGGGAATCAAAAGTTTTGTTGGAACCTTTCAGTACCAAGCGAACCATCTGTTCTGCCGTGGCAGGAAGACTTTCATCACCAACTCGGACAAATGCTATACGCTGACCATCCCCAACATAGTAATATGGGGTATAATGCCCTGCGTTGACTTTGAGTTGCAAGATGTGCAGACCATCTATATCATGGGGAATCATTTCCACCTCTGGCAGGGGATCCATATAGTCACGAATCCTACTACTGATGCTCTCGCATACATGCTGTACGTCATCAAGACCTTTGACAATACCATCATTATCAATGCCGAAAAAAAGGGAACCACCCAAACCATTAGCAAAGGCGCTTACGCTCTTCAACCAACTCTTAGGTTTCTTTTCTTCAAGCATCACCTTGAAGTCG
>OCTW013384290.1_pt1 | contig 22185 bp, 17 predicted proteins | sample 1539671 | NCBI WGS metagenome assembly OCTW01 (sample SAMN02144230, study PRJEB22623) | gut metagenome | biome: sheep rumen | host: Ovis aries | place: New Zealand
TCGAAGAATACGGCACTGACATCGCTGGACTGCGGCAGCAACCAGCTTACCGCGCTCGATGTGTCGAAGAATACGGCACTGACATCGCTGTCCTGCTACAGCAACCAGCTTACCACGCTCGATATGTCGGGATGTACGGCACTGACATCGCTGGAATGCTACAACAACCAACTTACCGCGCTCGATGTGTCGAAGAATACGGCACTGACAGGGCTGTACTGCGACAACAACCAGCTTACCGCACTCGATGTGTCGAAGAATACGGCACTGACAGAGCTGGACTGCTACAGCAACCAGATAAAGGGTACAGCGATGGATGCGCTGATTACAAGTATGCCAAACACAAGTAGCGGCACAATGCTGGTCATTTATAATGAGAACGAGCAGAATGTAATGACTACAACGCAGGTAGCTGCAGTAAAGGTAAAGGGATGGACACCATGGTATTATGACGGCAGCAAGTGGCATGTATATGCCGGCAGCGAGCCAGTCCTGCACGGTGACGCGAACGGTGACGGTGAGATTGGCATGCCAGACGTGATGTTCATAGTGAACTACATACTGGGCACTCCTGACGCTTCGTTCAACAAGGAGGCTGCCGATGCCAACAAGGACGGCGAGATCGGCATGCCGGACGTGATGTTCATAGTGAACTATATACTGAACGGGGAGTTTCCGAAAGAGTAAAGCCCCACCCCGACCCTCCCCAGTTGGGGAGGGGGATAAGGCACATAGGGCATATAAGGCTCATAAGGCTTATAAGGCATATAGGGCTCATAAGCCCAATAAGACCAACAAGCCCAATTACTAAACAAGAGCGCAGCATGCAATCAAGCATCCTGCGCTCTTCGCTTCTCCCTCCCCAACTGGGGAGGGTCGGGGTGGGGCTTGGGCCCTCACTCCACCCTGCGGGCACCGAGGTAACGCTGGGCGTAATAGGCGTTTGTAGAACTGGTGATTACCACGCCGCCATTGCTGCTGGAATGGATAAAGAGGAAAGTGTCGGCAGACTTATCTACATCCGTCACTATCCCCACATGTCCTACGCCGGAGCCTATCCTGCTGCCAGAATAGAATACGAGGTCACCGGGGCGTATCTGGCTGCGCTTGATGGGGGTGTTGCGGGCAAACTGGTCGCGGGAAGAGCGTCCGATGGAGATGCCGTTCATGCCATATACATAGCTGGTGAAGCCGGAGCAGTCGAACCCTCTGGGGTCTGCGCCGCCGCTGCGATACTTTGTACCGAGGAGCGACATTGCCTGAGAAAGGATGGCATCGGTCTTCACCTTACCGGTTTTGGCAGGGCGGGTGGCAATCTTCTTGTATTTCTGCTCCCTGCCGACGCCATAGACATCGTCTCCCGCCACCTTTGAAGAACTGTGACAGGAAGCGAGAAATAAGAGGCAAGAGGTGAGAGGTAAGAGTGACCCCATCCCGACCTTCCCGAGGGAAGGAGGAAACTTCATATTCGACAGGGCGAGGCATCCGAGGGCGAAGCCAAGCATCAAGACTCCTTCGGCATAGGTTTGCACAAGCCCCAGCACGAGGAACAGCACCGCGCAGCCAAGCACTATCTCCCAGCGACGCTGTACCCGGCACTTGGGATGGGCAAGCCAGAAGAGGAGCGGGTTGAATATCAGCATCTGGAAGTTAAGGGATACGGTAGGATGCTGCGAGAAGAGCATGCAGAACAGCAGTATTCCCGGGACGGCATAGAGGCAACAGATTAGGTAAGTGAAGAGTGAAGAATGACGGATGAAGAATCCGGCTTTGCCGCTTCGCTTGTCGAAGAATCCTTTTGCGATGCTCCAGAGGATAATGGCGATAGAGAGGATGCCGAAGACATCGAGGGGACGCAGGGGAAAGCCCTTCATCGGCTCGAAGTGGGGCGTTCCGGACTGAAGGACTACGACGTCTTCATCGACGAGCCTGCGCTTCTTGCCTTCGAAATCTACGACGACGGTATGGTTGAAGTCACGCATGAGACGGTCAGGGATAAACTCCGCCTCATAGTCGGTAGTCTTCACATCTGCCAACACTCCGAGCAGGAAGTCATTCCCCCACTCTGCCCAAGGTGAGCCGGCAGTCTTCTGATGTATCAACTCCCTGTAAGACAGCCGCTCTTCCGGAGCAGTCTCTTCTATGACCTTCTCGCCCTCGACGGCTCCCCAGATAATGTCGCGAGCCTTTGTAGTGCAGTTGTTATAGAAGTAGTTGTAACGGTACGTAATATTCTCAGGCTTGGCACTTTCCGCCAACGCAGCCATAAAGACGCGCTTTTCCTCTACCGACATATTGATATGCTGCTGATGGACAGCACTGCCGAAATAACGATATTCCCGCAGGAACTCGTCATACGTGGTAAGCATCATCATATAGTCGGTAAGCCCGAAGACAAAACGAAGTACGAAATTGCTTGACGTATAGTCGAAGGCACCATAGTTTATGGCGATGTCCATATTGTTTTGTGGATTTACCACACGAATAGCCGTATGTCCGTAGAGGCTGTATATCTCGTCGTGAGGCTCACACGTAAGAAGATACACTTGCAAGGAATCATACGACTCTGCCTTTGCCGTGCTATTGAAGCACAAGCATATAAAAAAAACCTTAAAAAATAAAATAATTCGTTTCACGCTGCAAAATTACGCTTTTTTTTTGTACTTTTGTGCCAAATTGTAAAAAAACAGCTCAAAATAATGAAAAAAAGTCTTTTTTCGTTTACAACCATCATAACGCTGATTCTCACTTTTCAGACAGCGCCGCTCCACGCTCAAGGAGACACCAGCTCACCATATTCCCAGTATGGCATAGGTCTGTTAGGCGACCAGTCAACGGGTATGAGCCGTGGCATGAACGGCGTGGGTATCGGCATCAGGGAACAGGGACAGGTAAACTATCTCAACCCTGCCTCATATTCCCAGATAGACTCTACGACATTCATCTTCGACATAGGGATGACGATGCAGACAGCCAACTTCAAGGAGACAACATCGCAAGGAACGAGAAGCCTCAACGCCAGGGATGCCAGCTTTGAATATGCCGCAGCATCCTTCAGGGTAAGGAGAAATCTCGGTATGTCATTCGGTATCCTGCCATACAGCGTCATAGGATTCGATTACAGTACGAAGTCTAAAATCATCAACAACTACGTACAATATCCTGAAACGACCTCCAAGACAACCATTACGACACAAAACGTCGGCGGCGGCGGACTGCACGCGCTGTTCCTGGGTGCCGGATGGGCAATAAACAAGAATTTCTCCATCGGTGCGAATGTCAACTATCTGTGGGGAAACATTGACAACCAGATTAACAGCACATACACCGACGCATACGTCAAGGCACTGCAACTAAACTATAAAGCCACGATAAGCACCGTGAAGGTCGATTTAGGCTTAACCTATACCCTACCCCTCAACAAGACCGACCTGATGACAATAGGTCTTACATACTCACCAGGCTACAACATCGGCACCAGCCCATATTGCGAGGTCATAACATCAAACGCACAGTCTGCCGTCAACGACACTACATTATTCAAGGCACAAAACGCCATGAGGATTCCGACATGCATCGGAGGCGGCGTATCATGGAAGCATAATGACCAATGGCTCCTTGCATTAGACTATACTTACCAAGGATGGTCGGCAATGAAACCCGTTGACTACATTTCCGAGAAAACCGGCAAGAGGATGGGCGACACAGACGGTTTTAAAGACAGGCACAAGATAAATTTTGGCGGACAATATTGCAAGAACCCCTATGGTCGCTCCTTTAAAGAGAGGATAAGATACCGCTTTGGTATGGGCTACGCCACATCATACCTAATGATTAACGACAAGAAGGGGCCAAGGGAGATTTCCATGAGTGCCGGCGTAGGTATTCCTATCATCAATATGTATAACAACCGCTCAATGCTAAATGTCAGCTTCCAATGGGTAAACACCAATGCAACAGGAATGATACGCGACAACACCTTCCGCATCAACCTGGGATTGACATTCAATGAACGCTGGTTCGCAAAATGGAAGTTCGACTAAACATCACCCATTATCTGTCGCTAATACTCTTTTCCACTCTGTCTGTTCTGTGCGCATGTACCGAGCAGAAAGAGCACACGGCTGCTGCCATCAATCCGCAAGATTCCGTTTCGGTAATGATATCCTACGGCATCAACACCCTCGTTTCCGACTCGGGAGTCATGAAATACCGCATCGTGGCAGAGAAGTGGGAAGTAAACGAGATAAAGAACCCTCCACGATGGTATTTCCCAAGAGGACTGTTTATAGAACAGTTTGACGAGAAATTCCACGTAGAGACCTACATACAGGCAGACACCGCCTACAACTACACACAACAGAAGCTATGGCACCTCATAGGCAATGTGCGGGTAAAGACCGTTGACGGCATGCGCTTCTGGAGCGAAGAACTGTGGTGGGACCAGAACAGGCACGAACTGTATTCAAACCTGTATTCGCACGTCGTAACTCCTGAAAGAGAAATAGAAGGAGCATACTTCACGAGCGACGAACAAATGAGACACTACAAAGTAACCAATACAAAGGGTAACTTCATAAGAGAAGAAGACAAGGGACCTGATTCCACTGCTACGGCAGCAGATACCACCGTAACTGCAAAGAGAAGTCCCGCAATGCCTAATTTACCAAAGATAAAAAGATAGGAATGGACATAGACCTTGCCATATACATATTTGTAACATTACTCTTCTCCGCATTCTTTTCAGGGATGGAGATAGCGTATGTATCGAGCAACAGGATGCTTGCCGAGATGAAGGGCGACAACAGCAACCTCAACCATCGCATAGTAGATCATTTCTATATGCATCCAAGCACCTTTGTCACAACAATGCTTGTCGGCAACAATATAGCCCTCGTCATCTACGGCATACTGATTGCCAAGCTTTTCGACAGCACTATATTCGTCAATGAGCCGGAAGCATTCAGGCTGATGGCAGACACCATACTATCGACAATCATAGTGCTCTTCGTGGGGGAATTTCTGCCGAAAACCATTTTTAAGAACAATGCAAACTTCCTGCTTGACATATTGGCATTACCGACGTACTGTTGCTACATCCTCTTATACCCGATATCAAAAGCGTGCGTGCTGATATCCAAGGGGCTTCTCAAGCTGCTGGGAGTAAATTTAAGCCAGGAAAAGCCAAAAGAGGAATTTTCTAAAGTGGAGCTGGACTACCTGGTGCAACAGAGCGACAACCCAGAGGTACAGATATTCCACAATGCCTTAGACCTTGCAGACACAAAGGTAAGGGACTGCATGGTACCGAGGACCGAAATCAATGCCATCGAGAAGTCGGCGCCGCTGAAGGAACTGAAGGAGAAATTCATCGAAAGCGGCAACTCAAAGCTTATCGTTTACAACGAAGACATAGACCATATCATAGGCTATATCCATACCCAGGAGCTATTCCGCATTACCAAGGAATGGAACACACACATACAGCAGATATCGTTCGTGCCCGAGACAATGGCTGTCAAGAAACTGATGGAAAACCTATTGGCACAGAAAAAGAGTATCGCTGTCGTCGTAGATGAATTTGGCGGCACAAGCGGCATTGTGGCTTTGGAAGATATAGTAGAGGAAATAATTGGCGAAATAGAAGACGAGCACGACACCACGAACTATGTATGCCGTCAGACAAGCGATGGAGGATATTTAGTTTCTGCCCGTCTCGAAATAGAAAGAATAAACGAGACATTAGGTATCGAGCTACCTGAAAGCGAAGACTACAAAACGCTTGGAGGACTCATCCTTACACAATATCAGAATTTCCCGAAACTGAACGAAGTTGTACCCCTTGACGGGTGGGAATGTAAGATTCTAAAGAATACAAAAACAAAGATAGAACTCGTCAAACTCACAAAAGTTGACGAAAAATTTGGTGATTAGGAAAAAAAAATGTACCTTTGTGCCCAGTTTTTGCACGTACACGCGCAAGAACAATGCATAAAACCAGAAAAAAAACAATAACAAAATAAAATCATGGCAGTATTAGGAAAAATCAGAAGCAAAGGAGCACTGCTGGTAAGTATTATCGGCGTGGGCTTGTTTGCATTTATCGCAGAGGAGGCATTCCGTTCATGCGAGTCAACAAGAAACAACGAACGTCAGCAGATTGCTGAAGTATTAGGCGAGAAACTCACCTATCAAGAGTATCAGGACCTCATTGACGAATATACTGAGGTTATCAAAATGACACAGGGACAAGAAACCCTGAACGAGGATCAACTTAATCAGGTTCGCGACATGGTATGGAATCAGTACATCCAGAACGTCCTCATTGCTGACGAAGCAAAGAAACTGGGACTGAAGGTTACCGATGACGAAATTCGCGACATCCTGAATCAGGGCACAAACCCTATGTTGCTGCAGACACCATTCGTCAATCAGCAGACAGGTCGCTTTGATGCAAACATCCTCAAGCAGTTCATGAGCGAATATAAGAAAGCGCAGACCTCTAACCCACAACAGGCAGAGCAGATGCGTACTATCTATCGCTACTGGACATTTATGGAGAAGAACCTCCGTCAGCAGATTCTTGCCCAGAAGTATCAGACCCTCTTGGGCGCAACATTCTTCTCTAACAAGATTGAGGCTAAGCAACTATTCAACGAAGACAATACAGAGGCTAACATAGACCTTGGTGTATTCTCTTACGCTACTATCAATGATAAGGATGTCGAGGTATCAGAGTCTGACCTCAAGGCAAAATACGAAGAACTGAAGCCACGCTTCAAGCAAGCAGAGGAAACACGCGACATCAAGTATGTTTCCGTTAAGGTAACAGCTTCTGCAAACGACCGTGCTGCTGCTTTCAACGAAGTTAAGAACTTTGCTGCAAAACTCGCAACAGAAAACGACCCTGCAGAAACCATCCGCAAGTCTGGTTCTTCCATAGCATATCTTGGTGTACCAGTTCTGAAGACTGCTTTCCCAATGGATATCCAGAATCAGATTGATTCAGTAAGCGTAGGCTCTACATCTGCTATCAAGGAGAACACACAGGACAACACTCTCAACGTTATCAAGGTTATCTCTAAGCAGGAATTGCCTGACTCTGTACAGTACGTCATCATCAACGACGGCAAGGAAGGTGAACCACAGTGGATTACTACAGCACAGTATCAGAATGTTCCTTCCATGGATATGAACACTCAGAGTTACATCAATGCTCTAAACACCGCAGCTGTTGGCGAGACAAAGACCCTCATCCTTACCGGTGACACCCTGACATTCAAGGTTCTTGACCGCAAGGCTATGAAGACAAAGTATGTTGCTGCTGTCATAAAGAAGACTATTGACTTCTCTAAGGAAACATATTCTGCTGCATACAACAAGTTCTCACAGTTCGTTTCTGGCAATCAGAAGGTAGAGGATCTTGAGAAGTCAGCAAAGAAGTTTGGCTATCAGGTATTGGAGTCACCAAGCGTTCGTAGCGGTCAGCACCTCATTGCAGGCATCCATGGTTCACACGATGCTCTGAAGTGGGCATTCGAAACAGAAGATGAGAACACCATTTCTCCACTCTACGAATGTGGTGACAATGACAACCTCCTTGTTCTTGCTTTGACAAAGATAAACAAGAAGGGTTACATGGATATGAACAGCGCAATGCTTAAAGAATACCTGAAGACAGAAGTCATCAAAGACAAGAAAGCTGCAAAACTCATGGAGAAGGCAAAGGGTGTAAAGAGCATTGCCGATGCGAAGAAACAGGGTGCACAGGTTGTTCCTGTTCAGCAGGTAACATTCTCTTCTCCAGCATTCGTAGCTTCTACCGGTTCTGCAGAGCCAGCACTTAGCGGTGCCGTTGCAGGTACACAGAACGGCAAGTTCTCTAAGGCTCCTGTAAAGGGTAACGGCGGCGTTTACGTATTCCAGGTAAAGAATAAGCTTAGCCGCGCTATGCAGTATAACGAGAAAGAGTACATGCAGCGTCAGGCACAGCGCCAGATGCAGATGGCTGGTAACTTTATGCAGGAACTATATTTGAAAGCAAACGTAAAGGACAACAGATATATGTTCTTCTAAATTAAAAAGGGGAGTACATCACACTCCCCTTTTTAATTAAATAAGGTGCAATATACTATTTATATACTACAATACAATACTAAGACAATTTTATGAGTAACACTAAAGAGAAACTCTTCGGAGAGTTCCAAGCGCCCACCAAGCAAGAATGGCTTGACAAGATTGCAGTGGACCTGAAAGGTGCAGATTTTCAGAAACGCTTGGTTTGGAAGACTCCAGAAGGATTCAGCGTACAACCATTTTATCAGAGAGACGATGTAGAAAGACTTTCTACTCCCTACTCTATGCCCGGTGAATTCCCATTTGTCCGTGGTAACAAAAAGAATGACAACACATGGTATATCCGCCAGGAAATAGAGGCTGACGATGCCAAAGTAGCAAATGCAAAAGCACTTGACATCCTAAACAAGGGTATCGACTCGCTGTCATTCACTATCCCAGGAGACAGCGTTTCAGCAGAATTTGTAGAGACATTGCTCAAGGACATCTACTGCGATTGCGTAGAACTAAACTTCAACACCTGCAAACGTCATTCTGTAGAATTGGCAGAAATCCTTGTTGCATACTTCGAGAAGAAGGGCTACGACAAGGAAAAGATTGTCGGCTCTATCGACTGGGACCCAATGGACAAGATTCTTCAGGGAAAACCTGTTGACCACATTATGAATGTCATGAACACCTATGCCGTGCCATTGGTTAATACGCTGAAAGATTATCCTAACTTCCGTTGCATCACGGTAAATGCAGTTACCCTTAACAACAAAGGTGCATACTGCATGCAGGAATTAGGCTATGCTCTCGCATGGGGTAACGAATATATGCAGCAGTTGACAGATGCCGGCGTTGATGCCACATTGGCTGCCAAGAAGATAAAGTTCAACATGGGTATCTCTGAAAACTATTTCATGGAGATAGCAAAATTCCGTGCTGGACGTATGCTATGGGCTGAAATCGTTAAGCAGTATAATCCTCAATGTGACTGCGCATGTCAGATGATTGTGAACGCTATCACAACAGAATATAACATGACAATATTCGATGCTCATGTCAATCTGCTTCGTTCACAGACAGAGACAATGTCAGCAGCTCTTGCCGGTGTTCACTCTATCGTGGTAACTCCATTCGATGCTGCATACGAGAAACCTGATGATTTCTCAGAGCGTATAGCACGCAATCAGCAACTCCTGCTGAAGGAAGAGTGTCACTTCAATATCGTTGTTGACCCTTCTGCCGGCTCTTACTATATCGAGACTCTTACAGAATCTCTCGCAAAGGAGGCATGGAAAGAATTCCTCGCCGTAGAAGAGAAAGGTGGTTTCCTTGAGGCTATCAAGAGCGGTGCCGTACAAGAGGATATTGATGCTACGAATGCAAAGCGTCACACTCTTGCTGCACAGCGTCGTGAATTTATCCTCGGAACCAACCAATTCCCTAACTTCAACGAGAAGAGTGAAGGAAAGCGTCCTCTCAATAACACACGTCTTGCTGCCGACTTTGAGAATCTGCGTCTTGCCACAGAAGGTGCAGCAAAGCAGCCTGTTGCCTTCATGCTGACTATCGGTAATCTCGTCTGGAGACAGGCACGTGCCCAGTTCTCATGTAACTTCCTTGCTACCGCAGGATACAAGGTTATAGACAATCTTGGTTTCCCAACTGTAGAAGAAGGTGTCGAAGCTGCTATGAAAGCTAATGCCGACATCGTTGTACTCTGCTCTTCTGATGAGGAATATGCTGAGTATGCTGTTCCTGCTTTCAAGGCACTCAACAATCGCGCAATGTTTGTCGTTGCCGGTGCACCTGAGTGCATGGAGGATTTGAAGAAGGAAGGCATCGAGAACTTCATTCATGTAAAAGTTAATCAGCTTGAGACGCTGAAAGAGTTTAACGCTAAACTGGGAATATAATCATGGCTAGAAAAGATTTTAAGAATATAGATATCTTCTCTGGCATAGAGAAGAAAGACGGTTCTGCATGGCAGAAAGAAAATAATATACAATATGTATGGAAGACCCCTGAGCACATTGAGGTAAAGTCTGTATACACAAAAGAAGACCTCGAAGGCATGGAGCACCTTGACTTCACGGCAGGTATTCCTCCATTCCTACGTGGTCCATACTCAATGATGTATCCATTCCGTCCATGGACCATCCGTCAGTATGCCGGTTTCTCTACGGCAGAAGAGTCAAATGCCTTCTATCGTCGTAACCTGGCTTCTGGTCAGAAGGGACTTTCTGTAGCCTTCGACCTTCCTACTCACCGTGGTTATGACCCTGACAACATGCGTGTTGTAGGTGATGTCGGTAAGGCTGGCGTATCTATCTGTTCCGTTGAGAACATGAAGGTGCTCTTCGATGGTATTCCTCTTAACAAGATGTCTGTCTCTATGACTATGAACGGTGCCGTTCTTCCTATTATGGCATTCTACATCGTTGCAGGTTTGGAGCAAGGTGCAAAGCTTGAAGAGATGGCTGGTACCATTCAGAATGACATCCTCAAGGAGTTCATGGTGCGTAACACTTACATCTACCCACCAGCATTCTCTATGAAGATTATTGCCGACATCTTCGAATATACTTCACAGAAGATGCCTAAGTTCAACAGCATCTCTATTTCCGGCTACCACATGCAGGAAGCTGGTGCTACGGCAGATATCGAATTGGCTTACACCCTTGCCGACGGTCTTGAATACCTCCGCGCTGGTGTCAATGCAGGCATTGATATTGATGCTTTCGCACCACGTCTGAGCTTCTTCTGGGCTATTGGTGTCAACCACTTCATGGAGATTGCAAAGATGCGTGCCGGACGTCTGCTGTGGGCTAAGATTGTAAAGAGCTTCGGAGCAAAGAATCCAAAGTCAATGGCTCTTCGTACCCACTCCCAGACATCAGGATGGTCACTCACAGAGCAAGACCCATTCAACAATGTTGGTCGTACCGTTATCGAGGCTATGGGAGCAGTATTGGGACACACCCAGTCATTGCATACCAACTCTCTCGACGAGGCTATCGCCCTGCCAACAGACTTCTCTGCCCGTATTGCCCGCAATACCCAGATTTACATACAGAACGAGACAAAGGTTTGTAAGGAAATAGACCCATGGGCAGGCTCTTATTATGTTGAGACTCTTACTAACGAACTCGTTCACAAGGCATGGTCGCTCATTCAGGAGATTGAGTCTCTGGGTGGTATGGCAAAGGCTATTGAGACTGGTGTTCCAAAGATGCGTATCGAGGAAGCAGCAGCTCGTACTCAGGCTCGTATCGACTCCGGTCAGCAGACTATCGTTGGTACCAACAAGTATCGTCTTGACCACGAAGATCCTATCGATATCCTTGAGGTTGACAACTCCGCTGTTCGTAAGGAACAGGAAGAGAACCTTGCAAAACTCAGAGCTAATCGCGACGAGGCAGCTTGTAAGGCAGCTCTCGATGCTATCACAGCATGCGTACAGGAATATGCTGACGGCAAGAAGTCAGAGAACAACCTTCTCGACCTCGCTGTCAAGGCTGCTCAGGTACGTTGTACCCTCGGAGAAATCTCTGATGCATGTGAGAAAGTAGTAGGACGTTATAAAGCAGTAATTAGAACTATTTCAGGCGTGTATAGTGCAGAAGCAAAGAGCGACAGCCAGTTTGAGAAGGCATGTCAGCTCACAGAAGAGTTCGCACAGAAGGAAGGTCGCCGTCCACGTATCTTCATTGCAAAGATGGGTCAGGATGGTCACGACAGAGGTGCGAAAGTAGTAGCAACAGGTTATGCCGACTGCGGCTTTGACGTTGATATGGGACCTTTGTTCCAGACACCTGCCGAAGCAGCCCGTGAAGCAGTTGAGAACGATGTCCACATCGTAGGCGTTTCGTCACTCGCTGCAGGTCACAAGACCCTCATCCCTGCCCTCTTCGAAGAACTCAAGAAACTGGGACGTGAGGATATCATGGTAGTAGCAGGCGGTGTCATACCGGCTCAGGACTACGACTTCCTATACAAGGCTGGCGTAGCTGCCATCTTCGGCCCAGGTACTCCAATAGCAAAGTCTGCTATTGAGATGATGAATATCCTATTGGATAAAGAATGATACTGAATTCTATATCAATACTGAATTATAGAAACATAGAAGCGGCTGAACTTGTCTTTTCTGACAAGTTCAACTGCTTTATTGGAAATAACGGTGAAGGGAAAACAAACCTGCTCGACTCTATTTATTTCCTTTCTTTCTGCCATTCTATGTTCACAAATGTAGATTCGCAGATGATAATGCATGGTAAAGACTTCTTCATGCTCAATGGCAAGTACGATACAGACGATGACATTTCCGTCGGCATGAAGCGCGGTCACAAAAAGACCTTTAAACGCAACGGAAAGGCATACCGCAAACTGTCCGAACATATAGGTCTGATACCTCTTATATGCGTTTCTCCTGACGATGTCTCTATCATCTCCGGTGGCAGCGAAGAGCGCAGACGTTTTCTCGACATTGTCATCTCCCAATACGACAATGCATACATCGAATACCTGAACAGATACAACAAAGCCCTACAGCAACGCAACGCATTACTGAAGCAGTCCGCTGAAGAAGACACACCCTGCGACATGTCGCTGATGGAGCTATGGGAAGAAGAGATGGCATCCAATGGTGAAGAAATATACAAACGGCGCAAAGACTTTGTAGAACGCTTCATCCCTGTCTTTAATAATATATATAAGGAGATAAGCGGTGAACACGAAGAAGTTTCCCTTAGGTATCAGTCGCATTGCCAGCGCGGTCCGCTATTGGAAGTGATACAACGCGACAGGAACAGGGACCTTGCCGTTGGCTATTCCCTGCATGGCATCCACAAGGATGACCTCGAAATGCTCATCGGAGGTTTCCCTATGAAACGTGAAGCCAGCCAGGGACAAACCAAGACATACGTCATATCTCTCAAACTTGCGCAGTTTGACTTTCTCAAGGAGAGTCCCCTTCTGCTTCTTGACGATGTGTTCGACAAGCTCGATTCCCATCGCGTGGAAAACATCATCAAGATTGTTTCCGGAAAAGATTTCGGACAGATATTCATAACAGACACCAACCGCGAGCATCTTGACAAGATACTGTCAAAAGGACACTTCGACTACAAACTATTCAACGTGGAAGGAGGACATTTTGTTTAAACGATACCCGCAAAATATTGACGATATTGCGCACCAGTTCATGCGTGAATATTCCCTCGAGACACCTCTCCTTGAACGCCGTTTAGTAGCTTCATGGAAAGATGTGATGCCTGCCGCTACGCCATATACTGAAAGTGTGGAAATCCGCAATCAGACACTTTGGGTAAAAATATCATCGCCGGCACTGAGAAATGACCTCCTTATGCAACGAACAAAACTGGTCAAATTGCTAAACGCCAAGGTCGGAGCAAATATTATAAACGATATACGCATCTTTTAATTGCAATTTCGCAATCATAGAGATGCTTTTTTGTTAACATTACTAATTTCGCAACATCTTTTTAAGAAAAATCTTGTGTATATAATTCTATTATCGTAACTTTGCATCAGAATTTTTAATAACACAGGATGAAGAAATCGACAATTTGGATTATTGCTATTATTATGGTAGTGTCATTTACGGCACTGCTATGGCTTCAGTTTTCCTACATCTCAGAGATGGCGAAGATGAAGAAAGAGCAATTTGACGAATCTGTTACCCGCGCACTCTATACAGCAGCCCACAATTTGGAGCTCGATGAGACTCTCTACTATCTTGAGAAGGATGTCAATGAAACAGAACGCAAGGCTGAAAAGGCTGATTCTGTAATAACCGGCAATAGTCTTGGCGGTCCTATCCAACATTCGCACCAGTTTTCTGTCACAGGCGACGACGGAACGATATACTCATCGTTTGAGCTGCAGACCTTTACCCTCTCCCCTCGTAAAGGGCTTATGAAAAGCGACAAGAACGCATGGGCAGAGGCACAGAAGTCAATGCAGCAGATTATCCGTAACCGCGTCATCTATCAGAAGGCTCTTCTCGACGAGGTGATATATACCATATTATATACTGCAAGCGACAAGCCCCTAAAACACAGAATCAATTTCAAGCGACTCGACCAGGATATCCGCAACGAGCTACTCAACAGCGGCATTGACATTCCCTATCACTTCACTGTCACTACATATAATGGCACCGAGGTCTTTCGCTGTTCCGAATATAGCGACCAAGGTAAGGAAATCACATATTCACAGCAGATTTTCACAAATGGTCCCACAGCAAAGTCAGGCTATCTAAACGTACACTTCCCTGATATCAATGCTTATATCTACTCAAGTGTCCGGTTTTTGATACCTGCCCTTATCTTTACGGGAGTCCTGTTGATAACATTCTTATTTACAATCATCGTAATCTTCCGCCAGAAGCGTTTTTCCGAGATGCGTAATGACTTTATCAACAACATGACCCATGAACTGAAGACACCTATCTCCAGTATTTCCCTTGCATCCCAGATGTTATCTGACAAAAGCGTCACCAAGAGCGAAGAGATGGTAAACCATTTGGGTGGAGTCATCACTGATGAGAGCAAGCGTCTCCGTTTCCTTGTTGAAAAGGTTCTGCAGATGTCAATGTTCGACCGTAAGAAAGTAGCCTTCAAGATGAAGGAACATGACATTAACGAACTGGTAGAGAACATTGCAAATTCCTTCTCACTACGTGTAGAACATACAGGCGGAAAAGTATATACAGAAATAGAAGCGGTAGAATCCGATATATACATAGAGGAAACACATTTCAGCAATGTTATATTCAATCTTATCGACAACGCTGTAAAATACCGCAAGCCAGACGAACCTCTCAATATCTATATCAGAACATGGAACCCCTCTTCCGGCAAGGTTTCTGTCTCCATCCGCGATACAGGTATCGGCATCAAGAAGGAGAACCTCCGGAAAATCTTTGAGCAATTCTATCGCGTCCATACCGGCAACCGCCACGATGTCAAGGGCTTTGGTTTGGGACTGGCGTATGTAAAGAAAGTAATAGACCTCCATAAGGGTACTATAACAGCCGATTCTGAATTCGGCAAAGGAACGACATTTACTATAACAATCGATACTATTAATAATTAAAAATTATGCAAAACATGGATGAAAATTTGAGAATTCTCCTCTGTGAGGATGACGAGAACTTAGGCATGCTGCTTCGCGAGTATCTCCAAGCTAAAGGTTACAATACCGACCTCTGCCCTGATGGTGAAGCCGGCTATCGTGCCTTCCTCAAGACCCATTATGACATATGCGTTCTTGATGTCATGATGCCTAAAAAAGACGGTTTCCAGCTGGCTAAGGAAATCAGGCAGTCTAATTTGGACATTCCTATCATTTTCCTCACAGCCCGCCAGATGAAAGAAGATATCCTTGAAGGATTCAAGATTGGCGCTGATGACTATATCACAAAGCCATTCTCTATGGAAGAACTCGTATTCCGTATAGAAGCAATACTTCGCCGTATGCGTGGTAAGAAGACAAAGGAAGCCACACAATATCAGATTGGCAAATTCCTTTTCGACACCCAAAAACAGCTTCTCACCTTCGAAGGCAAAGAGCCACGCAAGCTTACTACGAAAGAGAACGACTTGCTGGCACTTCTCTGCAGCCACGGCAACGAGATTCTTCAGCGTGATTTCGCATTGAAGACCATTTGGATTGATGACAACTATTTCAATGCCCGCTCTATGGATGTTTATATCACCAAGCTGCGCAAGCACCTCAAAGACGACCCGGAAATAGAAATCATCAACATCCACGGTAAGGGATACAAACTCATTATCCCTGAAGCAGAAGAAGCTACGGAGGAATAATGCAAGCAATGATTTTTGCCGCTGGAAAGGGCACACGACTGAAACCGCTCACCGATGTCATACCCAAGGCATTGGTGCCGGTTGACGACGTGCCTCTCATCCAAAGGGTCATGCAAAAGATCATCGACAGTGGAGCTACAAGGATTGTCGTAAACATTCACCATCACGCTCGTCAAATGGAGAACTATATCTCACTCTTGAGGTTGAAGTTCCCGACCGTCGAGATACAGGTTTCTGACGAGAGCGAAAAGCTTCTTGACACAGGAGGTGGCATCAAGCGTGCCAGGACTCTGTTTTCAGATACGGCTTCCACTCCCGTGCTCATACATAACTGCGATATTCTAAGCAATGTAAATCTTGCTGAATTATATTCCTGCCATAAGGGTGATGCCACTCTGCTTGTCTCCCAGCGCGAAACGCAACGGTACCTTTGTTTCGACGATGATATGCGTTTAGTCGGATGGACCAATATCGCTACGGGAGAAGTCAAAGGCAAAAAGACGAACAGGCTCTATGCTTTTAGCGGCATACATATAATGTCACAGCAACTTATGCAACGCATGGATTGCTACCCGGACATTTTCCCCATTATGGACTTCTATCTCAGGGAGTGTTCCACAACGGACATTCACGGATACCTAAAAACCGACCTCCGTCTGTTGGATGTCGGAAAAACAGACACTTTAGAAAAAGCAACAGAATTTTTATGCAAAAGATAATAATCCTCGACTTTGGTTCACAGACCACCCAATTAATTGGTCGCAGGGTGCGCGAGCTCGACACCTTCTGTGAAATCATGCCATACAACAAATATCCGGAAGACGACTCCGATGTCATTGGCGTCATACTCAGTGGTTCCCCATTCTCAGTTCATGACCCAGAGGGATTCAAGCCCGACCTCTCGCGTTTCGTCGGTCGCTTGCCGGTACTGGGCATCTGCTATGGAGCACAGTATTACTCATACTCTAATGGCGGAAAAGTAGAAAAGACCAACACCCGCGAATACGGTCGTGCAAACCTCACCTTCATTGACAAGGAGAATCGCCTCTTCCAGGGTTTTGATGACAATTCGCAAGTCTGGATGAGCCACGGCGACTCCATCACCGCTATCCCGTCCGACTGCAAATGTATCGCCTCAACCGCTGATGTAAAGTATGCCGCATATAGTTCCGAGAAGGCTCCTGTATGGGCAGTGCAGTTCCACCCGGAGGTTTTCCATACTCTGCAGGGCTCTCTTCTCCTGAAGAACTTTGTTGTAGATATCTGCGGCTCCAAGCAAGATTGGTCGGCTGACTCTTTCGTTGATACTACGGTACGCGAATTAAAAGAGCAGTTAGGCGACGACAAGGTTATTCTTGGACTCTCTGGCGGTGTTGACAGTTCTGTGTGTGCCGTGCTTCTCAATAAGGCTATCGGCAAGAACCTCACATGTATCTTCGTTGACCACGGCATGCTGCGCAAGAATGAGTTCCGCGATGTCATGCACGACTATGAGTGCCTCGGTCTTAATGTCATAGGCGTCGATGCCAGTGAAAAGTTCTTCAGCGACCTTGCAGGCGTCACCGACCCAGAACAAAAGCGTAAGATAATAGGTCGTGATTTTGTTGAGGTATTCAATGCAGAAGCCAAAAAGCAGACTGGTGCCAAATGGCTTGCACAGGGCACTATCTATCCTGACAGGATTGAATCCCTCAACATCACCGGTAAGGTTATCAAGTCCCACCATAACGTAGGCGGTCTGCCGGAGGAGATGCACCTTTCGCTCTGCGAACCCCTGAAGTGGCTCTTCAAAGACGAGGTGCGCCGTGTAGGACGTTCTCTCGGAATGCCAGACCATCTCATCAATCGTCATCCATTCCCTGGTCCGGGTCTCGCAGTACGAATCCTCGGCGACATAACTCCTGAAAAGGTTCGCATTCTGCAGGATGCTGACGACATCTATATCCGTCACATGCGTGAATATACCATGCCTGATGGCACAAAGCTTTACGACAATATATGGCAGGCTGGTACCGTACTCCTCTCCACCGTGAAGAGTGTCGGTGTCATGGGCGACGAACGCACATACGAACATCCTGTTGCTCTGCGTGCTGTTACCAGTACAGATGCCATGACTGCCGACTGGGCACATCTGCCATACGACTTCATGGCAAAAGTATCTAATGAAATCATCAACAAAGTCAAAGGTGTAAACAGAGTATGTTACGACATCTCCTCAAAACCACCTTCGACAATAGAATGGGAATAGAAGAAAAGAAGAACATAATATTGTTTAATACATGTTTCGCATGTTTCACAATACTCAACTTTTCAGAGGTGAGAGGTAAGAAGTGAGAGGTGAGAGATTACTTTTGCTGATACTACTTCTGCAGTTTTTAAAGCCATTACGACATATCTCTTACCTCTCTCCACTTACCTCTAAAGACTGAGCAAGATAAACTTGCGTTGTTTAATAAAATAAATTATGAAAAAAATATTAATAATTTTAATTGTCGCTCTACTTTCTATTAATGCTTCTGCTCAGGTAGAAAAAAGCAATCAGAAAGTTTTGACCTGTGGAGTTAGATTTCTTGGAGCTAAAGACTATAGAATTAAGATAGACTATGGTTTTAAAGAAAGAGAAATCCCAACCGACGAGAATGGAATTGAGATAACTTTTAACAATCGAATTTCTGTTATAAATTACATGACCTTACGCGGATGGGTATATCAAGGTTTCAGTAAGGAACTTGAAGCGGGTTACGAACATATGCAATTCCAAAAAGTGGTATCGGATGAGGAAGCAAAAGAATTCCTTGATAAAATAAGATATGCTAAGAAAGATAAAAAATAATAAAGTTTATTTTGTTTTTTATTAGAGGGTATTTCAAAAAATTACACGCCCTATTTATATTATGTTGTGCGCCTGACAGGACTCGAACCTGCACATCGTGAGACATTAGATCCTAAGTCTAACGCGTCTACCAATTTCGCCACAGGCGCAGGAGATTTTCATCTAATTGCCGTGCAAAGGTACGATTAAATTATGAGAAATGCAAGAAAAAACAAAAAAAATTGTTTTTTCTTGACATTTTCATGATGCTATACCTTCGACAGACAGGTCAAAGGTAGAGCTTTTTCCCTCCCCTCCCACTCCCCTCCTTCACTGAAAACTTGCACTTTTTTTATTATTTCGTAAAAAAAGTAATGAAAAATTTGCGTAATACCAAAAAAAATGCTACTTTTGCACCCGCTAAATCGCTATAAGGTTTATCCACTGTTTAATCTTGGTGCGTTGGATGAGCGGTTTAGTCTCCGGTCTGCAAAACCGGCCAGGGCGGTTCGACTCCGCCACGCACCTCAAAGAAAAAGGAACTCATAATCGAGTTCCTTTTTTTGTTTGTCCCAATATAAACGTTTTCATTACGCCAATCTTCTATTCTGCCGGCTGTAATTCTGCATACTCTGTTTTGCAAGAGAAACAGGGACAGGCTTTCCTTACGCCTGGCAGTTCATTATGTCCTACGATGCGGGCATCAGGATATTCTGCCCGCAGGTCTTTCAACAGCGACAAGAGAGACACTTTCTGCATCTCGGTACGGGTGTCGGCAGGACGTCCTTTCTCGTCAAGACCTCCCTCATAGACGATGCCGAGGGAACAGTGATTGTAATTACGTGCATGAACGCCACGGACTGTTTCAGGGAGCAGCGGTATTATGTCACCGTTGCGACGAACATAATAATGGTATGAGCACTGTCCGAACTTTTTCTTGCCACAGGCTATGAGCGTTTCTGTGCTGAAGGGTCTGTTGCATCTGTTGGCGACACAGTGAACAACCAGCAGGCGCACGGAATCATGTTTTAATGTTTTCATAATAATACGTTTATCTCACGCAGGAAGAAGCACCGAGTGCTGTTAGTATTGCTGCAAGAATATTTATTGCCATCTGAATGGCATGCTTTAGAAATGTTTTCTTATTCATCGTGTTATGAAAGTTTATTGTTTATTGACCTTAGACCTTTAACCATTGACCATTGACTTCGTCGAAGATGCTACGTCATGAAAATGTAAAAGCGATTTTTCATTTTGCATAACTTAAACACATCTTTGAACATTGAATATTATTTTCCCCTCCCCTTGGGAGGGTCGGGGTGGGGTCCGACCTTTGACCTTAGACTCCTTCCCCTTGGGGAGGTCGGGAGGGGGTCTCTTAAAAAGCGGCAGGAGCGCAAGGCGCGTTCATGAGAGGTAAAGATGCCTTATGTAAGAGGTAAGATGAATCCTATTGCTCTTCTGATGTCTCATCGCTGATCCCTCCGGACACTCACTGCCATTAAGCTCTCAACTCCCTCCCCAACTGGGGTTTCTGTCCCCCGCGAAACGGGGGAACCGAAGTGGGTGTAAAGACCATTGAGGCTGGGGAGGGGCTTTTACCCTTCGTCACCAGTTCCGCCACTTGTAGTACCCCCGCCAGTGCTTGGGTTAGTGCCAGGGTTTTGGTTTTCGTTTTCGGTATCGTTTTGGTTTTCGGTATCACCATCCTCCACAATGCCCTCATCGGTTGAGGTGACACGTTTCACTTCCTTTCCATCGCGATCATAGCAGGTGATTACAACGTTTGTAGTATGAAGTTCCTGCTTCAGTTCCGTTGCAGGTGTGAAGACGATGCGTCGTGTGGTGATGAGTGACGACTTGACATCGTTGACGTCGGCAACACTCTTTGCGCTCAGGCTGAAACGCATGGTGCCCAGTCCTGGCAGCGCCACAGAGTGTCCCTCCGTTGCCCATGCCTTGATAACCTCGCCGGCTGCATCCCAGCATGCCTGCATCACACTCTGGCTCACACCGCTGCGAAGGGCTGCTTCGCGGATGACCTTCTCCTGTGCGAGCATGGAATAGATTTCAGGAAGCATCACATAGCGGTATGTACCGGCATACTTTCCAACTTTGATTTCGCGCTCTCTTGCTTTTACTTTTAATGACATTTGAACTTAATTTTTACGTTAAACACTATGGTTGACAGACTTTGTCGGATTGGGAAGCCCTGTTTACCGGAGTGCAGAGTAGGAATTTTTCCCGTGCACTGAAAAAAGTTTTCCACTGCACTGCAGTAAATAGTCCTTCTTCCAACACTGCAAAGGTACAACATTCTGAAAGGACGTTGACAACCTTTGATGACCTTCATGATTAAATCTTATTCTTCAATGTCTATGCAATATTGTTCACAGAGAAAACGTACTGCGTTGGGAGGAAGTTTCTGGGCATATATGCTGACACCCATGTCGGATAGCACTTGCCTGTGCGTTTTCAGAAAACGGTAGAATGTTGAGTATGATACGCCTGCAAGTGTTGCAAGTTCTGATTTGGAATAGTATTTCATCTTTTTCAATGTTCAATTTTCAATGGTCAATGTTCAATGGTCAATGTTCAATGAGTACCCCCACCAAGTCTATTTTGCGTTCTTTCTGTTCTACCGTGGCATGGCGTTCAAGGAAGTCGGAGCAACTGATGTCCATGTGATATGCCTCTCTTGCCTGTTCCGCCATCTCCTGCCACGCAAGGTAGTTCGTCATGGTGCAGTCGGTGCGGGGAAAGAGGGTTACGGTATTTCCCCGCAAAGGCTCCAACTGGTCTATGGTGAAATTGACCGGATAGACGGTGGCAAGCCAATGGCACTCTGGATAGAACACCGAGAGCAATACGGCAGTTCTCTCGCTTTCTACGATGGCTATGGGCTTCTCTGTCTCCGTGGCAAGATGTAGTCCGAACAGGCAGTGCCTTGCATGCCAACAGTCCAGCAGTTCCGGATTCCGTCTGCGTAGCATCACCGACACCCACGAATTGCCGATATGCCCGTCATGTACTCTTCCTTTCTCGTCAATCATCCAGAATATCGGCAGCCCTTTCCTGCTCCTGCCAAGCAGATAGCGCCCACATGCGTTGTGCATCTGTTCCGTCGTCAATAAACCCGCATCTATGAACGGACGGAAGAAGTCCAGTTCATTACAGCGGCATCTTTCCACCATCCTCATCGTAGGCACTATAAAGTCCGCTCCTGATGCGGCAGAAGGGTCTTTCGGCTGCACACACAGTTCGTCGTTGACCACAGAGATGTTGAGTCCCAGTTCCTCACCGACATTCTTGAACGTTACCTGCATCAAATCACTTAGCTTCATATTCTCTCACGCATCATGCTACTTATAAAAAATTAAAAATAAATATTTATAATAGCCCCTATATAAATAGGGGCTGTATTTAATTATTATTTATATATAGGCTTTCCTTTTCTTT
>OCTW011509528.1_pt1 | contig 22182 bp, 24 predicted proteins | sample 1539671 | NCBI WGS metagenome assembly OCTW01 (sample SAMN02144230, study PRJEB22623) | gut metagenome | biome: sheep rumen | host: Ovis aries | place: New Zealand
AAGAAGGATGAAGGCACGACGACACTACCTGAAGTTCACCGACGAGATGGCATGCAACCTCAGACATCACGGGCGGCGGAAACGGAGACGTGACAGCCTATGCAGTTCCAGGGGAATCATCCAGGACCGGGTTGACATATCGCTGAGACCGTCGGTTGTAGATGAGAAGAGGCGTTTTGGTGACTTTGAAATAGATACGATAATTGGCAAGAACCACAAGGGTGCCATTATGACGACAAACGACAGGTGTACGCACTTGGTGCTGATCCGCAGGCTTGCTGGGAAAGAAGCCACCCAGCTGGCCAGCACGGCAATCGAGGCGCTGCTACCCTATAAAGACAAAATCAACACGATAACGGCTGACAACGGAAAAGAATTCGCACGCCACAAGGAGATCGCGAAGGGACTCGATGCCGAGTTCTACTTTGCCCGTCCGTACCACTCCTGGGAACGTGGCGCAAACGAAAACACGAATGGACTGATACGCCAATACATCCCGAAAGGTACGGACTTCAGCGAGCTGACCGACGAGATGCTTGCTGAGATAGAATGGAAACTAAACCACAGGCCCCGTATGTCACTGGGTTACAGGACCCCGTTGGGATATTGTAAACAATTATTTAACTTTGACTTTTGAAGTGTGTTGCACTTCTAATTAGAATTCACCCTTTTAAAAATAAATAATTATGACAACAGGTATGTATATTGCAGGTGTTTTTATTTCTTTTATCATTATTTGGGCCTTTGTTGAATATTATGAAGGTAATACTTTTGAATATAAAATCACAAAAAAAATTTATTGGATGTTATTACTATGCTTACTTAGTTGGTATTCTCTTATTATTCTTGTTGTAGGTTGTATACTGGTTATTGCATATTATGCAATACGTATTTTCATTAATTATTTGAAAAGTTTTTAAAGATATGTATCATTTTGTTAAAATTGTCAGTAAAGACAAAAATAGTAATTGGAAAGGAATGTGGTATTTCAAACCAAATTCTGTTGAGCAAGTTGTAGAACATTTCAATAAAATTTGTGAACAATATACTTGTTTACACTAAAAAACTCCGGAATTATCCCTTTGTCTGTTGTAGAGTGATGAAAGAAAACCACGGATGATAATTATCTTTGTGGTTTTGTTTGCAGTTAACTAAATAGTAACGGAATTATCCCTTTTAGTGTTGTGGGTAATACATAAAAAAACCGCAGTTGATAGTATCTTCTGCGGTTTTTCTTTATCTATTCTTATGGATTTTCCAAATGATTTGGAAAGAAGTTGCAATATAGGTCATCACTTCGATTCAGCGGTGTGCTTTGTGGATATATATTGCGCTCATAGGGGCGTCCCGCCCCTGGCCGCGCGGCTACCCCTGGGAAGTTTTTCATGGCTGATTAACCGGCTGATTTATATTCTTTTGTATATTCGGTATCTCGTTTGATGACAGAGAACATTCTGTGAACGAGCTTGGCCCTAAGCACATTCAGAATGCACATGATGTGCTTGCCTTCCTTGAGTTTACGTTCGTAGTAGTCTTTGTATTCCCCGGATTTCATATGTGTGGCCACATTTACGGCACTCATATGTAGCAGCGCTTTCATCGTTTGATTGGCCCGTTTGGATATCTTGGCTTTTGAGCGAATCGAGGTTCCGGAGTCGTACTTGTACGGCGTGAGGCCAGCGAAGCTGCAGAACTGCCGGGCGTTCTGGAAGCGCGTAAAGCCACCGGTAATGGCGATCATGTTGATGGCGATGCGCTTCCCGATGCCGTCAATGCTTACAAGAAGTTCCTTCTGGCGAGCGAATACCGGATCTGCAGCAATGAGCGATTCTATCTCGGCATCTATGGAAGCAATCTGCTCATCGATAGACTTGATTACCTTCTTCCAACGGGAGTTCTTATGCTTGAAGTCTCCGGGAGCCATATACTTCTTCTGGTCGGTGAGCTGAGACTGGTACCGCTTCTTGTCGATAAGAAGGAACTCGCGGTCTGCCAAGAGGTTCTTCATGGAGACAAGAGCCGCATCGGGGATGGAGTAGCGTACTGCCTTGTCGCTGTAGCGATAGGCATATTCAGCGATTCGAGCAGCGTCAATGGCATCATTCTTACCACGGGTGAGGCCCATGGAGTTCTTGATGCGGGTGGGATCATCCATCCACAGGAAGATGCCCAACTCCTGACAGGCTACGGTCAGAGGGTAGATGTATCGGCCGGTGTACTCGGCACAGACGAGGACATCTTCCAATGATGCACTAAGCACTTTTAGCGCTGCCTTAAACGTCTTTTTGAGAGCCTTCACATCATTGGGGCACTCCTCTTCACGGACAATATCAAGACCGCTTCGGTAGCAAAGATTACACTTTTCTTTGCTGATGTCGATGCCGACATGGGTTTTTTTCATAACTTGCACTGCTTTTTTAGTGGACAGTGGGCCGTCGATCCGTCACCTACAAACCTTATTGCATCTAAGGATATTCTTATTCAGGTCCTGGATCAACGGGCCGGGCGGGGCAAAAAAGATAAACGGGTCTTACCCATTTGTGAAAATTGAGAACCGCCCGGCTCCATTGTCCTTCTGTTAAACTTTTATTATCGGCATAAATTTACTTTGTCGTACAAACCTAGGTGCAGAGAACTACGCTGCAAATCTAAGGTTTGTCAAAAACCATGTATTATGTCATTTGCTCCACAAAAACTTGAAGGCCGCACTTACACATTGTGCGGAAAAATATTTCAACTCTACTCTATTGATGGGTTTTCATTTGATGAACCGTTAGATACAAGTGGAGGGAAAGGCATATATTCTTTCTCAAAGTGTATTGCAAAGATTGATAGCATTGTTGACAATGGGAATAGTTGGATGAAATGTAATCATTCTTTGGTTTACCTTGGGAAGTCAGATGATTTTGATGACCGTCCACATAACCACGATAAATTTCCAAAGATAAGCAAGTACAAACCAAACTTTCTTGCCCTATACACATGCAGAGAAAACGAAGACCCCAAAAAGGTAGAGTCCGAAATATTAGCCAATTATTTCTTCACGGTTAATGAGAAAGAGAACGAAGAGATTGGTAATAGAAAAACTACCGTAATGGAAGATTAGGTAGTTTCTTCAATGCAGATAATAGTTCTGGGAAAATATACCAATGATTGTTTTCTCCCTTGTATTTCCTATTCCATACAACATAACATCCATCATCTTCATATATATCGTACATTCCAGCACCATCAGTAAGGGTCACTAAAGATTTAACCTCAACACCATTATCAAGTTTAATGGTTTTATTATGTGTTACTGGCTTATACTCTGACTCATTGATAATTCGACTGACGCATTCTTTAACCATACTCCTCAAATCAGACTCTCTAAGTTTGATGGTATCGGTGCTTTTTGTTAGTTTCTTAGGTGGCAAATTGGATGTATTGTTCCATGCGATAATCTTACCTGATGACACTCCTAATGGGTCAGTGTAAGTCCCACTCTCAGTAAATGCTTTTATTGCTGTTGCTATGAGTTCTGCATCAGTATCAGTCAAGAGCCATGAAGCATATTGTATGTGCCCCACAGAGAATTGTGGTTTTACATTATTACCAGCGCCTGTCTTCACCTTTGTTTTGTTTATTGCCTTTTGAGGGAAATCAACGCCCCTTTCCACACACTCTTCTTCGTTGGGGGTAAAAGAGATGGCAATATTTGTGCTTTTGTTGAGTTTTGGTAAAGATGGATTTTCTGCTCTCTGCTCTTTATTCTTGTTAAACCATGTTGAAAGATTTACCCCGTGGTCTGAAATGCGAAGCCTCAGATATGAACCATTCTGTAAAACATAGTCTTGATAAGTAGAAATCTCTTCTCTTTTTAACCCAAGGCTATTTAGAACCTTGTTTATTAGTTCCGTAGAACTATATATGTGTGTTGATGTCATTGCTTCAATTTGCATATTACAATTATTCCAGTTATTTTTGCATTGAACCTACGCAACAATCGGCAATGAAAGTAGAAAGCCTGCGAATGGTGGACTATCCGAGGGTGCTACGAGTAGCGGACAGAGCGTATGGACAAAGAGAGCGAGGTAATCGCTCTTTTTTATTATAAATATTTTGAAATTCAGTATAATCCGAGAAAGTTATGCAGCAACTGATAGTTTCACAAGATTTGCAAATCCGTCCTCAACCTTACGGTGATTCATACGGAAGCAGAACTCATCCATAATAGTCCAGGATTCTTACAACACTAAAAGGGATAATTCCGGAGTTTTTTATTTTGCATACTATTTAGGGATTGTCGTCTATCGTTTTCAATTTGAGTCGAGCGGGAGCCATCCATTGTTTGCCACAACGCCAACTCGTCTTTTGATATCATTTTCGCGCTTGGTCCGGGCTTTATCGCCCGGATTTCGCGTGTTTATTGGGTCATGTCCCGGGAGCGTTCCTTCCGAAGGCCCCTTTTTCAAATCCACTTTGGCGGAAATCTACTTTACCATCTACACTCATGGATGTAATAGGTAGGAGGGACAATGCCCTTCAGGGCATACTGAGGAGGGACCACCACATAGAACCCACGGTACGGGATGGTGATCCGTCCGCGGGCTACCTGCCTCTGCAACTCAGTAACTACCGAACGGACCGACAAGCCGGTCGCTTCCCGAATCTCTTCAAGAGTGAAGGTAACTTGTCCTCTAATTTCGCGCTCTCTTATGTATGCCGATACAGTCATATTATTGTCCGGTTTTATTGTCAAACATATCAAATAATGTATGTATTAGCAACATTTTAGGCAAATATAATTATTTAATTCACAAGAGGACTTTGTCAGAATTGGGCAAGTGCGCTCAATCCACATGCGCAATCCGGCAATCATAGTGCGATGCCTCCCCGAATGCCTTCAATGTATCTTTCAAGGACTCCGGAAGTCGGCTTAGTGCTTCGTTGGCCATTTCAGAGAGAATCAGCTGGTGATAGGCCTCGGCAATGCCGCCGGTGATGCAGGCGAGCGTATCGGAGTCTCCGCCCAGCGCAATGGCCTTGCGGATGGCGTCTTCGTAGTCTTCGGATTCCAGGAAGCAGATGAGTGCCTGCGGAACGGTTCCCTGGCAGCTCTCGTCCCAGTCGTTTCGCTTGTACCAGTAGGTGTATGTCTTATGCAGGTCGTACCCGAAACGTCCCTCGATGTAATCCCGTATTTCCTCTTTTGACTTCCCGGTTCTCGCCAGGAAGATGGCTGCTGCTGTAGCCTGGGCTCCTTTGATGCCCTCGGGATGGTTGTGCGTTATCGAAGCCGATATTTCGGCCACCCGTTCGGTCTCCTCCAGCGTGTCGAAGAACCAGCCGACGGGGCTCACGCGCATAGCCGATCCGTTTCCCCAGGAATTGTACGGTTTACGCTCTTCCGGGCCGAATAGCCAAGTGCTGAATCCTCCGCCGTAGCCGCCCTTGGGGTTGGGATAGGCATTCGCATAGCGGACCATCTCTTCTTCCAGCACCTTGTGCGAGTGCTCCGGGTCTTTCAGCAGCCATGAGGCGACGGCCATCGTCATCACCGAGTCATCGGTGAAGTCACATCCTTTCGGGAAAAGCTTGCAGTGATATTCCCTCGTGTTGTCAAACTCGTAGGCCGAGCCTGCGATATCCCCGATAATTGCTCCCAGCATAGATTAGTCCTCCTTTTCTTCTTCGTAATACTTGTCGGCCAGCTTGGTGTTGAATGCTACGCGTGACTCATACGTCACACAAGGGTCGGCCAGGTTGAACTCCTCCACTTCCTTCAAATATCGCTCCCGAGCGCGTCTTTCACGCTTGAAAGTTTTGGCGGTTTCTTCAGCCGTCTTCTCGAACTTGATGACGTTGGTGATGGACAGGCTTACGGTGACGCCCTCCACATCGTGGTCCGTACCCATGTAGGCAAACGACCAGCCCTGCTTCTTTAGGTGCTCTACCATCTTCTTGACAGAGGCCAGGTTATACTCGTGCGAGTCGTTTTCATAGCCGTCGGTGATGATGGTCACCACAACAGAATGGTTGGCATCGCCTTTCAGTTCCTTTTCCAGTTTGGTAAGTGTACGTCCCATGGCATCATACAGGGGCGTGCAGGCGCCGGGGACATACGTCTCCTCCGTCAGGATGGCCGCATCGCCCGCGTTCGCGTTCCAGTATACCTCGTCAATCGACGCACTGTCAAAGAGAACCAGCGTAAAGAAATGCTCTTGCGTGTCAGAGAATTTTGCAGCCGCTGCCTTTACTCCGCCCAGCACCTCGTTGTAGCCCATGATGGCGGGCTTCTGGATGTCCCACATGGAACCGCTGCGGTCCATGATAATTACGTTGTAAATCTTTGTCTTTTCAATCTTCTTTTCCATAATGCGTCACGTTTTAATTGTTAATTGTGTCATTGTGACGCAAAAGTAAAACAAGATTTCCGTATTTCCAAATGTTTCGCGTCAAATCGACACAAAATTTTGCAAATAGGGGTAAAACGCTTATCTTTGCAGGGCGATGGGAAAGAATTTCACATATGTTCCCGGGGCGGAATTCCCGTACCAGTACCGCTATGAACACATGGCTGTCACCACGGACTGCGTTATCTTCACTTACGAAGACAGGCAACTCAAGGTTCTGCTGGTCAAGCGCGGTGGAGAGCCGTATAAAGGCTACTGGGCCTTCCCCGGCGGATTCCTGCAGAATGACGAAACGGCGCGGGACGGCGCCCTGCGCGAACTCCGGGAGGAAACCGGCCTGGAGGCCGCGGCCATCGGCGAGTTGGGCGTTTTCTCTGACCCTGACCGGGATCCGCGCGAGCGCGTCATCACCATCGCCTTTTACGCATTGATCAAACCGGCAGAAGTTCTCGGCGGGGACGATGCCGACGAAGCGGCGTGGTTCGCCATCGATGCGCTCCCGCAGCTGGCGTTTGACCACAAGAAGATCTTTGAAGCAGCGATGGAGCGTCTCCGCCGGGACATTCACTTCGAGCCCATCGGCTTTGACCTCCTGGATGAAGAATTCACCATCCCCGACCTGCAGCGCCTGTATGAAGCCATCCTGGGCGTCAAGTTCGACCGTCGCAACTTCCAGCGCAAAATCATGGCCTCCGGCATTCTGGAAGAAGCTGAGCCGGCCGTACTGGAAGAACCCGAAGTGTTTTATGACGCCGCCCCGGCTCCGATGACGGCCGACATGGACTTCTGCGCCTCTGCGCCCATGATGGAAGAGACTGTCATGATGCGTTCGGCGATGGCGGAACCGGAACAGCCTCGCGCCCGCAGGGGCCGTCCCGGTAGGATTGCGTCTCTCTTCCGACTTAATCGCGCCAAGTACGACGAGATGAAAGAAGACGGCGGGAAGACGGAGTTCTGATCACGTGCCGGACACCAGCAGGACGAGCATGCATACACCCATGGCGATAATGTGCTTCGGGTATTGCTGCGTTACGCGAACGGCGCCCCTATAAAGGTTTACCTCGTGATTATTTTCAGGAGTGATGTGCTTCTGCGTGTGCCACTGATTCGCGATGGAAGTACGGATTTCCTTCAGCCTCAGAGCCCGCGTTACACCTTCCAGAACCAGTACGTCAAGCACCAGGATGGCGAAGCTGACAAGAAGTGATGCGCCTACCACCGCATAGCTGGATTCCGGCATCCATCTTTTCAACCCGACGATGATCAGGGTGAAGCCGAAAGCACACTTGGCAATGTTGTGTATACAACTGACAAGGTCCGTAGCCTTGGTGCTCTTGCGAAACTTCTCGATGCAGTAAACGTCTCTGTCGAAATACAAGCTTCCGTATACACGAATCTCGAAGAAAGAGTAGATGAGCATGGAAAGTCCCAGCAGAATCATAAAGATGTTCAGTATCATAGTTCGTTCGTTTTGGTTATTACATAGTAGTATTCTTGAGTCTCCACTCCTCCAGTTCCCATTCGCCCTCATTGATTCCGGTGGAATCTCCGACTTTACAGGCATACTCACGGATAGCTTTGACAATCGGATCGTCATCGAGGTCCCAAGGATTGTCCCATTCCGAAGTAAGTTTTTCAATATGCGAAAACTCTTCGTCAGACAAAAGAGCCGTGCCGGTGGTGCGTCCGTTTGCAAAGGTATCCTTAACCAGGATTTCAAGTTCATGGGTGTCGTTTTTCGTATTCATGTCGTTTCGTGTTTTTATAGATATACCGCCATGGCGGCGAATTCTTACAACGATGAAAGAAAAAATCCATGCATCTGTATATATTAGCGGAAGAAACAGAAATGCAAAGTATGAGAAATTCGCTTCTTTTAGTCACGATAGCCTTTGCCGTAGCAGCAGCTTGTGGCCGGCGTTCTGAACCCCGCCTCGCTCCAGAGGTTATACTTGCCCAAATGCGTGCCGACTCCCGTTGGATTCGTGAGTTGGATTCTCTGGCGCAGATTGCAATCGGCCCGGGAGCCAGATGCCTGGATCCTGTCTGCCACACCTTCGAATGGGAAGGTAGGACGTGGTTCTTTAATCAGGACTGGGGTGGTGTGCTGGAGATTCCTTCAGACTACCTGCCGGAGGATGACCTGTGGCAGGCAGAACTCTCGTTTCACGGGACCAGGGCATGGTCGCCCGATTCCCTTATCCTTGTCTCATTCTACGCGGGATTCCAGGCCCTGACTCCGGAAGAGTCAAAGGCGGCCATCCTGTCAGGCCTTGAAAATGACGGCTTCGTCGTGCAGAGACCTGATGAAAAAGAAAATGTCCTCACGCTACGCGCCCGGAGTGCCGAAGGCATCAACTACTACGGTCGTCATATCCTGGGAGAAAACGGCATCGAATACTCCGTCTCTGTCCAGTATCCGGACCGAAAAGCATCGGAAGCACTGGAGGTTATTGAAAAGGCCGACCGTTATCCGGCCGGCCCGAATGGGCTCATCTTCAAAGGAGAAGCATTTTGATTACCGTTCATTCAGCGCCTTCCAGAGCTCATCCTTCAAGGTATTGAGGCCTGCGCCGGAAACGGATGAGATGAAGACGATGGGAAGACCGGGCGGCAGCGCACGACGGATATCCTTTGTGCTGAAATCTGTCTGGTCGGGGATATCACACTTGGTGATGGCGACAATCCGTTTCTTGTCAAGCAGCTCTGGATTGTACTCCTCCAGTTCGCGAAGCAGTGTCCGGTAGGTTTCCCCCGCGTGGTCTTCGCAGGAGATGGTGAAAAGCAGTACGGAGTTCCTTTCAATGTGCCGGAGGAAGCGGATGCCAAGGCCTTTCCCTTCATGGGCCCCTTTGATGATACCGGGAATGTCTGCGACCGCGAACGACTTCTTGTCGCGGTAGCTCACGATACCCAACTGTGGAACCAGCGTCGTGAAGGGGTAATCGGCAATCTTGGGCTTCGCCGCAGAGATGGCGGAGAGGAGCGTGGATTTCCCTGCATTCGGCAGGCCGACGAGTCCGACATCCGCGAGGATCTTCAGCTCGAAGATGAACCACCCTTCCTCCCCGGGACCGCCGCAGGTAAACTCCTTGGGCGTCCGGTTGGTCGGGGATTTGAAATTGTCATTTCCCAATCCTCCCGCACCGCCCTTGCAGAGAATCTGCTGCTGTCCGTCCCGCGTCAGTTCAAACAGCACCTTGCCTGTCTCCGGGTCCTTGACGACAGTCCCGATAGGCACATCGACAAAGACATCGGCGCCGCTTTTTCCGGTGCGTGTGTTCTTGCCGCCGGGTTCTCCCGCCGCCGCGCGGATATGCTTACAGTATTTGAGGTGAATGAGCGTCCAGAGTTTGGCGTCGGCGCGGACGATGACATGGCCGCCGCGGCCGCCGTCACCGCCGTCCGGACCTCCCTTGGGGATGTATTTCGCGCGATGAAGATGCGCCGAGCCGTCGCCTCCTGCGCCCGAGGCGCAGAAGACGCGGATATGGTCTATGAAGTTTGTTCCCATGGTCATTCTGCATTTTTGATGTTGATTTTCGGCAGCATCCTGTACTGGATGCTGCAGGTCTGCGCAAGTGACTCCAGGATGCTGTCGGTATCCTTGTAGGCGCCGGGGGCCTCGTCAAGCGTATCAGGCGTCACGCTGGTTGTGTAGACATTCTGCATCTGGATGTGGTATTCCGCCATCGAGATACTGCGCCGGGCTTCGGCCCGGGACATCCTGCGTCCCGACCCGTGCGGTGCGGAGAAGTTCCATTCCGGATTGGACTTGCCTTCACACACCACGATTCCGTCGCGCATGTTGAAGGGGATGACCATCAATTCCCCGTTGTAGGAGCGGATGGCCCCTTTCCGGAGAATCATATCCCGGAAGTCAACGTAGTTGTGCGTGGTCTTGATGTAACCCTCCACACGGGCGCCGTTGATCTTGTGCATGATTCTGGCCGCCTTCTCCAGTACAACCTCGCGGTTGAACCGGGCGTAGGCCTGGGCGATGACCATGTCGGTAAGGTATCCTTTGAGGTCTTCGTCAACGAGATACCCCGGAGCGTTCGGATTGAGCCGGGCAATCCGGTCCCACTTGTTGAAGACCTTCAGTCCCAGGTGTCGGGACCCGGTATGGACGGTGAAAGCATAGCGTCCGTCTCCCTCGTCGTATTCCATGAAATGGTTTCCGCCGCCGATGGAGCCGATGGATTTGTAGAACATCCCCTTGTCCATGCCGACAGAGCGAATCCAGTCCTCCAGCTCGCGCTCTCCCGTCAGTTCCAGATGATTGACGAGTCCGCCGGACGACTGCCGCGCACTGCTGAGCTCCTGGCGCAGGTATTTGAGGAAAGGCTTCATCTCGAACTGCCTTTCCTTGTTGATGTTGAACCCGGAAGGAATCTCTTTCTTAAGTCGGTGCTCAAAAAGCACATAATCCTTCTTGTCAAGCGGCCTGTCGAAAAGCTCCAGGTCGATGCCGCAGCCGATGTCAAGGCCGACATGCTGCGGATTGACAAAGCTGGTAACCGGACATGTGAAGCCAATGACGATGCCTTTGCCCTGATGGACATCCGGCATGACCCGGATCTTCGTGTCGCGGAACAAAGGGTTTCCCAGAAGATGCCCGACGGTCTCTACGGCCTCTTCTTCCACGTCTTCCGTGTATATGATACAGTCCTTGCAATATTTTCCTTTCAACGCAAGGACATTGCGTTTTTCTGTCGTTTCCATAAGTTTGGATAATGTTGAAACCTGTCTCCGGATGGAGACGAAATAAGAAATAGATGTGGCCCGATCAGGCTATCGCCTGACGGGACGAAGGATATTGTAAAGTGAGGAACGCATTCAGTGTAAGTATTCGGTGAAACATAAAGGTACAGTTCTGCCTGTCAAGGGAAGGTCAGAAAGAAAAAGAATACTTACAGATTGAGCACGCTTACAATTTTTAGGTTCAACATCGGAGTCTCCGCTGCCGGCGTGCCTAGCTGGGGCATCACCGGGCCAAATCCTCCATGAAAAGCGCCTTGGTAGCAAAAGGCTTGCAAAGGTACAAAAAATATCCCTTGTGCAATAGTATCTACGAATGGATGTCCGAATTATTTCAGTTTCCGGTCTTAAATGTAATATAAGACTTGCGGATGGGTTTGAGATCCAGGACGCTCATCGTGTCCAGAAGCTCTCCGTCCATCAGGGAGTCTCCGCAGTAGGCATACTCCACTTTGAGCTGGATATACTCGGCCAATGCCCCCGGGGCCATGTCCAGTGAAGCCCATCCGGACCGCACAGAAGTCATGGATGACCACCGGGCCCCGTCAAAGTAGCAGAAATCCAGTCCGCCGACAGGTCTTCCACGGAAAGTGAAATTCAGCTTGACCACATCGCCGACATGGCTGGTCATGCGCACGTTCACGTCTTCCAAGATAGCCGAAATGCTCTCCGGAATGGAGTTCAGGAGCATCCTGCCGTCCTCGGAACGGAGCTCTGAGGGGCGTTGCAGGGAACGGAGCAGGACATAGGCCCAGTAATGGTAACGCAGCGCGTCATCTATGCGTCCGGCCAATTCTGCCGACCGGGCCGACTCCTCGTACTCCAGAATCCGGGATTTGCGGTCGGAAAAGATCATCTCCAGTTCGCTACGGTGTATCCAGCGTCCGACATGAGACTTCCTTCCGCTTTTCAGAATGGTGCGGTGTGTATTGGAAAGGGTGACATTGGAATAGGACGAGCTGCGGAGGCTCTGCATCCTGTAGTGTTCATCCCCTTTGGAGGAAAGGACCTGCTCCTCTACCTGGCGAAAATCGCTGACCACGGCGATTGTGATCTTGCTGATTAGCGCTGAAAGCGCCTGCTGGTCAGCCTCATCAATGGAAGCGCCCCAGCCCTCTCCCCAAATGTATGCAGGGTCCGCTTTGACCGCCTCCCATTCCTGGGCGGAGACAAGGAGGCTCAAAAGAGCCCCCAGTATCGTCAATAGTGTTTTACGCATCTATTCCTGTCCTTTGTTGAATCCTGCGTCAATCCATTCAGATACTCTGGAGCCATACTGCTCGGCAAGGGACTGTTCTTCCAGTGCAATCTCCAACGCCCGCCGACGAAGCTGATAGGCGGCGTCCACGTCCACGATGCAATAGGCCCTGGCAGCTATGTTCCCTTTGTCATTGCGCAAGGCAGTAATATAGGGGACCAGTTCCCCACGGATGTCCTTTTCCACCAGGCGTTCGAAGGACGACACGATATTGTCCACCTGCTGCCCCGTGAGGCTAGTCGTGCTGGAAACGATTCGGCCGCGCACATCGCCTCCTGCGAGCATGGCATACTGGTTGGCGGCATTGGAGAGGGCCGTGACCTGGGCCAGGTTCGTGCTCATGCAGTTCTCGGCGACCCCGATTACCTGTGCGCACCCGGCATTCACTTTCAAGAAGTACTTCTCCAGACGGGTCTGCGCGTCTCCCAGTTCGATGGGCTTAAAGCCGTCCCGCTTAAGCAGTTTCGCGGCCGCCTTGGCTTCCTTCCTGGCCGCCTTGAGTTCACTTTTGGTCTGGCCAATGGCGGGCATCGCCGCCATCAGCATCATGGATGCAATCAGTGCAATTTTTTTCATTGTCATATTCGTTGTTGTTTTGGTTTTGGTTTTGGTTTCTGTTCATTTATATATACCTGAGCACTTCGCAATTCTTACATGGAAATCTTCGCAGAAATCGCTGAAAGAAATCAACCTCCCGCGGGTATATATAATCGATGAAGAAAGCCATTCTCATACTTTTGCTTCTGCAGAGCCTATCTGCCACCGCTCAGATACGAATCAGTGATTTTAAACAACTCTATTCTGACGGCTCGGCGGCTGAGGTCGGGGCTGCCATTTCTGATCCGGACGGCAGGCTGTGTGCCGTGCTCAAACTGGAGACCAGGCAAAGCGGCTGGACCTTTGACGCCGGTTTGGCCGGCATCGTGGACACCCGTTACGAGGAAGGCATCATCTGGTTATATGTACCCGCGTCCGCGCGAAAGCTTACAGTCTCACACAAAGAATACGGTGTTCTTCGCGAGTGGAGCTTCCCGGCTTCGCTTGAGCCTGGGCGCACCTATACAATGAGGCTGAGTTATGAACACCCACGGCAAACAACTACGGGTACAAGACCCCGGTCATCCGCGCCAAAGCCCACGCCACGTTCTGTTATAATTAGCGGGCAACCCAGGCGTGACGCGCCTCCTATCGTGATAATCCCTTCAAAACCGGCGGAGAAATCGTTCAGCCACCACTTTGCGGACATGTATGTGGGGTTTGCCCTCTCGAAGGAAGACGGTGGGCGATACGTAATGAATGATGACTACAGGATAGGGGTAAGCTATACCTGGATTGGAAACCGTGTCGGCCCGTATCTGTCCGTCTCCACGAATTTTGACGGTGGCTTCTCAGCCTTCGGTGGAGCAGCTATCAGGCTTTCCAACCCGAAGACGGCCAGCCTGGACTGGCAGATGTATGGCGGAGCGGGACTGATGGACGGGAAGTTCGGCTTTGATGTGGGAACCCGTTTCGGCTGGCGTTCCTCCCATAGCCTGAGCCATTGGGACTTCGGCTTCGGCTGTCAGTTCTCTCGGGGAATCATCATGCCCACGGTCAGTGTGGGATTATATATCTGGGGCATCCCGGTACTTGTCGGCATCGGGCTCATCGCCTGCGCAATATAGACTTCATAAAACAGATAAACATATGGCATACAAGAAGAATGACATCGTGAGGATTATCACCAACCAGCCGGGCGTCCACTTAATGGAAATGTTCGGTCACTGCGAATTCAACCCCGAAGAGATTGAACCCAGCGAATACATCGCCCGCGTGAAAAGCGTCATTGCGGACGGCAATGCGTATGTGGTAGCCGTCATATCGGACTGGGGCGGGCACATCTGCATCCTGAATCCGGACGAAATTACCGGACAACTGGAGGAGTCGGATCTTACGCAAGAGCAGCGCGACAAGTATCATGAGCGCTGCCATCTGGATGCTCCCAACGTCTATGACAACAACCCGTCCTGGCTGGACGATGGCCTGAGCATTGACCAGAAGTGTGAAGCGGTTGCCAGAAAGGCTGTCTCTGAGCTGTTCCCCGATGCAAAGATTAGGAGTGTGGAGCCGGACGAAGGGTTCTTCCTTGAAAACTACATCAAGGATTTGGACGATTGTCTGGAGCAGTTTGGTGCAGGAAAGAGCAAGAGAAAGCTTACCAAGTTGCGAAAGAAACGGGATGAGTTGGAGTCATGGTTCAGAAAGATGCGGTTCAAGGAGTATTATGCTGTCAGTGTAGGCGTAGAGCAGCCCGCATCGGCAGATGATATAGAAAGAGAGCGATGGGCCTATGACGCATTATGCAAACATGTCGGGAATCCCGATAAGCCATTTGTGGCGCCTAAGACCGTCACAACTTTTTGGCTGGTTGCCATTGACCTTCACTTCGAAGAGGCATCCGTCATGCGTAACGGAGAGGAGAGAAGTCATTTCTACCTGAGTCTGGGAGCGGAGCATGACAACCTCTATCATGCCAAGATAGACTTTGCCTATGAGTGTATGAGTTGATTACGATTTATCGAGAGCCCAAACTGAATCACGACTCCTCCCAATATTCAGTTCTCCGGAAGCCGTATTCGAAACTGTTTGACTCATAAGTGATATAGTGCTCGGCAGAGTCATCAGGGTATTCGTATTCAATATGGGAATGACAGTTGCCCTCTTTCTCTAAGATGTACTCCTTTGGGACCGTCTTTCCATGACAATCCTTGATGAATGCTTTTGTCTCCTTCAACGCAATCTCTCCATTGCTATTCTTCCATGTCGTGACAGTCCGATCTTCAGACTCTTCCACAGTCACGTCATACCTGTCAACCTCCGTAGCATCCTCTATGTTCCCAAGTTCGTCAAGTTTGTGGTGGCCGTATTTGATTACTTCGGACATGGTGCCATTTTCATTGTAAACGAATTCGAAGTGATCCGCAACGGCATAATCCGTTTTGTCCATGTCCCGCATTTCATACAAGCGCCACTGCGCCAGCAATCGGCCCTGCGAGTCCCTGATAGAGAGCTCACGAACCGTATCGTATCCGCTTTCCATCGGATCTTCTGAATCGACCGACACTATTTCCACGTCATTGCCATATTCATCAGTATCATAGGTATGGTACTCTATGAATTCGGAGTCCTGAATCTGCTCGATGCTAACGATGCGTCCTTTTTCATCGTACTCGTATTTCCAGATTATATCCTCGGCTGATCTATAAAATTCATCTGTCCAGATCCTTTCAACGAGCTTGCCGCTGTCGTCAAAATTGTCTATTCGGTAATAGATGACCCCGTCATCCACAGGGAAGCCGTTTTTCTTTTCAACGTCATACGATTTAGACTTGATTTGTTTTGGTGTGGTACTCATATGATTGCTTTGTTGATTGTTTGCACTGAAAAGAGAGAATCTTCATTTTCCCAGCAGGTCGGAATAGCGCTCCAGGTCCTTCCGGGCGTTCACTTCCAGGCGATGATGCCGGGCGGCCTTGTAGAACTTGCCCACCAGATACTTGTCCAGATGACGGGCCTGGGCCGCGGTGTAACGGTCCGGGGTGATCATGGTCTGTCGCTGGAAGAACCTTAAAGGGGCTTCCCGTAGTGCGTTCAGCCTGTCCGCCGGATCCTCCGCCTTGCTGTAGTATGACCGGAAATAGGCCCTGGCAATGCGTTTGAATTCTTTGTCTATCTTGTCTTTGCGGAAGCGGATTTCTCCGGTCCTGCGCATCTCATAGCCGACAAAGGCGATCCAATCAGCTGCGTCTCCTGCACCGTCTCCCCATTTGAAGGTCTTTTTGGATTTGGCCTTCCAGTAGGGCTGGAGAGTGCGGCAACAGTTCTTGAACTCCAGTACGGAGTGGAGCGGATGAGGGACCAGCTTATGTGCGCGGAGCGCTCCGTCGTAGTAGTTCAGATAGGCTTCGCACTTTTCCCTGTCGGTATGCATCAGAAGGATGTCGTCACAATAGCGGACAAACAGACGGCCAGGATCCTTTTCCCTGACTATCTCCTTATCGATTGACTGCATCACCACATTGACGATGATGCCTGACAGGGCGCCCCCTTGAGGAATCCCGATCCAGCCATTTTCCTTGGCAGCTTTCAGCTCATCGGGCGTGTAGCAACCGGCATCAATGAATTTGTCATCGCCGACCCATTTGAACCGGCACACGGGATTGGGGTATTTCCTGCTGCGCCGCTTGTTTTTCTCGTGACGCCATACAGGATGGTCCTGGTCGTTGAGGAGCATGACATGCCGATAGTAGTCGAAGGAGTCAAGGTATGCGCGCAGCACCCGGTCGAACGGCTCGAAGAAGCTTTCGCTGATGCCGTAGCGCTGCGCCTTCAGTTGATAGAGCTCCCGGAAGCATCGCAGGATGTCATCGTGGTTGAAGATGTCGTAAAACTTCTGGATGTCACATTCGCCCACAAAGATCATTTCCTGCCGGTGTTTCTGCCTATAGACATTGACCAGGCGGATTGCATCCAGGTTGGTCGGGGACGCCCAGCCCTGTCCGTACCAATTGCGGCGTGCGGCCCGCATGAAGAGCATGTTGCGGTGAAAGCAGTCGTCAAAGGTGGCCTGGACATAGCGGAACGCAAGGGCCAGGAGGATCTTAGTTTCGAGCTCATGGTAAACGCAAATGGGACGGAAGATGAAATCTCCGGAGTCTGGGTCCTGTTCTTTGAACATCGGAACGATGGATGGAGCTTCCAGTTTCAGTTCTGTATGTCCCTCCACCATGTCATGAATACGTTGGAGGAAAGCTTCCAGTCTCCGTGTCCACGGAGCATCGGACTGCTCCCGCCGAAGTTTGCAGATGGCAATATAGGCGTGTTGGGTCGCCTGGCATTTCTCTTGCGTCCGTTTCACCAGCCCCTGGCCATCCAGATTGGCCAGCCTGCGCACCTTCCCGGGATGGGGCCAGAGATTCCGCGGTGGAAGAATCTCCTTTAAGGCCATGTACACCGGATTGTTACTTTCCCTCCTTCTGCTATTTTTCACGGCAAACTTACCGCGCTCTTTGGCGAGGAGGCGGATGATGGCGTCATCGGTAGCGTATTCTCCAAAACTCTTGATCATACAAAAAACCGTCCGCGGGAAAACACCTTGTCATATATATTGCCGGTAAACCGGCCCGGGTAATGTAGCAGCTTCACTTCGGCGAAGGCCGGGCCAGAAGACTGCGGATAGCATCAAAATAAAAAAGAGGTTCTGTGCCGCTTGCCCCAAAGGACAAGTCCGCGGACGGTTATTGCAAATATAAGGAATAAATTCGTAATTTTGCTGAAACGCCCCCGAGAATCATGAACATAGATCTTGACTACAAGTCCTTCTGTGACATCTACTACAAGGCGGCCGAACAGGTGGCCGACATCACCATTGCGAAGCATATCGAGGATCATGGTCCGCTGAACCCGGCCATCGACGTGGAACTGGTCAAGGATCTCGGGGTCTCATACGGCCTTGAGAAGGTCTTCAGCACCTTTGATGTCGACCACGAAAGCAACGCGCAGGTGACAACCTACATGTCAAGGGTCGTACGCAACTGCGTCCTGACCGAACTTGGCAAGGAGTCCACGGCCGTCGGTGCCAAGAAACGGAAAGCGCTGTCCTTCGACCGCATGCAGAATGACGGAACCGTCGGAGGAAGGCTGGAGGGTTTCCGCGACTATATCGACTCCGGGAAGAAGTATGAGAAGAAGGAAGAGCTGATCGCCCAGATGCTCCAGTGCCTGAAGAAGCTCAGCGGCGTCGACCAGGTCATTCTCAGATGCTGGATGCTTTATCCCAAGATGGAATATACCGACATGGTCCTGGATGAAATCGGGTGGGATAACACCCCCAGGAAAAGGAACGTGGTTTCCGTTCGGCAAGGTCGCGCCGTGGAAGTGCTTCGCGGCATGATGGACAAGGCCAGGGAAGATTATCTGGACATCTATGACCACGCACAAAAAATTCAGGAGCACACTCCCAAACAAAGAATTCGCTCCGTTGTTGATTACAACTTCATCCGCAGGCGTCGGCGCGCCGCCAAGAAAAGCATCACACGCGGGATTGACTATGCCGGCTTGGCCAAGATGCTGGCGGCAAGATTCCCCGACTGATTCACTCATTGGAACCGAACAGGTCGTCGGCGTTATGTTGGTAGATCTCTATCCCGTTTCCGGTGCGGAGTGATTGGCCGATGGATTCCATTTTCCAAAGATAATCCTGAAGGATGGAGGAGAATGACCTGAAAAAACTGGAGAATTCTTCATATCCGAAGAAATCCTCGTGAGTGTAATTCGCGTGGCTCACATGGTTCCTACCCTTTATTACATTGTGCCACTCATTCAAGAATGAGGACCCCATCTTGTCGGTAAGACGGTATTTGCCATGCCCTTTGATCATGGACTTATATGCGTAATAAGCTTGCCCAAGCTTGAGATCCACCCATTTGTCAGGGTACTTGCAGGCGTTCAAAGCCACTTTGCCATTCTCCCCTAAAGGTATTTCGGCAAAAAAACCGTGCTTGAACTTGAAGTAATACTCGGGCATCTCGATTCCGCAGTTGAAGCGCATCAACTGAACCAGTGTCAAATTGATTTCCCGCTCAAAGAAATCATTAAGCGGACGGGCAAGATTCTTGAAACTTCTGGGTAAAGGCTGCAACTCATCCTCGGAATGAAAGTAGTACACTTCATCCCAACTTTGCTTGCGGACGTGCGATGGAAGGTACTCGTTGTATTCCTGAATGTTCAGCCTGCTTAGTACATGACAAAGCTCATATCCCTTTATTTGTTTAGGTCGAAGATAGTATCGCTCATACAAATGGGGAAGGATGGCGTCGTCTTGGTTGGAAGGATCCCATGCCCCCAAATATGTTTCATCATTCCGGAGTTCAATGGCATGGTCCGAATCTAAGAACATCGGCTCGTGTTCTCTCATTCTCTTGGCTGACGATTGGTACCTGAATAGTGCCCATTCGGCCCGGCTCTTCGTTTCCGTGTCCGAAGCGGAGTCTGTCAGTGTCTGCAATTCACTGGTCCTCCGGGAGACCCAGTTGGCTGCCTCCTTATTGTCGTTCTGCAAATCGTGAAGTGCAAGTACATCTGCAAAAGCCTTGGCGACTGTTCCCTCAACCAGGTGACACAAGCGGGATGGGCCCAATCCTGACAGGAAAGATTGGAACCGCGAATCTGAAACGCGGAAGCGGCTTTCCGAAGCGGAGCAATACCGGCCCAACTGAAGCAGTTGCCTCTCGAACCCCTCCGTGGAAGTTTTCATCAAAACATATTCGCCGGAAAGAAGGTCATCAGTCAGAATCAGGCAGGGAAGATTCTCATCCGGAGCGATGACGGGCATCAGGTGTTGGATGATCAGCCAGCTGTCAAAGCCCCGTTCCGCCTCCAGGTTCCTGGATTCGAGTTCATTGAAATTCTCCCTGCCGGTGAAGCGCCAGCTTTTGGGAGGATCAACGAATGTCACGAAAAGCATGCTCTCCCCGGTCTGTTCATGCAGGTCCGGGAAACGGTTTTTCATTTGCCGGGTAAAAGCCTCGTCATCCGGATCGTGCAGAACGATGCAGGTCAGTTTGAAGTGGGCGAATTTTTCCCGAACGTATTTGTCCCTGGCGCATAGCCGGGACAGCATTTGAAATCTTGAGAGAGGAAGGCCCATTGTCGCTAGGTGTTTAAAAACGGATATTATGCTTTTGTGAACTATCTTCCCGAATGGGCGGCTGCATCTTTATTGTCGGAATCATAAACGATTCTCCAAAGCTCCTCTGTCGTGGCTTTTGCATGGTCTGCCTTGTCTTTTTCATTCCGCGGACGGGAATGGGGGCCTTTCATGTGCCAGCGGATGGCCCTGCGTTCCGTCTCCGAAAGGGAAAGCCCGCAAGACTTCAGGATGACGATGGAGCGGACACTGTGCCGGCTGTCCATTTCGCATTTCGGGGTATGCTGGCGGATGGAACGGCCCTTGAACCAGAAACGGTCCGATTTGCAGATGTCGTGCAAAAGAGCGCAAATGATAACACTGTCACGAGGGAGCTCCGCTGCCGCAGCTTGTGCCAACTTATATGTCCCGAGCGAGTGCTCTGCCAGTCCTCCCGGGAAATTGTGATGCCCATGGGGTGAGGATGCGCGGTAGAAGAACCCGCTGTCATCAAGATATTGAAGGACATTGTCCATCCCCGGTCTTTGCGTGGAGATGAGCAGGGCAGAAATCTCTTCCCGCTGCGAGACCATCCTCGCAACAGCCTTGTCTTCCTTTTCTTTCGTGGAATACCACCCGGCAATCTTTTTTCTGGCGATTATCTCGAACTCGGATTGATCTTTCATAGTTTCCCCGACCAATAACTTTGATATTAGTGCTTAAAGATAAAGTTTTTTCTGATTATCCACAACGAAACCCCAAGATTCACTCCCTTTTCCCGAAGTTTTTCACGAAAATCTATCACGGATGGTGAAAGAATTCCAGGCGACCTCGGTACATATGGTTATATGAGACTTTGGACAACACAAACACAAGCCTTCTGGGACCAGCTGCAAGACCAAGGCAGTATTTCATGTGAAAGCAAATATGCGGAACACCTGTTCCTGACATATTACGATTGGCTTTCTGAACAGATGTGCCGCCGTATCGTCCCAGCCCTGCATCGTCCGGCGATCTTGACCAGGAGGTTTTTCTCTCGATTGACGTCCCAGACGAAAAGGTCCTGCTTTCCGATTACGACCTGTAGGGCAATGGCGTCTTCAACGACCTGTACATCCCGGCAGACAAGGCCGACAACCGCCGATTCGACAAGATGGAAAATTGGTTGCACCGAAGCAATGCGTGGCAATGTTCAAAAGGACTGAACCTCTAAATGCGTGAAATGCTCGTCGGTGATGCGGACGTCATACATCACGCCGTCTTCCTCGAAGTGGCCGTACTCTTCCTCGTGCGAGGATTCCAAGAAGAATTCACTGTCGAGAGTCGTCCTGCCTTTCTTTGTCACGATGCCGTCCTCTTCTTCGATGTAGAAGAAATCCCCTCCGACCTCTTTCCACGAGGTGTTCAAGATGGTTTTCTTCTCGCCGCTGCCATAGGTCCTTTCGGTGACACAAACATCCTTGTCCCCGTCTCTATGGTAAGAGATGTGGTCCTCGAAAGAAAGTGTGGTCCCGTCTTCGATGGAACGCTTCGTTTCCCTGTGGTAAATGCAGAATAATGCGCCGGAATCATTGACGTCATATTCGGCATGGCTTTCTTCCACGCGGACGTTGGTGAGTCCGTCTTCCAGAAGGATATCAACTGTTTGATGACAATGTTTATTATCCTTCGAGATATGCGTAGTCGTTGTCTGAGTGCCGTAACCGATATCGGTAATCTCGGTTTCGCATGATCCGCCCTCTCCGTCAGACTCATGGATATGCCTGGTCCGGCCACCGAAATCGTATTTTTCAAGGACAAGCTGACCCTCCCCGTCGTAGGAGAAGTTCTCAGTTATGTCAGAGGGCTCTCCGGATTCGGTCGTCCTTCGAAGAAGAAGGCCTTCGTCGTTGAACAGCTCGGTTATCGTTACGACGGGTTTGGAAAGGACCTTGTCAGCCTTTTTCAATATGACCTGTCTTTTGGTAATTCTCTTTCTCACGAGTTTTCATTCAATTATAGGTTTTATTATTCGGAATTATCCCTTTGTCTGTTGTAAAACAGTATAAGAAAATCACAGTTGATTTCTATCTTCTGTGGTTTTTCGTTATCTTTGGAAAAAC